>TARA_B100001057_G_scaffold70518_1_pt1 | contig 24814 bp, 28 predicted proteins | sample TARA_B100001057 | Tara Oceans TARA_B100001057 (sample SAMEA2621839) | marine metagenome | biome: marine biome (ENVO:00000447); feature: surface water layer (ENVO:00002042); material: "saline water (ENVO:00002010), including plankton (ENVO:xxxxxxxx)" | depth 5 m
TTGATTTCATTTTTAGAGGGTATAATTTTTAAATCATATAATAGAAAGTCTCTAAATCCAGTTTCACTATCGTTGATGAATGACTTTATCCTAGGTGATATTTTGGAGTATAGAGAATATAAAAATTCATAATTACTCTCACCGATAAATTTAGAAATAAAATATCGGATATCTTCAGAATTCGCTAACATGTTGTTAAATTTATTTGCCGTATCTATATCACCCGTGATCTTTATTTTTGACGAAAAGTTATCAGAGCCTTTACTAAGTATGAAAAATACAAAATTAGCAGTGGATGAGGATATCTCTACATCAAAGTCTTCACCACTTCTGTATACAGATAAACTGTTATCAGAAATCTTGACAATAAATGATCTGTTTAAATCAGTAAAGAGGACTCTTATGGATTTACCAGTTATTTCATCGAAAAATTGATCAGGTAAAGATGAAACAAACTTCTCGCTATTAAGGAAGTCGTTGATGTAAGTTAATGCTTGATCTTTATTAATCATGTTTTGTAACCAATGTGAATACTGACAATATCTCCTGGTAATATTTCCGATCTTATTTTTGAATAACCCACCTCACTCATTAGTACTGAAAGCTCCTCTGGTGTAATATAAGTTTTTATGGAATCAGAGAGATATTGATAACTTTTTTGATCACCTGAAATTATTTCACCCAATTTTGGAAGAACATTATCAGTATATAACTCGTAAAGTTTCTTGTTGAATTTGTTGTCTGGTGATTTGAAGTCCATTATCATCAATCTACCGCCTACTTTTAATGAAGAAAATATATTTGATAATCCTAACTCTAGGTCTGTGAAATTTCTTAAACCAAAAGCTAATGTTGCCAATGAATATTTGTTTTTCTTCTTAAAATTTTCGATTTGACTCTGTATAAATGAAAAGTTTTTTATGAAACCTAGATCTATTGTCTTGTTTTTGCAAATTTCTAACATATGGTTATTAGCATCCACACATGTGATATCTATATTTTTTATTTTTTTCGCAATATTAATGGCTATGTCTCCTGTTCCTGAAGCGATATCTATAACAATATCATTACTTTTAACTTTAGCCATTTGATAGAACCTCTCCTTCCATAAACGATGGAGACCAAGAGACATCAAGTCATTCATAAGATCATAATTATTTGCAACAGAGGCAAATATATCATGTACCTCCTTAGCTTTCCTCTTACTATCTAATATATCAAGTCCAAACTTTGATTCTTTTTTCATTAAGCTCTTTTCCTCTCAATTTTTAGAACATTAGAGTTCTTTCTAAGACTCCTAACAAGTTTATCAAGAGCTTTCGTGTCAAATATAGTTACTACAAAAATCATAATATTATGTCCTGTTTGCTTAGAATCATCATACCTAACGCTGACTATGTCTGAATCAAGTTGTGATATTTCCGAAGATATTGAAGCTAAGACTCCTCTTTGATTTTCGACTTCAATTTTTATACATGCATTAAAAGAATCATTTATGTTTTCATCCCATGCAAGATCAAATGTTTCGTCACTAGCCTTCTTATCTTTTCTAATACTCTTGCATGCATGCCTATGTACTACTATACCTTTTTCTTGACTAATATGTCCTAGTATATTGTCACCAGGGATAGGGTGGCAACATTTTGCAAAGGATAAAACTAGTCCTTCCGTTCCTTTGATATTCACTCCAATAGACTTTGTTTTTTCAGTAATATTATCACGAGGGGCTACCCTCATAGCCACGAGTTTTGCAATTCTATTGCCCAATCCTATTTCACAATATAAATCATCAATGTTGTCACACTTATATTCTTGTAATACTATGTTTAGGGTTTTTTTAGGGATCTCACTAATTTTGATATCAAAGTTTTTTAGTGAGTTTTGTAGAAGTCTTTTCCCCAGTATTTTAGCGTCTTTCTTTTTAATTAATTTTAATGAAGCTCTGATAGAGTGTCTTGCTTTTTCAGTAACTGCAAAATTCAACCAGCTAGGATCAGGTCTAATACTAGCTTTTGTGATAATCTCAACTCTTTGGCCACTTTTCAATACCGTGTTAGGGGATGCTAATTTATCATCAACTTTAGCAGAAGAGTAATTATTTCCAACATCTGTATGGATGGAATATGCATAGTCAATGATAGTTGATTTTTTTGGTAATTCTACTATCTGTCCTTTAGGTGTAAATACATAAACTTTACCTGGAAATAAGTCAGCTTTTATACTTTTTAAATATTCTTGCGGATTTCCAGAATCTCTTTGAATGGTCAATAAATTAGTAATCCATTGTTGTTCTTGTGTATAGTTTTTTATTAGTGGTTTGTCTTTTGATTTATAGAACCAATGTGATGCTATACCCGTTTGTGCCATTACGTCCATTTCTCTCGTTCTGATTTGCAATTCAATTGGTAAACCATGTGGACCCAATATGGATGTATGGAGTGACTGGTATCCATTAGATTTTGGGATTGCAATATAATCCTTAAATCGCCCCGGTATTGGGGTATATGTGTTATGAACTGTACCCAGTGACCTATAACAACTATCAACGTTTTCACAGATAATCCTCACTCCAAAAACATCATGAATTTCACTAAAACTTAACTCTTTATGTTTCATTTTTTTATAAATGCCATACAAATGCTTTTCCCGGGCAATTACCTCAGTTTTAATTTGCTCATTATCGAGCTTACTTAGAATCACTTTTCGGATTTTTTCCATTAGTTCATTCCGATTTCCTCTGGATTTATTTAATGCATCCTTTAGTACTCTATATCTTGTTGGATGAATAGCCTTAAATGATAAATTTTCGAGTTCTTTGTTTAGTGAGTGTATCCCAAGTCTCAAAGCAATAGGAGCAAATATCTCAAGTGTCTCCTTCGCCTTCTGAACACGTTTATCTTCTTTAAGCGCACTAATTGTTTCAAGATTATTCTTTCTATCAGCTAGTTTTATCAGTATTACTCTGATGTCTTGACTCATTGCAAGTATCATCTTCCTAAGGTTAGCTGCATCTGCTTCCTCTTTGGTAGTGAAATTAATCTTATCTAATTTACTTACTCCATCGACTAATTCTGAGACTTTTGGACCAAAGGTTTTCATCAGATGGCTTTTATTAAATTGAGAGTCTTCGATTACATCATGCAATATAGCTGCCATCAATGTTTCATGGTCCATCTGGAAGTCTGCTAATATAGACGCAGCGGACAATGGGTGGAGAATATATTTTTCACCATCTTTTCTCAGTTGACCAGAGTGAGCTTCATTTGCCAGACTATATGCTTTTTCAATTTTCTTAATCTGATATGCATTAAGATATTTAACAAGCTTTTTTTTAAAATGAGAAAAATCTCTTATATATCTGCCTGAAGACTCAAAAATGTCTCTTTTTCTATTATCCATTACTAAAGTTTAATAGGTGAATTGCTTAGATGGTAGTTTTTTAATATTTATTTTTCTGACGTGCTTTGCTCGTCAGAGTCTAGAGATGACGGGATTGATTCTTCAGTCACAGGTCTGCTGTCATTGTCATTAGAATCATCAGAGTTTTGAGCAGAAATAATAGGCTCATTTGTAATAGAGCTCTCTGTGATTGGTGAATCCGTAATTGGCTCAGAAGTAATGGATGCGTTAGTAATAGCTTCCTCTTCCATTTTTTGGCTAAGTTCCTCAACAATTTCTTGCTCATTGATTCCGCTAAAAAGCTTTGAGTCAGCGAGTTGTTTATTGCTAATTTCAAAATAATCTAGACCAATCTTTTGATCTGCTATCTCTTTTAAAGCTAGAACACTTGGCTTATTTTTGTTACCAAGACTAGACTCCGCTCCTGCTGCAAGATCTTTTGCTCTTTTACTCGCAAGGGTGCAGATATCAAAAGTGTTATCAATTTCTTTTATGCAATCTTCAATTGTAACTCTAGCCATTTATTACCTCACTAAATCAGCTGTTATTGTAACAGAATAAAAGCCCATAACAACTAAATATTAGATATAGTCTCTTATTTTCTCAATCCATTGATTATTGAATATAGAGTTAATTTTGAGCGTTAATACTAGATTAAATAACTCTCTCTGAGCATCATCGAATTTATCATTTACTATGACATAATCAGCAAACTTTGAATATCTCAACTCGTTTAGGGATGATTCCATTCTTTTTTCAACCACATCTTGGTCGTCTTGGCCCCGTGATCTAAGTCTATCTCTCAATGATTGAATGCTCGGTGGTAAAATATATATAGACAATGATTTAGGAAGAGATCTTTTGATCTGCATCATGCCCTTATAGTCGATTTCAAGAATTACATCATTTCCTTTATCTAGGATTCTTGATGTCTCAGTCTTACAAGTTCCATAATAATTACCATAAACATTTTGATATTCAAGAAAGTAGTTTTGTTTGATTTTTGAGACAAATTCGTCTTCAGAAATAAAAAAATAATCCTCCCCGTGTACCTCAGAATCCCTTTTTTTTCTTGTGGTATATGAGATAGATGGAACGATAAAATCAAAATAACTACATAATGATTGGACTAAACTGGTTTTACCTGCCCCAGAAGGGGCGCTGATAATGTAAAGATTTGCATTTTTGTTAAAATTAAAGTTATCCATGACTATATTTTTGAATTATAATACAAAATGTATTAATTAGGAGATAAAAAATGGGAGATACTTGGAAGTCCATAACCCATGAAGGTGTTGTAGCATTTGTTAATGCCTCATCAGCAACAGTATTGCTATGGATAGCGATAGAAAGCAATATTTCAGATCATTTTGGCATATCCATCATGTACCCAATTTTAGTTGCCTTATTGATAGGTGTGTACCTACTTTACAAAAAAAATGGTTATGATTCGATAGAGAAAAGATCCTCACTTCAAGCAATAATTTCTACAATGATTTTATGGCTAGCAACATCAGGTTATTTAAATTTCATTCCAGACTTTTTGATAAGTCTGGGTATATTTGAAAATTTAGCACACTCATTGCTAGTCGGAACAATCATTTTTGTTTTGTTCCTAACAGTATTTCATGGTCTACATGGCAAATACTTCACAACATTAATGCTCGAACATATGCCTTGGGTAATAAATCCCGATAGATTTCTTCTGTTTTTCTGGTTCTGGATAAATTTAATAGTAGCTGGTGTGATGAATATTTTTGAGGTAAATATGTGGTGGTATTTTGTGAATCTATTTTTCTATGCTTTGTTCCCCTCTCTATTCTTCGGGACAAGGGTACAAGAAGTGCATGGTTCTCACATCTCAGATAAAGACGACTATTTTGACGATGACGCTGGTTTCAAATAATCTAATCGTCAAAAGTTTTTTTAGGTAAAATATCAACACCAAAATATTTCCCTACTTTCACCAGAAATGCGATTGCAAGTACACCTCCAGGAAGTGCGAAAATCCCCAAGGCACCGAGGCCTTTTAATATGTCCTTAAGTTGATCATTGGCTTTTTCAAGATCATCGTCCTTGATTTTCTCTCCAGCAATGTATTTGTAATAAATATCTAACATTTGAGATGATTCCTTGGACTCTGTCTCTAGCACTTTCTTCAAATCTATGAGTGACTGTTTAATTTTATTTTTTTGTGATCGATATTTATCAGTAATCTTATCAAAGATCTTGCCATCACCATTATCTGCGCTCATAACTATTCTTCCATTTATAAATATTTATATTACTATGATATGATATCATGTTAAAAAATTGTGCATAAGCTACTCGGAGGTATTTGTGTCTAAAAATACTATAAAAATTTCTGTTCATACATCTTACCTTCAACAAGAGTCAGATCCAGATAATAACAAGTATTACTTTCTATATACAGTTTCTATCGCAAATCACGGTATGGAGGGTGCAAAACTACTCTCTAGAAACTGGATCATAGAAGATGCTAACGGCAAAATACAAAATGTTTCTGGAGAAGGTGTTGTGGGGGACCAACCTTACATAAATCCAGGAGATGAGTATCAATATACAAGCGGGACACTGCTTGAGACATCACTTGGAACAATGAAAGGAAGTTATCAAATGATAAGTGATTCTGATAAATATTTTGACGCAGAAATTCCAGAATTTGTTTTATCAATTCCACGAGTTATTCACTAATTTTAATGTAAATAATATTTTCATATCGTGTTTGAGTTGTTTCTTCTGTAATTTGGATTGATTCTTGAATCTTCCACTCGTTATAATGAATTTTTGGAAACCATGTATCACCGTCATATATTTTATCTATCTTTGTTATGTATAGCTTATGTGCCAGAGGAAGTACTAGTGCATAAATTTCTGATCCACCAATAACAAATATTTCATCATGATTTATAAAATCTGATATTATTTCAGAAATGCTATTGTAACTTTTAACACCATCTTGTTTATAAGATTTATTATTAGTTAACACAATATTCTCTCTACCATCTAATGGTTTTCCGATGGATTCAAAAGTCTTTCTTCCCATAACAATAGGTTTACCCATTGTTATAGCCCTAAATCTTTTGAGTTCACCAGGAATATGCCATGGTATTTTATTATTTTTTCCTATTAAATTATTTTTATCCATTGCTACGATGAGTGAAATAATCATCTATCTACACCGAAACTTTTGCAGGTATATGGTCATCTGCATCATAATCTTTTAGAGAAAAATCCTCAAAATGATAATCGAAAATTGATTTAACAGAATCATTTATATCTAGAGATGGGAGTGGTTTTGGTGTTCTTAGTAATTGAATTTTACATTGTTCGATATGATCTAGATAAAGGTGGGCATCACCAAAAGTATGAATAAATTCGCCGACTTCTAAATTCAATTGCTTTGCAATCATCATGGTTAACAACGAGTACGAGGCAATGTTGAATGGTACACCCAAAAAGACATCTGCGCTCCTCTGGTATAACTGACAAGAAAGTTTATTATCATAAATATAGAATTGGAATAATATATGACACGGTGGTAAATTCATTTTATCAATTTCCCCCACATTCCATGCCGATACTATATGCCTCCTAGAATCTGGGTTTTTTCTCAAATTACTCATAAGTATATTAATTTGGTCGATATGCTGTCCATCTGATGCCCCCCATGATCTCCATTGTTTTCCATATATCGGGCCAAGATTGCCATCTTCATCAGCCCATTCATCCCATATTCTTATATTATTTTCCTCTAGGAAAGCTATATTAGTCTCACCTCTTAGGAACCAAAGTAATTCGTAAACAATTGATTTGAAGTGTATTTTTTTTGTTGTTAGAAGAGGAAATCCTTTATTTAAATCACACCTTAACTGATGACCAAATATCGATAGTGTGCCAGTGCCTGTTCTATCTTCTTTCTTATTCCCGTTATTTAGAATAGTCTCAAGTAAATCTAGATACTGTCTCACGCTCTTTGTCTCCTTTCAGATGTGAAAAGAATTATTAAACCAATAAACATCATTGGGGTTGTTAGGATTTGTCCCATCGTTAACCAATCATTCCAAATATAACCAATATGCATGTCTGGGACACGCACAAATTCAACTATAAATCTAAATATACTATAAAATATTAAAAAGGAGGAAGTTACAATACCATGGCTTAAGTTTTTTCTTTTTGAAAGAATCAATAATATAATAAAAATGATTATACCCTCTAGAAATGCCTCATACAGCATAGATGGATGACGTGGAAGTTCGTCTACTAGTGGAAACACTACTCCCCACGATCCATTTGTTGGAATCCCATATAATTCTGAATTAATAAAGTTTCCTACTCTACCAAAAAAAAGACCAATTGGAACATAAATAACAATTAAATCAGTTATCTCTAAAAAATTTTTTTTGATTTGGTCTTTCAGTCTGACTGCAGCAATTACAATACCTATAAAAGCACCATGAAAAGACATGCCTCCTTGCCAAATAAACAAAATCTTTATTGGATCACTAAGGTAATATTCAAAATTATAGAAGATTACATACCCCAATCGCCCACCTAATAAAAGAAAAATAAAACAAGTGAATAGAATTTTATCAGTTTGGGTGCCAGTGATATTTTGATTATTTATATTTGGGATATTTTTTCTCATAAGAGAATCGATAACAAGAAAGGAAATAGCATACATCGCTCCGTACCAATATAAACTAATTTGGCTTATTGTTATGAGAATTGGATCTATATTATGTGTGTAAATCATATATGATAATTAGAACTATAATTGTATTATAGTATCCTATGAATAGGTTTGATAAAACTAAATATGAATAAATTAAAAAATCAACGAAGTTCCTACTTACTTCAACATGCTGATAACCCTGTAAACTGGTTTCCATGGTGTGATGAGGCATTTACCTTAGCTAAAAAGGAGAATAAACCAATACTTCTATCTATAGGATATTCTGCCTGTCACTGGTGTCATGTAATGGCACATGAGTCATTTGAGGATGATAGTACAGCAGAAATGATGAACGAAAAATTTATAAATATAAAACTTGATAAAGAAGAAAGGCCGGATTTAGATAAGATTTATCAGATGTCACAGGCAATTATCACAGGTAAGTCAGGTGGTTGGCCTTTGACGGTTTTTATGACAGCAGAGAAATTACCATTTTTTGCAGGAACGTACTTCCCTCCAGTAGAAAAATATGGCTTGCCATCATTTAAAGCAATTCTAGAGAGGGTTTCAGAATTCTATGAGACAAAATCTCACGATATTTCTGCACAAAACTCCCAGATTCAGAACATTTTCAAAAAATTAAATAAGAGTAAAGATCAAAGTATAGAAGAAGATATCATGAGTAAAGTAATAGACCGTTTAGAGACATCTTTGGACAAAGTTCATGGTGGATTTGGATCAGCGCCAAAATTCCCAAGGTGTACGAATTTAAATTTATTTCTTTTAAAAAACCAAACAATATCATCTGAAACAAAGTCTCTCGTGGAGTTGACACTTGATAGGATGTGTTTATCAGGTATATATGATCATGTTGATGGAGGCTTTTTTCGCTATTCAGTTGATGAGCTTTGGATGATCCCACACTTTGAAAAGATGCTCTACGATAATGGTCCTATGGTTAGCGTCCTGTGTGCTGGATATAAAGTCTTTCATAAAGAATTATACCTTAGAAAAGCGATAGAGACTTGTGATTGGGTAATTGAATCAATGCAATCTAATGCAGGAGGTTTTTTTTCAACTGTGGATGCTGATTCAGAAGGTATTGAGGGAAAATACTACGTTTGGACTGACGAAGAATTAGGCGCGATACTAGATCAAAAAGAATATAGTTTGTTTAATGATGTATTTAAACCTTATGGGAAACCGAATTTTGAAAACAAATGTCATCTACATGTTACGACTAATAAACAAGATATTTTTAGCGGAAACGAAAAAGAAATAGATAATATTCTCAACAAACTTAAGGTTGCGAGAGACAAAAGAATAGCTCCTGATACGGACAGGAAGATTCTCACATCTTGGAATTGCCTAATGATAAAAGGCATGATAGATGTCTATAAAATTACTAACAAAAAAAAATACCTCGACTCAGCCTTGCAGTCCTATAACTTTATTAAGAATAATCTTTGGAAAAATGGAGATCTATATGCATGTTATCATGAAAGTGAGGAGTTTTTTGGTTACATTGATGATTATGCTTTTTTAAGTGAAGTGTGTTTGGAATTATTGAAAATTAGGTGGGATCAAGACGATTATGATTTTTTAAACAAGTTAATCTTAAAATCTCAGGATTATTTTCTGGATACAGAAAATGGAGGTTTTTATTTTTCATCCTCGCAAAATACAGATTTATTCCATAGACCAAAAGTATTTACAGATGAATCTATGCCATCAGGAAATAGCATAATGATTTCTGTATTTTATCAACTATATGAACTTACTAATAATGCGCAGTATAAAAAATTAGCAGAGACTTCTTTTCAGTCAGCCTCATCTTCAATAAATCAATCATACGAATCACATTGTAATATATTGTGCGCAAATCCTGATTATCACTCTAGAAGACTGATTATAATCAAAACAGTCCCAGAAAGTATTGAGGAAATTAGAGCTATGGTATTACCTAGATCAAAAATAAATGATGATGTTTTTATTTTAAATAAAAACACAAAAACTTCATTATCTAATATTGACAACAAGATATCTAAGAGAGATTTTGCTGCATTTATATGCGAGGGTTTTGTCTGTGCTGAGCCTATACTAGATATTGATGAATTATTTAAGGAAATTGAAAAGTAATGGGCCTAATACTTATAATGTTAAGGTTGCCACTGATTGTGATATTAATCCTAACTGGGCTAGTGATCTTAGTTTTCTTTCCAAGTGATAATCTTAAACTAACAAGGACTCATCATAAAATCAGCAGTATTTGGATGAAAGTTTTAACATTTTTATTTGGTTTTAAAATCATACGTATCGGTGAAATAGATGTATCTTCAAACTCATTTATTTCAAATCATATTACTCTTTTCGATATTATAGTTCTCCAATCAATTGTACCTGTAAATTTTGTGGCTAAATCAGAAATAAAATACTGGCCAATAATTGGTCATCTATCATCTAAAACAGGAACTATTTTTATAAAACGTGGTGATGTTTCAGATAACAAAAATGTTATTGATATGATTAAGAAATATATCCAACTAAAGAAAAAAGTAGTTATTTTTCCTGAGGGGAGGATTGGAGATGGAGTAACAATCAGGAAATTCCACAGTAAACTACTAGGTTCAATAAGTAACTCTGATGAATTTACACAACCAGTCTTTATCCACTACCCAATAAACTATCCTGATGATAATCGAAATGACAAAAAAATTTGCTGGGCAGACAAGAGGCAGTCATTAATAAAAATTGCTCTCAAATGCATGTCAAAATTCAGGACTGATGTGGTAATCAAATTTCATAGACCAATCAAATGTGACCAAGATGCATATACACTTGCAAAAAGAAGTTTTGAGTTAGTTAAAAAATCTCAAGATGAGCTAACAACCAGCGATTAGACCATTCCTCTTTTATCACCCTCTGATCCAACTGCAACATCTACGACAATATCAGTAGTTGGGGTCCACTGGCATGCGACAACCATGCCATTATCGATTTCTTCTTTATGAAGTATCATTATTGGATCACATGGGCTCGGTGGATATTTCCCTTCACCCTCAACTATAGTAGCTCTGCATGACCCGCAACTCCCTACCTTGCATGATAATGGCCAAGCAATCTTATTTCTCAGTGCAGCCTTCATAAGTAATTCACCTGGCTCACACATAAATTCATCGCCTGTGCTTTTAATGGTAACCTTTACAGGCTCCTTTTTCTTAAATAATCCAAATACCATTACTTTCTCCTTGGCACAATAAATAGTCTCCAATATAACATAAATACAAGAAACTGAAAGACCAATTAGGCTAAATATTCTAACTTATATTAATTGTTTTCTTAGGGTAATTACTAAAGATATTGACAGTAAAAAACTTCGCGACAAGAAGAAAATTATCATCGAAAGCCATAGTAAATGATTTGCTGAATATGAAAATGAAAATATTAATAAAAAAAATAAGGAGCCCGACACTATCATTACATTCCTTAATAATCTTGTTTTCAAGAAACCAATGAAAACCCCATCCAACCAAAAAGCTACGGTGGATACAATAAAAATACCATAGAGCCAAACAATATACTTCTCTACAGTGAATTTAAGTTCGTCTACATCAGATATGAACTGTATGATGTTAGAGCTAAGCATAATAAATAATATTAAATATATCATAAGGAAGAGAAATGAAAATTTTCCTGTTGAAGCAATGGAATTAATTAAATAGTTCTTTTTTTTCTTACCTACCGCATCACCAACGAGTACTTCTGATGCATGAGCAAAGCCATCCATTCCATGTGAAAAGATCAAAAAGAAATTCAAAAGTATTGCGTTTGCAGCAAGAATAATATCACCATAACCTGCGCTTGAGATTATGAAATAGGACAGACATGTCATTAAGATAAGGGATCTTAAAAACATATCCAAATTTACAGAAATCTTCTGAAGAAAAGACTTTCCATTAAATAATGATTTTATATTTATTCTAGTGATATTTTCCTCTTTAAGATATGCAAATACTACAAAAATTAATACAGAATATTCAGCTATGATTGAGGCTATAGCGACACCCTCGATGGAATACTTTAGATAATAAATAAAAATAATGTCTAAAATGATATTAAGGATATTTATAAATATACTTACAGACATAGCTAAAACTGTTCTTTGAGTGCCTATGTAATAACCTATTAAAATATCTCTAATAAAAATTGCTGGAATAGACCATATTCTAATTTCAAGATAAATTTTACTATTTGCAATAACTTCACTTGAGCTACTCACGAAACTGAGAGCTAAATCAATTATTTGATCTCTAAATAATATAATTGTTGTAGAAATCGCTAATGAGATTAATAATATTTGATATATAGACTTAAATAATTCAGTGAAATCTTGTGCGCCTGTATTTTGTGAGACAAAGCCAGTAGTAATTGATTTTATGAAACCGAAACTAAGCAATATATAACTTATGATTATAGAACCAACCCCGATCGCACCTATATAAACCACAGATCCTAAATAACCCATCATGACGTTATCTACAAAACCAACTAAAGGAATTGTGATGTTAGAAATTATTAAAGGTATTGCGATCTTTAGGACTCTGAGATCAAAATTTGAGAATAGTCTGTTCAACTAAGTTACTTCGATCATGTCGAAATCATCTTTGGTTGCACCACAATCTGGGCATATCCACGTTTCAGGAACATCCTCCCATTTAGTGCCTGGTTCTATCCCATCATCAGGCCATCCCTGTTCCTCATCATATATAAGCCCGCAAATTAAACATAGGTATTTTTTCATATTATTTGATTGTAGTTTTGCATAATTCTATGATAAACCAGATTTATTTGCTATAAATAATTTACAATGGAAAAAAGTAATTTAAAAGGTATTTATCCGATCAGTTTGGATAGGTTGGATTCAGATTCATGCTATCTTGATCGATGTTTACAAGTAATTCACTCTGGTATAAATATTTTCCAATTCAGACCAAAATATTTTTCATTTCGAAGAAGAAATAGATACTTGAAATTTTTATATTTGGAATGTAATAAAAATAATGTCAAATTAGTTATTAATGATCATGAATTGGAGATTAACAAATACGATGACTTAGGGTTACATATGAGTTACAAAGACATAGATTTAAAAAATTTAAGAGAGAAATTTGGAGAAGAACGAATAATTGGGATATCTTGTTATCAATCTATAGAGACAGCAAAACAAGCGGAATTATTTGGCGCAAGTTATGTGTCATTTGGATCTATGTATACTACAGAAAATAAAAAAGATTTTACAATCTGTGATCATAAAGTAATAATAAAAGCGAAAAGTATTCTTAATATACCAATATGTGCAATAGGAGGGATAAACTTAAATAATCTTAGTGAGCAGATTAAATTAGGTCCTGATATGATTGCCTTGATAGATGGTATATATGATGATGATGATTTTCCTAATAAACTTAAGCTAATGATAAACAAATTTGAAAATGAAAAAATCTAAAGAAATTTTCACTGAAGCGAAGAGAATAATTCCAGGTGGCGTCAACTCTCCAGTAAGAGCATTTAAAGCCGTATCTGGTCAGCCTTTTTTTGTAAAAAAAGCAAAAGGCCAGTATTTGTTTGATGAAGATAAAAAAAAATATATTGATTTCATAGGATCATGGGGCGCACAAATTCTAGGCCACTCTGATCAAAGGATAGTAAAAGAAATAACAAAAGTAATAAACAATGGAATTACATTTGGTATTCCATGTGAAAGAGAAGTTTTTTTGGCTAAGAAAATTTGTGAGATATTTCCGTCTATAGATAAAGTAAGGATGGTGAATTCAGGAACTGAAGCTACTATGAGTGCAATAAGATTGGCTAGAGGATTTACTGGTAGAGATAAAATTATAAAATTCAATGGATGCTACCATGGTCATGGTGATTCTTTTTTAATTAAGGCAGGATCAGGATCATCAACTTTGGGTGTACCAAACTCCAAAGGTGTTCCTAAAGCATTTGCTAAAGAGACTATTTCGGTACCATACAATAATATAAACTCAGTAAAAAAAGTGTTTAAGAAAAATAAAATTGCTTGTGTGATAATCGAGCCAATTGCTGGAAATATGAACTTTATAAGGGCTGATAAAAGTTTTCTCAAAGAACTAAGAGAGTTATGCTCAGAAAATAAAACTTTACTTATTTTTGATGAGGTTATGACTGGTTTCAGAGTAGCTCTTGGTGGAGCGCAATCTATTTATAATATAAAGCCAGATTTAACAACGCTAGGAAAAGTGCTAGGAGGGGGATTCCCTGTCGGAGCTTTTGGAGGAAAATCAAAGATTATGAATTGCTTAAGTCCAGATGGACAAGTTTATCAAGCAGGTACTTTATCCGGTAATCCAATAGCAATGTCAGCTGGAATGAAAACAATTGAAATCATCTCTAAGAGTAATTATTTCAAAAGCTTAGACAGGATCACAAAATACTTTACAGAATCCGTTAATAATTTATCTAAAAATTTTAATAATCCCCTTTCAGCTGATTCTGAGGGAGGTATGTTTGGAATCTATTTTTCACATAATCCCCCAAATAAATATTCGGATATAACTAAAGATAATATAATTCATTTTAGAAAATTCTTTCAAAATATGCTTACAAATGGGATTTATTTTGCTCCTTCTGCTTATGAGGCTGGATTTATATCCTCAGCACATAAAAAAGAAGACATAGATTTTACTCTTACAAAAATAGAGGAGTGGATGAGAAAAAATCATTCTCGCTCTATAAGGAGAAGTTGAATATCTGCTACGTTATTTCCTGACGGACCAGTGATATATAGTGCATTTAAATGATTCAGATAAGTATAAGAGTCATTATTGTCTAGATAATCCTGAGCATTCCAAGTAGATGAAAGATGTTTCTCATACGATTCATTGTTAACAATAGCACCTGCCGAGTCGGTAGGACCATCTATTCCATCTGTCCCAACTGATAAAAATGACCATTTTAATTCCGTCAACTTACCAGAAAGATTATTTACGAATGCTAAGGCAAGTTCCTGATTTCTTCCACCTTTACCTGTCCCTTTGATATTAACTACAGTTTCACCACCGGAGACAATAGCAATCTTCTTTAGATTTTTATCCTCTAAGATAATGTTAGTTTGATCTAAAATATATTTAGCCTCTAGAGTAGTTGTTTTAGTTAAATCCCTGTCTAATACAAATGTTTTGAAATTGTGGTCTGATGAAAGATTAGATAGTTTAGATCTAAAAATCTTATTACTACAAATAATTTCATTCCTAACATTTGTAAGACTTGTTGGGCTCTCTAATATAATGCCACTTTTACCATCCTCAAGATGTTTAATAACATTTGAGGGGATTTTTTTTACTAGATTATATTTATGAAGGATTTCTAATGAATCAGCAAAACTAGTGAAATCCTCAATAGTTGGCCCACTTGCAATTGAGCTTATGTCATCGTTTATTACGTCAGATATTATAAATGAAATAGTTTTTGCGGGGGATGCGATTTCAGCAAGTCTTCCTCCTTTAATTTTTGAAAGATGTTTTCTTACTGTATTAATCTCATTAATATTAGCTCCCGATTTAAGTAATAAATCATTTGTGCTAATTTTATCATCAAGTGTTATGCCCGTGCAGGGCGAACATATTAAAGATGACCCACCGCCACTGATAAGATTAATACATAAGTCGTTCTCTTTTGCATGAGAAAAATATTGACTAATAGAGTTAGCGCCTAATACGCTTATATTATTAGGAGTAGGGTGTGATGATATAAATTTTTCGATATTAAATTGACAGTTTGAATCAGAATTTGATACCACGATTGGTACACCAAAAATCTTTTCACTTAGATTATTGTCCTCTAAAAATCTGAGCATGCCACTTACCATCGAGAAAGCAGCTTTCCCAAAGGCAACTACATATATTTTATCGAAATCATGAAATGGATATGTATTATTATTTAAATAATTATAGACACTATTTTCTGGTTTAAAAGAATCTAAACATGACTCATAAATGCTAAGCGTAGTATCTTTGAGAGACATACTTTAAGTTATACTACTTTATTAGGTAAATCTTTTTTTTCAAAAAATGCCACACTATTGTCTATGGCCATGTTTCCCATAGCTATCCGTGTCTCAATTGAGGCGCTTCCAAGATGTGGGAAAGATACAACATTCTCTAGTGACTTAAGTTCATTAGGAAGATTAGGTTCTGTCTCAAAAACATCTAAACCTGCTCCAGCAATCTCTTTATTATTTAAAGCATTAACCAAAGCTTTCTCATCAATAATATCTCCTCTAGCAGTGTTGATTACAAAAGCAGTCTTTTTCATAAGTTTAAATCTTTCGTCATTCATTAGATGAAGAGTCTCTTTAGTTGCTGGACAGTTTACAGAAACAAAATCTGACTCCTTACAAATATCTTCAATAGTATCTAATTTTTTTGCATTTAAACCATCTGTAACACTTGCTGGTATATCATAGGGATCCCAAAACAAAATCTCCATATCAAATCCATGATGAGCTCTTTTTGCAACTGCTTGACCTATTCTGCCGAAACCAATGACGCCTAATTTTTTTCCTGTAACCTTTGTGCCAAGAAGATGGGTTGGTCTCCAACCTGTCCATTTATTAGCACGTAACTCTCTTTCTCCCTCGCCAACTCGTCTTGCGACCATAAGGATTAATGACATTGCGATGTCAGCCGTACAATCTGTGAGAACCGTAGGAGTATTTGAAACGGTTATACCAAGCTCCTTAGCTTTTTCAATATCAATATGATTAAATCCTACGCCGAAATTTCCAATCATATTAGCTTGTCGATTTTCTACACTTAGCACATCTGCTGTAATTTTATCTGTCACTGTGGGCATCAAAACGTCACAGCTCTGAAGTGCTGATTTTAGTTGATCTGAAGTGAATGGTTCGTCTGTCTCATTAAGGGTGACATCAAATAATTCTTTGAGTCTCTTCTCGCAAGCATCTGGCCATCTTCTTGTAACTATTGCTCTTGGTTTAGCCATTATTTGTCTCCAGCAGGATTTTCAGTCCAGTACTTTGAGGCTGCTGCTGCTCCACTACCTGGCTCAACCTTGATTCCATTATCAATCATCGCCATTTCAGCACCTGATATAGCTCCAAAAAGCATACATTCATTCAGATCACCTAGATGACCGATTCTGAAAACTTTACCTGCAACTTTAGCTAATCCAGCTCCCAATGCAAGGTTGTACTTATGGAAAGCTGTGCTTATTACTGGGACAGCATCTGCGCCTTCTGGGACTACTATTGCTGAGACTGTATCCGATTGCCATTTTTGCTCTTTGGCACATAAGTTTAAGCCCCATCCTTCAGTTATCGCCTTCCTGGTCCCCTCGGCTAATCTATAATGTCTTTTCCAGATATTTTCTAAACCTTCTTCAAATATTAAATCTATAGCAACTCTGAATCCTCTTAGAAGATTTACAGGAGGAGTATATGGTAAATACCCACCATCAAGTTTTTCCAACATATCTGCAACATCAAAATAACATGTAGGATATTTCGATTCTTTCATAGCAGCTATAGCTTTCTGGCTAACGCCTAATATACCTAGGCCTGCTGGTAACATAAAACCTTTTTGTGAGCCACTAACTATACAGTCAACACCCCATTCATCCATTTTAAATTCGTAACTAGCAACCGAACTTACACCGTCAACCATTAATAGCGCTGGGTGATTTAGGTCATCTAAAACTTTCCTAATTGCTGCTACGTCACTTCTCACACCTGTAGCGGTTTCGTTTTGACAGACTAATACAGCTTTAATTTCGTGATTTTTGTCTGACGATAGATGTTTGTGATAGCTCTCTGGATTTGCTCCTGTGCCCCATTCTTCTTCCATTGTAATTGGCTCGAATTTAAGTCTCTTGCACATATCCAACCAAAGCATACTAAATTGACCAAAACTTGCTCCGAGAACTTTATCTCCTACATTGAGCGTGCTTTGTAAAGCTGCTTCCCAGCAACCTGTACCTGATGATGGGAAAAAAACAACTCGTCCATCTTTAGTGAGAAGAATTTTCTTTAAATCATTTGTTATTGGTTTTATTAGATCTGGGATTGTTGGGTTTCTATGGTCTTCCATAGGGCAATGAATTGCTTGTTGTACAGCTGATGGAACGTTAGACGGTCCTGGTACAAATAAAAAATGGTATCCTGACATTTGTGTTTCCTTTGTAAAAATTAATAAAATTGTTTTGTTTAGTATTTAACTCATATAGTATGCCATATTTCTACTTTTTTTAAACTAGAATATATGCTTTTATAGCGAGTATATGTTACTGACATCATATATAGTAATAGGGCTCTTGGGTGGTTTCGTTGGAGGCTTTCTTGGTCTCGGCGGAGGAATAATTTTTGTACCATTTTTATTTTTTACATTTGACTACTTTCAAATCAATCCAAACTATACACTGCAAAGCGCCATTGTAACTTCTCTCTCATGTGTTGTGATATCAAGTTTATCAGCATTAATCAAACACAATAGAAACGACCTTGTTGAATGGGACATTTTTACAAGAACATTGCCAGGTATAGTTTTAGGATCATCATTAGGATTGACCATGGTAACAATTCTCTCCACAGATTTGATTAAGTTTATTTATACTGTCCTGTTAGTATTTATCTCAATCTATATGTTTAACAAAAACCAAGATTATGAGGAACAAAAAATAAAAGAAATAAGATACATAAACAGGTTCTCTATTTTTGTTGGATCAATAAGTAGTCTCCTAGGCATCGGTGGTGGTACCTTGACTACACCATATTTTAACTACTACGGAGTACCTATTAAGAGATGTATCGCGACAGCTTCAGCTTGTGGTGTTGCGATATCGCTATTTGGAATTCTTCTGAGTTTTATATTCACACAACATTCACAAATTATTAAGACAAATACAATCGAGCTTTTAGTGTTTGATGCATTTATTATCGTATCATTATCGTCAATGTTATCAGCATATTTTGGGGCATCAGTGACGAAGAAAACAGAAGCATCGAATCTTAATAAGGTTTTCTCAGTTTTTCTGATACTTACGGCAATTTCTATACTTTTTTACTAAATTGGCTTTTAACCAAATAACCCGTAGCTGCCTTTATTGCGTGTCTCTTTATAAAACCTGCTTTGTTAAATGTTTTCAAAAGTATTCTTCTCAAAACTTTTGATCCCGTAATATCCGAATAGAATTTTTTGAGAAAATTTATTGAGAAATATGTGCTTTTGTTTATTGGTCTAATATTATTTTTATAGACACTCAATGTTACACTTGTTATCTCAGAATCTGTATTAGTAATAGAATTTTCAAGAACAAACAGATCTTGGAAACCTAAATTCAAACCTAAACCAGCTAATGGGTGGATATTATGTAATGCAGATCCAATATTTATTAATCTACCCTTGAATTCTGTGTCATAGAGGTAACCAGATAAAGGGAACGTATTATACGTCGATATACTTGATATTGTTCCAATCTTTTCAGAGAGTTCTTGTGACAGAATCCCAAGAATTTTCTCCATTGAGTATGTTTTAATTTTTTCTATTTTATCAGTATCCATAGACCAAATTAAGTTATAAGTCATATTATCTATTGGAAGAAGTCCTAGAATTTGCCCTGGAAGAAATTTCTGATAAGCAACATTGGATGTCTTCTGGGTAACTTTGATGTTAAGAACCATCGCTTGTTGATTATAATCAACTTTGTATGATTTTTTGAATACTTCTTTTCGGCTAGATTCTGAGTTTGTCCCTATAATGTAATCGAATTCCTTGTTTTTAGTATTTTTTGATGGCTGATCTTTGAGATATTCTTGGTAATCTAAACCAATATCCTTCATAGTGACCCTTTTAATTTTTAGATCATCCTCACCTTTGAGAGTAACTGCCAATAAAACACTTTCCGGTATAATAAAGCCTAAGTTTTTATGGCCAATAGATTTAGATTCAAAACAGACTTCCTCTTCCTGCAAACTATCCCAAGTGATAATTTTGTTAAACGGCAAGTGTTCTGATGTTGAAATATTTTCCCATATCCCATGATTTTGTAAAATATCACGTGATAATAAATTAATAGAAAAGTACCTTTCATTTTTTTTGATGCTCGACACTCCATCTATACCATGTGTAACATTAAAACCCAGGTTATTCATAGAGATAGCAGTTACTCTTCCAAGTATTCCATCTCCTGTTACTAATATTTTCTGCTTCATAATGTAACTTTCATTCCTTATAAGTATAATTTGTAAGACCTAAGATATTTTCTAGAAATTTATTTTTGAAAGACATATTTACTTTCATCAATTTAAATGAGGCATATGACAATAATGACGATATCATTCTACCTTTAAATAAAACATTGTACGCTACATCAACATTATTCATGGTTTTTTTCCTATCACTTGCTATTTCATCTATTAGGCTGTCGATATTAATGTTCAATTTTCTATGAGTGATCAGATGGTCTATTATATTTTCTATACACCGTAGACTAAAGTTATAACCTTGTGCTCCTACAGGATGAAGTAGTTGAAGCGAGTTCCCGAGTAACATTACTCTATCCTCATAAAAGTTTTCATTTCTATGTGTGATAAGATTATATGTACTTATCTGTTTAACATTATCAATATCCTCGATGTACTGTTGAAATATTCCTTTAATCATGTCTACATCTGGTCCACTCTTTTTGAAAAAGCTTTCGACATACTCATCCTTGATAGTAACCACTAAACTCATCTCATTATCTGAGTACGGTATGAGAGCGAAAATACCAAATTCATTAAAAATCTGGATTGCGTGTTTTTGGTCAAAGAGGCCAGTGCAATTTAATAAGAAGCTTTTTTGTCTATAATCGATGTGTTCTTTTGTCTTGCTGACCATATCTGATAGTTCAGACTCAATACCATCTGAGATCAATAATGAGTTGGTACTAATTTTTTTCGAGGATAATTCTAACTCAAGACACTCATTAGACCGTTTTACGCTCGATACCTTATCATTAGTTAATATTATTCCCTTTGAAAGTGTAGCGACCTCATCCCTCAAAATATCAAGTAATTTAAATCTATCGCAAACATAGCCTAGCTCATTTATTCCAAGGTCCTGAGAAAGAAAAGAAATTTTTGTTAGGTTACTTCCATATTTCAGAGTGAGTTTTTCGATAGGATATGAAATATCTAAAATTTTTTCCCATAACCCAAACTTTTCGAAAATTAACTTAGACCTGTGGTTTATTGATAACGTATTGAAACCCCTTCTTTCTTCTTTTCTTTTATCAAGTTTCGACTTTTCAACTAAACAAACATCATAGCCCAGAGCATCTAGTTGCTTTGTTATAACGCAGCCCACTAAACCAGCACCACTTATAACAAAATCATAATGATTATCTAACATAATTTTCTGACATGATTTCTTCAATCTCTTTGATAGTTTTAGGTGTACCTTTGGTAAGAATTTCACAGCCACTCTTTGTGATTAATACATCATCCTCTATTCTGATACCAATATTGTGATATTTCTTTGGTATTTCTGCAGATGGCCTAATATAAATCCCAGGCTCAACGGTAAAAACCATCCCTGGTTTTAATAAAATAGGTTTATCATTAATTTTATATCTACAAGGATCATGTACGTCCAATCCCAACCAATGTCCAGTTCCATGCATATAAAATTTCATATATGATTTAGATTTTATGACATCGGTAAGCTTGCCTTTGAGTAGACCGATATCAATTAATCCTTTTGAAATCCATCTCACCGCCTCATTGTGTATATCTTCAAGTGTTTTGCTAGGTTGGCATTTGTTGAGAGACTTAATTTGTGCCATTAGGACAATATTGTAGATCAATTTTTGAGTATCAGAAAACTTTCCATTGACTGGAATCGTCCTTGTAATGTCAGATGTGTAATTATTCAACTCACAAGCAGCATCAGTAAGAAGAAGTTCCTTATCTTTTAGTTTTTTATTATTGTCTGTGTAATGTAGTACACATGCATTCCCTCCTGACGCCACTATAGACGGATAAGCTTCTGAAGCATTTGACTCATAAAATCTTGACGCAAGAAAGTGTTGTATGTCACTCTCATATATCCCTGGTTTGCATTTTCTCATCAGTGTATTATGAGCATCAACAGAAATAGAGGCGGATTTTCTTATATTATTAATCTCAAACTGATCTTTTATCAGCCGTAATTCCTGAATGAGTGAATCAATGCAGTGAAATTTTGTTGGTGGAACCATACCTTTTCGGTAACGCTTTTTTATCTTCAATATTTTTTCATCGAGAATGTCTTTTACCATAGTTGATTTATTCTGAGAATGATAAACAAATTCTACTTTACTCAAATATCCCTCTAAAAATGTTGGTAAATGAGTCACATAATCAGTGTTTTCGAAATCAAACAATTTTTTAATTTCAGACTTCTTAGGGATTTTTCCTGTCCAAATTTCGTCTAGTTCGTTGGGTTCTTTTGAGAAAAAAAATTCTTTATATGTATTTTTCGTTAATTTTACAATAACTATAATTGCATTAGTGTAGTCATAACCTGTTAGGTAGTAGAAATTACTATCCTGCCTAAAAGGATATGGGACATCATTACTCCTGTACTTTTCCTCAGCAGAAGAGACTATAGCTAGAGACTTAGGCTCAAGTAAATGAGCTAGATTTCTTCTGTGTTTTCTAAAGATTTCACTTTTTTTCATCACTTCCTCTAGTTAAATTATAAATAGAATATACTGAATTTAATACAAATTCTCTTATGATCCTAAAATTTTCCTGATCATCTGAGTCTTGTGTTAATTTATACTTTTCCGAGAGCTTACCTATATCTAATAAGTCAAAAAGAAGTTCCTGTAATTCCACCGAATTCCGCAAATATTTTTTATCTACAGCAAGATTAATTGACATTGAAAAGTACTTTGTCCAATCTGCTATTCCCGTAACTTTCTCTGATAACTCAATATTTTGATCAAAAGTTAGATAAATATCTTTTGAGATCAAACCTTTGAGGAGTAGTGCGATATAATTTTCAATATTTTTTTGTGAATTATGATCTGAGTAAATAATCTCTCCGATGAATAGTTTTAATTCGTCTTTAAAATTGTCCTCTAAGTTACAAACTAATAAACCTACCAGAAATCCCTGAAATTCATCTTGGGAGAATGGGATCTCATTATTAGATATAAACTCTGATAAATTCATCATAACAGTTACAATAATACTCTTCAGTGTAGATTAATACAGATTAACTCATTATAATATTAATTATGTGAAGTTTGAGCGTGCTATGATGACTAAATTAAATGAACAATTATCAACATTAAAAGAATCAATTCAAGAACTCAAAGATGAGTATATTAAGATAAAACAAGAAAATGAACTGCTTAAAAGACAACAAGGGAGCCTTGTATCGGAGAAAGCAGACTTAGTTAGAAAAAATGAAGCTGCTAAAGATAAAGTAGCATCTATACTTGAAAGGATAAAAAATTTAGAGTTTATATAAAATGGCAGAAGACTATATAACAGTCACTATAAGTGATCAAGATTTTAAAATAAAATGTAGTGAACTAGAAGTAGACTTATTAAATAGATCTGCTGCTTACTTAGATATCAAAATGAGTGAGCTCAAAAAAACTAGTCCAACCTTGCCAAAAGACAAAATAGCAATCATGGCGGCACTTAACATCATAAGTGATTATTTAAAAAAAGAAGATGAGCTACGAGAGTACGAAACTATTTCTAAAGAGATAGAATTGATACAAAATTCTTTAAACTTCGAGGAGACAAAGTAGTGAATTTTTGGTTAATGAAAAATGAACCAGACGATTACAATATAGATGATTTAAAAAGAGATAAAATTGAGCCATGGGACGGTATAAGAAATTATCAAGTTCGAAATATGATAAGGGATGAGATGATGGTAGGCGATCAAGCATTTTTTTATCATTCGAATTGCGAGATTCCAGGAATATACGGCCTTATGACTATAAATACAAAAGCATATCCTGACCATACAGCATTCGATAAGAAAGCAAAATACTACGACCCAAAAAGTAAAAAAGAGAGCCCTACATGGCTTATGGTTGATGTTAAATATAAAAGAAAACTTAAGAAGGTCATATCTTTAACTGAGTTAAAAAAACATAAGTCATTATCTAATATGAGAGTAGTACAGAAAGGTAACAGATTATCAATAACGAAAGTTACAAAAAAAGAATGGGGCTTTATACTAAATCTTGAATAATGTAAAAAATTAATACCTTCGTTTAAAGTTTTTACATTCCTAAGTAGAATATTCGATAAAAATAAGCAAAAAAAAGTAAAATTAATAAAAAAAAAGTAAAATTGAATAAAAAAAAGTAATTTTATGTAGAAAAAACATTTTTTTTTAAAAAACAACAAAAAAAAACTTGTTTTTTGAATTTAGACTAAATAAACTCAAATTAACCACCAAAACTGCGGAGGAAAACAGTATGGTAGCAAGAAAAAAAGCAAAAGTTGCTAAGCGTAAAACTAAAGTGACAAAAAGAAAAGCTACGAAGAGAAAAGTTGCTAAGAAAAAAGTAACTACTACTCGTAGGAAAGCAGCTAAGAAGAAAGCAGCTAAGAAGAAAACTAAACGTAAAGCTAAGAAAAAAGTAGCTAAGAAGAAAACTACTAAG
>TARA_B100001057_G_scaffold171300_1_pt1 | contig 24771 bp, 22 predicted proteins | sample TARA_B100001057 | Tara Oceans TARA_B100001057 (sample SAMEA2621839) | marine metagenome | biome: marine biome (ENVO:00000447); feature: surface water layer (ENVO:00002042); material: "saline water (ENVO:00002010), including plankton (ENVO:xxxxxxxx)" | depth 5 m
AGCAGAGCCAAAACAACTGAGAGGACATTTTACTCTGAAAAGATGATAAAATATCTAAGCATATTACTATTAAAATAATTGAAACAGCTTGTATGCTTCTAACAGATAAAATAATTGATGGAATATTAGCATCTTAAATTAATAATCTAACGCAAAAATTTATATATTTGGCTTGAACTATAATTTAAAAACTTTATAGTTTGTTTTATATAGAAAATATAGTCTTCAAATGAAATTAACCAGAAATATATCCTTAACAACATTCTTGTGTTTTTTTATTCATATAATTAATGCACAAGAGGGTCTTCCAATATATTCTGATTACTTAACAGATAATTATTATCTAATTCACCCTTCAATGGCTGGCGTTGCTAATTGCAATAAAGCTCGCTTAACAGCACGGCAGCAGTGGCTTGGCCAAGAAAATGCACCAAGTTTACAAACATTTAGTATTAATGGAAGAGTAGGCGACTCTCAATCCGGTATTGGTGGAATTATTTATAATGATCAAAATGGGTATCATTCGCAAACAGGGGCTTATTTGACTTACGCACACCATTTAATGTTTTCTAGAAATACTATTGACCTTAACATGTTATCCTTTGGCTTAAGTGCCGGAATGATTCAATACAAACTTGATGAAACTGCTTTTATAGAGTTTGACCCAATAATAGCCGGAATTGAACAAAGCTCATCTGAGTTTAATGTAGATTTTGGCTTTTCTTATCATTTCATAAATTTTTATGCTCATGCAACCATAAAAAATCTTTTAAAAAATGAAGGAGTAAATATTAATGAACAAGGAGTTGCATATAATAATTTAACTAATTATCTCTTTTCTGCTGGAAATGTATTTTCTAAGTTTGGAAGTGAATGGAGCTTTGAACCATCTATCTTGTTCTCTTTCAAAAGTGCCACTGAAGAATCTTTTATGGACTATAATTTCAAGGCCTATCGAGATTTTGATTTTGGAAGTATTTTTGCTGGGATTTCCTACCGAAGGAGCTTTGATGGTGCAGAGTTTACCACTAACTCAGGCTCTATTAGTAGTCAAAAGCTTCAATACATAACCCCTTTGATAGGAATAGAATATAATAATTTTATGTTTGCATACACATATTCGAATCAATCCAATTCAATTGTTTTGGACAATGGAGGGTATCATCAATTAACACTTGGGTTCAATTTTGGATGTAGAAAAGAAAAATATGACTGTGAGTGTCCAAGTGTAAATTAACTGTCATCCAGACCTTTAATTATTGACTTATCCCAGCTCATTAAATTAGCCATTATTTCTTTTGACCCATTGGTGTAGAATTCTAGATTAATCTTTGTTATATCTTTATTCAATAAATTATTCTTAACCATAATTTCTTTAGTTTGTTTAGCTACCGCTGATCCAGAGTCTATAATTGTTATATTCTTTGGAAGTAATTGACGCAAAAGAGGTACTAAAAAATGATAATGAGTACAGCCTAACACAATACAATCAATATTATTTTTCAGCATTGGTTCTAAATACCTTTTTAACAAATTCATCATTTTTGAAGAACTGAGTTTTCCTGACTCTATAAGCTCTATAATACCATCACCAATTTGTTCCGTTACATTTTTATTTTGAGTGTAGCGTCTGGAAGTTGCATGGAAAAGGTTACTACTCAATGTTCCTTTTGTCGCTAATATTCCAATCGAATTTGTATTGGTAAATAACGCTGCAGGTTTGATAGCAGGTTCGATACCAATAAAAGGAATTGAAAATAGTCTTCTTAATTCTTTTATTGCATTGGTAGTAGCCGTATTACAGGCCACTACAATAATTTTACAACCTTTATTTAATAAAATCTCTGTGTTTTTTATTGAGCGTTTTAATATCACTTCCGTTTCTTTATTTCCATAAGGAGCATATTTTGAATCGGAAATGTATATAGTTGATTCATTTGGCATCAGCATATTGATTTCCTTCCAAATTGAAAGACCTCCAGCTCCAGAATCAAAGATACCAATAGGTTTTGAGTTCATACATTTACAAAAATAAAAAAGCTGCTCATTATGGGCAGCTTTTTGATAAGTATTTTAATTTCAAAATTTAGAAACCTAACTCAGATTTTATATCTGCTAAAAGATTTTTACCATTGGCCATTATAACCCCTTGTCCCTGTGACGAATCTAAAACATAATCAAAGCCTTGATCATTGCCAACTTTTAAAATTGCATTTTTAGCTTTTTCAGTTATTGGTTTTAAAAGTTCAAGTTCTTTTTTCTGTAAGTCTTGTTGAGCCTGGGCTTGGTATTGACGAATACTTTGTTCCATTCCTTGAACTTCTTGTAATCTTTTTCCATTTTCCTCGTCTGTTTTTGTAGAGGATTCTGCATCATATTGCTTGATTTTGTTTTGAAGTTCAGTAGCCATGGCTTGGATATCAGTTTCGTATGTTTTAGCTAGCTTTTCTAGCTCAGACTTAGCATTTTGCATCTCTGGCATTGACTCCACAAGTTCTTGAGTGTTGACATGAGCAACTTTTGATTGAGCTTGTAAAGAAAAGCTGCATAACGTGATAATGGCTGTTATTAAGAATAAATTTTTTAAATGTTTCATTTCAAATTGTAATTAAAAGTTATTTTCTGTTGTTTTTAATACTGTCTCGCTTACGCTTAAGCGCTTCTAGTTTTGCTTTTCGATTGGCTAAAATACGTTTTTTCTTTTCTTCTAATGCCTTTTTTCGTGCTTCTCTGTTACTAATTTTGGATCTCTTATCTTTTTTCTCCACCAGTTCAGTGTCTTTAAAAGAGTTATTACTTGTAATACTGTCTTTAATCGATTTGTCTTTTTTCAAATCTTCATTTAAATTCCCACTAGCACTGGCTTTTATCATTGATGCTTGTGCTTTCCCATCTGATTTTATCTGTTTCTTGTTTTTAATTTCCAGTTTTCGAGCTGCTCGTTTGGCATCCAAATCTGCTTTGCGTTTGGCCAATGCTTCCGATCGTTTTGCATTCCGATCATCAATTAATTTTTGACGTTCATCAATATCATTTCCTGTCTCAACAATATTTTCTTCTTCTTTAGCTTTTTTTCTATCCTTTTTATTTTTAATCTGAATTCGTTTTGATGACCTATTTATTGTTTGTAAAACTTGTTCACTAACATCATATCTGTCAGCTGAAAAAAGCATTACAACGTCAGCAGACTTGTCAAAAATAAAATCATATTTTTTAGTAGCAGCTATTTCTTGAACAGCTGTAAATATTTGATCTTGTATTGGTTGAATAAGTTGTTTTTTTTGAATCATTAAATCGCCATTAGGGCCAAATCTTCTTTGCTGGTACTCCAAAAGCTCATTTTCAATAATTTGAAGCTCCTCTAATCTTTCTTCAATAAGTTCATTTGTAAGTAACACTCGTTCGGCTTCTAATTGTTTCTTTTGGTTTTCTAAATCAGCGTTTCTACGATCAACTTCTGTTTTCCACTTATTTGCTTTTGACTCTAGCTGCTGCTGAGCCTGTTTAAGGTCAGATATATTTTCAAGTATATATTCTGTGTCTATATGTCCAATTCTAACTCCTCGTTGTGAATTACCAACTAAAACAAATAAAAGTAATAGTGCAGTTGTGTAAAGCTTAGTTTTAAATTGCTCTAAAGTTATATTTTTTGACTTTTTCATTTTCTAATAATGGTAATTCAAAAATTGAATTTTCAAATAAACGAAATTAATTTTAAAATATTATAATTTTAAGAAATCAACTGTAATAATGATCAAGCAAATTAAAATTGTTGACCAAGTACAAAATGAGTATTCCACCCACTTTTTGAAACTTCTCCTGGAATTGGATCAAAGCCATGGGCAAAATCTATTCCTAATAAACCAAAGGCAGGCATAAATAAGCGGATTCCTATCCCTGCAGCCCGCTTAATCACAAAAGGATTAAAATCTTTGAAATTGTTATATGACCCACCTCCTTCTAAGAATCCCATTGCATAAATTTTAGTTTGTCCTTTCAAAGTTATCGGGTGTCTTAACTCTAGTGAAAATTTATTGTAAATTGTTCCTCCGTCATTATCTGAGAGAGATTGGTTAGGATACCCACGTAGCGGTACCGCCTCTCTACCATCTAATCGTGCAAATTGTTGCATGCCGTCTCCACCAACAAAAAATCTTTCAAATGGTATAACTCCACGATCATTATTGTAAGCACCTAGAAAACCAAATTCAAATCTCGGTCTAAGTACTAAGTTTCCTTTTATTTTGGCATACCAATCTCCAGAAAATTTAATTTTATAGAATTCTAACCACTTGTATCGTTCTTGGTCAATTTCAGTAATTCTCTGACTTGCTTCATTACGTTCAATAATATCATTATCGTCAACACTCGTACTAAGTTCTTGAATAAGATTTGATTTTTCTTGACGTTCTTCTTTTAAAGCGGTATAATCTACTCCGTTAAGGGCAGAATAAGGGAATGTTAATTTTGCAGAAATACTAAAATTAGATCCACCAATTGGGTAAATTGGGTCATTATATGTGTTGTTTCTACTTAGACCAACGGTGTAAGCTAAATTATTAGAACTTCCATCCCCAAAAGTAAATAATCCCGTGTTGTAATTATTTAGGTCATAGTATTGATATTGAAAACTTTGAGATAAGACAAAGTAGTCATCTGGAACATTTAGCTTTTTAGCAATCCCAAATGTAATTCCAGTGATATTAAAACTTCTATTTTTATCTGCAGAACGTGTTGCTCGATTGTATAAATATTGCTTTGTCTGTGATATAGATGTTGAAAATTGGACTGGTTTTTCTCCTCCTAGCCATGGTTCTGAAAAGGAAAAGCTGTATGTCGAGAAAAAGCGACTAGTTTGAAGTCTTAAGGACAAACTTTGGCCATCTCCCCTAGGGACAGGTTGCCATGCTTCTTTTTTGAAAATATTACCGATTGAAAAATTATTAAATGAAGCACCGACTGTACCAATAAAGCCACCACCTCCATACCCCCCCTGAAGTTGGAATTGCCCTGTTCCTTTCTCGACAACTGAGTACTCTATATCAAGTGTACCATCATTTGCATTTACATTTTTAAGATCAGGAGAAATTTGCTGTGCGTCAAAAAAACCTTTTTGACCAAGTTCTCTAATTGTTCTAACAATGTTACTCTTGCTATATAGTTGTCCAGGTCGTGTCCGCAGTTCCCTATAAATAACGTGGTCATTTGTCGCGTTATTTCCTTTAACTGAAACATTCTTAAAATAAGCAGGTTTCCCTTCTGTGACTCTAATTTCCATATCAATAATATTACCAGCAGCACTAACCTCTACAGGTGTAATTGTTGAAAACAAATATCCATTATTTTGGTACAAATTTGTTAAGTCAAATGCATCTGGATCTGAATTATCAGCAATTCTTTTTTCAAGCTCTACACCATTGTAAGTGTCTCCTTTTTTAATTTTAAGAACCTGATTAAGTTGTTCATCGCTATAGATAGTGTTACCAAAGAAATTTATGGTTCCATAGGAATATTTTTCTCCTTCCTCAAGGGTGATTTTTAAGCTTACATCACCATTTTCGTCATTTATTAATGAATCTGAGATAATTCTTGCATCACGATAGCCTTTTTCTTTAAGTTTATCCACAATATTGTTTAAGTCTTCTTTGTAATCAGCTTCAATATATTTTGACCTTTTTAAGAACCTAAGTAGGTTTTTCTTTTTAGTCTTTTTCATAGATTTTAAGAGACTTTGATTACTCACCTTTTTATTTCCAGAAATTTTTATTTTATTTATTTTAACTTTGTCTCCTTTATTGATATCAATAATCATGTTAACTCTAGACTTTTTAACAGAGTCAATAACCTTTGATACACTAATTATGGTTTTAGCCTTTAAAAAACCTTCCTTGCGATATTTACTTTCAAGATAATTCTTTGTTGTAGTAATTAAATTTTCGGTAACCTTGAGTCCAGGAGTTAATTTATTTTCGTCAATAATAACACTTACTTTACCTTTTTTAACTCCTAATATTTTTACTTCTTTGAGCTCAGGTAAATCATCTAACTGAATTTGTAAATAAATGTCCGATCCCTTAATTTCATAAATGAATACGTCAATATTATTAAATAAGTTGGAATCCCATAATTTTTTAATAGCATTGCTGATTTTTACACCACCTGGGATTTTAATATTCTCACCTTTTTTTAAACCTGAATAAGTGATAATAGTTTCAGCACTATATACCGTTTCTCCTTTGACAGATATTCCGGCTATATTATAATCCTTTCTCTTGGATATGTCGAAGTTTTGCGCATAAGTTACAGGGCTCATAAGCATAAAGCAGTAAATAGAGAGGAATAAGCCAAAGATATTCTTAGCTAACCTGTTCACTTGTCTTTCCAAATCGTCGTTCTCTTTTTTGGTAATTATCAATTGCCATGTACAAATCTTTGTCTGTAAAGTCTGGCCATAAAACTTCTGTAAAATATAACTCAGCATAGGCAATTTGCCATAAAAGAAAATTACTTACGCGCTGCTCACCACTTGTTCGAATTAATAAATCGACATCAGGTAAATTTTGGGTGTAAAGATGCTGATTTATTACCGTTTCATCAATTTTTTCAAAAGAAATTAAATTATTTTTAATCTTCTCCCCAATTTCTTTCACACAATTGATGATTTCATCTCTTGAGCCATAACTTAAAGCCAAGTTAAGCACCATCCCTGAATTAGATTTTGTGGTCTCTACAACTTGAAAAAGCTCTTTAGATACTTTCAGAGGAAGTAAATTAAGGTTTCCTATAGGGTTGAGTCGAATATTATTTTTTTGAAGTTTATCAGATTCTTTTTTTAAAGATGAGATTAAAAGACTCATTAATGTTTTTACTTCAAGTTTTGGACGATTCCAGTTTTCTGTTGAAAAAGCGTACAATGTAAGACAATGAATACCAAGATTTGAACAGGTTTCTACAATATTTTTTACAGATTTTGTTCCATTTTCATGTCCAAAAATACGCAGTTTACCGCGATTTTTTGCCCATCGCCCATTACCATCCATAATTATGGCGATATGCTTAGGATACGGAAATTTCTTAATGCTTTCTTCTAAATTCATTTTTGGTAAGTACAAAAACAAGGGTTTCTTCCAAAGGTGTAAGTTAGCGTAAATCCACTAAATACATACCAATCATTGTTATTAATGTTGCCAAACCTTAAAGATTCAAATTCCTCAGTTTTAGTTTCAGGTACACTACCGTCGATTTCATCAGAAAAAGAGTAATGTGCTGTAATTTCTGCGCCGAGAATCAAATGCTGTGTTAGTGTAAATTTCGCACCTAATGCAATTGGTATACCCAATGTGTTACTTCTTGTTTTGGCAGAGTATAAAGTGTTATTGTTGTAATAAAAATTTGGATGATTTAATACGCTTATTCCAGTGTAGATGTAAGGGCTGAAATTATAACTTCTCTTGTGTAAATCAAAGTCTAAGAACGTAAACTCAATGCCCGCTGAGAACTCCAAACCTTTTGCATTAAAAAAATATCCCCTTTGCTCTCTTTTTGGATCGTTAGACGTTCTATCGTCCGCGTGTAAAGTTGTGTAAATTAGACTGGCTCTGTACGAATGCCTTGGACTTCTGTTCCATTTAATAAGTCCACCAATTGCAATTTTGTTTGGTGATATAAAAGTAGTCGAACCAACATCACCAATAAAATTTGTTCCACCACTAAAAATACCTATTTCATAGATTTGAGCATTTCCTAAAAATGCATTAATAATGCAGAAAACAAAGATGTACAGTTTTTTCATTACTTTTAAAATGACTGCAAATATAACAAAATTGAAATCTCTTCAAAACAGATTTTGCGTCTGCATATTAAACAATATAAATAAAGAAATATTGTTTAGTTTCTTTTGTCAACCCCCCACAAAAGTTTCTTGCGTAGGGTTTCAATAAAAGAACTGCCTTTTAAATCAATCATTTTGATGTGATATGGTGCTATTTCAATCATAATCCCAACGGATTTGTCTATCGAGCTTATTCTAGAATCCAAAGAAAGTAAAATTTGGTTTTCTCGACCACTAAGTTTTAATTTAATCTTGTGTCTGGAAGAGATTACAAGTGGTCTTGCATTTAAGTTATGTGGAGCGATAGGAGTTAATACTAAGCTGTCAGACTCAGGCATTATAACAGGGCCACCACAACTGAGTGAATAACCTGTTGAACCAGTTGGTGTAGAAATAATTAATCCGTCAGCCCAATATGATGTTAAATACTCATTATCTAACCAAGTTTCTATGTTTATCATTGATGTTGTATTTTTCCTGCTGACCGCAATTTCATTTAAAGCAAAATCTAAATTCAATTTAGAACTTTCAACATCTGTTTTTAATTTTAGAACAGTTCTTTTGGAAATACGGTATTTACCCTCATAAATTTGATTTAATGCATTTTTAATTTCGTCTGTCTTAATCGTTGAGAGAAAACCTAGCCGACCAGTATTTATTCCAATTACTGGAATTCCCAAATCTTTAATTTTAGTAATTGCTCTGAGAATTGTACCATCTCCACCAACGCTTATTAATAAATCATATGAATCATCTAGAGTTAAAAATGGCTTAAACCCATACTCATTTGTATTTAAACTTGACATATTGTGAATAGAATCAAAAAAATTTTTCTCAATAAAAACATCTGATTTTTTGATTTTTAAAAATTCAGCAAGTATCAAAATTGTAGATTTTGATTGCTCATTTAAATCTTGACCATAAATCGCTACTTTCATTGTAAAGAAATTATAAGTTTAAATAATGGTCAAGGTAAGCTGATCTATCTTTTAGATTTTTCAAAAAACTGTCATCTTTATGCCCCGTAACAATCGTATATCCATAACGCCTAAAGCTTTCAAAAATAGCAGTCAAGCTAGAATTCTCAATTTTGATAGTTATTTGTACTAAATCATTTTTGATTCCTGAAACAAATACTCCAAGAAGTTTCACATTATTTGATTCTAAAATTTGACATATTTCGCTAAAAGAATAATCATTACACCCTTTTTCGACTATGATAATCCCGCCCGGCTGAGATAAAAAAGGTGTTCTGTTAAAAAGAGAAATAATATCAGAGAGCTCATAATACCCCAAATAATTGTTTTCAGAATCCAAAACAGGCATAATATTACTGTCATTACTGGCAAAGGAATCCAAAACATTCAACCATAATGCATTATCTCTTACAAAAAAACCCTCAATTGAATATAAAACTTCATTTACTTTTTGTTCTTTATTGAAACAGTAAGTATCTGTTTCAGAAAGGCAACCTAAATACACCCCATCTTTTTGAATAGGTACATGTGAATATTTTAACTGATTAAAACCTTTTTGAATATCCGAGATAGTTGCTTCAACTTCAAATGGAATCAAGTCGTTAATAATACATTTACTTAGCGGCATAATAAAATTTGTAAGCATATGCAAAATAATCAAAAATAAGACATTATGAGCTAAGTACTTTGTATTTTTGTATGTAAAATAAGAAGTAATGGTCAAACTTAGTGTAAATATTAACAAAATTGCGACGTTACGTAATGCCCGTGGAGGAGATGTTCCAAATGTAATTCAATTTGCTAAGGATGTACAAGAATATGGTGCTCAAGGGGTCACCATACATCCTAGACCTGATGAAAGGCACATTCGTTATCAAGATGCCCACGACTTAAAATCAGAGGTATACACTGAATATAATATTGAAGGCAATCCAATTCCCAAATTCTTGCAGCTTGTCTTGTCAATTCAACCTACACAAGTAACCTTAGTTCCAGACTCCTCAAATGCTATTACAAGCAATGCAGGATGGGATTGTATTAAGCACAAATCCTTTTTATCAGATGTTATTTGTGAATTAAAGAACAACGGAATTAGAACATCAATTTTTTTAGATCCAAACCCAATTCAAATTGAAGCAGCGAAGTCAACTGGAGCTGACAGAATTGAATTGTATACCGAACTTTTTGCTCGTGAATTCTCTAAAAATAATTTCAAGGCTGTCAAGTCTTATACTAAGTGTGCGGAAATAGCAATAAAAAATGATTTAGGTGTTAACGCAGGACATGATTTGTGTTTGGATAATATCAAATTTTTTAAAGAAAATGTTCCAAACTTAAAAGAAGTGTCTATTGGCCATGCCTTAATATCAGAAAGCATCTATTTTGGAATTGAAAATGTTGTTAATATGTATAAACAAAGATTACTTTAATGATTTTACACTCAAAAATAGTTGGAAAAGGTACTCCCTTTTTAATTTTACATGGATTTTTGGGTATGGGTGATAATTGGAGGACATTAGCCCTACGCTTTGTGAATTTAGGATATCAATTGCATCTAATCGATCAAAGAAATCACGGCAGAAGCTTTCACAATCCTATTTTTAATTATGACGTAATGGCTTTAGATTTGGAAGCTTATTGTAAGTTTTATAAGTTGGACAAATGCATACTTTTGGGGCATTCAATGGGTGGTAAGACTTCTATGAGATTTTCCGCTTTATATCCTTACAGGGTCCAAAAACTTATTGTAGTTGATATAGCTCCACGATTTTATCCTATACATCATCAACATATATTAGATGGGCTTTCATCTTTAGATTTCTCAGTTATCAAAACTAGGAAGCAAGCTGATGTTAAACTTTCTGAGTTTCTGTCGGATTTGGTACTACGCCAATTTTTATTAAAAAACCTTTATTGGCAATCTAAAGAGCGCTTAGCATTTCGTTTTAATTTAAAACATTTAAAAACAAATATTGGAGAAGTTGGCAAGCCGTTATCAGCAGATTGTAAAGTTTTGGCACCTTCTCTTTTTTTGAGAGGTAGCCGCTCTGACTATATTTTATCAAATGATCAAGAACAAATTTCCAATCAATTTACAAACTCTTCATTATTTACAATTTCCAACGCAGGACATTGGTTACATGCCGAAAACCCAAATGCCTTTTTTGAAGCAGTAGCTAATTTTTTAAGTTAATTTTCAAAACTTTAAAATATTTGTACTCCATCAAAATTATTGTATTTTTGCCACCCAATTTTTAATCATTACAATGAATATTACTAGACAAAATAAAGACGCTTTAAATGCAGTTATTACAGTCGAAATAGATAACAAAGATTACGCTGAAAAAGTACAAAAAACTTTAAGTAACTACAGAAAGTCTGCTAATATCCCAGGATTTAGAAAAGGTCAAGTTCCGATTGGTCTAGTCAAAAAAAAATATAGTAAAGCGGTAATTGCGGAAGAGGTTAATAAGTTACTTCAAAAATCTCTAGAGAAATATCTTACCGATGAAAAGTTAGATTTACTAGGCAACCCAATCCCGGTCCTAAAAGACGACATTGATTGGGATTTAGATTCACACAGTTTTTCTTTTGAAATTGGATTGAGTCCTAACTTTCAAATAAAATTAAAAGGTTGGAAATCAATTACATACTATAACATTATAGCAGATGATAAATTTATTGAAAATCAAATAAAGAATATTCAAAAACAATATGGTAAGATTACATCAAAAAAAGTAGTAGATAGCGCTGATGAGATTTCCGGAGTGTTTTCAAATACTGAAGCTGGAATTGAATCTACAACAACTATAAACTTGGATAAAATTAAAGGCAAGGTCAACCAAAAAAAGTTCATTGGTGCTAAGACTGGAGATGTTATTGCGCTGAAAACTAAAGGACTTTTTAGTGATGAAAATGATGCAAAGAATCACTTAAAACTAGATAATGTTTCGGCCAAGAGCTTAAATGTTGATATAACTTTTAAAATTAATGAAATTAATAATAGGGTTCCAGCAGATTTAGATCAAGAATTATTTGACAAACTATTTGGGAAAGGTGTGGTAAAAACAGTTACTGAGTTAAAAAATAAGTTAAGAACAGATGCTGAAAAACAGTTTACTCAGCAATCGGATCAGAAATTATTAAATGATGTTACAACATATTTAGTCGATAATACAAAATTTAAACTTCCTGAAGAATTTTTGAAAAAATGGTTACAAACAGCGGGTGATGAAACTTTAACTGAAATTCAGGCTGCAGAAGAATACGATAAGTCTGAGAAAAGTATGCGTTATCAACTTATAGAAAGTAAATTAATATCAGAAAACAATTTACAAGTAGATTTTGATCAACTTAAATCTTATGCTGGTGAAATGATAAAAAAACAAATGGCTCAGTTTGGACAGTTAAACCCATCTAATAAAGAAGTTGACAATGTTGTAGCCAGAGTTCTTTCTAACAAGGATGAGGTTAAACGCATGTCAGAACAACTAACAAGTCAGAAATTATTAGAATATTTCAAAGAAAATGCTAAGCTTAAGAGAAAAAACATAAATTATGATGCTTTTGTAAAAGAAGTATATGGCAAGTAATTTTTATAAATTAATCAAATTTAAAATAATATTATATTTACAATCTAAAAAATAGTATCAATATGGATTACGGAAACGAATTTAAAAAGTTTGCAATAAAAGATCAAGGTATCAGCAGCACTTATTACGATAAAATAGTAAGCAGCATAAACCCCATGGGTCTGACACCAAATATTATTGAAGAAAGACAAATGAATATTGCCATTTTTGATGTCTTCTCAAGGTTGATGATGGATCGTATTATTTTCTTAGGAACAGCTATTAATGACCAAGTTGCTAATATAATCCAAGCCCAATTATTATTTTTGGAAAGCACTGATTCAACAAAAGATATCCAAATTTATATTAATTCACCTGGAGGAAGTGTTTATGCAGGATTAGGAATCTATGATACTATGCAACTAATAAAACCAAATGTAGCTACCATATGTACAGGTATGGCAGCATCAATGGGTGCAGTTTTATTGTGCGCTGGAGAAAAAGGGAAGCGAAGTGGATTGACACACTCAAGGGTCATGATTCATCAACCTTTAGGTGGAGCTCAAGGCCAAGCTAGCGATATTGAAATTACTGCGCGCGAAATTTTGACTCTTAAAGAAGAGCTTTATAAGATTATTTCAAAACACTCGGGTCAAGATTACGAAAAAGTTTATGCTGATAGTGACCGTGATTATTGGATGAAAGCAGACAAAGCCTTAGATTATGGGATGATAGACGAAATTCTATCAAGCAAATCTTAAATCGAATAAATTAATACACTCTTTTCATGACTAAAGAAGTTTTGGAATGTTCATTTTGTGGAAAACAGAAAGCAGATACAAATTTGTTGATAGCTGGACTTGATGCTCATATTTGTGATAATTGTATTGAACAGGCACATGGTATTGTAGTTGAGGAATCTAAACATCAGAATAACGAGATTAGTTCTGATTTTATGCTTAAGAAGCCAAAAGAAATCAAAGAATTTTTAGATAATTATGTAATTGGTCAAAGTCAGACCAAGAAGGTGATGTCTGTAGCGGTATATAATCATTACAAAAGATTATTACAATCTTCTAATATTGATGATGATATTGAAATTCAGAAAAGTAATATTATTATGGTAGGTCAGACTGGTACTGGGAAGACTTTGATGGCTAAAACTATTTCAAAGATGCTCAACGTTCCCTTAGCTATTGTTGACGCCACTGTAATGACTGAAGCGGGTTACGTTGGGGAGGATGTTGAAAGCATGCTAACACGACTTTTACAAGCTGCAGATTATGATAAAGAAAAAGCAGAAAGGGGTATCGTATTTATCGATGAAATTGATAAAATTGCTCGTAAAAGCGATAATCCATCAATAACCAGAGACGTTTCAGGAGAAGGCGTACAACAAGCGTTGCTTAAATTACTTGAAGGTACAATAGTTAATGTTCCACCTAAAGGAGGTAGAAAACATCCCGATCAAAAATTCGTTGAGATAAATACAGAAAATATTCTGTTTATTGCTGGAGGTGCATTTGATGGAATTGAACGTTATATCTCTAAGCGATTAAATATGGCAGCTATTGGTTATAAATCTTCTCAGAAGTTTGATCAAATCAATTCCAAAAATCTTTTACAATATATTACTCCAAGAGATTTAAAAGATTTCGGTCTAATCCCTGAAATAATAGGAAGATTACCTGTTTTAACTCATATGAACCCTTTGGACGAATCAACTCTCAGATCGATTTTAACAGAACCAAAAAATGCAATTGTCAAACAATATAAAAAATTATTTAAGATGGATAATATCACACTATCTTTTGAAGATGATGCTTTAGATTTTATTGTCAAGAGAGCCATTGAGTACAAGTTAGGCGCTAGAGGATTACGTTCATTATGTGAAGAAATTTTGACTGATGCAATGTTTACACTTCCAGGGAGTGAAGAAAAATCTCTTTCAGTTGATAAGTCCTACGTAAAAAAACACCTTAGCCGAAATAAGCTTAAACAACTAAAAGCAGTTTCATAAAATTACTAATCAATTATTTTATTAAAATCACATAAACTTTCTAAAAATAATCTTGAGTTGGAAAGCCGAGGGATTTTGTGCTGTCCACCTAATTTATTTTTCATTTTTAACCAATCGTGAAAAAGACCATTTCTTGCAACTCTTACTTTTGGAGGGTTAAGAGTAGTACTATTGTAGCGTTTTGCTTCGTAGTCAGAATTTAGTGATTTAAGTGCATTATCAAGAAGAGCTGTAAAATAAAGTAAATCATTTGGAGGAGTTTTAAATTCAATCAGCCACTCGTGTGCTCCTTTTAGATTATCTTTCATGAAAATAGGTGCAACAGTATAGTCCCGAATTTCACAATTATTTTTTTTGCAAACAATTTCTAGTGCTTTATTAGTATTTTCAATTATGAGCTCTTCACCAAATACATTAATAAAATGTTTTGTCCGGCCAGAAACTTTAATTCTGTAAGGGTTAATGTTTGTGAAGCGAACTGTATCTCCAATTTGATATCTCCAAAGACCCGCATTAGTTGTGATCACAATCGCATAATTTTTTCCTTTTTCAACTCTCCATAAAGGAATTAATTTTTGATTTTTTTTCCCATAGGTATCCATTGGAATAAACTCGTAAAAAATCCCATAATCTAACATCAACATTAATTCATCAGAATTATTACGATCTTGAATTCCAAAAAATCCTTCAGATGCATTATAAGTTTCATAATATTTAAAATTGCTGGAAGGGATAATTTTTTTGTACTCCGACGCATAAGGTAAGAAACTTACACCTCCATGAAAGTAAACTTCCAGATTAGGCCAGACTTCTAGAATATGAGATTTTTCAGAGGACTCTAAAACATTATTTAATAATACTAACATCCAAGAAGGCACACCAGCTAGACTTGTAACATTTTCATTTTTAGTCTCATTTACAATAGCCTGCATTTTCGTTTCCCAATCACTCATTAATGATACTTTATTATTAGGGGTGCTACTAAATTCAGCCCAAAAAGGCATATTATCAATTAATATAGCAGATAAATCTCCAAAAACAGTTCCATTTTCTTCATATAATTCTTTACTTCCTCCTAAGCGCAAATTTTTACCATTAAACAATTCAGATTCAGGATTGTTGTTCAAATACATACAAAGTAAATCCTTTCCAGCAGCATAATGGCACTTTTCTAAAGAAGCATCACTAACGGGGATAAATTTACTTTTAGCACTAGTAGTGCCACTTGATTTAGCAAACCATTTTATTGGTTTATGCCAAAAAATATTCTGCTCACCTTTTCTTGAACGTTCTATTAAATCCTGATAACTGTCATAAGTGGAAATAGGAATACGCTCGGCAAATTCATCGTAAGATTTGATTGATTTAAAATTATATTTTATACCCAGTTCTGTATTTTTAGCTTCCTCAATAAGATTAGTAAGTAATTCACTTTGGACTTCATAAGGGTATTTTATAAATAATTCAATTTGATGAAACCGTTTCTTTAAGAACCATGAAGCCACAGAATTTACTAAAGGAAATGCCATAAAATTATTTATATTTACTAGGTTAAAAATAATAAAATTTATCAATGCTTTATAAAGGCGTACTCACAAAAATGCGAACGGAGCTTTCTATGCCCATAAATTATTATTTAACAATTGGATGTGATTTTATCCAGGTTCATCAATTATTACAAAAAAAAATAAAATTAAACTTCATTGGTTACCAATGTTTAAGTTGTAGCAGTAGTGAAATTATTTTCCGACAAGGTTATTGTAAATCTTGTTTTTTTGAATTACCCCAAACCGCTGATTGGATTATGCACCCAGAAAAAAGCAAAGCTCATTTAGGGATAGAAGAAAGAGACTTGAAATATGAAAAAAATGTGCAATTGCAACCCCATATAGTCTATCTAGCCAATTCAAGTAATGTGAAGGTGGGTGTAACTCGAAAAACACAATTACCTACAAGATGGATTGACCAGGGGGCTCAATCAGCTTTAGAAATTTTGGAAGTACCAAACCGATATTTAGCAGGTATAGCTGAAGTAGCATTAAAAGAATATGTTAGTGATAAAACTAATTGGCGCGAAATGCTAAAAGAAAAAAGAACCAATGAAAGCCTATTAAATTGGCGCAATAAATTAATTCCATACTTACCTCAGGAGGTTCAGCCCTACATTTTAAATAATAATGAAGTATTAAATTTGAATTTTCCTGTAGATAAATATCCGGAAAAGCCAAAAAGTTTAAATATTATTAAAAGTCTTGAATTTGAAGGAGTTCTTTCAGGTGTTAAAGGACAATATCTCATTTTTGAAGATGATACTGTATTTAACGTAAGGAGTAATGAAGGAATCGTTGTTGAGTTAGACGTCGTGGGCTAATCTAATTCAATTTCTTGATTAATTTTTAAACAAAAGCGTTTTCTAAAAATGAATACAGCCAAGTATAAAAATGGTGTGTCTAATGCGGCTATAATAACTTTGAATAAAAATCCGGCTAATAGCAAACCACTAAATAAGCTCCAATCAATTTCACCAAAAAAACAAAGTAAAAGTAATACAGTTGCTGTGTCTACAAATTGTGATAGAAATGTAGAACAATTATTGCGAAACCAAAGATGTTTACCCTTCGTTATCTGCTTCCAGTAATGGTAGATTTGAATGTCTACAAACTGTGCAAATAAATAAGCCATCATACTAGCCATAACAGCAATTGCCGTACTACCAAAAACGGTAGAAAATAATTCATCTGAAACAGGAGACCATTCAGTTGCTGGAACAGCATTAGCTATGTAAATTATGGCCATAGCAAAAAAAGATGCAAAAATACCCCCAACTACGACTTCGTTTGCCTTCTTTTTACCATATATTTCACTTATGAGGTCAGTAATAAGGAAGGTAACAGGGTAAGGTAAAATACCAACTGAAATCTCAAATAGTTTGATGTTCCAAATTGATAATTCAAGCGGATAATAATAAAAGAACTTTTTAAAAATAAGATTTGAAACAACTAATGAGGTAATAAATAAAAGACCAAGAATTAAATAAAGCCGTCTTGCTAATATAGTGTCTTTGGGTTTCATTCGCTGTAGATAAATACTTATGTAAAGATATAATATTAATTTTTCTTTTACTTAAATTGCTATTTGTTATGACAATACAAAAAAAAATTTATATTGGTTTAGGAAGTAATGTAGGTAATAGATTTTCATATCTTCAAACTGCAATTGAAGCAATTCATTACGAAATTGGGAGTATTACAGCTATTTCTAATTGTTATGAAACTCCTTCAATGGGGTTTAAGGGAGATAATTTTCTAAATGCTTGTATTGAAGTCCGAAGTAGTTTGACTGCGGAATTACTACTTTCAAAACTATTGTTGATTGAAGAACGCTCAGGACGAAAGCGCTATTTAGATGGTCAGTATCGTTCTCGAACTTTAGATCTTGACATCTTATTTTTTGAGCAAGAAATCATTGAAAATGAATTACTTAGTGTACCCCATCCCCGGATAGAAAATCGTCTTTTTGTTTTACGACCTTTAGCTGATATAGCCCCCGATTTCATACATCCTAAGTCAAAAAAAACTATCTTTAAGCTGCTGAATCTGTGTAATGATATTAGTCAGATATCAAAGCAAAATAAAAAGCTAAAAAACCCTTTGCATGATATTGATTTTTCAAGTTATAATTTTATTGCCATTGAAGGAAATATTGGAGCTGGAAAAACAAGTTTAGCTAAAATGATGGCACAAGATTTTAATGCTAAATCAATTTTTGAGCGTTTTGCAGATAACCCTTTTTTACCAAAATTCTATGATGATTCACAACGCTATGCTTTCCCACTTGAAATGTCATTTCTTGCAGATCGTTTTCAGCAAATTTCAGATGATTTTGCACAACTTGATTTATTTAAAGATTTTATCATTTCAGACTATGAGGTTTTTAAATCTTTAATTTTTTCAAAAATCACACTTTCAGAAGAGGAGTTTTTATTGTATAGAAAGCTATTTTTTTTAGTTTATAAAGATGTAAAGCGTCCGGACTTGTATATTTATCTACATCAAGATATTGACAAGTTGCAAACAAATATTAAAAAGAGAGGACGTGGTTATGAACGTAATTTAAGTCAAGAATATTTAAAAAAAATACATTTAGGATATTTAGATTTCATAAAAAATAATCCACCAGGAAAAGTCAAAATTATTGATATTAGCAATCGTGATTTTATTTGTAATCGTCACGACTACTTGTGGATTTTATCTCAGATTAGTGGTTAATTTTAGAAAACAAGTCCCACAAGACAACTCCACTGCTTACAGCCACATTAAGTGAATGTTTTGTTCCGTATTGTGGAATTTCTATTATTCCATCACATCCGCTGACAACATCTTGGGACACACCTTTAACTTCGTGCCCAAAAACTAGTGCATAAGTTGTTTTTTTTTGAGGCACAAATCTCTGAAGTTTAGTCGAATTCTCAGCTTGCTCAATTGCTATTACTTTGACTTTTTCAGATTGTAATTTTTTTACAATTGACTGAGTCTTCTCAGCGTATGACCAGTCTACAGAATTCGTACTTCCTAACGCTGTTTTTTGGATGTCTTTATGAGGAGGAGTAGCCGTAATACCACACAGGTAAATATGTTTTACTCTAAATGCATCGGCAGTTCTAAAGACACTTCCCACGTTATTAAGGCTGCGGACATTGTCTAATATAATAATTAGTGGGGATTTTTCAGCTGCTTTAAAACTATCTAAGCTTAATCGATTTAAATCACTATTTTTAATTTTTCGCACAGTTTAATTCTCAGTTATTAGGTTTTAAAAAAACACCAAAATTAGTTACATTAGCATCATAATATATCTACAAAAGTACGTTTTTAAACAAATATTCGTTGACTAAAAAAGTAAAAAAAGAGACGCCTCTAATGAAACAGTACAATGCTATAAAGGCAAAGTATCCAGATGCCTTATTGTTATTTCGAGTGGGAGATTTTTATGAGACTTTTGGAATTGATGCTGTTAAAGCTTCCAAAATTTTGGATATAATTTTAACAAAACGTGGAGCAGGTAGCCAAAGTGAAACAGAACTTGCAGGCTTCCCCCACCATTCACTTAACACATACTTACCTAAATTAGTAAAGGCAGGGCAGCGGGTTGCTATATGTGATCAATTGGAAGATCCTAAAAAAACAAAAAAAATAGTAAAGCGTGGTGTAACCGAATTAATCACACCCGGAGTATCTCTTAACGACGAGGTGTTAAATTCTAAAACTAATAACTTCTTAGCTTCAGTTTATTTTGGTGATAACATTGGAGCTTCTTTTTTGGACGTTTCCACAGGTGAGTTTTTAACTGCTCAGGGCAGCGCAGCATATGTTTCAAAATTATTACAAAATTTCCGGCCTAGTGAAGTGCTTGTTGAAAAGCAAAAGCGTAGAGAGTTTAGTAAGGCTTTTGGTAATAATTTTCATGAATTTTACTTAGATAATTGGGTGTTTCAAAACGATTATGCTAACGAATCTTTGTGTCAGCATTTTCAAACCAAGTCTTTGAAAGGTTTTGGTGTAGACACTCTAAATAGTGGCTTGGTAGCTTCTGGTGCCATACTACATTACCTTGGAGAAACACAACACCATAAACTTCAGCACATTACCTCTATTGAGCGTCTTTTAGAATCTGATTTTGTTTGGATGGATGAATTTACCATTAGAAATTTAGAGTTGTATCATTCTAATAATCAAAATGCGGTTACTCTTATCAAGATTATTGATAAAACTCTATCCCCAATGGGTGGAAGACTTCTTAAGCGTTGGTTGGCACTACCATTAAAATCAGTAAAGGATATAAAAGATCGCCACAACGTAGTCTTTTACTTTTATGAGAACAAATCCACATTAACAAACTTACAATCACATTTGAAAGGAATTGGAGATTTGGAACGTCTTATTTCTAAAGTAGCAACAACTAAAGTCAATCCACGTGAAGTTGTACAATTAAAAAACTCATTAGAACAATTACTCCCCGTAAAAACAATCGCATTAGATAGTAATCAAGCTGCTTTGAATATAATTGGGGGAAAAATACATAACTGCGAAGAGTTGCGATCTAAAATCAGCGCAACCTTAAATGAAGATGCACCAGTCAATATACTTAAAGGTAATACTATTGCATCTTCCGCTAATAATGAATTAGCATCTTTACGTGATATTGCTTATTCAGGTAAAGATTATTTAGATCAGATGTTAGCACGAGAGAGTGAGGCCACAGGAATTTCCTCTTTGAAAATTGCTTCTAATAATGTATTTGGCTACTATATAGAGGTGCGGAACACTCATAAAGATAAGGTTCCTGATCATTGGATCAGAAAACAAACGCTAGTCAATGCTGAGCGTTACATCACTTCTGAACTGAAAGAGTACGAACAAAAAATATTAGGAGCTGAAGATCAAATTTTAGCTATTGAGCAACGCCTTTTTTCAGAGCTTATTTCATGGATGCACGACCATATCAAAGCTGTACAGCAAAACGCTCATTTAGTAGCTCAATTGGATTGTTTAAGTTCTTTTGCTCATTTGGCAAAACAAAATCGGTATATATGCCCGGATCTTGATGATTCTTTTGACTTAGACATCAAACAAGGACGTCATCCAGTAATTGAAAAGCAATTGCCTTTGGGTGAAACCTACGTTGCAAATGATGTCTTTCTAGATCGTGAAACGCAGCAAATTATAATGATTACTGGCCCAAATATGTCTGGTAAATCAGCTATTCTACGTCAAACTGCTTTAATTGTACTAATGGCTCAAATTGGAAGTTTTGTACCTGCTACTAAAGCAAGAATAGGCGTAGTTGATAAACTCTTTACTCGAGTAGGCGCAAGTGATAATATTTCAATAGGAGAGTCTACATTTATGGTTGAAATGAATGAAACAGCGTCAATTTTGAACAATATTTCTGAGCGCAGCTTGGTTCTGTTGGATGAGATTGGACGTGGCACAAGTACTTATGATGGAATTTCTATTGCATGGGCTATTAGTGAATATTTACACGAACACACAGCACGTGCTAAAACTCTTTTTGCTACACACTACCACGAGCTTAATGAAATGTCGGAAACTTTTTCACGAATTAAAAACTTTAATGTTGCAGTCAAAGAATTAAAAAATAATGTTTTATTTTTAAGAACTTTGGTTCGTGGAGGAAGTCAGCACAGCTTTGGGATTCATGTTGCTAAAATGGCTGGTATGCCAAAGACAGTTTTGGATCGTTCTAAAAAAATATTGAAACAGCTTGAAAAATCACACTCTAGTGAAGAGCTTACTGCTAAAGTAAAAGATCTAAACTCAGAGATGCAGTTAAGCTTTTTTAATTTAGACGACCCATTGTTAGAGGAATTAAAAGCAGATATTTTAGATACAGATATTGATCGTTTAACCCCTATGGAAGCTTTGATGAAGCTCAATGAAATTAAGCACAAGCTCTCGAACAAAAAATAAGGACAAAAATTAAAAAAACCTTTGGTATTCTTAGAAAAATATTAAATTTGCAACCCCGTTGTTATTTAGTGGGATGTTCATATAAATCGCGAAAGTAGCTCAGGGGTAGAGCATCACCTTGCCAAGGTGGGGGTCGCGGGTTCAAATCCCGTCTTTCGCTCTAAACTTTTTAAGTCTTATGCTGAAGTGGTGGAATTGGTAGACACGTTGGACTTAAAATCCAATGGCCATTAGGCCGTACGGGTTCAAGTCCCGTCTTCAGTACCAAACCCGCAATTAAATTGCGGGTTTTTTTTATTTAACATATCTTTCATTACTAAGAGAGGTAAATTAACTAGCTTAGTCAAATGAAAAAGATAATTGTTTTATTTGCTGGGGTGTCCCATTTTTTTTATGGTCTTTTGAGTCTATATCTTCCATTTTATAAGTCAGAATTTGTTAGATATGGTTTTGGCGCTTTCAGGGAACTAATAGGTGGGTTACAAATGATATTTGGCCTTAGTTTATTAGTTGGATTATACCTCTACAAACTAAGATTATTATCTTCACTTTTTTTGTCAATACTTATGGCTGGAGCTCTGGGGACTCGTATTTATATAGGAGATGGTTTTTTAGAATCTGCACCGGCATTATTTTATTTAACAATTAATTTATTTATATTTATTAACGCTAAAAATATTAAAAAATGAAATATATAAAACAAATTCTAGTCTTGTTCGTTTCAATTACAGTTCTAAATGTTTGGTTAATAAGATTCAATAATGCGACTATCTTTCGCGGTGGTGATGCAGCTAACATGCTTGAAGAGTTTATTGTTTATGGATTTGATAAGCCCTTTTTATATTTAATAGGAGCTTTAAAAATATCCGCTGCTTTAGGTTTACTAGTAGGTTTATTTTATAAAAAACTTATAGTTCCTTGCGCTCTTATAATCGGTGTGTTAATGGTGGGGGCTGTTGTTATGCATTTTAGGGTTTCTGACGAGATTCATAAATTTTTGCCTGCAGGGTTGATGCTTTTATGTTGTCTTTCAATTATTTTTATTTCAAAGAAAAAAGCTAATATTACAAGCTAATTTTTTAATAATAAATTAAGTACTGTCTTTTTTATTATCAACAGTAATTTTTGGTCTTTAAATGAGCTTTAATTATTAGTATTCATAATTCTCAATATTTTATTAAAATAAATTGAGCTGTTTTTTAATAATTGATTAATACTTGCAATAAATAGCTGGAGTTTCACCTTTTTTAAGAAAAACTGCTTTTAAGGCCTTTTAAGGGCTTTAAAATGAATTTACAAGATGTATTCAAGGTATTTTTTTTACTTCAAGCCAAAGCTCTTATTTAAGCCCATTTATTATAATTATTTTCTATTAATTTTTAAATTATGATAGCATAAAACTATTATTAATTTTTTTTTATCACACTTATTATAAATTTTTGTTTTTATTTTTTTTAATTTGTTGTTTTTAAAATTTTCTATCAGAATATTTTCTAACAATTTTTTTACTACTTAAAGTATTGTATTACAAATAGTTATGTATATTTTTTTAAGTTTATTAACAGCTATAGTTGTTTTTTTAGGTAATACCATTTTTTTTATTACATATAATTAATTGATATCCTCTCTTTTCTCCCTTAAATATTCTTTTATTTTTTGTAAAATAATCCCCAATTTCTTTAAACTATTTATTATTTTTGCTGAGATGTATACTTTTCATTTGGCAAGTAATTGTTCTGCCAGGTTATTGTATCATCTTAAAACTTTTTAAAAGTCAACCAAATTTAAAGGCATGAAAAAATTATATTCATTTTCAACATTTATTCTATTAACCTTATTTTTATCCTTAAACTTATCTCATTCTCAGTCTCCAACAGTTGTTTCTGTTAGTAGCTTTACGGCCGAGGGTACAAAAAAGATAGGTGATCAAATCGAGATTAAGGTTATTTTTTCAGAATCTGTAACTGTCTCAGGTACTCCTCAGCTAACACTAGAAACAGGTAGTACTGTTACTGATGCAGTAGTTGACTATTCTGGAGGTACAGGCACAAATATTCTTAACTTCATGTACACGGTGCTTGAAGATCATTCTTCGTCTGATCTTGACTACAAGGCTACAACCTCTTTGACACTCAACAGTGGAACTATAAATGCTACGGATGATAATAGTGCTGCCACACTAACATTGGTTGCTCCGGGCTCAAATGGATCCTTAGGTGAAGCAAAAGATTATGTAATTGATGGGGTTAAACCAACAATTTCAATATCCGCCAGTCAAGTTAACACTGGTAATACGTCAAATGATGCAAGCCTTTCAATGACTTTTACTTCATCAGAATCAACAACATCTTTTGACTCAAGCGATCTTACTTTATCAAACGGTACAATTTCTAACTTTTCAGGAAGTGGAACAACATACACTGCTACATTTACTCCAACAAATCAAGGGGCTACGTCTTTAAATATCAGCGCGGGAGCCTTTACCGATGCCGCTGGAAACTCAAACAAGGCGGCAACTGAGTTTACTTGGTTGTTCGATAGCGTTGTGCCGTCGATTTCAACATTTACAATGAGTGATACAGCATTAAAAGCTGGAGAGACTTCAACTGTAACCATTACATTTAGTGAAGCGGTTACTGGATTTACTAAAGACGATATTACAGCTCCTAATGGTGCTTTAGCTGCTTTACAAACTCAAGATAATATTACTTTCACTTCTGTATTCACACCAACAGCTGATACTACAGATTCTGAAAATGTTCTTACACTAGCTGCAAATTCTTACACAGATTTAGCTTTAAGCAATGGTCCTGGCGCAACAACGGCCAACTACTCTGTTGACACGACTTCACCTGCAGCATTCCAAAGTACTACAGTTGCA
>TARA_B100001057_G_scaffold129706_1_pt1 | contig 24732 bp, 9 predicted proteins | sample TARA_B100001057 | Tara Oceans TARA_B100001057 (sample SAMEA2621839) | marine metagenome | biome: marine biome (ENVO:00000447); feature: surface water layer (ENVO:00002042); material: "saline water (ENVO:00002010), including plankton (ENVO:xxxxxxxx)" | depth 5 m
TTCTGGGATCAAGCCAAACGACTTTAAATCCTGCGGGGATATTGCAGAAAGAAAATTTTTAGGATCTAAATCACTTCGCAATATTGAACCCCCATACCCTACAATTTGGGTATTTAATCTCCGAGCTATGTGACGCTCAATTCCATCAAAAGCTCCACCAGCGATAAATAAAATATTTGTAGTATCCACTTCAACAAACTTTTGATCTGGGTGCTTTCTTCCTCCTTTGGGTGGCACGTTTACTTTAGTGCCCTCTAAAAGCTTCAATAAAGCCTGTTGAACCCCCTCGCCTGAAACGTCCCTAGTAATTGAAGGGTTATCACTTTTTCTGGCTATTTTATCAATTTCATCTATAAAAATAATTCCTTTCTCAGCGGCTTTCACATTATAATCTGCTGCTTGAAGAAGCCTTGTCAAAATACTCTCAACATCTTCTCCAACATAACCAGCTTGGGTTAAAATCGTAGCATCAACTATGGCGAATGGAACACTCAACATTTTTGCAATAGTTCGAGCAAGAAGTGTCTTCCCAGTCCCTGTTTCTCCAGCTAAAATCACATTTGATTTTTCAATCTCAAAGTCATCTGATTTTCCACTTTGAACCCTTTTGTAATGGTTATAAACCGCTACACTCAAATACCTTTTCGCTTCATCTTGACCAATAACATATTCATTTAAATGATCATAAATTTCTTTCGGCTTAGGTGATTTTGCAATTTCCTCTTTAGAATCGGCATTTTCTCTACCTTCCTCAAGAACTATCTCATGTGCTTGTTCGATACATGACTCACAAATATGTGCATCGAGTCCAGCAATTAAGAGCCCGCCCTCAGACTTTGGGCTTCCACAAAACGAACATTGAGAAATCTCTCCCATTATTTATTTCTTTTCCCTTCTAAAATTTCATCGATCATGCCATAATTTTTTGCCTCCAATGAAGTCATCCAATAATCTCGATCTGAATCTTTTTCGACTTTATCAAATGGCTGACCGGAGTGACTGGCTATTATTTCATAAAGCTCTTTCTTTAATTTCAAAATTTCATGCAAGGTTATCTCCATATCACTTGCTTGTCCTTGAGCACCTCCCATTGGCTGGTGAATCATAACTCTCGAGTGCTTTAGAGCTGAACGCTTACCTTCAGCACCTGCACAAAGCAAAACAGCACCCATAGAAGCAGCCATACCGGTACATATTGTGGCTACATCGGGAGTAACAACCTGCATGGTATCATAAATACCAAGCCCAGCATGGACTGACCCACCCGGGCTATTCATATAAATTTGAATATCTTTTTTACTGTCTGCCGACTCTAGAAATAAAAGTTGAGCTTGGACAATGTTTGCAACTTGGTCATTAATTCCGGTCCCCAAAAATATTATACGATCCATCATCAATCTAGAAAATACATCCATTTGAGCGACATTCAAAGAGCGTTCCTCAATAATATACGGAGTCAACGAGCTTTCAACATAATCTTGAAGATGCATGCTATTTATACCCTTATCAAGTTTTGCGTACTTACTAAATTCTTTTCCTAAGTCCATATTATTTTATTTTTTTGCTTTTTTTAACAATTTAAGAAAATTCGCATACGAAGTGTCAACGATCTTTAAAAAAAATGAAGCCTTGAAAAATTCTAACATTTTATCTTGTAAAAGTTGATCCGAAAGTTGCTCTGCTTGCTCACGATTCTCTAAAACACCTAAAGCCATTTTTTCAGCTTCTTTATCATCCATCATCTGGCCATACTGTGACATTCGTGTTTTGACCATTTTTTCCGCATGTGCGAGCAGATCTTCCTTTATAACTTGAATATTATGCTCACGTTGTAATTTGCTTTCGATCAATTGCCACCGCATAGCCTTTTCAGTTTGCTCCCACTGCTCGTTAATTTCAGAGATTGATGGCGGATTTTCACCTTGTTTGCTGATCCATTTTTTCATGAAATCGACTGGGAGATTCATTTTTATTTTCATTAAATGCTCGGTAACAGTATTAAAAAAATGAATGTCTGAGTCACGGTCGTAGAGCCCTTGAATATCCTCTTTGATTTTATCTCGAAACTCTTCTTCGCTTTTTATAGACCCATCACCAAAAACCTTATCAAAAAGATCTTTATCAACTGATGCAGGCTCAACATGGTAGATTGTCTTTAATCTTAATTCAAAAAATCCAAGTGTGGATCCTTTTTCATCTTCATCAAAACCCAGAACTTGAAACAAGTCAAAGTCCTCAACAAAAGATTTAGATGCGCTCAGCGAAATAGTATCCCCAATTTTTAATGATAACGCTGATTTTCTTGTTCTTTTATCCGAGATAGATTTAATTCCAATCTTTCCCTCTTTTTTTATTCCGTTCTCCAAGTGATTACCTCTCTTATCCGTTTCAACAAAATCGCCAAATAATATATCTTCTTGACCTATCTGATTAACTTCCGTCATTTTACCATAACGATTACGAAGATTTAACATCTCTTCATCAATTGTATTATTTTCCATTTTTATTTTATGATAAGGGAGCTTTATCTTTTCACTAATGGGAAGATCAAATTTTGGCGCTACACCAATTTCAAATTGAACTTGGAATTTTGGATCTGAAAAATCTACAGTATTTGCTATCGGCAATGGCTGACCAAGTATTTCTAATTTTTCAGACTCCAAATACTTAAATAAACCATCTTGCAAAATTTTATTTACTTCATCAGTTCGCACCGGGCCTTCATATTGTTTCTTAATCATACCCATGGGAGCCATTCCTATTCTAAAACCAGGAATATTCGCCCTTTTACGGTAATCTAATAAAGCTTTTTCGACTTTTCCTGCAAAATCTTGTTGTTCGATTTCAATGGTCAATACACCATTATTTTGGCGGTCAAGGTTGTGAAAAACATTCATTTTTTATTATTTTTTTTTAAGGATTGCAAAGGTACGATACAGACTTCAGCTATCCTTGAATCTTAATTAATCTATATATAATTATGATAAAAAGTCTCTGAAACGAAAATCGTCTCAGAATATTTAGATACGCAAACAGCCCCTATCGGGGCTGTTTTAAAATTTTTTATCTAAATGATAAGGCCTATTTACAAGACTCCTCCTAAGGGGATTGAATAATTAAGCATTACACCTATTCCGGCATATGCCGAAAAGTCAACACCTACGTAAAAACCTTTAAAAACATCATACGAGACTCCAATAAATTTCCTCCCTGAGCCAACTATTCCGTCATCAGCACCAGAGGCCAAGAAAAAACCCTTTGGTCCAAATAAATCTATAGCTGCAGAAACTCTAAATTTATTAAATCTGTATGTCGGTCCTAATGTAAACCTTGCATAATTATCGACTAGCCCACCATCGTTGTCTACATAAGGGCCATTTACAGCAGAACCTCTTTCATAAAGAGCTATTAAACCGAATCCTGAAAATAAATCATCAGCACCGATAGAAAAACGTAATGGAGTAGATATATTTCCTTTACCTATATCAGAATGAGCTGGAAGCACACCGAGCCCTATGACCAAGGCAGGACCCGAAACCAGATCTTCGGAATCTTCAGTATCCGCATCTGGAGAATCTCCTTCAGAATCAGAATCCTCAGCTACCGTCTGCTCTTCTTCAACTAAAGCTTTTTGAAGCGTTTCCAAAGCGCCTGCATTTTCTGTCGTCTCAGTGGCCGATTCCTCAGCTGACTCTGCAGGAGCTTCAGTAGATTCCATATTAGTCTCAGTGGATTCCATAGCAGCAGCCTCAGTGGATTCTACAGCCGAGGTGTCAGGCGTATTTGTTGGGACTTCCTGGCTAAATACCGCAATAGATGTAGCCATCAATATAATTGAAAATATATTTTTCATAATTTTTTTAATTTATTTCAAAAGTATAGCAAAAATTCTATCCTTTGGACAATTTTGCAAAACTTAATTCCCCATTAATGTATTTATAAGTCCACGCTACGCCACCCTTTGACTTCACAAAATTTCTAAATGACTTATAATTCTCCGCATTTGTTCTACGAATTATATATGTTCTAACAGGATCATCTTTATCCGATAAAACCATCAATAGCCAAAGACAAAATAACCTATCACTCGTAATTGACTTTTGTAAATTTAACTTACTTCGATTCTTGAGTAGAAAATATCCTGCCGAAAGCAATTTGTGCATTCCGATATTTTTAATATTTAAATCATCAATTACACTTGGCATTCCATATTTTGAAAAATAGTCCTCCGCGTTTTCAACTAGTTCAACATATTTAAGTTTTGAACTTGGGAGAAATTTTCGATATACAAAAGTTTTCAGATCCTGAAAACTAAAGTTCATTAGATAATCAAGTAAATCAATAGGGTTATCTAAAAGAGATATTTTTGATTTAAATATGTCACGCTCTTGAATTTCTGCAGCCTCCATATTCATAATTTCCTTCCAAAAATTATCAAAAGTTACCTTATCAGAGCTGAACTCTTTGAAGATTATTTTCAAAGTCGGAATGTGCTTTTTTCGGTATTCTTTAGGCTCTGATAGAATGAAAAGAACGTATCTATTAAATTCATCAGCCTCTTTCAACTTCGCTGATGAAACCGTATGCAAATTATAATATTGATCAAGTATGTATTTGTAATTCATAAGGCGTTAGAAAAAAAGATATTTTTTACGCTTACGAAAAGACTTTGGTAACTTTAATTTTTTCTTATTTCGATCCATTGATTTTAATAACCCAATTAAATTTCTTCGACTAAAATAATGGTTTCCTTTGTTATCCATATAAATTTTTGTTGAGTAATCATAGTTAAGCGCACCTTGGCCTTGAAAAAAAATTGGCTGATCATCTTTGAAGCAGCGGTATCTAAAACATAGTAAATAGCGGTAAAATGCATCAAGAACCTTCTGGGTTCTTATAAATACGACAAAATTTTCGGCACTATCTGGGTTGACTCTTAAAACAAATAAGTTCATTTTACCATCAATAGCTCCTCTTAATTCATAATCAAAATTCTTATTTGCTTTTATTGAATTCAACCTCTCCATAATTACTTGGGAATTTGACTGAAGACTGAAGAATGAGAAAATAATTATACTAAAAGTCCTTTTCCACATACTTTCCAAAACTCAAACCAAAGAAAATATTAGTACCCGAAAATCCTTCTTGAATACTAAGTCCACCACCAAATCTGGGAATACTTAATGGGTTGTTAAACCCAATCGAGAGTCTAGAATATGGCGCAACAAGGATTTTAGCGGCTAAATTCAGGTCAATGATATTATAATTTAACCACCAATTTAAGCCATATCCCAAATGAAGTATTTTATTTGGCTTATTAAAAATAAAAGCAGTAAGCTGATAATCTTGTCGATTCGGATACCATCTCACGCTGTTCGAGACAATTAGTTTCATTTGGCTCGATAAGCGAGTTGTAAAATACACCTTCATTCTTGATGGAGCTGATATAAAATATTCACTGGACTCCTGAGTCGTATCGGGGAAAAAACCGTTTAAATCATAATTGACTAAATCATTCACAACATCAGACATACTATCTGTTCCGATAACATAGTCCGCCCCCGAAAAAGATCCATCTCCGGACCATACCGTGCGCGTTAGACGACCAAAATTTCTATTTAACCAAATGTTATTAAGACTAACTCCCAAACGGTAATAATCTTTTAATTGCTTTTCAAACCCAAAATCAATACTCAATCTTCCATTTGAACTAATAATTGGCACACCAGTAATATCGCCAAGTGCTAACTGCGGTAAATACTCTGCTCCTTTTACTTGAACCCCCGCTTTGTACTTAATGCCAATAAAATTTGTATCCGAAGTACTAATCCTGCTAAAATTAAATTCATCTGTTTGAACTTGTGCTCCAAGAATTAAACTATTGTAATTGACTCTTAACCCAACGGAGTTTTTACCGATTTTTCTTGTAATCCCATAAAAAATATTTGACCAAAGCTCTTGAGAAATATTTATACCATCATTGATATTTGAGTATACACCATCATTGTTCACAGGAAAGCCAACCGTTGCAATTTGAATTAAATCTCTGTCTATACTTAAATCGCCAACTGAGTTCAAACCAATACCAAAAACACTATGTGTATTTTTTTTCCCAAAAGTAACAGCGAACAAATTGGAGCTAAAATTATTATGAATAATTAAGTAATCGCGGTTTTGAGATAGGTTTTTCAAATTTGCCGTTTGATCTCCTTTCAAAATTTGTCCAGCATTGAAATTTAAATTGATTCCAAAATCTAATGCTCCTAATTCTATGGTAAAATTGGGCAGATCCACCGACCCTAAATATTCACCTGCTCTCATTGAAGGAGATAAATATTGACCAGAAGCGTTTTGGGAAACCCCTTGAAAGGAATTTAACAGGAGTATTATTATGAAACTAAAGGGGATAGTTCTCATGGGCGTAAGTCTACAACTTTGAGCTTAAACTTTCCACCTAAGCTTAAATTCATCAATACAGAGCTTTCCGGAAAGAGTGTGACAGACTCAGGTAAACCTACTGTGCTTAAATTTAGTCCAATTGAAATTTTTGAAACCTCGGAAAGTCGACCAATTTCCACTTTTGTAAGTGAGACAGTTACATCTCCAACACCATCAATTAAAGACATATTTTTCGACATTACAATACTGTCATTAGAATTCAAAAAATCCAATGTTGTTTCAAACTCTAAACCTAAATTATTTGCATAAGATAAGGAGAGAAATAAAGAGTCAATTCTGTAAAATCCTGCAGTATCTATGGGAGACCCGAGGTCTATGGTGTCAGATATGAGAAGATTTTTTAGGGCAATATTACTTTTCTGTCGAAGAATGACATTTGCATTAAGGTCTTCTCCCTTGTAGATAAAATTTTCAAATGCGTTTTGCTGAAATGTAGATACGATATCTGCACCAAATTCAAACTTCAATGAATTGTTTGGCAAAGAAATAAACGGATCACTGGCCTCAGGACGTATCTCCATAACCGACTCTCTCTCCAAAGGGTATATGTATTCTGAGGGGTAAGATACAGGGAAGTTTGAAACCTTTTCAGAGAATTTACCAAATTGGTTCTCACTGTCGAGATCTAATGAAAAAAACATTGGTATACCTAACCCATTTGTTATCTCAAAATCAATCTCAGGTTCATAAAAGCTTAAATAATCAAAACTTAGGTCTCCTATTGAATCTATATCTATCGATGAGGAATCTTGAAATGAAAATTGTCCCAAATAACCCTCAATACCTTTTAATTTCATATCCTGAATTGAAAATTCAAACGTTAAGTTTTCCGATTGATCAAACTCAATGCAATTACTTATATCTGCTAAAAATGAATGAACAATGTAGCCCAAGCTATTATATGATGCATTAGGATTTGAAGTAAGATCAAGCTCTACATTACTCATTAATATGGTTCCAGTATCTGGAAGTAAAGGGCCCGAATTAATTTGTACCGAATACTCTCCAAAACCGTCGTTTGAATTGGGCATTGTTAGTTCTGTAGTAACCACGGTTTGAAGAGGACTGGATATTTTATAAACTAACTTGGCACTTTCAACTAGTATTTTTGATAACTGAACCCCTGTAGGCATAGGGAAATTCATATAGTCTGCAGATGTGCTCAACTCACTGGTAGGAAAGTATACGCTTCCAGATTGGGCCTCTAATCCCGTCATAGACATATTCATTATTATCTCTTCTGAAGTATTTATGTATACTGGAGATCCAGAAGAGCCTGGTGTATTTACAGAAACGATATCAAAAACTAAATTTCCAGATATTGTTTTCCCTACCAGCGACTTTGTTTGACTCTGTGTAGATCCAGATGGGACATTAGTAAATTGAAAGCTCGTTACAACTGCGCCATTAGTCACATCGTAAAGAACAACATTCAAACTAACTGGGACAGGCCAATTATTTGTTATTTGAAGAGTGGTAGATCCGCTTGTTAAAAGCGCTTCGCATACTGGAGAGCTCCCTAAAGTTGGGTAGCTTCCGCCACTTGCAGGGCCAAGAGCAGGAAAAGGTTGAGTCGTACCATTTAAACTATTTATCAATGCAGCGACTGTTCCTCCAGCAGCACTACCGAATTGACTTAATGACATTCCATTTTGTAATTGAAATTGAGGTAACTGGACTGTTCCCATGGCAAAAGAATCTGATATCGAGGCTACAGGAATTTCTGGAAATAAACTATCAGCATAGATAGTTGCAACAGAGTCTAAACGGGTTTCAATATAAATTCCAGTGGAATCATTTTGGGTATCCATTCCCAAATTACCAACAACATTTCCTAAGGTCATATCTACAGTACCTAAGGGAAAATTTATATCTGGACCAACTGATATGTTTAAAGTATTGAGTCCCAAATATTCATTTGAACAATTTGAAAGAAATCCAAAGAGAAATATTAGAATTACAATCTTTTTCACAAGAAAATAGAAAATAAAAGGATATCAGAGCTCTTATTCTTTTTAGGCACCCTTGACATTACGATATTCTTGGAATCCAACACTACAAAATTAAAATCATCTCCTTCCGTGTTAAAGGGACCAGGCAGTTTCATCGGAAATATAGATCCTTTGATCAAACAATAAATGTCTAGACCACTATTTTCAGTTCTTTTTGAAAAAAACAAGTTACCTTCAAAATCAGTCGTTGGAAATAATTCATCTCCACTTGTATTTATACTTTCTACATTAACGGGGATACTCCATGTATGATCAGAGTACCTTTTTGTTGCATAAACATCAAAGCCACCCTTACCTCCAGGAATATTAGAAATGAAATATAATATGCCTTGCTTACTGTCGAAAAAAGGTTGCTGATAGCTGTAATCTGGGTTAACAAAAGGTAAAGTACTACATTCTGATGTTTCTTCTAAAATATCTACTTGCATTAATTCAAAAGGAACTATTCCATTATAATTTTTTTGAAACCGATTCCTGCTGATAAAAAGAGTCTTTAAATCTGAAGTGAAACTTACAGATCCAATATTATTCTTATGATCATCTAAATCACACAATCCTGACTTATCAAATACAGAAATCGCATTATTTTTTAAATCATACAAGAATAAATCAATTTTTGGTTCTCGTAAAAATTTACCTAGCCCTTTTCTCCCATTCGAACAAAAAACAAAATAACCTTTAGTCATAGGAGCGAGTCCAAAGTCATCACTTCTTGTATTAATCAATGGCTCAGAAACATAGTTTGAACGCAAGTATTCTGGGAATTCTTGGCCTTGAATTATTCCCGAATTCAAAAACAGTATCAACGTACTAATTAAGGAAAAATATGGGTGTTTCAATTTTTTGTTTTTCATTTATAAAGTCAAAAGATAAACCGACTGAATGAGATTGCCTACGAAATCCTGATATTCTGGGATACGAATACTTATAAAATATTCTAAATCCTTTGCTCTCAAAAATTGTATTAAATCCTATCAGCCTTGCATGGCTGTGAATTCCTGCCCTCCATTTGGGATTAATGAAGTACTGCGCATAAAGATTAATAGTATTCGGAGAACCTTCTTCAACAATTAATGCTCCGCTATATGCAAACCGAATATTTCTTGAATATTGATATTCTGATCCCAAAAACACATTAAAACTCCGAGCAGTGAAGTTGCTATCTAAAAATCGACCACGAATGGCGTTTAAAACTGTAGCACCGACATAGGTCTTACGAGCATAGTATAATCCTGATATGTCAAGATTATAGGTAAATGATGAAAAAGTATTATCAAAAACTGTTACGTCATCGATATCAATTCGGTTTTCTCCTTGAAGGTCTAAATTAATATTAAAAAAATTGTGACGCATCCCAAAAGAAAATGTTTCTCCCCTTCCAACTTTTAAATGATATGCAGTACTGAACCTTACAATAGAATTGGATATCGGACCTATTCGATCATTCGTTATGTCTAAACCTAGTCCCAAATTTAAATCCACAAGACCATAATCAAAAGTTGAAATTGTAGTTCGAGGTGCGCCTTCAATTCCCATATATTGAAAATCATTGAGTATCGAGAGTGTGCCCGTGTTTAAACCCGCAAACGAAGGAGATAAAATCAAAGGGTTATATGCATATGAACTCTGCGCAGGATTCTCCTGAGCCTTAAGGCCGTTCTGAATTATCAGAAAAGTTAGTATTATTATATTTCTAATTAACCGCCTCATCGTTGAATATAAATATAACCTTGCATTCTTGCTTGCTCGGGAAACTCTGATAACAAGTCTTCGATTACTAAAGTATAGAAGTATGTCCCGGTAGGGAGATAATTATCTCGATTATTATTTAAGAATATCGTTCTTGAAGATGTTCCGTCAAAACTATTATCATATGGTGACTTTTGGAATACTATTTCTCCATTTCTATTAAATAATGTCAAAGTAGTTTGTTCATAGGACTCTATTCCTGGGAAGACAAGTTTATCATTCTTACCGTCACCATTTGGTGTGAAAACTCCTGGCAAGAATAAGACAGTATCACAAGCTTCTGGGTCTAAGAAATTAGGAACCAGTCCTAAAGGTCCAAAATCATTATACTCATCCAGTGAATCACAGTTATCGTATAACTGCAAGTTCAGCTCACCGTAGGCCGGGATGCCATCTCTATTTGCATCTATTTCTATCAAGTCTGGAAGTTTATCACCATCAGAATCTCGGTCACGATAATTCGGTAATCCATCATTATCAATATCATCAATTCCCTCCACTATATCAGGTATTGAATCGCAATCAGCATCTGTGGTCGGAATTTTTACGAGACCTTCAAATAAACATAAGTTGGAATCAGCAACTGTATACATGTATTCAAAACCATTAAGTCCTGTAATAGTAAATGTAGAATCAAATGTTTCCCAAATTATTTGATACGGAGCGACTCCTCCCGTTGCAACTATGGTGGCTCCTCCCGTTGTATCTATCTCACATTTCGTTCCTGAAATATTGGTTGCTGATGCCTGAAGTAATGGCGGCTCCAAAACATCCACGATATTATTACTGGAATTCGTTCCTTGGCATCCAGCGGAATCTACAACCTGAACCGTGTAAGAACCAGCATAGAGGCTATCAAAGAATACAGAGTCAGCAATGGTAAGCCCTCCATCAATTGAATATGAAAGTGAATTTCCTCCATTCGCACTGATTAAAATTGTACCTGAATTATTTCCAAAACAATCAACATCTTCAATAACAACCGAGTCCACATAGAATGAATCAGGCTGTGTAATTAATATTTGAGTCATTCCTGTTGGGTATGAAATACAAGAATTTACATCGGTTACATTTACAAAATAAATACCGGTATCTAGTCCAGCGAATGCACCAGATGACAAATATGTTAATCCGGAATCAATTGAGTAAAGTGGACCTACCCCACCATTTGCAGTTATATTGATTTCTCCGTCGATGGATCGGAAACATTTAAGATCCTTGTAGGAGATTGAACTAATAAGTAATGAGTCCGGCTCGGTAACAGTCGTGCTGATTGATGTTAGACAGAGATTATTATCTTCAATTGTAGAGACATAAACCCCAGCTCCGAGAGAGTCAATAGGAATACCATAGCCTACAATATTGCTATTTATATCTGTCCATGTTACATTGTAATCGGTTATTGTATCTACAGTTCCTCCTATTATAGCAAGATCGATAATACCTAATTGATCTGCTTTACATAGGTTGTTTGTGACAGAGCTTGAAGCTTGTATTGGCAATGGATTAATTATCCTGACACTCATTGAATCCACGGAAACCGGTGTTTGAACCACTGGGCAGTTATTCGAGTCAGAAACATTAATATTATAGGTGCCGGCAACTAAATTATTGAATTCATTCGCTAAGAAATAACTCGCACCAAAGTCAATAGAATATTCTATGGGGTCATTTCCACCCGTGGCAATAACCTCTATTTTTCCATCATTAAAATTATTACAAGTAATATCTGTAGGATTAATTTGACGGACAATAATTGTATCCGGCTGATCGATTTTAACTGCCTGAGATAAGCCTGGAGAATAAGTCAAAGGGCATGCAAAACTATCGATCACCGATATCGTATAAGTATTCGCCGAAAGTCCAATAAATACAGGTTGATTTTGATTTATCGTATCGGTATCACTTGTCAACCCATAGTTATAAGGAATCGTACCTCCCGAAACGCTAAGTTCAATAATTCCATCATCAAAACTATTACATGTAACTTCCTCTTTATCAATTACATTGACTTTCAATTGATCAGGCTCAGATATAATTATATTTCTTAAGACCCTACTGTAAGATGGACAACTTAAAACATCATTTATTCCAATTGCATATGACCCTGGAGTTAGGAGATCAAAATAATTTTGTTGAATATAAGAGGATGGTTTATTTGAAGTTATAGAATACTGTAGAGGGGCATTTCCACCACTGGCAAAGATTTCTATATTTCCATCATTAAAGTCCTTACACGTAACATTGTTTGAAATTATGGAATCAATGAATAATGAATCTGGTTCAGTAATGATAACAACTCTATTTACTTCATAGAAAACTGGGCAAGATTTGGAATCTCTCACTTTTGTTTGGTATGTCCCTTCATCAAGGCCAGTGAAAATAGATGTAGAGAAATATGTGGCGCCATTATTAATACTATACTCGAGAACATTTCCTCCTCCTGCAAGTATCTCTATGGATCCATCTGATGCATCATTACATGTTAGACTCTCAGAAAGAATATCTTGAACAATGGCAGAGTCCGGTTCTGAAAGTAAGAATGTCCTGGTAGGAATATTATACGTAACCAGACATGATTTAGAATCTGAAACCGTGATTTGATAATTCCCCGCAGATAAGATTGGAAAATAATTACCCACTTGAGTACTCAAACCATTATCAATACTATATGATAAGTCATTTCCGCCAGAAGCATTTATTTCAATACTTCCATCACTCGTACCATTACATGAAGGTTCAATATCAATAACACTATCAACGACTACTGGGTCTGGCTCTAAAAGAGTCACTGTTCTCGATAATGCATAAGTGGCTGGGCAATTATTAGCATCTGAAAGAGTTACTGTGTAAGTGCCTGCATCTAGACCAGCAAAGATTGGCGAACTCTGGTAATTCGCGCCCGCATCCAGACTATATTTCCTGTTTGTACCTCCAGATGCAGTAACTTCAATTTGTCCATCGGATGAGTTATTACAACTCAAATCTGTAGTCGTGATTGCACTCATATAAAGAACATCAGGATCTTCAATTGGTCCAGACGAGGCGACACCAGTATTATATGTGGCAATACAATTATTTGAATCTGTTACAACAGCATTATAGGATCCCGCGCTAAGACCTGTGAACAAACCTGAATTATTATAGAAGTTCCCACCATTAATTGAATACTTTTTCTCACTTCCTCCGGTCGCAAAAATCTGAATTTGCGCATCACTATAACCATGACAAGAAGCAGAGTCCATGACAATATCTTGTACTTCAATTCTATCTGGCTGCGTCAATATGATTTGCCTTATAGCATTGTATGTCACAAAGCAGTTGAGTGAATCCTGGACAACAACCCTATAGGAACCTGCAGTAAGATTGGGGAAAGTAGAACTTGGTGAATATGTAACCCCATTATCAATACTATATTCTAAAGCGTTACCTCCCTGGGCAGTGATTTCAATGGATCCATTAGCGGATTCAAAACAGTTCAAATTAGTTGATGAAATATCTGAGACAATTACTGCATCTGGTTCATTGACAGCTTTAGTGAAACTTCGAGAGCAACCGTATTGATCAGAAATGGTAACTGTGTATGATCCTGCTGATAGACCCACAGCTGAATCTGTAGCTTGAAGGTTCGGATCATTCCACTGGTATTGATATCCAGAAGATGCAGGACTACCTCCAGATGCAACAGCAAAAAGTTTACCATCCAAGCCGTTATTACAAGAAACGGAGGTTTCAGTTAAGTTTGCTGCAATTGCTGTTGTTTGGTTCAGTGCCACTGGATTTGCAGTATCTGTAGCCTCACACAGATTTGCATCACGGACCTTCAATCGGTATTGCCCAAATGGAAGAGACTTCGTATTCGAGGTCTGATAAGTAACACCATTATCAAATGAATAATTATATACAGGGGTCGCACCTGTTGCGGTAATCGTTATAGAACCGTTATCTCCATAGCATTGAGGATCTTGTTTAGTACTTGAAATCACTAGTTGAGTGGGCTCAGATACCGTTACCCCAGCACTGTCCTGGCATCCTCTGGCATCTTCAACAATAACAGTATAATTATCTGATATTAGTCCTGCAGCAAAATTTTGATTTCCTACAACTTGACCATTAGAATTTTTCCATGCATAATTATATGGAGCTAATCCTGCATTCCCTGATCCTGTGACCTGACCATCAGAACCTGCGAAGCAACTAACGTCTTGAGTAAGAGTAGCTGTAGCCGTTGGTTGATAAACAACGACTGTTATTTCTACTGGAGAACTTTCACATTGAGATATTGGATTATATTCAGAAGCATAATATTTCTTATTTCCCGCATTTGAGGTATTTGGGACTGGAGCAGAGTTAAGTCTGGTTATACCATCAGAATCATACCAACGAATTACATTAGTACCAACACTTGGAGTCGCCGTTAGAGCAGCAGCATTAGGCTCACCTAAACAATAATTAACCGTAGTTGCAGCCGCCGGCTGAGATGGAAGAAGACTAGTTTCCATGACTATTTTCTTTCGCGAACTTTCGCAACCATTACTATTATTCTTTTGAGACACAAAATAGTCTGTAGTTCCAACAATAGTTGGTGTATATGTGGGTGTTGTTGTCGAACCAACTCCTCCTGTCAAGCTAGAGTACCAGTAAAGCGTGTGCCCTGGAGCTGCGGTGGCCATAATTGATAAATCGATTGGATCCGAACCTTGACAAACAGCTGTGTCAGAAGTTACCACATCTGCTGGATTAGTTGCCACGGTTATAGTAATAATATTAGAGGCTTTTTCTATGGAGTTATCTATCACAACTCTTCGGTAAAATTTTGTGGCCGCTACTGTGCCAGGACTGTAATCAAGGGCAACTGCACCAATAATATCTACCCAATTCCCTGTACCCACACTGTCTTGCCATTTGTAAGTAAATGTTTCTGAACCTCCACTAGCTGCTGTAATCGAAGTAAATTGATTGGGTTGTTCATTTGCACAAATTATTTGATCAGTGCCGATGGTTCCAGGATTCAGAGTTCGAGCAAAAATTTTGATCGTATCCTGACCTGAGCAGCCGTTGGCGTCGATAGCATCCAAAGTAAATATTGTAGTAGAATTAAGTACTCCACTCGTAATTCTCGTATTACTGCTATTCAAAACATTGGTTGGACTCCATGAATAAGTGGCCAATCCCTGAGTACCTTCCAAGGAGACTTGAGCACCAAAAGGCAGGTATCTTCCTGAGAGACTATTAGCTTGTACAAGAGGATTATTGTTCATTGTAACGCTAGCAGTATTCGAATAAGCTTCTATTCCATTATCCGTAGTAACCCTTCTGAAATACTTTGTTTGATTAATAACAGATGAATAATAAAGCTTAGCACCAAACTGATTTGTAATCGAGGTCCAATTCGTATTATCATTGCTCTCTTCCCAAGTGTAAGCAAAAACTCCTGATCCTCCTGAGGCCAGGGATACCGAAGCTATGGAATCAATAGGTTCACCCTGACATAATGCCGTAGGGTGAGCAGAAATATCACCTCCATCTAGAGGAATTACAGAGATAATTACCGTATCTGCATTACTACAACCGTTAGCGTCTGTACCTGTTAATATATAATCTGTTGTGTTAGAAGGAGTTACGGTGACTGTTTGAGTGGTTGCAATGCTAGAAGCATTTACACTCCAATCATAAGAGCCTTGAGCATTTACTCCTTGAGCAGATAAAATTGCAGAAGCTCCAGGAGGTATCGCTCCTAAATTAGTGGATCCAGTAATAGAAGGAAGATTTAATGTGGTTATGGTAACCGTATTTGCAGGCTCTCGAACTCCGAGATTCACTGCAACTCTTCTATAGAATACCGTTGCGTTTGCTGCATTAATCGGGGTAAAGTTTGTGCCATTTGCTCCGCTAATTGCACTCCATGTAACTCCATCTGAGCTTGTTTCCCATTCATAAGAGAAATTTCCAGACCCTCCACTTGCGAGAGTGATAGAGAAAATTTGCGGGGGAACTTCACCAACACAAACTGTAGATGAGGCGTCGGTAGTTCCTGGATTTATAGGCACTACGGTAATAGATATAACTCCGGTATCCTGACAACCATTAACATCTGTACCTGTTACCGTATAAGTCGTAGATGCATTGATTAATGCAGTAACCGGTGAACCACTAGTTGAACTTAAATTACTACTTTGAGCTCCCGACCAAATGTATGTTGCTGCTCCAGTTCCATTTAAGGTGATTGAAGCACCTGGGGGAACTGTTTTTGCCGAAGCCGTTGCACTTACCTGTGGATCTGAATTTACTGTTAAAGTGACAACTCCGCTAACTGTATCCAAGTCGGAATCAATAACTTTTCTTCTGTAATATGTAGTCACCTGAAGTATCCCTGGAGAGTAATTCAATGAATTTGTATTTAATATAACAGAGTAATTTGATCCATCTGTTGAAGATTCCCATTGGTATGTGTATACCGAACTACCTCCTGATGGAGATGTTAAATTTTGGATTGTATTAAATGTACTTCCAGCGCAATCAGTTTGGTCACTTCCAATGGTACCTGGCTGCAAGGGGTCCACAGTAATTAGTAATGCACTAGTATCAATACATCCATTTGCATCCGTTCCCTCTAAGTAATAAGTAGCCGTGCTGAATACTTGAGTTTGATATGGCAATGTAGTGGAAATAGAAGAGCCATTTAACTTTAGAACATATGCAGCGGCGCCAGCCCCTGAGAAGGTTACATTACCTCCTCTAGGAGCTACTATCTTATTGCTTGTAAGCGCCACATTTGGACGACTTATAGGTTGAACAGTTGCTATGTTAGAATACGCTGAAACATTTAAATTATTTGACTTTCTCCTAAAGTAAGTAGTCTGAGTTATCACATCTGACAAGACCGGAGATACATTATTCGTATTCGATATTGCTGTCCAATTAATGTTATCGGAACTTTTCTCCCATTCATATGTGAAACCTGAACCAGTTCCGCCTTGACTCGGATTAATCTCAGAGAGAGTTCCAACTGTATCGCCTGAACACACACTCTTGCTTGATGTTATAGTTCCGCCATCAAGTGGTATAACTTTTATCAGTTGAGAAATAGTATCGCTACAACCTGACGCACTACTTCCAGTAACGACATACCTAGTTGTCGATGTCGGTGTTGCAGTGATAATTGGATTTACAGAAGAGCTTAATCCTGTGTTTGGTGACCATACGTAAGAAGAGGCTCCAGAGGCGCTCAGGTTAACCGTTGCTCCTGGAGGAATCTGAGAATAGTCTGTCGACACAAGAACAACCGGAGCGGGCGTAACTGATATTGGAATAGATGCTGCATCTGAAGCACAACCCTGAGCTGAAGTCCCTACTACATCATATGTAGTAGTGGATGTTGGTGAAACAGTTATCGCTTGAGTTGAGCCTATTGCTGTTGAACCCATTGTCCAGTTATAAGTTGTCGCACCATTCGCTGTTAAAATCATACTATTTCCCTGACAAAGTAGAGAATCTCCACTATCTGTTGCGATTGTTAATACTGGCTTTGGATTAACAGTTACCGTTATTGTATTTGTAAATGTCTCTGCTGATTGATCGATCGTTTTTCTCCTGTAATAAGTAGTAACAGATAATGACGAACTAAAGACAAGGTTTGTCGCTACTTCTCCTGTAACGTCCGACCAAGTTATGTTATCACTTGAACTCTGCCACTGGTAAGTAAATACACCACTACCGCCAGATGATGCATTACCCGTTATTGAATTTGGAATCACACCCTCACAAAGAGTCTCATTGCTTCCAATAGTTCCTGCAGTAATGTTTCTAACATAAATATTCACGGTATCACTTCCAATGCAACCATTAACATCTGTTCCTTGCGCAGTGTATGTTGTTGTCCCTGCGCCGGCTCCTGTAATACTCACTTGACTATTAGAAGGGTCTATTCCCGTTACCGTTGGGGACCATGTATATGTTGAGGCACCTAAAGCGCTCAAAGTTTGTGTACCACCAGGAGGCATATACCTACTAGCAGCAGTAACATCAATAGTTGGGTTTGGAACAACCGTTATTGTCACAACTGAAGTCTCTTCGGAGACATCAGAATCGGTTACTTTTCTTTTAAAATATGTAGTGGATGAGACACTTGGAGTGTATGATGCCTGGGTCGCACCAGAAATTTCAGAAAAAGCAACGTTTAGGTCTGTTGTTTCATACCATTTAAATATATAGCTACCGCTTCCACCAGTTGGAGCTGCTGTACTATTTATGGTTGCAGCAGACTGGCCAACACAAATTGTTTGGTCTGGCCCTATTCCCCCAGCTGTTAAAGCCACTGCCGTAACATTCACCGCACTAGAATCACCACAACCATTAGATCCTACGCCGTAAACTACATATCTAGAAGTAGCTGGGACCGATACAGTAGGGCTTTGAGAAGAAGAGATTTGATTTCCCTGCTTAAACCAAGTGTATGAATTTGCATTTGCTCCTCCGGAAGCGCTTAAATTAACATTTCCTCCAACTGGTACTGAAGTATTATCTGATGAAGCAACAATTGTGGGAAGCTGATTAATCGTGATATTTATGGCATTTGAATAGGCATTAACAGTCATATCTGTCACTTTCCTTCGATAAAATCTTGGTGCATTCAAAGAATCATAACTCGTATTAGTTGTGTAAATAGAATTTGCAAAAGATGTATTATTCGTTGACGTGATATCAGTCCAATTAACATTATCTCTACTTCTTTGCCACTGATATACATAGGATCCAGAACCTCCAGATGGCAGAGAGCTACCTGCTGGTTGCATAACTGATGGCACACCACCAGGACAAATAGCCTCATTCGTTGAACTCGAAGACGAACTCTCTATAGTCCCTGCATTTAAATTAGTTGCATTTATAGTGATTTGTCCCGAAGCCTCACAACTAGACGCATTCGTACCAGTTACCGTATATACAATCGATGAATTAGGAGTTGAGGTAACGGATGCTCCAGATGTCCCACTCAAAGCAGTGGATGGAGACCACGCATAACTGGTTATAGGCTGTCCTGTGGCAGTCGCATTTAATTGAATTGACGCTCCTATTGGAATACTTACAGTATCTCCAGCCTGTCCAGTCGCATTTACAGATATTATTGGATTGGTTACTAAAGAAAGAACCACCTCGTTTGAAAAAGCAGTAATATCTGCATTTTCAACCTGTCGTTTAAGGAAGATATTATCTGAAGCACTGTTAAAAGTTGGCGTGTAAGATGCCGTATTCGCTCCTGGAATAGATGCATAGGTACCGCCAAGTCCAAGACGCTCAAACCACTGATATTGATATGAACCTTGAGTCCCTCCTGAGGCAACGGAAACATTAGATAGAACGGAAGCTGAAGTAGAATTTTCACAGATATTTTGATCTCCAGTAATTGTTCCAGCATCTATAGGGTCAATATAAATGGTTTTTGTATTCGTATTGGAGCAATTTACATCGCTCCCCCTTAGGACATATGTCATTTGGGTAGTTTGACTGTTACCACTAGATCCATTAATACCATAATTTGTTCCTGTTGACGGAGAAGCACCTATTGAACCTATATGCCATTCATAACTCGCATATGTACCCGCACCACCACCGGTCGCAGCAAGATTATTCGTGCCTCCTGGTGGAATAGTATCTGAGGTCGCGGTTATCAAAATATTTGGCGAATTATAAACATTTAATTGGACCACTCCACTCGATTTAGTCACTCCTGTATTCGAAACGTTTCTCCTGTAATAACGTGTAGAGGATACATTATCAAATGTTGAATTCAAGACATAAGTATCTAGCTCAGCCGAGGAATTCTCTGAACTTAAAATTGAAGTCCATGTAGATTGATCTACACTATATTCCCACTGGTAAGTATATGCACCTGATCCTCCCGTTGGGGTCCCGCCAGAAGTTTGGGGCCGAATAGAGCTGTTTGCCGGAGGAGTCTCGCCAGGACATATTGTCATGGCGGAACCTGCAGAAGTTCCATCAAAAATTTCAATTACTCCTGAGGTTAATTCATCGACAGTTATTGCAATTTGAACGGTTTGAGTACAACCAACATCCGTAACTGCAGACAAAGAATAAGTAGTAGTTGAGGTAGGAGAAGCCTGGACATTAGCAGTATTAGTAGCTGATAAGCCTGAAGATGGCGACCAAGAATAGGAAACCACATTGCCATTAGAAGCCTGAGAATTTAAGTCAATCGTTGCCCCATTTGGAATAACTGGAGCAGATGCACTTAATGAACTATTCGAAGATGCTGCTGCTGTAATTGATAATGTCGGGCGAACCACCTTAGATAGAGTTACTGGAAGCGTGGTATAAGCATCAATTCCGGCATTTGTTACCTTTCGACGATAATAAATGGTTTGAGTGAAACCACTTGGGAATGATGGTGTGAATGTGGAATTCGTAGCACCCGTAATATCTGACCATGTAGTTTGATCAGAACTCTCTTGCCATAGATATACGTAACTTCCTTGAGTTCCACCCGAAGCATCCGTGGTTGATGTAAATGCATTAACAGATGTTGCTCCATCACAAACATCTTGATCAGTCCCTATTGTTCCTGCATTTAAGGCGTCAACATAAATCGTCTTTGAAACAGAGGTTAAACACCCCGAATCAGTATACTCTAAATAGAATGTAGTTTCGCTAGAGGTGTTTGTTGGCGTATATGAAGCAGTGCCTGTTGCCGCTGGCGTACCGGAAATCGAACCTACATACCAATTAAATGTTGAAGGTGTGCCTCCGGATACGTTTAATACATTTCCTGTTCCAGAAGGAGGAATTGTATCATAAGTGGCAACCACAGATAAAGTCGTTGGAACAGTTACCAAATAGTTAACTGAATTCGTATACTTTAATACTCCTATTGGTTTCACCGACAGACCTGGATCATTAACTTGACAACGATACCATGTTGTTTGAGTAATTGGATTCGGGGGAGCATAAGTATTTGCGGTGGCATTAGCAATATTCGCCCAATCTATATTGTTTGTTGAAATTTGCCATTGAAGTGAATAAGATAAGCTTCCATCAGAAGGAGCTGCTGTAAATGAAATTGATGATGGAACATCTCCGGGGCATATAGTTGTGGCACCATTTGAAGCTATCGTTCCTGGCACCAGGTCACTCACAGTAATTTCCTGTGTCGCAGTTGAAGTACAGCCTGATGATGTTCCAGTGACAGTGAAGGTAGCAGTGCCAGAAGGGTTTATTGAAGCTGTTGTGCCTGTTGCTGTTATCACGTATCCCGTAGGTGTCCATGAGTAACTATCTGCTCCAGAAGCAGTTAAAGTCGTGGTATCTCCTTTTGCAATTCTTGTTCTTATCGTACTGACTGCTGTCGTCGGTCCTTGAGTAACTTGAATATACACCACTGTTGATGTGGTAACTGTCACCGATGCGCTAGTAGCCTTCCTTCTGTAGTATGTATCGACGCTTAATGCCGGAGCCTGGTATGTCGTTTGGTTAGCACTACCAATTTGAGACCATGAGGAAGTTCCATCGGGAGAAGATTCCCAAGAGTATGAAATAGATCCCGCTCCACCTGTAGCATCTTGAACGGATGTCAAAAGGGAGGGAATCTCTCCCGAGCAAATCGTTTGATTTGAGCCAATATCTCCCGCCGTGAATGATGCGACTGTAACAACTGATTGTGTTGTATCCTCACATCCATTGACATCAGTACCGGTTACAGTGTAAGTTGTAGTAACTGAAGGGCTTGCCGTATACTGATTCCCTGACCATGTTGAAGATCCGTCTGTCCAGGAATAATTTGTTGCTCCGTAAACTGTAATTGTCGTTGACCCACCAAATGGAATTGTAACAGCATATTTATCTGTGTAGACTGTTGGATTTGCAGATACGATTACTGTTGACGTTGATGTTTTTGAAACATCATGATCAGTTATAGTCCTCCTGTAATAAGATGTTACAGATGGAGCTGGAGATGGCGTGTAAGAAGCCGAGGTAGCAGAACCTATTGACGACCAAGTGTTTTGATCCGTACTGATATCCCATGAAAATGAATAGATACCTGAGCCACCGCCGTCATTGGATGCATTAATTTGAACCGGTGATGAACCGTCACAAATCGACTGATTTGAGAGAGTTCCAGGCCTTAAATCGTCAATACTAATATATTTAGAATCCGTATTGGTACATCCATTAGCATCTGTTACCGTGACATTATATGTCGTGCTTACTGTTGGGTTTACACTCAAAGTATTATTGCTACCTGAAATTGGGGTCCATGAATATCCGGAAAGACCAGCGGGTGCAGTCAAGACAATTGTTGCACCATCAGGCATATTTCCAGTAGCGGAAGTGTAAGCTGTAGTTATCGTTGCCGAGGGCTCTGAATTCACAGTTTGAAGAACTGCATCCGCCGTGACTGTAAATCCTTGATCTGTTGTTTGTCGCCTAAAATAAGTTGACACATTTAAGGTTACAGTGTAATTCAAATCTTTAGAATTTGAATTTGAAATGTTGTTCCAAGTGCTATTGTTTGTCGAATATTGCCACTGATATGTATAGGTCCCCGAACCACCGGTAGATACTGCACCTGTTATTGCACTTGACATCGCAGTTCCTTCACATATGGCTGAATTTCCATTTGTCAAAGTTCCTGCAGACAATACTGAAGCGTATACTACTAGTGTATCTTCACCAATACAACCATCGGCATTTTGGCCTTTTACAGTGACCACAACAGGTGTTACATTTTGAGGCGTATATGTTCTTGAATCCAAATTGCTCGCACTAGATGAAGCATAGGTTTGATCAACAGATCCACTGGATTCAAATTGATAATTATAATTCCAAGCACCAGAGCCAGTTACAGCAATTGAGCCTCCAAGAGCTATTGGCCTGTTTAAAGCTACGGTAGCGGAAATTGCTGGAGCAGTATTTGCATTTCGAGTAAGGGTATTTGAAAAGTCAATTGATGATGAGTTATTCGCATCTGTGACCTTACAACGATAATAAATGGAGCTTGTCTGAACACCTGGGCTATATGATGCTGTTGTTGCAGATCCAATATCACTAAATGTAGCGTTATCGGAGCTTTCCTGCCAAAGGTAATTAAAGCTTCCTGACCCCCCCGAAGTTCCCGTTATAGTCATAGTCGTTGGCGAATCTCCTGAGCAAAAATCATTACTACCCGATGCACTGATTGTTCCGGGAGTTAAGGCATTGACTGTAATTGTTGTGGATTCTGAATTAACACAGTTATCGTCATCCGTAACGGTAAGAGTATATAACGTAGTAGAAACAGGAGTCACAGTAATATTTGCTGTACTCGCTCCAGTGCTCCATGAATAAGTCTCTGATGAGGATGCAGGGCTTGTACTGACAGTTGAGGTCAATGTTACTGAGGTTCCAGACGAAACGGTAGACGCGGTACTTGCCAGAGAAATAGAAGGCAAAGTAGAGACAGTAAACATAAAAGCAGCTCCTTGCTCCGTAACTCCTAAATTGGTGACATCTCTTCTAAAATAAGTCGTAGAAGTGACTGCAGAACTTGGAGTATAAGTTGAAGTTGTTGCGGTTGGAATTAATGTGTAAGAGCCTGATCCAGTCTTTTTGTACCATGAATATGTATATCCTGATCCCGAGCCCCCGGAAGGTCCAGCTGTTTCAGTTAACGCCCCTGGGATATCTCCTGTGCAAACAATATCCGTTGCTGAAGTAATTGTTCCCGCAACTAACGCAACAACTGTTACAGACTCAGATGCCGTATTTTGGCATCCATCCTCATCTGTTCCAGTTACGTTAATTGTAGAAGTGCTATTAATAGCTGACGTGGCTGGATTAGAAGTCGATCCAAAACTCCAAGAATAACTCCCACCACTTCCTGCACCTGCAGCTGTAAAATCAACATTGGCTCCAGTTGGGACATTGCCTGTTGGAGTTCTTGAAATACTTATTGTAGGTAATGCCTTAAATGTTTTTGTTTTGTAGTCAGAGAAAACAAAATTTGTTGGATCGGAGGGATCAGCAGCTCCCCTTCGATAGTAAGTCGTCTGAGAAATAGTTGCAGAGAAAGATAAATCTTTTGTGTCCGAACTAGCAATATCAGACCAAGCCCCTGAAAGGTTTGTTGATTTTTGCCATTTGTAAGTAAAACTACCCCCAGATCCACCCGATGGCAGAGTCCCTGTGATAGTACTTGGATTAATTCCATCACAAACCGTTTCGTCACTTGCGATAGTCCCAGGCAAAATAGACTGAACGTTAACAGTCACTGTTGCTGTTCCTTGACAGTTATTTACGTCTGTACCAACGACCGTATAAGTTGTTGCTCCAGTAGGATTAGCTGTAACTGTACTTCCTGTTGACGAACTTAAAGTAGCATCTCCACTCCAAGCATATGTCGATGCATTACTTCCTGTTAATGTTGTTGTTCCTCCACTTGGGACCGTAGTTGGAGAGGCCGATGCTACTACATTAGGCAAGGCACTTACTGTGAACTGCAACACATTAGAATACGCATCTA
>TARA_B100001057_G_scaffold307007_1_pt1 | contig 24732 bp, 20 predicted proteins | sample TARA_B100001057 | Tara Oceans TARA_B100001057 (sample SAMEA2621839) | marine metagenome | biome: marine biome (ENVO:00000447); feature: surface water layer (ENVO:00002042); material: "saline water (ENVO:00002010), including plankton (ENVO:xxxxxxxx)" | depth 5 m
TAACCGCAGGTATACCTCGCAGGCCAGCTGCCACGGCTCTGTCTTCTATACTTGAAAATGGCGCCGGGTCCAGTACTTCCAATTTCACTTTTCCGTTTGAAATACTCTGGTACTCTGAGAGCAAATCTCTGACGCGGTTTGCATAAATTCCCAAATGCGGAACTGCCTGCGCTAAGCCACCTGATAAGTATAACCTAAATGTCACTGGTTCTCTAACATCCTTGAGCAATTTTATTGTTGATTCTGAAAGTGTATACAGTTTGTCTTTGGTTAGATCTAACCGCGCGGACGTTAACCAGCCACTGCTTAATACATTGACAGAAAGAAATAAAATCAAAAGAAGTGCCAAACCTGCTATGGCCAACCGGTTCCCGTTATCAGAACTAACTGTATGTGGATGAGCCATTTAGGTTGCCTTGCGCCAGTCTATGATTACGGCATTCGCGGTCAGTGCTATGATTATGATGGACCCAAAAAATATAACATCCCGAAAATCAATTACACCGCGCTGTATCGATTGAAAATGGGGAAGAAAACCGAAATTACCCACAGCTTGTACTATATCTGCGGAAGCCCAGGCCGAAAAGAAATCTAATATCACAGGCGAACCAGCCAGCGTCAGTACGAAACACGTTGCTGTGGTTATTACAAAAGCGATTACCTGGTTTTTCGTACACGCAGATATCATTGATCCGATAGCTAAATATGCTCCGGCCATCAAAGCACTTCCTATATAGGAGGCAAAAACAACCCCATTATCGGGGGCTCCCAAATAGTTAACAGTTATCCAAAATGGAAAAGTAAGTAAAAGCGCAGTAACACTGAATGCCCAGGCGGCTAGAAACTTGCCAGTTACTGCTTGGTTCATTGAAATCGGCAATGTTAAAAAGAGTTCTATTGTTCCCAATTTACGTTCTTCTGCCCATAACCGCATGGACAATGCCGGAACCAGAAACAAGTATAACCAAGGATGAAATTCGAAAAAAGGAACCAGGTCTGCTTGGTCCCGTTCTAGAAAACCGCCCATAAAGAAGGTTAGCAATCCAGCTAGCATTAAAAAAATCACAATAAACACATACGCTAGCGGTGTAGCAAAGTAAGCCGTGAATTCTCTAATAAATATCAGTCTAACATTACGCATTTAAAGTCACTTTCCTGAAGACCTCTTCTAAATCCCCAGACCCAGATTGCGATTTCAATTCGGACGGAGATCCATCGGCCACGACTTTCCCGGATGCGATTATCATTGCTCGACTGCAAACGGCATCAACTTCCTCAAGGATATGCGTAGAAATAATAATACATTTTGTCGAAGCCATTTCCTTGATCAGATCTCTGACGACTTGCTTCTGATTTGGGTCAAGACCATCTGTGGGCTCGTCTAAAATGAGCACTTTTGGATCGTGCAGGAGTGCCTGCGCTAGTCCGACGCGCCGTTTGTATCCCTTCGAGAGTGTCTCAATTGGCTGTTGTGCAACCTCTTCTATTCTCGTCATGCGCACCGCGTTTTGAACCCGTTCCTCCCGCTCTGATCCGTTAAAACCCCGTATGCCCGAGATAAAACGCAAAAAGCCCAGAGGTGTCATATCCGGGTAAGCCGGCGCTCCTTCAGGTAAATAACCAACAGATCTTTTAACATCTAGCGGATCTTTTAGAACATCAAAGCCGCATACCTCGGCTGACCCTTCGCTAGGTGATAAAAAACCAACAATCATTTTCATTGTTGTTGACTTTCCGGCACCATTTGGACCTAAGAAGCCTAATACTTCACCGATATTTGCGGAAAAGGTAACTTTATCGACCACCGTTCGTGGCCCGAACTGTTTTGTTAAACCTTTAACTGAAATGGCTAGATTCATGGTATTTTTTCTTTAAAACTGATAATACAGTAGTGGTTTAACGTTTTTTTGAAGAAAATCAACTAATTGGGCATTTCTCAAGCGTAAATAACCCTAGTTAGGTTTAAAATCAATTACTGTTGTCAGGTTATCAATAAATTTAAAAATAAGTTTTAAATAAAGAATGGATTTTGAAAGATGACTACCCAATCCCCTCTTGGTGGTGTTCGTATTTTTGATCTCACGCGCATCTTGGCAGGGCCAACATGCACCCAACTTCTGGGAGACCTGGGGGCCGATGTCATTAAAGTGGAAAAACCAGGAGTGGGGGACGATACAAGGACGTGGGGGCCTCCCTATGTTCAGGGAGCGGATGGTCAAGATACGAGTGAATCTGCATATTATTTATCAGCTAATAGAAACAAACGGTCAATAACAATAGACCTCCAAAATCCAAATGGGATTGCGTTGGCTAAAAAACTCATATCCAAATGTGACGTTCTTATTGAAAATTTTAAAGTAGGGGGATTAGCTAAACTTGGCCTAGGCTACGAAGATATAAAAAAAGAATTCCCGAGCCTTATTTATTGCTCCGTCACCGGTTTTGGGCAAACCGGGCCCTATGCATCCAGGGCTGGATATGACTTTTTAGCTCAAGGTCTTGGAGGAATAATGAGTATTACCGGCCAGCCTGATGGAGAGCCGATGAAAGTGGGTGTTGGCATAGCAGATGTTATGACCGGAATGTATGCCTCTACAGCAATTCTTGCAGCGTTGCGTCATAGGGACGCTACAGGGGAAGGTCAGCATATCGATACGTGTCTGCTCGATACCCAAGTTTCATGGTTGATTAATGAGGGGACAAATTATTTAGTTTCTGGGAAGGTTCCAATTAAGCTGGGTAATGAGCACCCAAATATCGTGCCGTATAAAGTCTTTGCAACATCAAATGGCCATGTGATCCTTGCTGTCGGTAATGATAGGCAGTTTCAAGACTGGTGTACTGCGGCAGAGGCTCATGATCTAAAAAATGACCCCCGTTACGCTACTAATCCCCTTAGAATTGCGAACAGAGAAACATTATATAGTTTGATGCCCGATTTTATGGAAAAGAAAACAACCGAGGAATGGTTGATTAAACTGGCAGAATTGAAAGTTCCATGTAGTCCTGTGAATGATATTGAGCAAGTCTTTAACGATCCGCACGTTCAGCATCGGGGTATGCGAATAGAGATGGATCATCACGCATCAGGATCAGGTAAAGTTCCATTGATCGGAAATCCATTGAAAATGTCAGAAACCCCGCCTCAATATCGTTTGGCCCCGCCAACGCTAGGACAGCATACGGACGAGGTTTTAGAAGAATTGCTAGATTTAAAAAAGGAACAAATTCAAATCTTGAAAGACGGAAATATCATATAATGCCTTTTTGCTGAAAATTAATGGTATCATCACGATGTCTGAAACGAAAACTCACCTGCGAAGAGGTTGGACGACAGGAGCATGTGCAACAGCAGCTGCTAAAGCCGCGTTTACTGCCTTAATTACGGGACGATTTCCAGATCCCGTTGAGATCACCTTGCCAAAGGGGCAAAGAGTTTCCTTCTCTCTGGCAAAAGAGCAGTTGACTGAAACAAGCGCCATGGCCGCCGTTATAAAAGATGCTGGAGATGACCCTGACGTTACCCATGGGGCTCTAATAGTAGTTACTGTTTCAATTGATAAAAGTTCTTCAGTGATCAGTTTCCGATCAGGTAATGGAGTGGGTACTGTTACTAAAATTGGCTTGCCAATAGGCGTGGGTGAGCCAGCTATAAATCCGGTTCCACGGGAAATGATCAAAAATGCGATTTTGGAGGTCGCAAAAGCCAATGGAAAGAAGGTCGGTGTCATTGTGGAGGTTTCTATCCCAGGGGGGGAAGAAATAGCACAAAAAACATGGAACCCACGCCTTGGTATAGTTGGAGGCCTCTCCATTTTAGGTACAACTGGTGTCGTAATACCATTTTCATGTTCAGCATGGATCCATTCAATACATCGCGGTATTGATGTCGCAAGAGCTGCTGACGTTCCCCACGTTGGAGCATGCACTGGGTCAATATCTGAAACAGCGGTTCGTCAAAAGTATGGACTTCCGGAGAGTTCAATTCTGGATATGGGAGATTTTGTGGGTGGTACCCTAAAGTATCTTAGAAGACATCCAATTCCGCGTGTAACAATAGGTGGTGGGTTCGGTAAAATTTCCAAACTAGGTCAAGGGCATTTGGATCTGCATTCTGGTCGAAGTCAAGTTGACTTGGGTTGGCTTGCAAAGCTGGCTGCATGTGCTTCTGCCAGTGACGAAGTTATAGATCAAATTTATGCTGCTAACACAGCGATGGAGGTACTGGGGATAGCATCCCAAAATAAATTACATTTAGCCGATCTCGTCGCTAATGAAGCAAGAGTAATTGCATTGGATGTACTTTCGAGGGCACCCGTCGCCGTGGAGGTTTTGATTTTTGATCGGTCAGGTCAGTTAGTGGGTGCTGCTAATGGCTGGTAATGTCATATTAATCCTTGGTGGGACAAGAGAAGCCATAGAAATTGCTTGTGATCTGGAGCAAATAGAAAACACAACAGTTATAACTTCCCTAGCAGGTGTGACCCGTTCTCCGCGGCTTCCAAAGGGAAAAGTGCGTTATGGTGGATTTGGAGGCAAAGACGGCCTTTTTGATTATTTAATTTGGGAAAAGATTACTTTAGTCATTGATGCCACTCACCCATTTGCAGAAAAAATCACAAAAAATGCGTACGAAGCTTCGAAAAGAGCAAATATTCCGTGCCTCCACTTTTCTCGTAAACCATGGGAAAAAACGGCACAGGACAAATGGTATGAGGTTGAAAATTCTAAAGCTGCAGCATCAACTTTGACCCAAAAAGACTTTGAATGTGTCAAAAATGTATTTCTGACTATTGGACGCCAAGATGTGAACTGTTTTTATTCAATAAACACAAAACAATTTTTTGTTAGAAGTATAGAACCCGTAAAAGAATTAGGCTGCTTTGAAAATATGAAATGGATACAAGGCCGAGGACCCTTTGCTTTTCAAGATGAGTACACTTTTTTTAAGGAACACAGCATAGATTGTTTGGTCGCCAAAAATAGTGGGGGTTATGCCAGCCATCCTAAAATAGACGTTGCACGGTTTATAGGAGTACCTGTCGTCCTAGTGCAACAGCCAAAGTCAATCAATATAAAACAAATATATGACAGGGAGTCGCTGACTGCATTTGTGTCACATCATCTTTCAGGATGATTAAATAATCGGGCTAGGTCTTTTTAATTCTCAATAAATGTGAGCGGCTCGCGTCGTAAAGAGCGCTATCTGGATAATTCTCTTCTTCGAGCGCTGGGCCAATCAGAATAAGTGCTGTTCGGGTAATTTTCTCCGATCTTACTTTTTCAAAAATGTTTGATAGAGTCCCGCGGATTATTTTTTGATCGGGCCAGGTTACTCGATAAATCACGGCCACTGGATAATCTGACCCATGAATAGGTTCTAGTATTCTTCGAATATATCGCAGGTTGCGAATAGACAGATGAATAGCCAAAGTCGCTTTTGAACTTCCAAGGCTTTCCAACTCCTCCCCGAGTGGCATTTTGGATGATTTCATAGAGGTTCTTGTAAGAATTACACTCTGACTTACTTGCGGAAGTGTCAATTCTTGCCCCAACGCTGCTGCTGCAGCCGCAAATGCGGGAACCCCTGGTGTAATTTCAAAGTCGATATTTAATTTTTTTAACCTTCTGATCTGCTCGGCGATAGCTCCATAAAGTGAAGGGTCCCCAGAGTGAACGCGCGCGACATCTTCGCTTTCATTATTAGCAGTAACTATTATTTCAATGATTTCATCGAGGTTTAAAGGTGCTGTATCTATTATTTTTGCGTCTTTTGGAGCGGCTTTTAATACCTCTTTGGGAACTAACGAGCCAGCAAAAAGACAATACTTACATTGTTCTATGAGATTTCTTCCCCGAATGGTTAGTAAATCTGGGTCACCTGGGCCTGCCCCAATAAAATGAACGGTCATTTGGAATAAATTTCGTTAGGAGTTTTTTTTATCAAATAACCTCGCGGTGTGAACACTCTGCCCCTAAAAGTCTTTGTTTGGGTACTGCCGACAATAACTATTGATAACATGTCGACACTATCGGGTTCGAAATCTTGAATATCCATTATCTCTAATTTTTCCTCTGCCCGGCCTAGTGATCTACCAATGATAACTGGGGTTTGTGGTCCTCTTCCTTGTTTTATGATTTCTATTGTCTTGACCAACTGATTGCGCCGTCGTCCAGATGCGGGGTTGTATAAGGCTATAACAAAATCACTTTCGGTTGCTGCTTTGATTCTTTTTTCTATAACGCTCCATGGTGTGAGAAGATCTGAAAGTGATATTGCACAAAAGTCATGTCCAAGAGGGGCGCCGGCTTTTGCTGCACAAGCCTGAACCGCAGATATACCTGGGGAAACGATTATTTCTACCAAGTTCCAAGATGGCTTGTCAAAATCCTTTAGACAGTCAAATACCAAGCTTGCCATAGCATAGATGCCAGGATCACCAGATGAAATTAACCCAACCGTTCTACCTTCAGCAGCGATATCTAGAGCCCTTAAAACTCGATCCCTTTCCTCACCCAGCTCATATGGGTGAAGCGTTTTTCCACTAGTCGCGTTCCCCAACAGATCTAGATAGAGTTTGTAACCAACTAGATCGGACGTAACGCGCATCAACTCATTGGCTTCGGGTGTTAACCAACCCTGTTTCCCGGGGCCAGTGCCTATTATGAATAATTTACCCCGTTCTAACCCAATTTTTTCTGGAAGTAATATGTTTGGTGCTTTTGCTATTGCACATGTGGCTCTTTTTGACTTTTCTTTTGGAACAATTAATTCGCCATCAGGGCCTGCAGCAGCTAGAGCTGCTGCTTCTGCTACTCCGTGGCAACCGACCTCGTTAAAAACAATATTAGACGGGTTTAATAATCTCGGTGTTTCTAACTCGAGTGTAGCTGCATTAAAAAAGCGCAGAGGTTTCTTTAATATTAGCGATAGTTGTTGGAGTGCTTCCTCATCCATCTTAAGGTCTATTGAAACGATGATTGCCACGCTGTCGGGACATAGAGTGTGCTTGGATAAAGTCGTTTTAACCAGATTAAATACTTCCTCTGCTGTAGCATTTCGCTCGCAGCCTACACCAACGGCCAGACACTCTGGGCTATAGGTTAGTGATGATCCGTCGGGTGCAGTTTGTTTTTCCGTCACATTTATTGATAATTTACCATTGTTTGAAAATGGTAGAGATGTATTCTCCAGCCACGCAGGTCGGTTGGAAATCTTGATTGAAGCACCATTCAAAAGCTCGGCCATAAATTTTTTATAAACCCCATAATGCTGAAGGTGCCAGCCCTTTGGAGGAGTATCTAAGGTAACGTTGAAATGAAGATCGCTAGCTGTAGTTATGGTCACTCTGCCGTCGATTAATTGTCCGATTTGGTCGGCTAATTCATTGGCTCCGGAATGCCCGCCTAATACCGGGATCACTGAGCTTCCATCTTCTGCGACCACTACCACAGGAGGATCGTATTCTTTTTTTGTAATTACTGGGGCTAGAAGACGAACGAGAATACCTAGTGCTCCTATGAAAATGATGGGCTCTTTATCAATAAATAATGATCTTAACTGATCTGGGTATTTTTCGATTAGAATATCACACTCTGCAAATTTGCCGCGCAAACTTGCTTCAAAGTGTACTGCGATTTTTCGAGCGATTTGCAAGCCGGATGAGGAAACTACGACGACGGCTGTCACAACCATGCCTTTTCTCGGGAATGAATCAAAATCATAGAAAAGTATGGGGTCGATTTTGCATCAACCTTTTCAATATCAATGATTTTCTGAGTTTGCATTGTAGCTCTCTCTATATATCGAGCGTTTTGGATCAGTCCATGTCTCTTTAAGAGCTCTTTTATTCGATTAAAATGGCGACCAATTTTGATGATAGCAATGGAGTCGGCGGTTTTTATTTTTTCTTCAAGCTCAGAGTTATCGAGTGGCGCCGGCAGTATAATTAAAATATCGTTACGAGATGCAAGTGGGGATTCTAGGGAAGCTGAACAAGCTGTCAACGATGATACACCCGGAATAACTTCGATCGAACATTCATTTTTTAAACGGCTGAATAGATACATGAAGGAACCATAAAAGAATGGATCACCCTCACAAAGTACCGCAACAATTTTGCCATCCCGTACAGCCTTGGATATTTTTGCACTTGCCTTATCGTAGACCTCAAACGCTGGAAAACGTTCGCTCACCATCGGCGTTTTGATGACAAGTTCCTTGGTCCCTGTTGGAAAATGCTTCGCCGCGATGGACCTTGCTAAACTTGTTCCGACTTCGGGTGCAGGATAAACGATCAGATCGGCTTTTTTTAGGACCTTAAGTGCTTTTAAAGTTATTAGGTCGGGATCGCCGGGGCCCACCCCTACGCCATATATTTTCCCACTCATATGATACTTTCCTGTAACATTTGGATTGGTTTCTTTACTTTCCATTGGGTGACTTGCATAGAAGGACGCCAAGCCTTTTTAGAACCAATTTTTTCCAAATTCGATATGCTGATTCTAGTTAAGTCTCCTCCGAGTTTTTTTTGATTTTTTAAGACTACTGCTTCACCCTCGGTAGTAACGACGTTTGCAACAAGACAGCCGCCTGCCTTAAGAAAATCCCAGCATTGCTTGACCATCCCCTTGCTAGTTATGCCACCTCCAATAAAAATAGCATCAGGGGTTGGTAGTGTGGAGAGTATTGACGGTGCCTTATCATTTATTATCTTTAAGGTGGGAGCTCCCAACTTGCATGAATTTTGTGTGATGTTTTTTGCCCTTTCCGGGTTTGCTTCAATAGCGATTGCTTGGCAGCGATGATCCATTCGCATCCACTCTATTCCAATTGAGCCTGAACCGGCACCTACATCCCACAACAAGGCGCCCGGAAATGGCTCCAAAGCCGATAACGTTGTGACACGAACCTCTTGCTTTGTTATTTGCCCATCGTGAATAAATATGCTGTCTTGTAATCCTGGGGCTCGCGACTTAATCGCGTCAATATCAGAGCAATTTAGATCCACAGCAATAGTGTTAAAGGCCGCCCCAGGATTGTGCTGCCATTTATAAGCAATATCATAGAAGGATCTTTCTTTAGTTCCATTCATATGTTCGAAAACTTTTATGATGCTGCTACCGTAACCCCTATTGGTGAGGAATTTCGCTACTAGTGATGGTGTGTCGCCATCGTGTGACAAAATAATAAGCTTCCCTCTCGGTCGCAAAAAGGTTTCTAGGGTGGCTATTGACCGTCCGTGGAGGCTAATTAAATCTGTGTCGTTGTGTGACCATCCCATGCGGGCGCATGCCAAAGTAGAGGCCGATAATGAGGGAAAAATTTGCATTTCATTGATAGAAAAAATGCGAGTTAGGGTATTGCCTATTCCGAACGAAAGTGGATCTCCTGTTGCCAGTATGCAAGTTTTTTTGCCTCTGAATGTTTCTAGCTTTTTCACGAGACTATGAATCGGCGACGGCCAAAGTATCTTTTTTTGTTTGGAATTGGGTACCATTTCGAGTTGACGTTGCCCACCAATTATAAACTCTGCTGTTTCCAAGAGGCGTATGGCTCTAGGGGATAATCCACCAAGTCCATCCTCTCCAATTCCTATTACACTTAACCATCGATTATTCTCAAAGTTATTCATTCTGTGTCCTGCTCGATGGATATTCTTATCAAAGCATTTAAGGCTGCTGCTGCTATGGCACTGCCGCCTCGACGACCCAATAACGTAATATGTGGTATTTTCAATGTTGTCTTAGCCAGCGCCTCCTTCGACTCAGCAGCACCGACAAAACCAACAGGAAAGCCGAGAACCGCCGCGGGCATTGGAGCTCCAGACTCAATTTCTTCAATAATCCGGAACAACGCTGTAGGGGCGTTGCCGATAACAATTATTGCCCCAGCTTGATGTTCCCTCCATAGCGTTACTTGGGCAGCTGAGCGAGTAGTTTGTTCATTTTTGGCTATACTCAAAACACTGGGATGATTCAAAAAGCAGTGTGCCCTTAAATTACTGTCATTCGAGATGGAAATCCCGGATGTGACCATATTACAATCGCAGATTATTTTAGCGTTCCTAGATATTGCAGTAAGCACCTCCTTGATAACGGTTGGAGAAAATTTTAAATCGTTGCCTATTTCGGGCATCCCCGACGCATGGATTATTCTTATGGCAACTTTCGCCTCTTCCGTGTCAAAGCGACTTAAATCCGCTTCTTTTTGAACTATTTCAAAGGATCGCTGATAAATTTCATTCGGATTTTTTATGTAATTTAATGACATTAAAGGCTTAACCTTTTGCGATTGTTTTGTCTTTTCTTCATTGTTGAGATTTTTTGATTACTTGCCGCTTCCAACCCGGTTTTAAAGGCCATGGGTTTGGGGCTATTGCCCACTCCTGTGGCGCGTAGAGATTGATATCCGATTGGATCTATCAACCGCTAGCTACTCGTCCGGTCGTCATGGCTCGCATGTCCCAACAAGATCTAGGTTTACGCTTTATGGCCAAGTTGGGCAATAGTGATAATAATTGTGTTTTTTAATGATTTTGAGATAAACACTATTCTAATCTGCACAAAGTAATAAAATAAGAGAATCTTGATGAGTGAATCTCCAGTCCCCAAAATACCACCAGGCCATTTATTCTGCTTCGGGCTAGGCTTTACTGCATCTCGTCTCGCGCTGCGATTACTTGAAGCTGGATGGAGAATTTCTGGTACAACGCGATCACTCGAGAATGTAGAGAAGTGGACATCGGTGGGTATAGAAACCTATTTATTTGATGGAACTGCTTCAATAACGGCCAAAGATGATCTGTTCTCTGACATAACACATTTGGTGGCATCGATACCGCCGACAGATTTGGGCGAGTTGCCTCTTTTGTTTCATCAAAAACAACTTGTCAGCTCCGAAAAATTAAAATGGGCAGCATACTTATCAACTCCAGCAGTCTATGGGGATAGGAGGGGTGCGCTCGTCAGTGAGGCTGATTTGCCCCAACCGGGATCTAGGAGAGGAGAGAGACGGTTAAAGGCTGAAAATTCCTGGTTAAATGCTTTAAAAAATAGTTCAACGTCTATTCAAATTATGCGACTTGCTGGAATTTATGGTCCGGGACGGAATGTAATAGATCAAGTACTGGGTGGTAGAGCGAGGATTATTGAAAAGCAGGACCAGGTTTTCAACAGAATTCACGTTGATGACATCGGGACTATATTAATGGCATCTATGGATCGACCCAACGATGGTGCGATTTATAATGTGGCGGACCAAGAAGCCTGCCCAAGTGGTGACGTAGTGCGCTTTGCCTGCAACCTCGTCGGGATTACTGCACCCGAACCAATCTTGTTTGAAGACGCTGAGTTATCAGAGATGGCAAAATCTTTCTACAGCGAGTGCAAAAGATTAGTGACAGATAAGATAAAAAATGAGCTTGGGGTAGAATTACAGTATCCAACTTATAGAGAAGGTTTGAAATCGATTTTTGAAAGTGGGTGAACGATAATTTATGTCGTTTACTTCAATTTAAAACTCTATACCGGGCTGCGCTTTGAAACCAGATCTGAAAGGATGTTTAATCATAGTCATTTCTGTAACTAAATCGGCTGCCTCAATCAGTTCCTCTTTGGCATTTCTCCCTGTAACGATAACATGAAGTTCGTTGCGCTTATTTTTAAGCGTCTTTAATACTTCATCGATTTGAAGATAGTCGTATCTCAATACTATATTTAATTCGTCCATTAACACCATTGAGTAGTTGGGATCGTTCATCATTGACTTTGCTTGCGCCCATGCCGCCTCGGCGGCAGCAATATCTCTTCCCAAGTCTTGTGTGTCCCATGTAAAACCCTCACCCATCGTATGGATTGTAACTTGATCAGGAAAGGCTTCGAGTACCTTTTTCTCTCCAGTCTCCCATTTGCCCTTGACGAATTGCACAACGCCAACACGCATCCCATGACCAATGCCGCGACAAATCATACCAAAAGCGGCCGTCGATTTACCCTTACCCTTTCCAGTGTTTACAACTAAAAGCCCCCCTGTTTTAGTTTTAGTAGCCATTATTTTGTTTCGGGCGGCCTTTTTCTTAGCCATTTTCTCAGCGTGTCGTTCTGCTGTTTTTGACTGGCCTGTGTTGCTACTATTAGAATCTAGGTCAGACATTAAAGGCTCCATAAATTTCATTAAACTGCTCGTTGAGTACGGTAAATTCTATGCTACGTATAATATTCTCAAAGGTCAAAGTCGTTAGGTAGATTAATGCCATAGTACATAACAGAGGGCTTTTAGCAGCTCGTTTTTAGTGCCGCCTGTTCCCCGTCAAGCGGGAAGTTTGAACTTGTTTTTGGAGAAAGTAATCATTTTGATTCAAGATCGTAGAAATAAAATCAAGGTCAAAGCGTGATTGTATTGAGTTTGTTGTAGTTTTTTCATTTTTTAAATAGGTATATCTATAGTTTTTGGGTATTTAGTAAAAAAATATTGGTAAAGTGATTCTTTGAAGGGTTTTTAAGCATCATATTGCCCGAGAGCTAGATGACTAAATAAGAGGGTTTTTATGCGTATAGTGCAACATACCAGCCAAATAAGATCTGAGGATCGAGGAAGTGTGGCTGCTGTTGGAAATTTTGATGGAGTACATTTAGGCCATCAGAAGGTTATTCAAGAAGCGTCTCGAATAGCTAATGGACTTAAAGCACCGCTATCGGTTCTGACGTTCGAACCGCATCCGAGAATGTTATTTCAAACTGACGGTGCGCCATTTAGATTAACAACGAGAGCATCGAAGTCTGATGTGCTCGCGGAAATCGGGGTTGAACTGCTTATCGAATTACCTTTTGATAACGCATTTTCACAACTTTCTGCAGAGGATTTTGTAACGAAGGTATTAGCTGAGGCCTTAGGCCTCAAACATGTAGTTTGTGGCTATGATTTTGTGTTTGGTCATAGAAGACGTGGTACCCCCGAAATATTAGAGCATTTATGCGGTAATACTGGCATAGGTGTGAGTAGAATGCCGGCATTTTCAGAGACAGACGGTGCGGTTTACTCATCGACCAGAGTTCGTCAATGCTTGACAGAGGGGGACCCTCGTGGGGCTGCTGAATTGCTTGGCCGCCCATGGTCTTTTACAAGCACGGTAGAGACTGGGGATAAGCGTGGCCGAACAATTGGTTTTCCAACCTGTAATCTTCGTGTAGTTGATCTAGTGCAACCTGCTTATGGCGTTTATGCTGTTTTGGTGCAGTTGCATAATGAAACTGACTGGCTACCTGGTGTTGCCAATTTTGGAAGAAGACCAACGGTCAATGACCGTGGTGCATTATTTGAAGTTAACCTGTTTGATTTGGATAAAGATCTATATGATCAACAATTAACGATAAGGATTATTGACTTTATCCGCCCAGAAATGAAATTTAGTGGAATAGATGACTTGAAGACGCAGATAACGTTAGATGCTATGAGAGCGAAAGAATTCCTCTCGGAAATAAGAAGTTAAATTTTAGGACATTTGATTAATGACCATAGATTATAAAGACACAATTTTTCTCCCGAAGACGGATTTCCCAATGCGGGCAGGCCTCCCAAAAAAGGAACCTGAGATATTGGCGGAATGGGAGCGTATTGACCTTGAGAAAAGATTAAGAGAAGACCGAAAAGGAAAAGAAAAGTTTATCCTGCATGATGGTCCACCATACGCCAATGGGCACCTTCATATGGGTCATGCTCTAAATAAAATACTTAAAGACGTGATTAACCGTTCTCAGCAAATGCTGGATAAAGATGCCAATTATGTGCCTGGTTGGGATTGCCACGGCTTGCCGATTGAATGGAAAATCGAAGAGGGATATCGGGAAAAAGGTCTTGATAAAGATAGTGTCCCTATAATTGAATTTCGTAAGCAATGTCGAGATTTTGCGGAAGAATGGATTAAGATACAGACTGCTGAATTTAAGCGACTTGGTGTAACTGGAACTTGGGATAATCCATATACAACGATGACTTTTGCAGCTGAAGCTCAAATATCAAGAGAGATAGGGAAGTTTTTGATGAATGGTGGCCTATATAAAGGCGCCAAACCTGTACTGTGGTCGGTTGTGGAAAAGACAGCCCTAGCTGATGCGGAAGTTGAATACCATGATCATAAATCTACTACTATTTATGTACGTTTCCCAATAGTTAGCAGTAATCAATCCATTCTCGAAGGGGCGTCTATAGTGATATGGACAACTACACCATGGACTATCCCTGGAAACCGGGCGGTTGCGTATGGAGAGCAATTTGACTACGGCGTCTATCAAGTTGAGGAAATAGATGAGGAAAGCACGGCGATTGTTGGCGAAAAACTTGTTATAGGTAGTGCGCTTGCGGAAGAGGTCGAGAAGGCCGCCAAAATAACAAAAATGCGACAGATTGGGTCTATAAAGGGAGCTGATTTTTCTGACGCAATATTATCACATCCCCTAAGAGGCTCTGGTTTTGATTTCAATGTGCCTATGTTGCCAGCCGATTTTGTCACATTGGAGCAGGGCAGTGGCTTTGTTCACATAGCTCCGGGAGCTGGTTCGGATGACTTCGAACTCGGCCTTGAACATGGACTAGAAGTTGTTACTAACGTTGATGACTCGGGAAAGTTTTATGACCATATTCCTCTAGTTGCGGGAATGGATGTTATCAAAGATAACTATCAGATAGCCATGATCGTTAAAGACGCTGGGGCACTAGTTGCTGTTGGCCGGTTAACACACAGCTATCCGCATTCTTGGAGATCCAAAGCTCCACTTATTTTCCGGACTACGCCTCAATGGTTTATTTCTATGGAGACTAACGACCTTCGCAAGTCAGCTTTGTCAGCACTAGATGACACACGGTTTATTCCAGAACGTGGTCATACCAGATTGAAAACGATGATTGAACAGCGGCCCGATTGGTGTGTTTCCAGGCAAAGAGCGTGGGGCGTGCCAATCACAGTGTTTTTAGATAAAAGAACTGGTGAACCGTTAAGAGACCAATCTGTTATCGATAGAATTAGCTCTATTTTTGAAGAAGAGGGATCCGACGCCTGGTACATCAGCGATCCGCAACGTTTTCTTGGAAATGACTATGATGCGAAAGATTTCGAACAAATTAAGGATATTATAGAAGTTTGGTTTGATAGTGGTTCATCTCACACCTTTGTTTTAGAGGCTCGTCCAGAATTGAAATGGCCAGCTTCACTGTATCTAGAGGGCTCTGATCAACATAGAGGTTGGTTCCACACTTCCTTGCTCCAATCTAGTGGGACGCGAGGTCGGGCCCCATTTGAGGCCGTTTTGACGCATGGGTTTGTTTTGGATGAGGCGGGTCGTAAAATGTCAAAGTCGATGGGAAATGTAACTGCACCTCAGGATGTCATCGATAGGAGTGGAGCCGATATCTTGAGGCTCTGGGTTGTAGGATCGGACTATTCCGAAGACTTGCGCATCGGGCCGGAGATTTTAAAAAGACAAGTGGATTTATATAGACGTCTAAGAAATACGCTAAGGTACGTATTAGGCAACTTAAATGATTTTAAAGAAAGCGAACGAGTGGATTTGGCTGATATGCCAGAGCTTGAACGTTGGGTTCTTCATAGATTATCGGAGTTAGACATCATTATTAGAGAGGGTGTAGATAACTTTGATTTTCATGCCCTATTCCAACAATTACATAATTTCTGTGCAGTTGACCTATCCGCTTTCTATTTTGATATGAGAAAAGATGTTTTGTATTGTGATTCATCCGACTCTCTCAGACGCAGAGCAACGCGCACGGTACTAGATATTTTGTTCAATAGTTTGACGACCTGGCTTGCTCCTATTTTATGTTTTACTGCTGAAGAAGCATGGCAGGCCAGGGTTAAAAATTCGAAAGATTCAGTTCATCTAAAAACGTTTATGGAGATCCCAAAAGATTGGAACAATAAAAAATTGGCCCAGAAATGGGATTTGATTCGGGATGTGAGAAAAGTAGTTACGGGCGCTTTGGAAATAGAAAGAGCTGAAAAAAGGATCGGATCATCTCTTCAGGCAAAACCAACCGTTTATTTAACATCTGATGCTGTGGCTGCCCTGGAGGGATTAGATGCTGCTGATATTTTTATAACATCAGGCGTTACTCTCGTGGAATCAGAGCCCCCAGCAAATGCATTCAGGTTGGAGGAGGTCGCTGGCGTTGGCGTTGTCCAAGGTTCAGCTGATGGTACTAAATGCGAACGGTGTTGGAAAATACTGCCGGAGGTAGGAGCGAATAACGAACCAGTCTGTGACAGGTGTGCAGATGCTCTTAAGCATAACGGCTCCTGATTACTGTGACTTCGATTACTAGTAGGAGCACATTCTCTGGACTTGCAATTACACTATCTGTAGTCGCATTTGATCAGTTTACTAAGATGTGGGCGCTAGAAAACTTTTTCTTACCACCTCGGGTTATAGAGGTATTTCCTTGGTTTAACTTGGTCCCAGTATGGAACACGGGAATAAGTTTTGGAATGTTGGCTGACTATTCTGATTGGATGCCGGGAATAATTTCTGGTATAACTATTATTATTTCACTTGTGCTTTTGGCGTGGTTGTTTGTGGCTGCTTCGGTGTCTATTAAATTGGCCCTAAGTTTAATTCTCGGTGGAGCAGTTGGAAATATAATCGACCGAATTAGGTTTGGCGCGGTCATTGATTTTGTAGACATTCATTTTTTTGGTTTTCACTGGCCAGCATTTAATATTGCCGACTCTGCCATTACAATTGGTGTTGCACTTTTTTTACTGGATAGTTTTTTTAAAAAAAGTGCTAAAGTGTAGAAAAGTTTGAATAGTTGGAGAAATAAAGTGGCTCATCACTTATTATTTAATGCAAGAATGGCCATCGGTATTTTGGTTGTGCTCGTGACGGGGTCGCTCCTCAGCGGATGCAGTAACGTTCGCGACGCTCTTGGTCAGAATAAAAAATCGCCAGATGAATTTGCGATTCTTGCGAGAGCGCCTCTAAGTGTGCCGCCTAATTTCAATTTGCGTGTCCCCAATAAAGGAATGGAGAGACCTCAGGAGCCATCCTCTAGGAATATGGGGAGGGACCTAATCTTTAAGAAGAGCAATTCGGATCGAGAAAACGATAGCAAATCTAACTCATCGAGCATCGGAGTTTTGCTTGGGGCCAATAAAGCAAATCCTAAAATAAGAGAAATTATCAATGCTGAAACGAAAAATATGGTTTTTGAAGATAAGTCGTTTTTGGATAAACTTTTGTCGTGGAAAAAAACGTCAGAAGATGGTGTTGTAGTAGATGCTGCTTCAGAAGCTAGGCGACTCAAAAATAATGTTGAACAGGGGAAACCTGTTACTGAGGGTAAAACCCCAATTATAAATAGAAAAAAAAGTGGGCTACTAAATAAACTTTTTTAAAAATAACAAACCGGGGATTGCCATAGACCATTTTAACTCCCATCTGATAGGTCGTAGATTGGGGGTATTTTGTCTCATTTAAAGAAAAACACGACGCTTGTAAAAGGGCTGATTCTGCTTACTGGGCTCCTTCTGCCGATCTGTATAAAATCTGCAATGGGAGAGGTTTTTTCTCCTCAATCGTTTGATTTAAAAAATGGTTTGAAAGTTGTGGTGGTGGAGGACCACCGCGCCCCAGTTGTGACACACATGGTATGGTATAAGGTTGGGTCTGCAGATGAGCCAGTCGGCCAGTCTGGGATAGCACACTTTTTAGAACATCTTATGTTCAAGGGAACAAAACGGTTCAAGCCGGGCGAAGCATCGAAAATTATTTCAAAAAATGGTGGAATTGAGAATGCTTTCACCAGCTTTGATTATACTGCTTTTTATCAGACGGTCGCGCCAGATAAACTTGAGCTGGTCATGGATATTGAAGCTGACAGAATGCAGAACTTGCAGTTGGAAGATAAAGACGTAATAGCCGAGCGTGATGTTGTATTAGAGGAGCGAAGAACACGAACAGATAATAGCGATGCAGCATTGTTTCGAGAACAGATAGCCGCGGCTATGTATTTAAATTACCCTTACAGGATTCCGATTATAGGGTGGGCTGGTGAGATACGCGCTCTAACCAAAGAAATGGCGCTGAAGTTTTACGAGCGATGGTATTCTCCCAATAATGCAATTTTAGTAGTAGCAGGAGCTGTCGACCCCGGCGAAGTGAAGCGATTGGCCGTCAAATATTATGGTACCATCCCAGCAAAAGATTTAAATTTGCCTAATAGAGTTGAAGAGCCGCCTCAACTTGCAGCCCGACGTTTGACGATGGAAAGCAAACAGGTTGGTCAAGCTAGTTGGAGCCGAAGGTACAGTGCGCCAAGTTACCGATATGGTGAGACTAAACATGCCTTCGCTTTGCAAGTCTTAAACGAGATTATCGGAGGAGGAACCACCTCGCGTCTTTATCAATCTTTGGTTGTTGATCAATCACTAGCAGTTGCCGCTGGATCCTGGTATCGGGCTGAAAGTATTGGGCCATCAGTTTTTGGTTTTTACGCAAGTCCCCAAGAAGGCGTGAGTATGGAACGTCTAGAGAGAGGCATAGACCGCGAAATACGCCTGGTTTTGAGAGATGGTGTTACTAAAGATGAAGTTCGTGCTGCTATAATTAGGCTACAGCGCACAGCCATATTCGCTAAAGACAGTGTAACAGCTCCCGCACGGATAATAGGTAGCGCTTTAGCTTCTGGTCGGAGCGTTCATGATATAGAGAATTGGCCCGATAAGATTTCAAAGGTGAGCAAAGATGACGTTGTTGTCGCTGCAGAGTGGGTTTTCAGAATAACTCGCTCTTTAACGGCCACCTTGCTTCCGACCAGTGTTACTCAAAGGAAACCTTAAAACTGATGATGCTAAAATCAAAAGCGATAGTGGCCTTAAATATTGCAATTTGTTTGTGTTTTATATTTGTCCCTCAGACAAGTGCCTTTGAGATAAAGAAGGTGACAAGCACTAACGGTATTAATGCGTGGTTAGTCGAGGATCATAAAAATCCCCTCATTACGATGCAATTCGTAATGAGGGGTGGATCAAGTTTCGATCCCAAAAATAAAAGTGGCCTTGCATATTTGGTGTCGGGTCTACTTGATGAAGGTGCTGGGGATATGGACTCAAAGTCCTTTCAGACTTTTTTGGAAAGAAACTCAATTTCGCTATCTTTTAGTGCCCGAATGGATACGTTTTCGGGAACCGTCACAACTCTGACAGAAACAAAAGAGGAAGCCTTTAAGTCATTGAGGTTAGCCCTGACTGTTCCGCGCTTCGATGAGGGCCCCATATCTCGCGTAAAAAGCCAAATTTTGGCGAGCTTGCGAGCTAGTGAAGAAAATCCAAATAAAATAGCTGGAAGATTATGGTGGCAACTCGCTTTTCCAAACCACGCATATGGGCGATCTAAAAAGGGGTCTGCCACCTCAATTGAAAATATTACTCAAGAGGATATGAGGCAGTTTGTACAGCGTACTTTCACGAAAGATAATATAACTATCAGCGTTGTTGGTGACATAACCCCCGAAGAACTAAGTAATGTCCTGGACGATGTTTTTTCTGATCTCCCAGGATCCTTTTTGGGCGACGGGGTTGGGGAAGGTGTTATTGAAAATCAAGGCGAAACTGTAATTATTAATAAAGAAATTCCCCAATCAGTGGTGATTTTCGGAAGTAATGGGATAAAACGTGGGGATCCTGACTGGTACGCAACCATTATTCTATTTGAGATTCTTTCTGGTGGGTTTGGTTCACGATTAACAGAAGAAATTCGCGAGAAACGTGGGCTTACTTATGGAGTCTCGGCTTATCCTCTCCCTCTGGAAAAGGCTGGAATTATTGTGGGTAGTGTTTCGACGGTTAACAACCGAGTGGCGGAGTCAATAAGATTAATTAAAGATATATGGCAGAAATTTGGTGAAGATGGGCCCACATCGGAAGAAATGCAAAATGCGAAAGACTATATCAATGGCTCTTTTGCATTACGTTTTACTAATTCAAAATCGATTGCCGGGGTATTAAATGCAGTGCAACGTTTCGATCTGGGCGTTGACTATCTTAAGAACAGATCAGAACTGATTAATAGTGTCACGTTAAGGGAATTAAAACGCGTAGCCAACCGACTTTTTAAATCTAATGCGTTGACCTTTGCGATAGTTGGGCAACCAAAAAATGTGATTTCATCGATGCCTGCCCCTGTAATTGAGTAGTGTTATATTAACCCTGAAACCCGGGCCTAGCGCTTCCGAATTGGATGAGATATTTTGGAGCTTGGGTTGTTTTGTATTCATCATACCTTAAAACTGTTGTTTAAGTGCTTAATGCGCTAGCCTCGACCATCACTAGAGAAAACTTTTCTCAATTAGATGGAGATGTTGTCGTGCCTTCTTCTAGATTTTTATTTCTGAACCTTGGCCACAGTATAGATCATTTGTTTATGTTAATGTTTCCGGCGGTGGCAGCTCTGGCAGCAACAGACCTTTCCGCCAGCTATGGCGAAGTTTTGAGTTTGGCGACGGGTAGTTTCATAGCATTTGGAGTTTTTTCTCTGCCAATGGGATGGTTAGCGGATCGTCTTAGTCGGGAATTCATGATGACTGTTTTCTTCTTAGGTATTGGCGTCGCTATGATCTTTACCAGTTTTGCTACTGAAACATGGCAAATCTTCGGGTCTTTGATATTAGTTGGGATGTTTGCTGCTATCTACCACCCGGTGGGCTTAGCGATGGTTAGCCAGGGTGGAGGTGATATTGGCAGGAGATTAGGTGTCAATGGTGTATGGGGAAATATGGGTGTAGCCGCGTCAGCTCTTTTGGTTGGTGTTTTTGCTGACTTCGCAGGCTGGAGGGAAGCATTTCTGCTAGCTGGTGTGTCATCTATTCTAGTTGGCTGTGGGTGGATACAAAATATTCGTAAGATGGTGGCCAATACGAACGCCAATAAAAAGAGATCAAATGTACCAGCTTTGAATTGGCAGCGCGTACTGCTTGTTGTTGCGATTACTACAACGATTGGAGGATTTATTTTCAATTCAATGACTGTCTCTTTACCTAAGGTTTTAGACGATCGTCTTGCTGTTTTCGTGATGAGTGCTACTGAAGTTGGGGCTATTGCATCCATTGTTTATGTGTCTGCCGCTTTTACTCAGGTGCTCGTTGGACGTGCGATTGATAAGTATAGTATCAAGCCCATTTTTTTGTCCCTTGTCGCAGGTCAAGCGATAACTCTATATCTTGCAGTAATGGCAGATGGCTGGTTGATGGTGGCAATAGCGGTCTTAGTGATGGTGATGGTCTTTGGACAAATACCTATCAATGATACATTGATAGCTCGTTACACGCCTGATGCATGGCGAGGGCGTGTTTACTCCATAAAATATGTTTTGTCGTTTACGGTTTCGGCGGCAGCTGTACCCTCAATAGCCTGGTTATATGAGGGCGCTGGCGGCTTTTCTACAATGTTTACTCTTGCAGCTATAGCGGCGTTTGTTATTACGGTGACAGTTGCATTCATGCCCGGTGGAAAGCCATCGTCAGACAGCTTGGAACCTGCGGAATAACGTTTGCGTAAAGCACAGGATGTTGTCTGCTTTCTGAAGTGACTAAGGAGTAGAATTATTTTAGCATGTTAAGTATAAAATAATTTTATTGTTTCGAATTGATTCTATTTTCATGAGAGATGGTTTAACGTCCTACCAGGACCCCATTTTTGTGTTGTCTTAATTGCCGCTGGAATATAAATCGTAATGAGCGAATCTACTGAAAAAACCACCTTATCACTGGCTGAGGGTTTCGACACCGTTACAAAAAGTGAATGGATTGAGATGGTCGAGAAGGGCCTCAAGGAAGGCACCATTGAGGATATCTACAGCACGTTAACATATGAGGGTTTTCCGTTAAATCCTATCTATTCTAGAGGAGATATAGAAGAATTCGGGGGATATGATAGCTACAAAAATGTTATGTCGAAGGTTCGTAATGAACTAAACAAAAATCCAAAAAATAATGGATGGGAAGTGCGGCAAACCTATTTTCATTCGGACCCCAGTGCAGTTAATGAAGATATCAAAACTGATATCGCGGGCGGAGTGAATTCTCTTTTGCTGAGGGTAACCCATGACACAAATAGTTCAGACAATTCTGCTGCAATTATTAGCTCCATAGCTGACCTTGAAAAATTACTTGATGGGATTGATTGTGAAACCAATAAGGTAACGTTTGTTCCATATATGTCTGCCATTGTTGTAGCCAGTATGTTTGCTGCATTAATGCAAAAACGAGAAATAGATTTAAACAAAGTTTCGGGTAGCTTCGGTGGAGATCCAATTGGGATGCTAGCCAGTTTAGGTTTTTTAAAAGGTAATGTAGACGAGCACTTAAAAAAAATATCAGAATTGGCGGCGTGGAATATCCAAAATATGCCAGGGATAAGTGCTTTTAATGTTGATACAACAGCATATCATGGAGCAGGGGTAACTGAGACAGAAGACTTAGCTATTGCGATGTCGACAGCTGTTAATTATTTGCGTGTGATGGTATCCAATGGCTTGAGTGTCAATGAGGCTTTTAAGCAAATTAGCTTTACAATTTCCGTTGGGATGGATGTGTTCCAGGGTATCGCAAAATTGCGAGCCGCAAGGGTTTTGTGGTCAAGAATTTCAGAGGTTTGTGGTGTCAAAGAAAATATAGGACCGATGATCCTAAACGCGATGACAGCGTCTCGCACTTTGAGCAAGCGAGATGTAGCGGTAAATATGCTGCGTTCGACGAGTGCATGTTTTGCAGCGGGTCTTGGTGGAGCAAATAGTGTAACACTTTTCCCTCATACGAACTTGTTAGGCGTCGAGAGTGAAACAGCAAGACGGATTACCCGCAATACTCAAAATATTCTAATCAACGAGTCCTCTCTGGGTCGAGTGGTTGATCCAGGTGGAGGGTCGCATTATGTGGAGTACTTAACGAAAGAGCTCGCTGAGAGAAGTTGGCAGACTTTCCAGGGATTGGAGGCTAAGGGGGGGATATTGCAAGAATTGTTATCTGGACGAATTCAGGAGATGGCAGAGAAATCTTGGAAGAGTCGCAAGATAAATTTAGATAATAGAAATGAACCTCTGACTGGTGTATCTAGTTTTCCGAATTTAGATGAAGTCGTGGATGCACCAAGCAATACGGAAAAGCCAAAAATTGAGTGTAAATTGAATCCAGTTGTTGCAAACGACGTCAGTCTGGTAGGGCATGATTTCGTGTCTTTAATTAAAGCTGCGAGTGAAGGCGGCAGCCCGCAAAAATTGTCTGAGGTCTTTAGCAAGACAAAGACTGTATGCGACCCTCTCAAGAAACATAGATTGGGAGAAGCATATGAAAGGCTTAGAGATCAAAGTGATAGATGGCTTGAATTAAAAGGGTCTCGACCATTGGCGTTGATAATTTGTTTGGGGACGCAATCAGACTACACACCGCGTGTTAACTTTTCGAAGAACTACCTTGCTGCAGGGGGGATTGAGAGTTTTGAGCTAAACCCTGACCCTTTAAAATTAAAGGAATCTATTGACGAGTTGAACGGTGATTTAACCGTGATCTGCTCCTCTGATAAAGTGTATTCAGAAGCTTTAGAGACTACGGTTAAAGTTTTGAAGTCTTGCGGAGCGGGAATGATCGTTTTGGCGAGTAACCCAGGCGCAAAAGAAAAAATTTTAAGAGATCTAGGTGTGGATCTGTTTATTCACGCTAAAGATAATATGCTGGAAACATTATCAAAAATTGCTCAAAGAATAGGGATGGGCTGAGAAATGAGTAAGATACCCGATTTTACAGCAATAGGTTTTACCGAAACCAACACTGACGTCGAAATGTTCAAAGAGGTAGATAGTTTTTTCAAAGATTGGCGAACACCTGAGGGTATAGACGTCAAACGCCTGTACTCGGAGGATGATACAGAGGAATTAGACTTTCTAGAGAGTTGGCCCGGATTCGCGCCTTTTACCCGTGGGCCGTACCCGTCCATGTATGTAACAAAACCTTGGACTATCAGGCAATATGCAGGATTTTCAACGGCTGAGGAATCAAATGCTTTCTATAGACGCAACCTTGCTGCGGGACAGAAGGGATTGTCTGTCGCTTTTGATTTAGCAACGCATCGTGGCTACGATTCTGATCACGCAAGAGTGAGTGGTGACGTGGGGATGGCTGGCGTTGCTATAGACTCAATACTCGATATGCGACAATTATTTGATGGTATACCCTTAGATCAGATGAGTGTTTCTATGACAATGAATGGAGCAGTGCTTCCAATCCTTGCTTTATTTGTAGTGGCGGCAGAAGAACAAGGAGTCAGTCAGGAAAAACTCTCAGGCACAATTCAAAATGATATTTTAAAAGAATTTATGGTGAGGAACACCTACATTTATCCCCCAAGTCCGTCGATGCGCATAATTTCAGATATATTTTCTTACACATCAAAACATATGCCTCGGTTTAATTCTATTAGTATATCAGGATATCATATGCAGGAAGCCGGTGCGACAGCAGATCTAGAACTCGCTTACACCATAGCAGATGGTATTGAGTATGTGCGAGCTGGGCTCGACTCCGGTATGCAAATTGATGATTTTGCGCCACGCCTTTCATTTTTTTGGGCGATCGGGATGAATTTCTTTATGGAAGTGGCAAAGATGCGAGCAGCTCGCCTCCTATGGGCTAAAATGATGGCTCGTCATTCCCCAAAGGACCCGAGATCG
>TARA_B100001057_G_scaffold117986_1_pt1 | contig 24720 bp, 22 predicted proteins | sample TARA_B100001057 | Tara Oceans TARA_B100001057 (sample SAMEA2621839) | marine metagenome | biome: marine biome (ENVO:00000447); feature: surface water layer (ENVO:00002042); material: "saline water (ENVO:00002010), including plankton (ENVO:xxxxxxxx)" | depth 5 m
TCCTCCAATAGCTCCGTCAATTATCCTGTGGTCATAGGAATGGGATAAATATAATTTATTTCTTATTCCTATCTCATCGCCTTTAGATGTCTCAATGACCGATGGAGTTTTACGAATACTTCCAATCGCTAAAATACCAACCTGTGGCTGTAGAATAATTGGTGTGCCCATTATATTTCCGAAAGAACCAACATTCGAGATGGTGAATGTTCCACCGTCAAGGTCATCAGGCGACAAATTATTATTTCTAGCATTATTTATTAGAACATTAGATTTTTCTGCCATTTCCATGAAAGATAGTTTGTCACAGTCTTTTAGAACTGGTACTATTAAATTATCGTCTTCTAAAGCAACGGCAATACCTATATTTATATAATTCTTTTTAATGATTTTATTATTTTTAAATGAAATATTCATGAGTGGATATTCCTGAAGAGCTTTAGATACACAACTTATAAAAACAGGATTAAATGATAACGGAAATCTATTTTTTTCAAGAAATTTATCTTTAATTTTTTTCCTGGCATTGAATACATCAGTTATATCTGCCTCAACAAATGATGTGACGTGAGCTGATATTCTCTTGGACTCAACCATCCTCTCAGAAATTATTTTTCTAACTCTGTCAGTCTCAATAATTTCTTCTCCCTCTTTTAAGATTATTTCCTCTGGTAAAGATTGGGTATTAGTTGGTACCTCAAGATTTTTATCTTCTAAATATTTAAGTAGATCATATTTTGTTATTCTGTTATTTTCACCAGTTCCTATAATTTTTTCTAAATCACTAATACTTATATTTTCTCTACTTGCAATATTCAGAACTAGTGGAGAAAAAAAATTATTTGATTTTAAATTTTCTTTAATCTTATTTTCTGGAGTTGGAGTTGGAGTTGGATCTGGTTTAAGGTCTTCTTTTAAATTCTCAATATTATTTTCTAATGTATCGGCAAAACTATTCTCTTGACTAACTTCATTATTAACTTCATCAGACTCAATTAAAGCTATAGGAGCACCAACATTTACAATATCTCCCTCCTTTACTAAAAGTTGTGAGATCTTACCTGAACAAGTTGATGGAATTTCAGTATCGACTTTGTCAGTAGCAACTTCTAGAACAGATTCATCTTCTTTGATATAATCCCCCTCTTTTTTTAACCATTTTAATATGGTTCCCTCCATTATACTCTCTCCCATTTTAGGCATTATCATTTCAATCTTATTCATTTATTAATATTTAATTAATAATAATATATCTTTACCCCAAGCGTTCAAAGTTATAAATGAAACTCACAAGATACATATTTTTTTCATTTTCTTTCCTTCTTCTTTCATGCCAAGATACTTGTGATTATTATAGAACATATACTGTATACGATCCAATTTATAATTCGATGGAATCTATGAGAGATTCTGTAAAATATACTGACTCAAGGGAGATTAATAACCCAGGTAAACTAAATTATAAAGATGGATTTCTTTATATAAGTGAGACAGAAAAAGGTATTCATATTATCGATAATAGGAATATTAATAACCCAGTTAATATTGGCTTTATAGTTTTGCCTGGAAACTACGATATAGCAACTAAAGGTGATTATTTATATGCTGATAGTTACCTTGATTTAGTTGTTTTTGATATCTCCGATATTAGTTCAGTGAAAGAGGTAAATAGGTTAGAAAATAATTTTGAGAATTATTATTTAAGTCAGGGTTTGTACATTGAAGAACGTGGAGTTGTGATTGGTTATGAGGAAGAAATAGTTGAGGAGTTTATAGAAGATCACGATTGTAATTCTGCATTTGATTAGTTATGAAGAAAAATTTATTATTTGTTTTATTATTTATTATAGGTTGTGAATCCTCTAATGATTCTATTAACCTGTCATCTAGTAATGGCTTTAGTTCTGATTTTTCATCTGGAAATGAATCCTCTACAGGTATTGGAGGATCTATGGCTAGATTTACGATTGTTGACGACTATCTATATACTGTTGAATCGTGGACACTCAAGTCATATGATATATCAGATCAAGTAAATCCAGTTCATAGGGATGACATACATTTGGGGTGGGGAATAGAAACTATTTTTCCATATAACGGCAATTTATTTATTGGAGCTCAGAGTGGAATGCACATATATGACCTAGAAGTGAAAGAGACTCCTCGATGGATATCAACTTACGAGCACATGACAAGTTGTGATCCAGTGGTTGTCCAGGGAGACTATGCATTCGTTACGTTAAGAGGAGGAACAGAGTGCCAAGGTTTCAGTAATCAGCTTGATATCATTGATATTTCAGAACTTAGAAATCCCCTACTTTTAAAGACATATCCTATGATTAATCCTCACGGTTTAGGTGTTGATGAGAATTGTTTATTTATTACTGAAGGCGAATTTGGTTTGAAGATGTATGATATTTCTAACCTCAACAATATTGAACTAATAAAACATTTTGAAGATATAAACTCCGTTGATGTTATTCCGTTCATGGATGTGCTAATGGTAATTGGTTCGGATGGCTTTCACCAATATAATTACGACTGTGAATTGGGAGAAATCGAATATATTAGCACCATACCAATTAATAGTTTGTAAAAGTGAGAGAACTATTAGTAATATTATTTTTAATATCATTTTCATCAATAGCACAAAAAGATTTACTGGTACTAGATGGTATCAGGTATCATGGAAGGTTGATTGAATATTCTAATTATGATATTAGAGACAAAAATTCTGGAAATGTAATTTTTTATATAAATAAGTGGGAAGATACACTTGAAATTAAATCAGGTAGAAATTTTAGATTGAAAATTAGAAAGGATAAGAACTACTTTGACTTCAAAAAAAAAACATGGAACAATATCGAATTGGGATTTAGTATGGGAATCGACTCCTACACAAATGTTGGATTATTTTTTGCGAAGGGATTAGTAAATGAGAAATTCTACAATGTTGGAATTGGAACAGGTATTTTTAACCTTGATAGAATTAATTTCATTCCATTTTATTTTAAAAATTTTTATGATTTTCCTATTATAGGTAGGTCTTTATTTAAACCTTTTATAGAAAATAATATAGGATATTCCTTTGGAGAGGATTTAGGTAACCAAGATTATATATCTGCGGAAGGAGGTTTTTTCTTCAACCCATCGATAGGAATAAAAAAATCATCTGGAAGGAAACATATTTCCTTAAAAATTGGTTATTTACTTCAAAGATATTCCTCTAGCCATAATAATATTTGGTGGGGTTGGTGGAGTCCTGTTGATATATCTTTTCCTGGACAGAGTATAGTCGATGATATAATTAGTAGGGATGGTTCATTTAAGAGAATGACATTATCATTCTCTGTATTTTTCTAAAAAAATTCTTATAATATTTAATAGGCTAATAGATGATAGAGTTATATTGACATCCCTTCTGTCAGTTAAACTTAATTTTTTGCTCAATACATTATTTTTATCAGCAATAGCGATCCAAACTGTTCCAACCGGTTTGTCTTTTGTACCACCTCCGGGTCCTGCTATTCCTGAAGATGCGATTCCTAGAGAGGTTTTAAACTTAATTCTTATTTTTTTAGCCATCTCCTCAACTACTTCTCTTGAGACAGCTCCAAATTTTTCTATCTTATCTTTTGGTACTTCTAACGAATTAATTTTAATTTCATTACTGTAGGCAATCATACCTCCTTTAAAATATTTTGAGGAGCCAGGTACAGAAGTTAATAGACTTGATACATTACCACCCGTACAGCTCTCGGCTACGGAAATATCCTTATTTTCTTTTATTAATTGTTTGCCAACAACATTCTCAAGTTCATCAGAGTCAAAGCCAAAGACATATTTTTTTATTAAAGGAATCAGAGACATCTCCTCCTTCTTTATTTTTGATTTTACTTTTTTTAAATCTTTTCCATGTCCTGTCAACCTTAATTTTACTCTCCCTAAGCTAGGTAAGTATGCTAATTTTATAGATTTATCAAGATTATTTTCCCAATCTGAGATGATATCAGATAGCCACGATTCACCAATCCCTACAGTTTTAATTATTCTATGGTGTATTACAGGTAGCTTAAACTTACTTTTTATTAGATTAATGCACTCATCATTGAATAAACTTTTCATTTCGAAAGGGACACCTGGTAGAGAGATTAATACCATTTTATTTTTAATAAAAGACATGCCAGGTGCTGTTCCATACTTATTGTGTAGAACTTGACATTTATCTGGCACCAATGCCTGTTGTTTATTTTTAGGTGTAAAATCAAGATTTCTTTTCTTGAAGATTTTTTTAATATGGTCTAATGTTTTGTTATCGTAAACAAGTTCACATCCAAAATATTCGTTAAGACAATTTTTGGTTACGTCGTCATTAGTTGGTCCCAATCCTCCGGTAAGAATTGTTAAATTATATTTTGCTATGGAGTCATTAACGGAAGTAGTGATCTCCTTGTAGTTATCACTAATTGTTGACTTCTTGGATATTTTTAAACCTAATAAACTTATATTTTCACTTAACCACTTTGAGTTTGTATCTAAAATATGTCCGTAAAGAATTTCATCTCCAATTGTGATAATATGACAAGAGATTTCAGACATTTTTTTTATAAATTATATAATCAAAACTATACTTATGTCTTTCATCTTTAGGGTGAGATATCCTGCTTATTTCAATCCAGTCATCTTTTTTCCATTTTGGAAAGAAAGTATTGCCTTCAATTTCAGCATAAATTTCTGTTATATATATCTTGTCAACGTATCTAAGCCCTAACTTATAAATTTCTCCTCCTCCAATTATAAATACTTCCTCATCTTCATCAGTTCTAGATATATCAATTGCTTGTTCAATTGAATTGACAACAAATGCCTCTTTACTTTTAAAATTTTTACTTCTAGTAATAACAATATTTTTTCTTTCTGGTAATGGTCTGTACTTTGTTGGTATTGACTCCCAATTTTTTCTTCCCATTATTATTGAGTGTCCCTTAGTCATATTACTAAAATATTTCATATCGTCAGGAAGGTGCCAAGCTAATTGATTATCTTTTCCGATAACTCCATTTTGAGATACAGCTACAATTAGTGATATGTTTTTCATAATTTATTACCTCTGAGGAAATCTGAAGAACTCATTATTTTTTTTCCTTCAGCTTGAATCTCTATAATTTCTATGCTTTCACCGACATAATTATTGAAATATAATTTATTATTTTCAACAAACATGACACTTTTAGATTTAAAGTTAATATTCGATTTTTTACAATTTAAAATTTTATAAACCTTATTATTAAAATTTAGTTTTGCACCAGGGTAGGGGCTGAGTCCTCTTACCAGTCTTATTAAACTATTTCTATCTTTGTTTACATCAATTCTACATAGATCCTTATTTATTTTTGGAGCAACAGGGTCATCTGATGATATAATTTGCTTCTGGCGCTTAAAATTATTTTTAAAGATATGTTTTACTGTTTTTTCTACTAAATTACTTCCTAAGATTTTTAGTTTATCATGAAGTGATCCTGCAGTTTCATCTTCAGTAATTTTTATCTTATTTATTTCAATAATGTCTCCCTCATCAATATTTTTATTGATAAAAAATGTTGTTACACCTGTTTCTTTTTCACCATTAATAATAACCCAATTTATTGGTGCAGCGCCTCTATAATTTGGAAGAATTGATGAATGGAGATTAATACAGCCATAGTTTGGAATCGAAATTAATATTTCAGGAAGCATTCTAAAGGCAACTACAACAAATAAATCAGGCTTTAACAATTTTATTTTTTTGATGAAATCATCATCTTTTAGGTTATCAGGTTGAAATAGAGGTATTTTATTTTTTATAGCATACTCTTTTATGGGAGAATATTTTATTTTTCTACCTCTTCCTCTCTCCTTGTCGATTGCGGTTATAACTCCAATAACATTATAATTTTTTTGTATTAGTTTCTCTAGAGAGGAAACAGCAAATTCAGGTGTGCCCATAAAAATTATTGATTTTCTATCCATCTATTCAAAGTCTTGGTATAATAAATATTTTTTCCTTTTCATTTTATAATTATCTAAGTCTTCTTGCCAGGATGATCTTATCTCACTCTCTGTCAAACCACTTTTTATTTGATTCTCTAACTTTTTTGTTCCAGCAATTCTGTAGAAATATTTATTGAAGAAGTTATGATTTCTATTTTTTAGTTCATTATAAAAATCTATTAGATAGTCTATTTTTAATTTTTTTTCTACGTCTTTATATCTTAAGTCAATACCATAAGATATTCTTCCTTCTAGTTTTGGTTTACTCTCCTCATTAACACTTATTGGTTTAAAATTAAATTGAGTTTTTTTATAGTCTGGATGCCCGATAACTTGAAAAGGAAATTTAGTTCCCCTTCCTATACTAACTATTGTCTGCTCAAAAAGACATAAAGAGGGATAAAGTAATATAGATTTTTGATTTGGTAGGTTTGGTGAAGGTCTTATTGGTAAAATATATTCTTTCTTGTGGTCCCAATTATTGGTTTTAATTATTGTCAGTTTTAGTCTCTGACTATTTTCAACCCACCTTTCACCAATTATCATTTTAGCCAACTCCCCAACTGTTAATCCATGCACTATGGGTATTTCGTGCATACCTACATATGATTTAAATTCTTTCTCAAGGACGGGTCCATCAACATAATTACCATTTGGGTTTGGTCTGTCAAGTATTATAAATTCTATACCCAATTCTGCACATATTTTCATCATATTATGCATTGCAGATATGTACGTGTAGAATCTAGCTCCAACATCTTGAATATCAAAAATCATAACATCTAACCCCTCCATGTTTTTTTTAGAGGGTGTTCTTTCTTTACCGTACATGGAGATTATAGGAATCTTTATTCCATTAATTGTAATTGTATCATCATCAACAATCACCCCCCTTTCTATCATCCCTGAAAATCCATGTTCAGGTATAAATATTTTTTTTACATCATATTCTAACGAGACCAGAGTGTCAATTAAATGAGTACCTCCAACAGTTGATGTGTGATTTACTAATAAACCAATAGATTTATTTTTTATCTTATTTTTATAAGCATTAATTCTCTCGGCACCAACTATAATTTTATCATTATTATTTATTATTGATAGATTTATATTAAGAGAAACTAAAAGAGCTAATATTTTTATCATTTTAGCTGTAAATTAGATTTTTTGGTAATAATTATAAAGTTAACATAAAATTATAGTGGTAAATAAAAGAAGATATAGAAAAACACTTGACATGCTTAAATTAATTATGCCAAACAAAGGCATAATTTATGATCTTGGTGTTGACAATCCTTTATCTACACTTATGAGAGAAGAAGGTCATGAAGTTTATAATACTCATGGACAGGATCTAGACGATGATTATAATTTAAGTATTTCAAAAAATATTGATTTAGTTACTGGATTTGAAATATTGGAGCACCTTGTATCTCCATACCCTTTACTTAAAAATTTAAAATCCGATAAACTTTTTGTGACGGTCCCACTTAAACTATGGTTCTCAAATGCATACCGAAATCGTAAAGACATCCGAGATTGTCATTTTCATGAATTCGAAGATTGGCAATTTGACTGGTTACTTAAAAAGTCTGGTTGGAAAATCAAAAAAAGAGAGTATTGGACAAATCCTACAAAAAAAATTGGGTTAAGACCTATTCTTAGGATGTTTACATACAGGTACTATGCTGTTTATGCTGAGAGGTAGTTTCATCTATATTGATTTTAAGTCCTTTTCAATTTTGATAAGTTTTTTATCATCTGATGAGTTTCCTACGTAAAAATTATGGTTTATATCTTCTACTTCCCATCTGTTCATTTCATCATTGTAGTAAGATAAATCCTTAATATCAACTGACAAAAATACGGTTTTCTTTTCTCCTGGTTCGAGTTCTAATTTTTTAAAATCCCTAAGTAGTTTTAGAGGCCTGTTTATTTTAGAATTTTCAAATCCAACATATAACTGTAATACCTCTTTCCCCTTAATTTTACTATTATTTTTAATGTCGGTACTGAATACAATTTTTTCAGTGTTACTATCTATTATTCTGAAATTATCTATTAAAAAATTACTATAGCTTAATCCGTGTCCGAAATGATAAGCAATTTCCTTATTATATTTTTCGAATAAAGTGTATCCATGATAATATTCATAAGTAATAGTATCGGTAAATGGATTAAAATATGGATAGTCCTTATCATTTTTTGCTATTGTGAAAGGTAACTTACCACTTGGATTTACATCTCCGTAAAGTATCTTGGCTAGAGCATTACCACCCTCCATACCTGAGTACCAAGAAAATAAAATTGCTGGTATTTTATCAACCCATTTATTCATATTTATTGCACTTCCTCCCACATAGACAACAACAACATTATCATTTACTTTACTAATTTCAGTAATTAGCTCATAATCTTTTATACTTAACTCGAGATTTTCACGGTCACCACCAATACCTTCTACACCTACAAGTTCCTTTGCTTCTGCGGATTTTAACATTTGGCCTCTGCTCATAATGTACTCACCTTCGTCTTTGAATGTATAACCAACAACTATAATAATTTGATCAAGGTTTTCTGCGATTTTGACTGTTTGTTCTAAATTATTTCCGTCATCATATATGACTTCAGTATCAGTGTTTTTAAAATAATTTTTAATACCCTGGTAGGGTGTTATCACGTATGGAGAACTGGAGTTACTGCTTCCCATGTCACCTGTATTGTTAAGATCAGCTAAATTTCCAAAAACACCAACTCTCATTTTATCCATTATTTCAAATGGTAATATTTTTTCATTTTTTATTAGTACCATACTTTCTTCTGCAGCTATTCTTGCTAATTCAATATGGTCCGATTTTAGAATTAATTTTTGATTATATTCAATACTATCATAGGAAAATGCATACTTTAATCTAGTTCTTAAGCTATTATAAACTAAATTATCAATTTGCTCAATTTTAATTATTCCCTCATTTATTCCCTCCTCAATAATATCATAACTGTATTCATCTTGCCATGGCATCTCAACATTTAAACCTGCATTTATAGCTTCTATGCCATCATATATTCCATACATCCAATCAGTTGATACAAATCCATCAAACCCCCAGTCATTTCTTAATATATCTGTAAGAAGTTCTCGATTACTTCCACTATATGTACCTCTTACCTTATTATATGCAGACATTATTGATGCGGGTTTACCTTTTTGTATTACTTTTTTGAAATGAGGTAAATAAACTTCTCTTAGTGCCCGTTCGTCAATGGAGACATCTATAACCCACCTCGAGTTTTCAATACTATTTAGGGCAAAATGTTTTGGACATGCCATTACGTTATTTTTTTCTATTCCTTTTACAGCGGCAACACCAAATTCTCCAAGTAACCACGGATCTTCACCATAAGTCTCTTGAGCTCTACCCCATCCGGGATGCCTGAGAAGATTAATACATGGAGTTGCTGCGTAATTTGTCTTATTTGCCCTCATTTCCTTTGAGATAACATCATGAACTTGGTATTCAAGTGATGTATTCCATGACGCAGCTCTTGCCATTGCAACTGGAAATGTAGTTACAGCACTAATATTTTTATCAAGAACTCTTGCTCCTCTGGGACCATCTGATAGTACCCAAGGAGGAATATTTAACCTATCGTTTCTACCAACATATATATGAGGAAATTTTTCCTTGAAGATATAGCTACCAAAAAATTTAGGAACTGACTTATACAATTTCTCGCCATACATTTGATCAATTTTCTCCTCAAAAGTCATCAATGAAACTAGCTCTCGGGACAGGCTGTCAGTATCTATTTCCCATAAATTATTTCCATAATATTTTCTATCTGCTTCAAGATCATACATATCATAATCTAGGTTAAAAAGTACTACTGAGATTATTGAAATAGTTAGTATGAAAAAGAAAACGAATAATATTTTTAAGTATCTAAGAATTCTCATAAGTTATTAATTGAATCATCCAACCAATTTAATCTATTCTCGGTCCAAATTTTTAAAAAATTTATTTCTTGATCGTAATTGCCACCTATAAAACTATTAGGCCAAATATAAATCCCTAAAATTCTCCACTTATCAAAATTTTTCTCAACAATATCTGTTTCATTATTTAGGAAGGTGTAATAGTTATTTATCATCTGTATTATATTAATATTTGATAATGTATTTGACCTTAACTCATTCCATCTTAACTTTAATTTATCAACGAATTTTTGATCTTCTAATAATCTATTCCACCAGAATGGAACATTCCAAAAATCCTCTGGACACCTCTCATTGAATTTATGTAGCCAAACATCATACCTCTCACCACCACAATAGTTTGCATTTCCAAATGATAAATTAAAATCCCAAATAGGACCAATCATAAGCTTTTCATCTCTGTCTTTATGTAGATATGTACTTAACCTAAATCCATCAACATTATTTGATAGCTCATTCAATATAAAGAAATCAATAAAAGAATCTTCATCAATATATTTTCTAAAACCGTTTTCAGGATCTACAAATTGATCGGATGCTAGAGCTGACTCGAACTCATGAAAATAATTTTTAATATAATTTTTTTGATCTGCATGAATAATTCCTGGTTTTGGATACTCATAATTAAAATAAATTTTTTTTTCTCCATCCAAATTCCCATTTATATCAAAATTTGATTGAAATGAGTTATAATCCGTGTAACTCCCGTCATCCATATCACTTTTATCAATTTTTATAATATATCCCCCAGAAATTAGATTTTCATCAATATCACCTTGATCAAGTTTTTGTACATTAATTCTATTTTTATCTCTTTTTAATTTTTCCATAAATATGTAGAGTCCCTTATAATCATAATTAATATATAATTCAATAAATTCAGTTCTTGACGCATATCTACCTATCTTATTTGATAGATCATATATTAATTTATTTCTAATCAATGACTTGTCACTAAATGGTCCGTATAAAATCCAATCCTCTTCATCTGGGAATCCGATGATTGAAACATCAATATCATTATATTCTCTATCCCAGGTTTCCAGGCCGTATGATTTTTTATCAAAATATTGAGATGTTTCCCCTCTTATCTCAATTCCAATTATTCCCGAAAAGTGTATTGAATCTTTCTTTCTAACTGTGAGTGCAGCAGGAACTTTTGGTTCGTCAACTATTTCTCCCTCTGGGCCGACTCCAAGCGTAATTACTTCAAATTCATATGAAAATATACAACTATCACATTCTAAGTTCTTATTTGTATCATCTGAGGTATCATTATTATCATTTGTATTGTAATTTTCATCTAATTTATTACATGAAATAATTGTCAGAATAAATATTAAATAAAAAATTATATCAATCCTCATAGATTATTTAAGTTTGAAACAAGCAAATTTAGTAAATGAAATTATTAAGTAGAATTTATGAATTAAATAACAAGAATTCATCTCATTTTTCTAAACTTCTCAGAAAAATTTCACTGATAAGTATTTCTTTAGGTCTTTTCTCAATTCTGATCTCTTCTTTTATTCTTGTAGGATTCAAAAAAGAAATTAAAAATAAAATTTATGATTTTTCAGGTCACTATAATATTTCAAGTTACAGTAACGGAATAAGCTTTAAGAATTCACCTTTGAGAATTGATGAAGGTTTTAATAGTAATTACTCTAAACTAAATTTCATCGATAATGTTTTCCCATACATATTAAATTCGGCATTGATACAAGGGAATGATGGATCTATTGAAGGTGTTATTTTTAAGGGAGTTGATAAAAATTATATCAACAATTTTACATCCCATTTTGATAGCTCAAAAGAATCAATAAACTTTTCAAAAGGCTTAATAATAAGTGCTGATTTATCTAATAAATTAAGCTTATTTCTAGGAGATACAGCCACTCTATTTTTTCCAAATGATCCTCCAGTTTTCAGAAGAATTGAAATACAGGCAATCTTCTCTACAGGTTTGGAGGAAATAGACAAATCCATAGTCTTTGGAGATATATCATTATCAAGAAAAATTTATGGATGGGAAAATAATATGGCGTCAGGGATAAATGTATTCATAAAGAATTTTAATGAGGATGAAATAAATACAGAAAAATTAAATAGTTTGTCATCATATGATGAATATGTTGAGTCGACACAATCAAAATATATTCAAATTTTTGACTGGTTAAAATTATTAGATCAAAATGTAATTATATTTTTTGTAATTATTTTAATAGTAGCGTGTTTCAATATGATATCAATAGTTCTTATAATTATAATGGATAGAATAAAATTAATTGGTACATTGAAGTCTTTTGGTACCTCAAAAAAAACTATTTACTCAATTTTTTTTAAGATGGGATTTAAGATTTCAATTAGTGGAATTATTATTGGTAATATTCTTTCCTTAATATTCTATTACCTACAAAGTAAGTTCAAGTTGATTAAACTTGATAGAGAAAACTATTATATTGACTTTGTCCCTGTAGCCTATGATTTATATGGGGTGCTTTTAATAAATTTAATATTATTTCTAATGATTTTACTCTCAGTTTATCTGCCCATATTATTCATAGATAGAATTAGGGTAATCAATTCAATTAGATTAAGCTAACCTTTGAACTTAGTAAAAAAACTTATAAACTTCATATAAATTATTCCAAAAAATGCTTCTCCTGGAATCTGAAGTGACATTTTCGATTCACCTATCTCTCTATCTTTAAATATTATAGGTATCTCTTTTAATCTATATCCTAAAGTACTACCTATAAATTTCAATTGAATTTGGAATGCATACCCCTTAAAGTATATGTGATTTTTCATAATACTTTTTAATGCTTTTGAGTTGTAACCATTAAATCCTCCTGTTGAGTCATTAATTTTTAGGCCAGTCACAATTTTGACATAATAATTTGCAAAAATAGATAGGAGTAGTCTTGGTAATGGCCAATTTATTACTGTAATTCCTTTTATATATCTTGAACCTACTACTATATCACAATTACTGAACTTAAGTTCTTTATGTAATTCAATAAGTTGTTCTGGGTTATGAGATCCGTCGCAATCTAATTGAAATATAAAGTCATATCTCATTTCAATAGACTTTTTGAATCCTGCTATATATGCAGTACCTAATCCATCTTTGTTTTTTCTCTCAATAAGAGAGATATTTAGTTTATACTTTTTTTTCTTAATAGCTTCTTTGACAAAATCCCCAGTCCCATCTGGTGAGTTATCATCCACAACAATGACATCAAATTTCTCTTCTAGCTCTATAATTTTTTTTAAAGTAATATCAATATTCCCAATTTCATTGTATGTAGGAATTATTATAACACTTTTACTCATATATTTTAAAAAAATTTTTCAAACTTAGTCTATTAAATATTATGAATATAAACCTTTTAATTTAATTTTTGTAAGATGATTGATATACGGATAGAAATTAAACACGAGATTAGAAAGGCATTTAAAAAACTTTATAATTATAGCTGTTCATTAGATTCAATTTCTATAGATGATACTCCAAAAAATTTTGAGGGTTTTTATACTTTAATAATTTTCCCACACCTAAAGAAATTAAATTCTTCGCCTGATGAAGTTGGAAATTCTATCGGTAAATATTTAATTGAAAACACCTCTATAGTATCAAATTATAACATTATAAAAGGATTTTTAAATTTAGATTTATCTGAAAAATATATTATTACATTATTTAATACAATAATAAAGTCAAAAAATTGGGGAATTAATTCAACCCAAGATAAAGAGGTAATGGTTGAATTCTCATCTCCGAATACAAATAAACCTTTGCACTTAGGCCATTTAAGAAATATATTTTTAGGTGATTCTATATCTAGAATATATAATTCTTGTGGCTATAAAACTCATAAAGTACAAATTATAAATGATAGAGGGATACATATTTGTAAGTCAATGGTCGCCTGGAAGAATTTTGGTAAAAATTCCTCCCCGGATACAAATTCAATCAAAGGTGACAAATTTGTTGGTGATTATTATGTCATGTTTGAAAAGGAGCAGAAAAAGCAAGTTAAAAAATTAGTTGAGGGTGGATTCGATAAAGATAATGCAGAAAATAATACTCCTATAATGAAGGAGGCTATTGATTTATTAAAGAAATGGGAAAATAAGGATAAATCAACAATTGAATTATGGAGGAAGATGAATAATTGGGTTTATGATGGTTTTGATAAGACATACAACATACTCGGGGTATCATTTGATAAAAATTACTATGAATCTGATACATATCTTCTTGGGAAAAAAAATATTGAGGAAGGAGTATCTAAGAAAATATTTTATAGAGAAGATGATGGTTCAGTGTGGGTTAACTTACAGAAAGAAGGCTTAGATAATAAAATTTTATTGAGAAGTGATGGGACTTCTGTTTACATGACACAAGATATTGGTACAGCAATTAAAAGATTTGAGGATTATCCAAATATTAAAAAACAAGTTTATACTGTGGGTAACGAACAAGATTATCACTTTAAAGTATTATTTAAAATACTTGAAAAGTTGGATTATAAATGGGCTAAAGAGTGCTACCACCTCTCTTATGGGATGATAGATCTTCCTGACGGTAAAATGAAATCGAGAGAGGGGAAGGTTGTTGATGCAGATGATTTAATCGATCATATGATTGATACGGCCAAGGAAAGAACTGAACAATTAGGCAAAATTGATGACTTTGATTCATCTGATCTAGAAGGTTTATACAAGAAAATAGCTTTAGGTGCACTTAAGTATTATTTATTAAGAGTCGATCCAAAGAAAAAAATATTATTTAACCCACAAGAATCAATTGATTTTCATGGTAATACAGGTCCCTTTATCCAGTACACTTATGCAAGGATTAAATCAATAATAAGAAGAGCAGATTCTTTAGGTCTAAAATATAAAGATATTGATATTGAAAACTCAGTAAAGTTAACAGTCCGCCATAAAAAGTTAATTAACCATATTTATACATACCCATCAGTTTTAAATCAGGCAGTAGAAAATTATTCTCCTGCACTTATTTGTCAGTTTCTTCACGACCTATCAAAATTATTTAATAGTTTTTATCAGGATGAAAAAATTATCGATAATATCAAAAATGAAACAACTTCCTTCAAGATTGCGTTATCTAACTTGACATCAAATACATTATACAATGGCCTCAGTTTACTGGGTATTGATGTAACTGAAAAAATGTAATGAAAGTTGTATTAATTTTAGCATTATCAACATTAATTTCTGTAAGTGGTATTTACGTGCTTAGGGAAAAAGTTTTCAAAGTAAATGATCAGGCACCAGATGGTGATTTAGTTAATGATAAAAGTTTCTACTCTCTTGAAGCAAATGATATTGATGGAAAGACTATAAACTTTTCAAAATACAAAGGGAAGAAGGTATTAATTGTTAATGTTGCATCTAAATGTGGATATACTAATCAGTACAAAGATTTACAGGAGCTACATAGAAAGTATAATGATAAATTAACGATTTTAGCATTCCCATCTAATAACTTCGGTTTCCAAGAGCCCGGTTCAAATGACCAAATTGAGGAATTTTGTGAAACAAACTATGGTATTGATTTTCAATTATTTGAGAAATCTAATGTAAGAGGAAAAAATAGTAATAATGTGTATAAGTGGTTGTCATCAGTTGATAGTAATGGCTGGAATGACAAAGCACCAAGATGGAATTTCTTCAAGTATTTAATTGACGAAAGAGGCATGCTGAAGTCTGTTCTTTCTTCAAACGTAAACCCTCTGGACAAGGAGATTGTAGACTTTTTAATCAATTAAACTTAAAATCTCTATTATCTTTTTCATTTATAAATATTCTCCTAAGAGTATATCCCGTGATCATACCTAGTCCTGAAACTATTCCTCCTACAACTGATATTAAAATAATAATATAATTAACTGAATCAACTTCTAAAATTTTTATAATTTTTTCAGATAAGATCGATTGAGTATTAAAATCAATGCTTAAAATTATAAATATCCATGCCACTCCTGTGCCTATAAATCCACTTAAAAAATGTGAAAGGTAATTATCGTCAAATAAGCATCCGAGAATAAATGGAATAATAATAATTGTCCACCAGGGAAGTATACTAGGTATATAATATGAGGATATTCCTACAATAAGTATTCTTAATATAAAGTTCATTTTATTATTATTTTTTTCTCATAAATAATTTTTGAATTATTTGTCAGTGGTTCTTTATTAAAAAGTAGTTTCTTATAGTTACCCTTACCCCAATCATATATTCCTTCAAAATAATTTGGACTACCAGGATTTCCAGACTGTCCACCGGGATAAATTCCCCATGCCTCAGTTTCTTCGTACTGGCTTAATTTTACGATCATTCTCCATGATGGGCCGTGTCCCTGACTTGCAGCATTTACAGTGTTTCTATAGCCACCAATATCTATATTATATTTACTGAAGCTTTCAATTCCCAGTAAATGCCTTACTCTCGTATTCTTAAAGTCTTTCCATAAAATTTTAGATTTATTATTTCTTTCTTTCCAGTTATCTAGAGAGTCTACTGTCTCAATAAATGATTTACTAACAATATCACTGATAGATTCTTTGTTTTTTGTTGTTATGTCATCGTAAAAATCAAAGTCATCATATTCCTCTAATATCTTTGATGTAGTGAATGAATTTGGTTTTCTGTACGAGTATGTCATAGTATCAAATTCTTCCCAAAGATTTTTTCTAATGTTACTCCACCATAAATTAAATATTGGAGCACTTGTATTATTTGAGTTAGAGAAATAGTCCCAATCTAAAATCTGATTTCGATATTTGAGTTCCTTTTTACTTAAACTTACAGTATCGATTTTATTTAATATGACTGGTAAAGTTTCATATGCTTTGTAACTAAAATTATCATTTTGAATTTTCATAATATCTTCTAATCCAACAAAATTTATTGATTTAAGTCTATCATTTAATCTTCTCCCTCTATACATTTCATAATTATGACTATAATAATAATAAGGGTATGTTTTTTCTGATGGATGTTGGTTTGCGGAGCTCACAAAACCTCTTTTTGGATTTATAATTTTTAATGCATGCTCATAGGGTATGTAGTCTTGCCACTCGTGATTTGGGTCAGAGCCATCTAAAACAAATTTTCCCTGTTCTTTCCACTTAATTGGGAACTTACCGGCTATTGTCAATCCAATGTCACCGTACTTTGTTCCGTAGGCAAAATTTTGAGCTGGGCCATGAAAATATTTGAGTGCCTCCTCAATATCATAAATATTCCTAGCTTTATTTAATAATAAGAAGGTTTTATATTCAACAGATTCGTCGTGTGCAATCCATCTCATTGCAAAATTAGTTTTTAGGGAATCTCTACTGAAGTTATGGTCATAAGATACAGGTCCGTAGTGTGTATATATTACTGTATCATAAAATACTTCTGAATTTTTAACTTTAATTTCTTCAATTACTTTCTCAGTTTTTAGCCATTTATTTCCGTATCTATACTCACTCCTTGAATTATCTCTAAAATTAATTTTATACCAGTCAACAACATCTCTTGTTGCGTTTGTTTCTCCCCAGGCCACATAATCATTAAAACCAATAATAACTCCAGGTGCTCCTGGTAAAGAAGCCCCCATTGTATTATATGTTGGAGAATTTAAATGTATTAAATACCAGATTGAAGGTAAGTTTAATGATAGATCCGGTTGGCTTGCAACATAGACATTTCCATTTTTTGTTTTATCTGGTGATATTGCAAAATTATTACTTCCATTATCTTGGTGGGCTTTTGTTAAGGTCTTTTTTGGAAGAAGATTAAAATTTTTTATTTTAGGTACCTCCAAGTTCATATTTTTAAAATTAAATTTTGTTCCCTTCGGAATTATAGGATCTATTCTCTCATCAAATTCTGGAAATAGTTGGTCATATTTTTCTTTCCCTAAAATATTTAGCAAGTAAGTATCTTCAATATCTGTATCTCTGCTAGATAACATATCAGACATAGACTCCATTAAAATAAACGTTTTTAATAAAGTCCATTTCTCAGGTTTATAATCTAATAATTTATATTCAATGGGGTAGTTTGAATAGTTTAAATTATCGATATATTCATTTATTCCTCTGACATAGGCTTCTAATAATTTATTTGTTTCTAAATCTGTTTTAGATTTTTTAAGTGTTCTTTTAGCGGCATGTAATATCCCTTTTCTCCTCTGCTCTCTATCTCTGTTAAGAGCGCCTATTCCAATAATTTCCGAAAGTTGACCTGAGGCAGCTCTAATCTGAAACTCCATTTGCCATAGTCTATGCATTGCGGTTAAATAACCCTGAGCGTAAAATAAATCTTCGTCATTATTAGCATAAATGTGTGGTATTAGCATACTATCATACTGTATTGTTATAGTTTCATTTAGGTTACTAAGATTGATATTTTTCAAAAAATTAATTTTATCGGATTCTGCATTCTTCCAAAATCCATTATATGGGTTCAATAATTTTCCAAGTGGGGGAATATTTTTAAATTGATTATTTAGAAAATAGGTTAGGGTTCCGGTAAGAATTAACAGGAAACCAAATAGTATTTTTTTTTTCATCTTTGCTCTTTGTGCGTTAGGAAGGATTCGAACCCTCAACCGTCAGAGCCGAAATCTGATGTTCTATCCAGTTGAACTACTAACGCAATTCAGTTATCTTTTAATATTTCATTAATCTTATTTGCGGAATCCTGTAATGTATCTGTTGAGAAAACTTCTAATCCTGACTCTCTAATGATTTTTGCACCTTCCTCTGAATTAGTCCCTTGGAGTCTGACAACAATAGGAACACTAATTTCTCCAATATTTTTATATGCTTGAACGACACCATTTGCAACCCTATCACATCTCACAATCCCACCAAAAATATTTAATAAAATTGCCTTTACATTTGAATCTTTTAATATTATTCTAAATCCTGCCTCTACAGTTTCAGCACTTGCTGTACCACCTACATCTAAAAAATTAGCTGGATCACCACCAGATAATTTAATTATATCCATAGTAGCCATGGCTAAACCAGCTCCATTTACCATACATCCTACATTACCTTCAAGTTTCACATAGCTTAGGTTAGATTTATTTGCCTCTATCTCAGAGGGGTCTTCTTCTGAGAGATCTCTAAGACTCTCGATATTTTTTTGTCTGAACAGTGCATTGTCATCAATATTAACTTTAGCATCTACAGCAAGAATTTGATTATCTGAAGTCTTTAAAACTGGATTAATTTCAAATAGGGAGGCATCTATTTTATCATAGGCATTATATAAAGAGTAGATAAACTTTATCATTTCCTTAAATGCATTTCCAGACAAACCTAAGGCAAATGCTATCTTTCTAACTTGATAACCTTGGAGTCCTAGATTTGGATCAACCCATTCCTTAATTATTTTTTCAGGAGTCTCTTCTGCAACTTTCTCAATTTCAACCCCACCTTCAGTAGAAGCCATTATGACATTTTTTCCATTTGACCTGTCAAGTAAAATTCCAAGATAAAATTCTTTCAATTCATCTTCTCCTGGGTAATAGACATCTTCAGCAATAAGAATTTTATTTACTTTTTTTCCTTCTGACCCTGTCTGATGAGTGACAAGTGTACCCCCAATAATTTTTGAAGATTTTTCTTTCACTTCACCTAAATCCTTGGCAATAACTACACCATTTGATTCACTTTCTATTATTTTTCCTTTACCCCTTCCTCCTGCATGGATTTGAGCTTTGATAACAAATATATCAGTATTTCTCTCTTTAGATAATTTATTAGCAACTTTTACAGCTTCTTCAGGACTGGAGGCTATGTGTCCATTTTGAATTTTTACATTATGGTTTTTTAAAATTTCTTTAGCTTGGTATTCGTGTATATTCATGATTTTACGAAACTAAGTTATATTAAATTATATATCAAATCTTACAATATTTTTTAACCTTAAAATTTTAATTAGTTAGCTTTGTTTTATGCTGAAGGCAAACAATATTTCTAAGTCATTTGGTGATATAAAAGTTTTAAAAAATATTAATTTAGAAATATCTAAGGGTAGTATAGTTTCCATTTACGGAAACTCAGGTGCTGGAAAATCAACTTTATTATATATTCTGAGTACATTAGATTTGCCTGATTCAGGTACGGTCTATTTCAATAAATTACCAATCAATACCCTGAAAGGTAACGATTTATCTAATTTTAGGAATTTAAATATTGGATTTATATTTCAGTTTCATAATCTTCTTGATGAGTTTAATGTGATCGAAAATGTCTGTCTTCCAGGTTATGTCTCTTCGAAAGATGATAGAGAGGTTTATAATAAGGCTAGTGAGCTATTAGTTACTTTGGGTCTAGGTGATAGGTTAAACCATAAACCAAATCATTTGTCAGGTGGGGAACAGCAAAGAGTAGCTATTGCAAGGTCATTGATTAATTCCCCTGATATTATTTTTGCCGATGAACCCACCGGAAATTTAGACTCAAAGAATTCTCAAAATTTTATAGATATCATAAGAAATTTAAATAAGGAACTAAGTCAAACCTTTATAATTGTAACTCATAACAAAAACTTCATAAAAATTTCAGATCAGAGTTACACGATAAATAATGGAAAAATAAGTTGAGTAGGGGGGTCTATTTTATGTTTTTTGCTACAATTTTTTTTATGATTGTAAAAATTGGAGTTAAACTCTTGCCACATATTCCACCTATGGAGATAGTTTTTTTTAGGTGTTTAATTTCGTTTGTTATTACTTATTCATTATTAAAAAGAAAAGGCCACAGTATTCTGGGAAATAATAAAATATTATTGCTAATGAGAGGGATATTTGGTACTGTTGGTCTTTATCTATATTTTATAATTCTTCAAGAAATTCCCTTAGCAACTGCATCTACTTTAATATATTTAACTCCCTTCTTCACGTCTCTAGTTGGTGTCACGATATTAAAAGAGAAGATGTCTATGATACAATGGATTTTACTTCTCATAGCTTTTTTGGGAATTTTATTAATTCAAGGTTTTGATGATAGGGTAACAATTTATTATATAATTTTAGGTGGACTTGGAAGCTTGTGTGCTTCCTTTGCTTACAGCATTATAAGATATTTGAAGGATAGAGAGCATTCTCTAGTATTGATGATTTATTTTCCTATGATTGCTTTCCCCATAGGTGGGTTAATTAGTTTTTTTAATTGGGTAACTCCATCATTTAACGATTATATAATTTTAATATCTATTGGTATATTCACTCAGTTCGCTCAGTATTTTATGACAAAATCTTACCAGTCATCTGAGGTTTCAAAGGTATCAATTGTTAGTTATATTGAGATATTATTTGTTATAGCAATTGGAAGCATTTATTTTAATGAAAATTTTAATTTTTTAGTTTACGTGGGCATGTTTATGGTAACAATTGGTGTTTTATTTAATGTAGTATTTTTTAGAAGTGATAAGCAAAATATATAATACATCTTTGTCTCTTCTGACAGATTTATATCAAATAACAATGAGTTATGGGTACTGGAAGAAGAATATACACTTGAGAGAAGCAAATTTTTCTGTTTTCTTTAGAAAAAATCCATTTGATTCTGGTTATGCTGTCTGTTGTGGATTAGAGTTGATTATTGATTATTTGAATAATTTAAAATTTAGTGAATCAGATATCAAATATTTAAAAACATTAAGAGCCGATAATGGTAAAAAATTATTTGAAGAAAAATTTTTAAAATTTTTAAAAACTTTTAAGTTTTCTTGTGATGTTGAAGCCGTCGAAGAGGGTAGAGTAATCTTTGCTAATGAACCGATACTTAATGTTAGAGGTCCTATATATCAATGTCAACTCGTAGAGTCTGCTATTATTAATATTTTTAACTTTAATACCTTGATTGCGACCAAGGCCTCAAGGATGAGATATAGTGCAAAAAATGACTCAATATTGGAGTTTGGTCTTAGGAGAGCCCAAGGAGTCGATGGGTCGTTATCAGCAAGTAGAGCATCCTATGTAGGTGGATCATCTAAAACTTCAAATGTTCTCGCGGGGAAACTTTTTAATATACCAGTAAGTGGTACTCACTCCCATAGCTGGGTTCTCGCATTTGATAATGAATTAGAATCATTTAAGGAGTATGCAGAAATTATGCCTAATAACTGTATTTTATTGGTTGATACTTTTGACACATTACATGGTGTTGAAAATGCAATATTAGTTGCTAAAGAGATGGAGGAAAGAGGTAAAAAATTACTTGGTATCAGAATTGATTCAGGTGATTTAGCCTACCTGAGTAAAATAACTAGATCAAAACTTGACGAAAGTGGTTTGCAGTATGTGAAAATTGTTGCAAGTAATGATTTAGATGAATTTTTAATTGAAAGTTTAAAAAGTCAAAAATCTAAAATTAGTGTTTGGGGTATTGGAACTAAATTAGTAACTGCATATGATAACCCATCTCTTGGAGCAGTTTATAAAATTACTTCAATGAAAAACTCAAAGGGTAAATGGCAGAGAAAGATTAAGTTGTCCGAGCAGAAAATAAAAATTAATAATCCTGGAATAAATCAAATCATCAGATATTCTAAAAATGGATTATTTAGAGGTGATATGATATATGAAAAAAATAATATTTTAAAAAGATTTAAAATGATTGACCCAAATGATTCTACTAGATCAAAATTATTTAATGATTCATTTTCTAAAGAAAAGCTACTAACTAAAATTTTTAACAAAGGAAAACTTAGGTATAAAGTTCCCAGCCTAGATAAAATAAAGTCGAAATTGAGTAAAGACTTAATGATGTTAGATGATTCACATAAAAGACTGAAAAATCCTCACTATTATCCAGTTGGCATTGAGGAAAACCTATTTCTGGAAAAAAAGAAAATGATACTTAAGTTAAGGGGATGAAGACATTATTAATTATAGATCTTCAAAATGATTTTTTACCAGGCGGATCTCTGGAAGTTAGAGATGGTGATAAAATTGTTAATCCAATAAATGAATTAATGGAAAGTTATGATCACATAATAGCTACTAAAGACTGGCACCCAAAAAATCATATAAGTTTTGCATCTAATCATCAGGGTTTGGAAGTAGGTCAAATTCTAGAAATTAATGGTTTAAGCCAAATCTTGTGGCCAGACCACTGTATTCAAAATACTTTTGGCTCAGAGTTTCCAAAAGAATTAAATCAAAAAAAAATTGATAAAATTATTTATAAGGGATCCGATAAAGATATAGACAGCTACAGCGGCTTCTATGATAATTCAAAGAATGCACCTACAGAGTTAAGAGATTATTTAAAAAGTAAAGGAATTCAAAAAATTGATTGTGTTGGTTTAACTACTGAGTATTGTGTGAAGTTTACTGCAATTGATTCTATTAGAGAGGGAATAGATACTCGAGTAATTCTGAAATGTACTAAAGGTATAAATAAAAACGATACAAGAGATGCTGTTGAGGAAATGAGAAATAATAAAGTGATAATGATCTAGCTATTATTTTGAGTTCATAAATTCAATAAGCTCAATAACTTTTGAGGAATATCCCCACTCATTATCGTACCAACTTACAAGTTTTACAAATTTATTATTTAACATAATTCCTGCTCCTGAATCAAAAATAGATGTTCTTGGATCCCCAAGGAAATCAGAGCTGACAACAGCTTCATCAGTGTAACCAAGAATTCCATTCAATTCATTTTCAGATGCTTTTTTCATTACACTACAAATTTTTTCATAAGATATTGACTTACTAAGATTTACGGTAAGATCAACAACCGAAACATCAACTGTTGGTACTCTGAATGCCATTCCAGTTAGTTTTCCATCTAAACTAGGAATTACTTTACCAACCGCTTTCGCTGCCCCAGTCGAGGACGGAATTATGTTTGAGAAAGCAGCTCGACCTCCTCTCCAGTCTTTTATTGAAGGGCCATCTACAATTTTTTGTGATGCTGTCGCAGCATGGACTGTTGTCATTAAACCACTTTCAATACCAAAATTATCATGTAAAACTTTTGCCATTGGAGCAAGACAATTTGTTGTACAAGAAGCATTAGAAACGAAATCCATCTCAGAAGTATAAGTGTTATTATTAACTCCCATAACAAACATTGGTGTGTCATCTTTTGAAGGAGCTGACATTATAACTTTTTTAGCACCTGAAGTTAAATGACCTTGAGCAGACTCTTTTGTCAAAAATAATCCAGTTGATTCAACTACGAAATTTGCCTCGATCTGATTCCAATTTAAATTTGAAGGGTCTCTTTCACTTGTAACTCTGATTCTATTACCATTCACAACTAGATCTTTATCATCTACACTTACATCACCATTAAATTTTCCGTGAGTGGTATCATATCTTAACATATAACTCATATAATTAGCATCAATGAGATCATTTATACCCACAACGTTTATGTTCGGATTATCTATGGCTGCCCTGAAAACTAATCTTCCTATTCTCCCAAAACCATTAATACCAATATTTATTTTATTCATAATTTTATAATTGAATTTTTGTAAAACTATTAATCATTCTTTTTAAAACAAATAAATTAATGTTATCAAATTATTTTTATTAAAACTTTTATGATTTTTTGAGTACTAGTTTATATTTGCATCCGTATAGGTCCCTTCGTCTAGGGGTTAGGACGCCAGGTTTTCATCCTGGAAA
>TARA_B100001057_G_scaffold494361_1_pt1 | contig 24695 bp, 29 predicted proteins | sample TARA_B100001057 | Tara Oceans TARA_B100001057 (sample SAMEA2621839) | marine metagenome | biome: marine biome (ENVO:00000447); feature: surface water layer (ENVO:00002042); material: "saline water (ENVO:00002010), including plankton (ENVO:xxxxxxxx)" | depth 5 m
TATGGCGATGAGACAGATGATAAAAATTACTATCCTCATCCAAAAAGAATACAAGTCCATAATAATAATTATGGTCCAAGTGGGTTCGATCCAGATCTTGAAACTGGAGATTTTGCAAAAGCACTTTATGAGATAAGTGATGGTAATATGCCAGATATTTTTTGGGATGGAGTTCTACCACTTTCACAAATAATACTAGGACAGCCAAAAGATGAACAATTAATAATAGATGAAGAAATTTCAACCAGCTTCCTTACTATTAGCCCAATTAAGTATATGTTGGGTTTTTCAGAGCCCATCAAAACAAGCAAACAAGAATTTAATGGAACTATTTCTCCATTGAATTCTGTAGTAATCGAATCATTTTGAGAATTATAAAAAAGATTTTAATCACATTCTTATTATCATTTTTTTATAATCATCTGTCAGCTGTTAATGATCAGATGATTTTGGCAGAAAACTTTCCAGACAAACTTTCAGATTTTGAATTTTTTATGGATAACTCTGCCCAAATTCCACATGATAAAGTAATCCAGTATGAGCTCATATCGAGCCTGTTTTCTGATTATTCAAAAAAACAAAGGTGGGTGTATGTGCCATCTGATGTAAAAGCTAATTATGAACAAAATTGGGTTTTTAATTTTCCCACTGGCTCAGCATTAATTAAGACTTTTTATTATCCTGTAGATGAAAGAGACCCAGTTCTTGGAAAACAATTGCTTGAAACAAGATTATTACTTAGAAAGAGCCATGGATGGGAAGCGGTTTCATATGCCTGGAATGAAGATCAAACCGAGGCTTATAAAAAAATTGCAGGTAAAACAATTAGTACCTCATGGACAGACTTCATGGGAGATGAAAAAGAGGTACGTTATAGAGTACCAAATGTAAATCAATGTAAAGAGTGTCATTCAGCAGAAGATAAAATAACGCCAATAGGACCAAAGGCAAGAAATATCAATAAGAAGTTGGTTTATGATGATGGTGAATTCAATCAATTAGAGTATTGGATGGATAGACAAATAATTGATAACTATCCATTAGATCTTATTTCTCCTGTAGATTGGACAAATGAAAATTTGAATATCAATGATAGGGTAAGATCATATTTAGATGTAAATTGTGGACATTGCCATTCACCTACAGGAAATGCTAATTCTACCGGACTATATCTTCAACTTGATGAAACGAGGGATATTCATCTAGGTATTTTCAAAAAACCTGTTGCAACAGGAAGAGGTAGTGGTGGCTTCAAATACTCAATAGTTCCAGGAAAACCAGACGAATCAATTCTTCTATATCGAATGACATCTATGGATCCAGGAGTAATGATGCCAGAATCTGGAAGATCTTTGTCTCATATCGAAGCTGTTGAAATGGTTAGAGAATGGATATATGGTCTATAGGTGCCTCAGTTTCAGCCTAACTTTTTTATTTTCAATAAGCTGTTTTTCAAATGAAAGTATGTTGGGTTACTGGGCTACCTCTCAATCAATAGTTCAGGTAAGTAATTGCAACAAAAAATTATGCGCAACTATAGAACATATCTTTGTTGATAAAGGAGTAGATCCAAAATCAATTTTAGATACAAACAATAGAAACAAGTCTTTAAGAGATAGAACATTGGTAGGCATAAACCTTTTAGAGAACTTTGATATGGTAACCAGAGATATAACTGAATTAAAGGGTGGAAAGATATATGATCCGGGTCGAGGCAGAATATTTAAATCAAATTTGTATTTTTTAGAAAATGGTAATTTAAAGGTCGAAGGTTGTATGATGGGTATTTGTGATAATGAGGAGTGGCTACCCCTTAACGTGAGCATTAGAGAAGATGGTTCACGAGTTGCAGAACTAAAATAATTATTAATATATTAAAATGAAAAAAATTAATTTCAAAGATAAGTTTGAAAAATTTACTGATCAATGGTCTCCAAAAGTTGTTGCTGAAATGAATAATTATCAATTTAAACTTGTAAAGATTCAAAATGACTTCATTTGGCATAAGCATGATGACACAGACGAAGTCTTTATTGTTATGGATGGAAAGATTTTCATAGAATTTGAATCAGAAACAGTTGAACTTGATCAGGGTGAAATGATAGTAGTTAAAAAAGGCGTTAAACATAGACCATTCTCAAAAGAAGAAGCATGCATAATGCTAGTTGAACCAAAAGATATAGTTAATACAGGTGACAAAGTTAGTGAACTTACAGCACCAAATGACCAATGGATATAAGGGTTAAATAAGTGATGACAAAATTCTCAATATTTATTTTAGCGTTTCTAATTTTAGGATTGGCAATATATAGTCCCCATATTCTGAGGCTATATAAATTAGCAAATTTATATAATGAAAAAACTATTGCTCAAAACTTTATTAATATTGATAAAATTTTTAAAAATACTTCAAGTCCAATACCTGCATCAGACAGTCCATACATTTTTGAAAAAAAAGAATTTAGTCTTCCTAAACAATATACATTTGAAGGTGAAGAGTTAAGTTTATCTGATGGACTTGCTCACTTTCATACAGATGGACTCATTGTTTTACACAATGGAAACATGCTTTATGAGAACTACTGGAATGGAAATGCAATAGATAGTAAACATATATCTTTCTCAGTCGCAAAATCATACTTATCAGCACTCATTGGAATAGCTGTCGAGGAAGGTTTGATAGACAATATTGATGATGAGGTATCTAAATACCTCAATGATTTTAAAAATACAGGTTATGAAAAAGTAACAATTAAAAACTTGTTACAGATGTCATCTGGCATCGAGTTTAACGAAGACTATCTTGATCCAAATTCAGATATAAATAAGTTTGGAAGAGCTACCGCAAGAGGAAAACCATTTAGAGACTTTGCTAAAAGCCTTAAAAGTGGCAAAGATCAAGGAACGTTCAATCATTATGTAAGTTTAGATACTCAAGTATTGGCCTTTATTCTTGAATCAGTTACAAAAATGCCTGTAAGAGAATTTCTGTATAAAAGAATTTGGAATAAGATTGGAACCGAAAGCGATGCTTATTATATTACTGACACTTCAGGTGTAGATATGGCACTTGGTGGGCTCAACGCAACCTTAAGAGATTATGCAAAATTTGGACAACTCTATCTTAATAATGGTAATTGGCTAGGAGAGCAAATTATCCCTGAGGCATGGGTAAAAAGCTCACATACACCAGATTCGCCACATTTAATGCCAGATGCAGGTGAATTATCATCAAACGAATGGGGATATGGATATCAGTGGTGGATTCCTGGAAATCCTATGGATGACTATACGGCTCATGGGATATTTAATCAGTTTATTTATGTTGATCCAAAATCAAGAGTGGTAATTGCAAAGACATCCTCCAATCATAGATTTAGATCTGAAAAAGAATATTCAAAAGCTGCTCACATCGCAATGTTTCGAGCGATAGCAAATGACATAAAAAAGGAATTTAATTAATTTGTATTAAGAAAGATTCTTTCATAAAATTGCTATATACAATTTATTTGGAGAAGAAATGAAACTAAGTTCATTAAAAATAACATCACTAGGTTTGCTTTTATCATTAAGCTTTTTTGCTTATAGTCATAGCGATCATAGTTCTGATATGAAAAAAGATTTTGAGATTAAAGCCTATACAGGAGCTGCGCCAGATTTTATTGGGAATTTTGCAAGTGTGATTGGCTCTGATGGCAAAGTTCTTAAAGAAGGTACAAATGGTTGGACGTGTTTAGCGTTTACAGCAAACATGATGGGTGACTCAATGGATCCAAGAATGGCTACTCCAGCATGCATGGATTCAAATGCAATGGCATGGGCAAATGCATATATGAATCAAGAAGTTCCTAAATTAGAAAATGACGGTTGGGCATGGATGATTCATGGAGATACCGGTGCAGATAATTTTAGAGCTTTTTCTGAAGGTGACAAGGCTGGAACAAATCCTGAAGATTGGATTGAGTCTGGTGCTCACCTTATGTTAATGCCGAAGGATCCAAGTACTCTAGATAATACAACTACCGATTTCACAACTGGATCTCCATACGTTATGTTTAAGGGTACACCCTATGTTCATATGATGATTCCAGTATCTGGTTATTATGATATCCAGCCTGAATCAGCACCTAAATAAGAAATATTATGGAAGATGTAAGAGTATATATGATTGCAAATATTCAGATTCATGATGCAGACAGATATAGAGAATATGAAAAAGGATTTTTTCCTATTTTAAAAAAACATGGAGGTGAATTTATTACTTTTGATGATAATATCTCTCATGTTGAGGGAGAAACACCTATGACTGGAAGAATAATAATGTTCAGTTTTCCATCTTCTGAGAAAGCTGATGAATGGTACAATGATCCTGAATATCAGAGTCTCTCTGAAAATAGAAGAGCTGCAGTAACTACAATAGCAATTACAAAGATACATGGTTTGCCACCAAGATAAATAAACATGGAAAGATATAAAACATTTAAAGAATTCTACCCTTACTATATAAGCGAGCACGAAAGTAAATACACAAAGTTATTACATTTTATTGGAACAAGTGTAGGCATTTTTTTTCTTATAATTTTTTTAATATCGTTTGAGTTAATGTATTTATTATTTGCTTTAATTTCTGGATATGCTTTCGCATGGATTGGCCACTTTTTTATTGAAAAGAATAAGCCTGCTACCTTTAAATATCCATTCTATAGTTTCATTGGCGATCATAAAATGTTCATTGAGATATTGCAGGGTAAGCACAAGATATTATAGAAACTTCAACTCTATTAATAATTTAATTATTTTTTAAATGACACTTTTAAGCATCACAAGCATTTCTCACATATTGATCACATCAATATGTTTTTTAACTGCAATTTTTCTTCCAAAATTCTTTGTAAACAAAACAGATAAAGTTAAAAAGATATTTGCCATTTTAATTATTACATTATTATGCATAAATCAATTAATGGATTTATATAGGGAAGGATATCTAATGGAGTGGAAATTAGGACTCCCTCTACATTTATGTGATTTCTCTACTTTTTCAATAATCATTTATCTTTTAACAAAAAATAAGGATTTTTTTCTTTTTGCATTCTTCTTTGGGATTCTTGGTGGAAGCATGTCCTTGCTAACCCCTGATACTGTTTATGGTTTTCCATATGTCGGATATATCCAAAATCAAATTGGGCATACCATGATATTACTTGGTGTTTCTTATGCGATGATAATTGATAATCAAAGACCGGAGCTAAAAGACGTTCATAGGATGCTAATATTTGCATCAATCTTATTAATCTTTATGTACCTTATAAATTACTTATTAGGGCCTCCAGCAAATTATTGGTATCTTATGGAGAAACCAGTTGGAGACAATTTAACAAAACTTTTTAGACCAGCACCATTTCATATGTTTGATATTTATATCATTGCGGTGGTACTTTGCTATTTAATGTATTTACCATATTTTTTAAAAGATAAATTTAGAATATCTAAAGCTTAATGCCAAGCGTATCAAACAAACAAATACCTGAGAGCTTCAGAGCAAACAGATCAAGATTTTTTCAATGGCTTGGAAGATCTGTTTTGAGTATTCTTGGCTGGAAGGTAACTGGAATTATCACGAACGATCAAGCAAAAAATAACTTAGTTGTAATTGTTGCACCTCATACCTCTAACTGGGATGGTATCCTTGGAATCGCTGCATTAGCAGGATTAGACGCAAAAATAACATTCATTGGCAAAGATACTGTTTTTAAATACGGATTAGGTCCTTTTTTAAGATATGTAGGAGGCATTCCAGTAAATAGAAAAAACCCGGGAGGTATTATTAAAGATGCTATAGATCAACTAAAAATAAGAAAAGGCTCCTTAATAGCGATGTCTCCTGAGGGAACAAGAGCAAAAGTCAAAGAATGGAAAACAGGATTTTTAAGAATTGCATCTGAGATAAAAGCCGATATTGTTCCAGCATCTTTAGACTTCAAAAAGAAGGAAATTCTCCTTGGAGAAATTTTTAAACCAAGTGGAGACAACACAAAAGATATTTTAGATCTAAAGAAATATTACAGTGCGTTTGCTCCTAAACATCCTGAAAAATTTTAGCTATTTGTTCTTTCAATCATCTCATCAACCATTTTTTCTACAATAAATAATGGTGGATTTCCATGATCAAGGACTGCTGAATGGAAATCTTTAATATTAAATTTATCTCCAAGTTCATTCATCGCTTTTTCTCTTAACTCTAAAATTTTTATCATTCCGACTTTGTAGCTTAAAGCTTGTCCAGGCCAAACAATGTATCTCTCGATCTCTACTCTTACTTCTGTATCAGACATTCCAGTTTTAGACTTCATATAGTCCATTGCTTTTTCCCTTGTCCATTTCTTGTAATGAAGGCCGGTATCAACAACTAATCTTACCGCTCTAAATAACTCACTTTGAAGAATTCCTAGTTCGTCATATGGATTTTCAGCAAGTCCAATTTCTAGTGCTAATCTTTCAGCATATAAAGCCCAACCCTCTGAAAAAGCTGAAGTTCTGTATCCAAATCTTCTATACATTGTTAGTTTTTTGTTTTCTAAAGAATGTGCAATTTGATGATGATGACCTGGAGTAGCCTCATGGTAAGTAAGAGTTTTCATGCTATATGTCGGAGTTTGTTTTATATCATAGAGGTTTGCATAGAAAACTCCTGGCCTACTTCCATCAAGTGCAGGCGCTTGGTAGTAACCACCTGCAGCAGTTTGTTCAGAATATTCTGGCACTGCTTTAACTACAACATCTGACTTTGGCATCGTATGGAAATATTCAGTAGAAGCTTTAATTGCTTCATCTACCATCTCTGTATAATCCTTCACTATAATTTCCTTTCTATCTGGAGTATCGGCATACAGAAAATCAGGATTCTCATTTAATTCATTCATCAATTGCCCAACATTTTTAGCAGAGTCATATCCTTGATTTGTTAGAATTTCTTTCATTCTGCTTGAGATTCGATTGACCTCAGATAATCCCATTTGATGAATTCTTTCTGGAGAATAGTCAGTAGTCGTATATGAACGAATTCTTAACTTATAGTATTCATCACCATTAGGTTGTGACCAAATTCCATGATTTTTATTTGCATTCTTTTGAGTTTTCATCATAAAACCAAGTAGCTTCTTAAATCCTGGTGTAACACTTTCTTCTATGGCCTTAATTATTTCGTTTCTAAAAAATTCTTTATCTTCAATATTAAGGTTCAAATCTTCTACTTTTTTTATAAATTGAGAATAAAGTGGATGTTCTTCATTGGAATAGTTTATGAACTCATTTAATTGTTTGATGACACGTTCATATACAAATTCTGGTGGAAATATTTTTACATTCGCCTGTTTTTCTAGATCAGCTAAAACACCATCATAGACTTCATCTATAAGTTTGACTCTGCTTATAAAATCACTTGCTTCTGAGTAACTTCTTATAGGATGATAATCATTTAAGAATTGAATTGTATTAAGATGAATGCCACCAATTTGATTGAGCGGGTAATCATGATATGGGAATTCTTTAAGCTCTTTATAATTATTTTCATAATCAAAAATGGCTATTTCTTTTGTATTTACCTGCGATGCTGTTAAATTTGAATCTTTATATTTGTATAGTGTTTTAATAATCTTTTCAGTTTCTTTGATATTCTTTTCTAAGTCATCCTCATTAGGTATTGATAATTTAGAATTATGTTTAGTAAGCCAATTAAAATTATCAAACACCCCCATATAAGTCATCGCTTCAGGAGAATCAATTAAGCCAAGCACAAGCTCTTTTCCTAAATAATGGTCTATAGAGTAGGGCTTCATTAAAAATAAGTTCGCTAAATAAAGAGACATCACTCCTATAGCTAGAATAAATAACCTCAAAGAGTACTTAAGAATTGTTTTAATCATGATAAAATTCCTTAAAAATATTTGTATATTATGTCAGAAAAAATAGCTTCAATTAAGAAAGATGGAAACATATCAATCATCACCTTAAACGATGGTAAGGCTAATGTTTTTTCTCCAGAGATGTCTAAACAAGTTAATAACTGCTTAGATGAAGTCTCTACAGAAGAAGGTGCACTTATTATTACTGGAAAAGAGGGAATGTTTTCAGCTGGGTTTGATCTGAAAGTTATCCAATCGGGTGATATGGAAAAAATTAAGGAAATGACTGTTGCAGGATTTTCTTTATTATCAAGGATCTTTGCTTTTCCAAGACCGGTAGTTGCTGCATGCTCGGGGCATGGCATTGCACTTGGAACTTTTTTACTTTGTTGTTGTGACTATCGTATCGGAGTAAAGGGTGACTACTTGATAGGCGCTAACGAAATGAAAACAAATATGGTTATTCCTACTCCAATTTTAGAATTAATAAAATTTAGAGTCTCGGATCAACACAAATATAGATCAATACTTGCTGCTCAAATGTATTCACATGTCGATGCAATTGAAGCTCATCTATTAGATGAGGTAGTTGATGAAAATTTAATTATGGAAAGAGCAATAGAAAAGGCTCAAGAGGTTCAAGAAGCAGGTCATCCAGCTTATAAACTTACAAAAGAAATATTTGTTGAAGAGGCATCTAGAAAGATTAATGAATCTATAGAAAATATTAAGAAGGAAAATTAAATTTCTTTAAATGATCTTCAACTCAGATATTAATATAGAAGAATTTAATTCCAGTTCAGACAAAACAATCTTAGATCAAATATATAATCTCAATCAATGTAATACCCCAGAAGTAGGATCACTTGATTCATATAATGACTTAATAGGTCTTCTAGATAAAAGTTCTGTAAATTACTTTTTGTTTAATGGAGATGAGGTTATAGGTTTTATAGTTTGTTTTAGAGAGAATGCGACATACAAATCTAAGAATTACAAATTTTTTTCAAGCATAAAGAATCAATTTCTTTACATCGATAGAGTTGTAATTAAATCAAGTTTTAGAGAAAGGGGCATTGGAACCAATCTTTATAAATTTGTTGAAAAAATTGCAAAAAAAAACAATATTTCTCTTTGTTGTGAGGTTAATACAAAGCCTGAAAATATTCCTTCTATACAATTTCATAAAAAATTTGGTTTTGAAGAAATTGGTAAATATAATTTTGATGATCACTCAGTTGCATATTTTATAAAATAATTTATATATAATTTTTTTAGGTTTTTTATAAAAAACATAGGCACTTTCAAAGTTATAATTTTTAGATGCTAATCGAAACGACTCTACTTTTTAAAACTATGCTTATTTTGTCATCACAATTAGGTTTGGTGCTGCTGGGATGTTTTTATTTTATAAAAGGTGCACATTACGCATATGAAAATAATACAACCCTTTTTGGTTTTAAATTCAGAGGCTCTGTGAACATGAAAAATCAGCTAGATCTTGTTCCCTACGTTGATACATTTCCAAGAGAAATGGTTATGGACGATGAAAATGGTAGCCCATCAAAAATGAAATTAGCTAAAAACTCAGATGAAATAATAAAATATCTCAAAGAGGGTTATTATCAATCAAGACCAACGTCTGGTCTTTTTAATGGTCTTGGAATATTGTGGATGATAACCCTTGGATTAACAACATTATTTGCTTCTACAGGAATAGCTACAATGACTGGAGTGATTTTATTTACTATTCAAAGTATTCTTATGGGACCCTTGCTTGGTTTTATCATGTTAGATATGGATGAAAATGACGGCTATAGGGCCCTTAAAATTGTTTTTTTCGTAACAATACTAACAGGTATTATTGGCTACGGTGATTTCATTTCTTTCTCTGAGAGTAATTTTTTAACATTCTTTTTGTTTTTTGGATTGTTAGGCTTAGTTATTTTTAATCTTTCAAGAGCATTTATAACAATAAGCAGAAAGAAGGTAAGAGCATCAGCCATTTTTGGAGCTTTTCTATTTTCAATATTTTTATTGTATGACTTCAATTTAGTGAGAAAGAGACAAGATATGATAGATGGAAATACATGGGAAAATGCTTTTGAGTTGGCCTTTGCAATTTATTTAGACATCATTAATTTGCTTCTAGAAATCTTAGAAGCTATGGGAAATAGTTAAGTAATTATCAGAATTTTTTAAAAATTAAATTGATATCCAAGCCTCAGAGAACTATCAAAAATTTTACTAGATGACATCTCAATGATTACTGAATTTCTTTTATTAATGTTATAGGTGAAAGCAGCACCATACTTTTGATCAGCTTCATCATCCAATTCATATTCTATTGATTGTGTGCAAATACTTCCAGCAGGACATTCTTTGACTTTAAGTTCGGCATCCTTTGAAAAATCTATAAATAATTTTCCCTCCCAGCCTATTGGATTTCCAAATCTTATTCCTGTAATTACATTAGCTTTCGCGTCATCTTCAGAAAAAGAATTTATGTCATTTTCATAAGCAGAACTTTTGATTCCAAGCTCAGCATAAACATCAAAAATATTTTTTACTATTATTTTTATTCCTCTTGATGATATCGAGCTCAAAACATCTGCAATTCCAGCATGAACACCAATTCTTGCAGCATTAATTATTCTCTCATAAGAATAATCGTCGTTATCAATCTCTTCTGCTTTTCGCTCTAGAACAACATATAAAGAGCCTGGAAGAGGAACAGACAAGCTCCCACCAAGAGCAGTTTTGTCTGTTTGTATGATATGCAGTCCTAGATGAGAATATTTAAAAGGAAGTTTTTCATCATCTTCATCGCATGATATAAATATTGAGAAAACAATTAAAAAGGGCATTAAAAAATAATGTCGCATAATTAATTTTATCAAAATGTAATATAGATAGGGAGAATATAAACTTATTTGTATAAATTAAATTTGTAATTACTTATAATCTTTTTATGAAAAAAATTCTGCTCTTTTCTATCTCATTTTTATTCCCAGTTATCAATGCTGATCTTAAATTAAACCTTGAAAATGAGTTAGATCTTTTAATGCCAAAAGTAATTGAATGGAGGCATGATATACATGAACATCCTGAATTAAGTAATAGAGAATTCAGAACAGCAAAAAAGATTGAAGATCATTTGAGATCCCTTGGTATTAAGATAGAAACAAAGATAGCATATACGGGCATTGTAGGAATGATAGAAGGTGGATCACCTGGACCAATAATGGCGTTAAGAGCAGATATGGATGCACTTCCAGTAGAGGAAAAAACAGGATTGCCATTTGCCTCAAAGGTCAGAACAACTTATTTAGGAAATGATGTAGGAGTGATGCATGCATGTGGTCATGATGCACATGTAGCAATCTTAATGGGAGTTGCAGAGTATCTAGCTAAAAATAAATCAGATATTAAAGGAAAAGTTATGCTAATTTTCCAACCTGCTGAGGAGGGTCCTCCAGAAGGTGAAGGTGGTGGAGCAAAAATGATGCTAGAGGAAGGAATTTTTGAGAAATATAATCCAGAGGTAATTTTTGGTCTCCATGTTACAAACATTCCAAATGGAGTCCTATCAGTTAAATCAGGACCTGCAATGGCAGCAGCATCAGCTTACAGGATTAAAATAAAGGGAGTGCAAGCACATGGGTCAACTCCTTGGTCGGGTATTGATCCAATAATGGCAACTGCAGAACTTATTGAAGCGCTTAATACTATTGTCAGCAGAAGAATTAACATTATTAATAATCCTGCTGTAATTTCAGTTGGTATTGTTGAAGCTGGAACAAGAAATAATATCATCCCTGAAGATTCTCTTATTATGGGAACCATAAGGACATTTGATCCAGTCCTTAGAAAACAAATTTATGCTGAGATTGAACAAATTGCTGAAGGTATTGCTTTAGGTACTGGAACAGATATAACAGTTGAATTTGATGTTGGAGGCTTTTATCCAGTTACTTACAATGAACCTTCGTTAGTTGAAGCAATGATTCCATCATTAGAAGAGGCATCCCCTAACAAACTATATGAATCAAATACACCTGTAACAGGTGCTGAAGATTTTTCATATTTTGTTGAGGAAATTCCAGGCTTATATTTTTGGTTAGGGGTAAATAAACCTGGCGAAGGATTAGATTCTGCAAATTTTGGAGAAAGAACAGATGTTGCTGGAAACCATTCTCCCTATTTTTATGTTGATGATTCAGCTCTTGATGAGGGAGTAAGAGCTTTTGTAAATTTAATCAATGATTATCCAATCAAATATAATAATTAAAACAAGGAGATAAGAATGCCTATAGACAAAAAAATACAAGATAATATTTCGGTTCCCATTATAGGAGCTCCTCTTTTTCTAGTTTCTGGACCTGATTTGGTAATTGCACAATGTAAAGCAGGAATAATAGGATCTTTCCCAGCATTAAATGCTAGACCGCAGCACGTCCTTGATGAGTGGATAGTAAGAATCAAAACAGAACTTGCCGAATATAAAGAAGCGAATCCTGATAAGAAGGTAGCGCCTTTTGCGGTCAATCAAATTTGTCATGGTTCTAATGATAGATTAATGGATGACATGATGACTTGTGTGAAGCATGAAGTCCCAATCATTATTACTTCTTTGCGACCTCCAGCAGAAGTTGTTGAAGCTGCTCATAGCTATGGTGGTAAAGTTTTTCATGATGTTATTAGCGTAAGACATGCTCAAAAGGCAGCTGAGCAAGGCGTAGATGGTTTGATATTGGTTTGTGCTGGTGCTGGTGGACATGCAGGCGCATTGTCACCATTTGCTTTATTGAGAGAAGTAAAAAAATGGTTTGATGGCACTGTTATTTTGTCTGGGTCAATTGGTGATGGATACTCTGTTGCATCTGCAATTGCTCTTGGTGCAGATTTTGCTTATCTTGGAACTAGGTTTATTGCTACAAAAGAAGCAAATGCAGATCAAGAATATAAAAAAATGTTAGAAGAAAGCGCAGCTTCAGATATTGTTTACTCTTCTTTATTTACAGGCGTTCATGGAAACTATTTAAAACCATCTATTAAGAATGCTGGCCTTGATCCTGATAATCTTCCCGAGGCTGACAAATCTTCTATGAATTTTGGATCTGGAGGCAATACAGACTCAAAGGCTTGGAAAGATATTTGGGGTTCTGGACAAGGTATTGGAGCTATAGAGGATTCCCCATCAGTTGATGAATTAGTTGGTAGATTAAAAGCAGAATATGAATCTGCGTTTAACGATTTTAAAACAAAATTGGAGGCTACTAATGGATAGCATTATTATTTTGGTTGTTATTATTACCTCTGTCATAGCAATAGCATACCTCATAAACATATCGCAAAAAGAGAAAGCTGGAACCAAGGGGATACCAGAAGAACATAAGGAAAAAGATAAAGATTCAAAAAACGATAGAGAAGATTTCATTGTATGAATAAAAGCTTAGGCTTCATTGGCCTAGGTGTTATGGGCTATCCAATGGCAGGACATCTTTCAAAAGATGGGCACTCTGTAAATGTTTACAACAGAACTAAAGAAAAATCACAAAAATGGTCAAAGCATTTCAGCGGAAGGATATGTAATTCTCCAGCAGAACTAGCTGAGGATTCTGAAATAATAATTTTATGTGTTGGTAAAGATAGTGACATTTTGGAGCTTATTCACAATGACCAAGGAATTAAAGAATCTATCAAAGATAACTCGATAATAATTGATCATTCAACAACCTCTGCAGAATTACCTATAAAAATAAACAAACAACTAAAATCAAAAAACATAACTTTTCTGGATGCGCCTGTATCTGGTGGTCAAGCTGGAGCGGAAGCTGGTCAGTTATCAATTATGATTGGCGGAGATGAAGAATCATTTAATCAAATAGAAGATATTATCAAAAGCTATTCAAAATTTACAAAATATATGGGACCAAGTGGTTCAGGCCAGCTAACAAAGATGGTAAATCAAATTTGTCTTACTGGACTAATCCAGGCTCTTGCAGAAGGTATTAATTTCTCAGATGAAGTTGGACTAAATACGAAGGATGTTATTGAAGTCATCTCAAAAGGTGCCGCTCAATCTTGGCAGATGGAAAATAGATGGGAGACTATGATAAATGGTGAATATGATCATGGATTTGCAGTAGATTTAATGAGAAAAGACCTTGATATTATTCTAAAAAAAGCTGAAAAAAATAATATCCCTATAGATATAACAAAGGTTGTAAATAATTATTATAAAGATATTCAAAAAGTAGGCGGCGGTAGACTAGATACCTCAAGTTTATTAAAAAGAATAAAAGATTTAATATAAATTAGCCTAAAAAGGTATAAGAAAAGTAAACAAAGATTCCATAAGCAAAAACTATCATTGCAGAAGCTGTTTCAAGTGAATCGATATCAATTTGACTTTCTTCAGCCATTCTATAATAACCATCAGGGTTGGTAATTATCCAAACTACTCCAATTAAATGTGAGAACATTACCAGAGCAACAATCCAGTTTAGTGGTTGGCTTGTAAATACAATTAAAGAAGAAAGTATGATAAATATAAATTCTATAGACAAAAGGGGATTTATATTTTTTCTTCTTAGTAAGTATCTTAAAAGGCTATAACCTTTTAAATATGTGTAAAAAAGGATGAAACCGTAAATGAAATATAAAGATGATAATAAGATAAGCATGTTTATTTAGAAAACCTCATTAAATTTCTATCACTATATTTCCAATCATAGACCCACTTTCCATGGCTTCATGAGCATCGATAATTTTATCAATCGAATAGGTTTTAGAGATCATATGTTTTAAAGAGTTTTGATTTAGCAATTCTGAAAGCCGAGTTGATATTTCTTCTCTGAATTTATTTTCAATCGTATATATAAGAAAAGTATCTATTTTTACTCCCTTAAACATTAAATTATAAAAGGGTAATTTTGGTTCCATTTTTGCCATTGACCCATATGCAGCAATTACACCATTAGGTTTTATAATTTTTTCATTAAGTGGTAAGTTACCCCCAAACTCAACCTCAAAAATTCTATCAACACCATTATTATTGGTATATTCCATTATCTCTTCTAAAACATTTTCATTTTTATAGTTAATAATTTTATCTGCTCCAGCATTATTTGCTATTTTGGCTTTCTCATCACTACTTATGGTAGTGATTACATTGGCGCCAGATAATTTAGCTATTTGGATTCCATAAAAACCTACAGCGCCAGCACCACCAGAAATTAATAATGTTTTGTTTTTAACAGATCCATTTGCCAATACTCCGTAATAAGCAGTAGATGCTGGTATGCCCATACATGCAGCCGAATTATATGAAACTTCATTATTTATCTTTACCGCTTGAAGTTCAGGCAATGCAATTAATTCTGCGCATGTACCATCAGCCCTTCCAAATGCTCCGTTCCATATCCATACTCTTTCACCAATTCTATTTTTATTAACTCCCTCACCAACGTCTATAATTTCTCCACTACCGTCTGAATGCGGTATTATTTTTGGAAATTGAAGTTCGCCCCTTGCCCCAGCTCGCGTTTTAACATCTGATGGATTTATACCAGATGCTTTAATCTTGACTAATACCTCTCCTGCAACTGGCATAGGATTATCTAACTCTCCAACCTGAAGAACATCTGCTGCTCTTCCAGTTTTTGTATACCATACTGCTTTCATTATTAATCTATACCCTTAATAGATAGACTCTCAGTATTCCCATCTATAACTAACATTTGCCCTGTAATTTTTTTAGCTAAAGGCGACATTAAATATACTAACATTCCAATAACTTCTTCGACATCGATGAATGTTTGAAGAGAGGTTTGTTCTAAATAAGCAGACCTAATTTTTTCAGTTGAAGTATTTTTATATTCGGCCTCTCTTATAATAACGTTTTCGATCCGCTCTCCATTAACCGAACAAGGACAAACAGCATTAACTCTTATATTATTTTCACCGTACTCCATAGCCCATGTTTTTGTTAATCCTATTAAACCCCATTTAGTTGCACAGTATGCCGATCTTAAAGGATTACCCAAAAAAGAAGAAGTAGAACCCATATTTATAATTGAACCGCCATTATTTTTTAGAAGAGGTATGGCAGATCTTGTCGCAAGGAAAACTCCATCCAAATTAACATTTAGTGTTTCTTTCCATCTATTAAAATTAATATCTTCGAGTTTTCCAGAAGGGCCTGAGATGCCGGCATTGTTAATTAATACATCAATATTATTAAATTTATTTTTTATTTCTTTAAAGAAAGACTGAATTTCAGATTCATTTGATACATCGGCACGATAGGTAGTAATTTGGGGATTTTGATTAGAAAAAGATTCTAAAAGACTTTCATCTATGTCACAGATCATAATTTTTGCACCTGCTTTCGATAAAGCAATTGCTACTTCAGAGCCTATACCAGAGGCTCCAGCAGTGATAACAATTTTTAAATCTTTAATATGATCCATTATTTAAGACTAATCGCTATAGATCTCCTTCCTTTCGAACTTCACTTCTTTGAACTTCAAATTTTTCGCCATATCTAGCAGCTAACTTCTCTTGATTTTCGCTTATCACTTCATAAGGATCGAGATTAAGAGCAGCACATGCTGTAACCCAATACCACATAATATCTCCAAGCTCTCTTTTCATATGAAAAATATTATCTTCAGACGGAGGCTTCCCTTGTAAAAACATTTTTTTTACAATTTCTACAAATTCTCCAGTTTCACTTCCCAGCCCAAGCGCAGCAGTTAATAGTCTTGGTGTTTTAATAGGTGAATCATTTTCAATATTGTCAAAACTTGATTTTAGAGCATCTAGTTCGATGCTTGGTTTGCTTGTGACTTTGGTTACAAAATCAGTGTATATTGAAAAGAATTTCTTTATTTCTTTACTCATAATTTCTCCGTTTATTTAATTTTAACACTTAGATAAATAGATAAAAAATAGTTTTTAATAGGGTGATTTCTCCCAAGACAATGATGATACAAATGTTGCAGTAAAAGCTTTTGAATTATTTGTTACAACTTTATTTACAAGGTCAACACCAGATATATATTCATAATCCTTCATCGTTCTTTCCTTGCCAAGACCAAAAACTCCTTTCACATTTCCGTGAATAATATCATCTAATTTATTTATGCTTGATTCTTCTCTTTCATGCCATTTTATATCTCTTTTTTGATCTTCATCTTCGTTCCAATGAAGCTTTCTTTGAATATTAGATATATCCGTATAAAGATGAAATATAGGTATATCGGGAATATGGAAAATACCAAACCCTCTAGAAAATGCTCTCAACATTAAAGAGATTTCCTCACCATAGAAGTATAAGTCAGGATCGTAAGGAACTTCTTTTACAAATTCTTTCGTTGTAAATAAACATCCTGCAGCAAGAAGGTATCCATGAGATATTTCACTACCAGCAATTGAGCCAATCTGTCTACAAAAGCTCTTTTTGATGAACATTGAATCTTCTCGATAAGAAATTACCTGAGTATTCTTATCAGAGCTATTGAGTTCAAAAACATTTTTCTCAAAATCAATAACTTCAAATGATCTAGGGTAACAAGTAATAATTGGAAGTTGATGCATATTAGTATTAATGCTTTGTATAAGATTTAAGTTTTTAATTAAATATGAATCCCAGCCTTTCTGAAATTGCATATGAGAATCAATTTGCAGATAGTAGTCCTCATTTTCGAACATTTTTTGAACTCTTGTTCTTGCCCAACAGGGACCCTCTGATATAACAGGATCGACAAGATCGTACTTTATTTGATTTTCAAATGAGAATTTATCTAAATCAATTGACTTTGTAGATTGATCACAAATCCCAAAAATTAAATTTTGAGGTAAATCAGCATTTTCATAAGCACTTAACATAGTACTAGTTAGCATTGGGTCTTGGTATGAGGCAATCGAAATAAAAATTTTCATCATAATTTAAATTTAATATATAAAAATAGTATAATTTGATTCGCAAATGGAACCAAAAAAAATATCTAAAAATGTAACTCTTTATTCTACAGACCCAATTGTATATGTAGTATCAGACTTTTTATCTCATGAAGAATGTGGTGCATTCATTGAATTAGGAAAAGGAAAGATGGAAAGAGCAACAGTGATTACAGACGCAGAACATGAAGTGCATGCAGCTAGAACGAATGATTATTGTTGGCTTCAACATGACTCAAATGAACTTGTTCATGAAGTAAGCAAAAGGTTTTCTGTTTTAGTAAAAATGCCAATAAATAATGCAGAACAGTTTCAGCTTGTTTATTATGGCCCAGGTAATCAATATAAACCTCACTTTGATGCTTTTGATAAAAACACTGAGGAGGGTCAAAAAAATTGGTTTCCGGGAGGACAAAGAATGGTAACTGCCTTAGCATACTTAAATGATGTTGAAGAGGGCGGAGAGACTGATTTCCCAGATATCAATGTAAGTGTAAAACCAAATAAGGGAGATGTAGTTGTTTTTCATAATTGTATTGAAGGCACTACTGAAATAAATCCAGATGCATTACACGCTGGATCACCGGTAGTATCTGGTGAGAAATGGGCTGTAAATCTATGGTTTAGAGAGTCAGCTGTATACTAGTTATCTACCTTTAAAGATCTTTGACTATCAGCAATATTATATAAATGGTCCTGAGCTTCTGGTTTGAGTTGTGCAACACCCATGGTTAGCACATCAATAACAGCAGTGTATGCAATTCTTGAGGTGACTGGTTTAGTAATCCTATTTTCAACACCTACATCAATGGTTAACGGAAAGTCACATAAGTTTGATAATGGAGTATTTCCTGGCATGATGCCTATTACTTTTACGCCATTTTTCCTTACTATTTTTACACTATCAATTAATGCCGATGTTGTTCCTGATTGAGATATGGCTACAACAACGTCATCTTTTTCAAGAGAATTAGCTGACATAAATTGAATATGAGGGTCTGATATATATGAAGAAGATATTTTTAATCTAAAAAATTTATGTTGTCCATCCATTGCTACTGGCGCAGATCCTCCAAATGCATAGAATTCGACTCTTTTTGCATTTACAAGTGTCTCTATTGCATTCTCTAAAATAGCTTGATCGATTTGAGATCGAACATTCAATATTTCACTTATAGTTGTATCAAAAACTTTTTCGCATAGTTCATGAATTGAATCATCTTCGTTGATTTCATACATAACAAAATAATCATCCGCTGCAAGTTGTTGTGAAAGATTAATTTTGAACTCTTGAAACCCTGAAAATCCAATTGCCTTACAGAATCTTATTAATGTAGGTTCACTAATTCCCATTTCATTTGATGCTTCGGCCGTTTTCATCATTATTATGGATTTAGGATCTTTGAGAACAAATTCTGCTACAGTTTGTTCTGATTTTCTTAAATCAGGTAATGATTTTTTAATTTGCCTCAATAATTTTGTTGACATAAGGTTAGAATATCTAACTTAAACAAAAAAATGAATCCCCTAAATGGATGTATCTCACATTTTAGATAATTTAAATGATGATCAGAGGAATGCTGTTACTTCTGAGAAACAACATTTACTTGTACTAGCAGGAGCTGGTTCTGGTAAAACAAGAGTTTTGGTTCACAAAGTCGCATGGGAGGTTGAAGCTTTAGGAAAGAATCCCTCTTCAATAATGGCAGTAACATTCACCAATAAAGCTGCGAATGAAATGAGATCAAGAATAGAGACTTTGCTTCAAGCCCAAATTTTTGATTCTTGGGTAGGCACCTTTCATGGCTTGTCTCATAAACTGTTAAAGAGATTTCATAAGGAAGCTGATCTTTCAAGTGGCTTCACAATTTTGGATTCAGATGATCAACTGAGAATAATTAAAAGAATATCAAAAGAATTTAATTTAGATGAAGCTACATGGCCTGCTAGGCAATCGCAATGGCAAATTAATTCATGGAAAGATGAAGGAATTAGAAGCTCAAAAGTAAATGAGGATGGCGACTTTTATACTGAGACAGTAAATAAAATTTATAAAGAATATGAAGAAACATGTAATAGAGACGATTTAGTTGATTTTGGAGAATTGATATTAAAATCATATGAGGTTATAAAAAAGTCACCCTCAGTAAAAATGTTTTTTGAGTCTAGATTTGAATCAGTTCTCATAGATGAGTTTCAAGATACTAATACAATTCAATATAAATGGCTTCAAGAAATTGCTTCTGCAAAAACAAAAATTACTGCAGTCGGAGACGACGACCAGTCAATTTATGGTTGGAGAGGGGCAAAAGTCGAGCATGTAAATTCATTTACAGAAGACTATAACAACACTGAGATTATAAGGCTTGAACAAAATTATAGATCCACAAGTGTAATTCTCAATGCTGCTAATTCTCTAATAGATAATAATAAAGACAGACTTGGGAAAAATCTTTGGACTGAAAAAGTTGAGGGAGAAAATATAATTTTATACCAAGCATATAATGAGCAAGATGAAGCAAGATATGTAGCTGACGTATTAAAAGACTGGATGCATAAAGGTGGAGCTTATGAAGAGACCGCAATTTTATATAGATCTAACGCACAGTCAAGAGCTATTGAAGAAGCTTTATTACGGATTAGCATACCTTATAGAATTTATGGCGGGCTGCGCTTTTATGAAAGGCTTGAGATTAAGAATGCAATAGCATATTTAAAAGTTATTTTTAATAATAATGATAACCCATCATTTGAAAGATCTGTTTCAAACCCAACCAGAGGTGTTGGAGAAAAAACGCTAAATAAGATCAGACAAACTTCCAAGAAATATAATATTTCATATATTAAAGCATCTGCCAAACTTATTGATGAAGGAAACATTTCAGGAAGAGGTGGAGCAGGATTAAAAGACTATTTAGAATTTGTTGCAGGGTGCAAAAATTTTATTGAAGAAAATACTTTGTCTGAATTGATGGAATTAATAATTAAAGAAACTGGCTTGTATGCATATCATGGAAAAGAGGCTGGAGAGAAAGGCAAGACCAGAACTGAAAATTTAGAAGAACTTATAACTGCAACAAAAAACTTTGAGCAAAGCATCAAAGAAGAAATAACAAACTCTCAAATTGCTGAAAGATATCTTGATATTATTTCACTTGATTCAGGTGACAGACAAGCATCGGAACATGATGATGCAGCGCAGCTTATGACGATGCATTCAGCGAAAGGGCTTGAATTTAAATTAGTAATATTAACTGGTTTAGAAGAGAGCCTATTTCCTCATGGAAGATCAATGGAAAGCTCTTCACAATTAGAAGAAGAAAGGCGACTTTGTTATGTAGCAATCACTAGGGCTATGGAAAAACTATATATTACGCACGCTGAATCAAGAAGGCTTCATGGTACAGACACCTTTAACCCTCCCTCAAGATTTTTAAAAGAAATACCAAAAGACTTAATTGATGAGATTAGACCTAGAGCGCAAACGAATATTCCTTATAATAGAAAGGATTTTAATGAGACAAAAATTGAATTTGAGATGGATATAGGGATATCGTTAGGACAGAAAGTGAGACATAAGAAGTTTGGCGAAGGTATTGTTTTAAATTATGAAGGTTCTGGTGAGTCTGCAAGAGTTCAAGTAAATTTTGAAGACTCAGGAACAAAATGGCTGGTAATGTCATATGCAAACTTAGAAAAAATGTAATGAAAAAAAATATATATCTTGTACTTTTATTGCCATTTATCTTTGCATGCACTGTAGATAACGAACAAAATATTTCCTCTTTTGAAGAAGAAAAAAAATATGAGTGGCGACTCATAACTGCGTGGCCAAAAAATTATCCAGGTCTAGGCATGGCACCAGAGCGAATAGCAAACCTCGTTGAAGAAATGAGTGACGGACAAATGAAAATAACTGTCTATGGAGCTGGTGAACAGGTTCCTGCATTTGGTGTTTTTGATGCTGTCTCAAGTGGGTCTCATCAGATGGGCCATAGCGGTGGTTATTTTTGGAAAGGGAAAGCACCAGCTGCTCAGTTTTTTACTGGAGTTCCGTTTGGTTTAACAGCAGATGAAATCAATGCGTGGACTAATAGGGGTGGAGGCATCGAATTATGGAGAGAGATATATGAACCGTTTAATATATATCCTATTCCTGCAGGTAATACTGGCACTCAAATGTTTGGTTGGTTTAATAAAGAAATTAATTCTCTAGATGATATTAAAGGTCTTAAAATGAGAATTCCTGGAGTTGGTGGCGAAGTTTTAAAGAGAGCTGGAGGAATACCAGTTACGCTACCGGGCGGTGAATTATTTACCGCTCTTCAGACTGGAGTCATTGATGCTACTGAGTGGGTAGGACCATATAACGATTTAACTTTTGGCTTTCATCAAATTGCAAAATATTATTACTATCCAGGATGGCATGAGCCTGGCTCAATGTTAGAACTTTTAATCAATAAAGATGAATGGGAACAACTACCAAGTCACCTAAAAGCAATAATAGAAACCGCAGCTAAAGCTGTAAATCAAGACATATTAGATGAATATACGGCTAAGAATAACTCTGCTCTTCGCGAGCTAGTGGATACCCACAATGTTGAGCTGAGAAAACTTCCAGATGATGTAATAAATGAATTTAAATTAATTGCAAATCAAATTCTTGAGGAAAACGCGCAAAAAGATGAAATGGTAAACAAAGTATATCAATCATATAAAAGCTTTAAAAAAGATGTCTCTGAATATCATAAAGTTTCAGAGGATGCCTTTGTAGAGGCTAGAAACAATTAGTGCTTGAAGATTTAACTTTTAAGTCTCTCGGTCTTGTGAACTATCATGAAACACTTGAGTTAATGCAATCACATGTGAAGTCTGACGATTTCAGAAATGAGATTTGGCTTTTAGAACATAACCCTGTGTTCACACTTGGCACAGCTGCAAACGAAAATCATATTCTTGATTCCAGGGAGATCCCTGTTGTTAAATCAGATAGAGGAGGTGAAGTTACCTATCACGGTCCTGGACAATTAGTTGTTTATTTTTTGCTTGATGTAAAAAAGTTAAGTTTTAGTCCTAAGAAGTTAGTAACTTCTATCCAGTATTTTGTTAAAAGTTTGCTATTAGATTTATCAATACAATCAAATTTTATTGAAGGCGCACCAGGTGTATATGTAGACAAAAAGAAAATCGCATCAATTGGATTAAGGATATCTAATGGCAAGTCATATCACGGCCTTAGCATTAATTTTGATATGGACTTATCGCCTTTTAAACAAATCAATCCATGTGGATATAAAGGACTTGAAGTAATACAGATAAATGATTTGAATAAGAATATTTCTAAATTACAATTAGAGAAATTAATCATTGATATGCTTAAAAATATATTTTAGTTATGGAAATAATACCGACCTCAAAAATCATAAATCGTGATGGAATTAAAGCCATTAAAAATGGTCAAAAATTAAATAAATTTTCAAATATTCCAACACCGAAAAAGCCAAACTGGTTAAAAGTCAAAGCTGAATTTAATCCAAATTTTCATAAAGTAAAAGAACAGGTTCAAAGCAAACAACTTTACACGGTATGTGAAGAAGCTCATTGCCCAAACATTAGCGAATGTTGGTCTGCTGGTACAGCTACTTTTATGCTCATGGGTTCTGTATGTACAAGATCTTGTAAGTTTTGCTCTGTCGATACTGGAAATCCTAATGGTTGGTTAGATAAAAATGAACCATTCAATACTGCGAAAGCTGTTGAGATAATGAAATTAAAGTATGTAGTTCTTACATCTGTAAATAGAGACGATCTTCCAGATGGAGGTGCACAACACTTTGCTGACACAGTCAAACTCATAAAAAAACTGAATCCAAATACAGCTGTTGAAGCTTTAACTCCAGATTTTAAGGGACTATCTTCTTCTATTGATACCTTAGTCAATTGCGGTCTTGAAGTGTTTGCTCAAAATATAGAAACTGTTGAAAGACTTACTCATCAAGTTAGAGACATCAGAGCAGGATATCAACAAACACTCGATGTTCTTTTAGAATCAAAACGCATTAATCCAAAAGTTCTAACGAAAAGTAGTATTATCCTTGGTCTCGGTGAAGAGGATTCAGAAATAGAGCAAACTATGGATGACCTTGTTAAAAATAAGGTTGATATATTAACTATTGGACAATACTTAAGACCAACCATAAATCATCATCCTATTGAAAGATGGGTTTCTCCTGAAGAATTTGAGAAATATAGACTAATAGGTTTAAGAAAAGGTTTTTTAGAAGTCGTTTCAGGACCAATGGTTCGTTCTAGTTATAGGGCTGAGAGAGCGCTTGAAAAAAATAATGCTGGTTTAAAAGCTCAATCTAAAAATTAAAGTCTTTAGCGAGAGCTTCTCTGACAAGTTTAGTCCAAACCTCATATCCTTTTTTATTCATATGAAGACCATCTTCAATATATAACTCTGACATTCTGGTTCCATCTTTATTTAGCATTGAATTCCAGACATCAATATATTCTAAGAAAGGATCTTCATCTGCTAAGACACTAATTGATCTATTGTAAATTCTCTCCTCTTCGTCAAGATAAATTCTTGAAACAGATGGCTTTATTCCAATTACATAAACTTTTATATTTTTAAAGTTTTTTCTAACAAGATTCAAAAATTTTTTAAAATCGTTTATTGTTTCTTCCGGAGTTTTTAAGGCAGTAAGGTCATTTGTTCCACAAAAAAATACTATTGCTTCTGGATTATATGGCTCAACAATTTCTTTAAAATGATGAATGACATGTGAAATATGCGCACCTCCAAAACCACGATTT
>TARA_B100001057_G_scaffold499798_1_pt1 | contig 24686 bp, 24 predicted proteins | sample TARA_B100001057 | Tara Oceans TARA_B100001057 (sample SAMEA2621839) | marine metagenome | biome: marine biome (ENVO:00000447); feature: surface water layer (ENVO:00002042); material: "saline water (ENVO:00002010), including plankton (ENVO:xxxxxxxx)" | depth 5 m
CGTTTCGACTCTGATTCTCTACCATTTTTTGAACTACCAACTCCTTTCTTATGTGCCATAATTAATTACTTTTTTGCAGCTGTTACCTTCTTTGAAACTGTTGCCTTTTTTGAAACTGTTGCCTTCTTTGCAGTTTCTATTTCTTTTTTTGGAGAAGCTTTTTTATTGCTTATTCCTTGAATTACAATTTCAGTTATAGCTTGCCTGTGACCATTTTTAACCTTATAGCCTTTACGTCTTTTCTTTTTAAAAACAATAACCTTATCATCTTTTTTATGAGCGACAACCTTAGCTTCCACATATGTGGAAGAAAGATTTGGCTTTCCCACTTGAACATTTTTTCCATCATCAACTAAAAGTACATTATCGAAAGAAACTTTTGAGCCTTCCTTTGCGTCAATTCTATTAACGAAAAGTTTTTGATCTTTCTTAACCTTAAACTGACTTCCTTGTATTTCAACTACTGCGTACATTAATAATTTTTGAACTGCAAAATTAAACTTTTTATTATAATAAACAAGCCTTATTAGGTATTATAGATCTATCCAATTATCATTTTTTAATGACCAATCTACTACCTGTTTTATCCTTTCAGTAAGCATAATTGAAGGCGTCCACCCTAATTTTTTCATTTTTTCTCCAGAAAGTGAATATCTCAAATCATGGCCTGGCCTAGAGGAGTGAAAATCTACCATTTCATAATTTAATTTTTTTTCTTGAGAAGTTGCAATTATTTTTGCAAGCTCCAGATTATTTAACTCTTCAGAGCCTACAATATTAAACTTAGGGCACTTTGCTCCTCCAAAGTCAGGCTTAAAGTCAGTTTTATTAGTTAAAAGAAAATGTATAGCTTCAGCTACATCCTCCGCATGAATATAATGACGAGAACCTGGAATTTTTTTAGTTTTATCTGAATGTATTGTTACAGTCTCTCCATCTCTAATTTTTCTTATACACATTGGTATAAATTTTTCTGGATGTTGTCTTTCTCCAAATACGTTCATAGTATGGGTAACATAAACTGGAAGCCCATAAGTGTTTTCATAAGCAACTGCTAGTTCTTCACCTCCAGCTTTTGTCGCACTATATGGATTTGTTGAGTTATATCTATCATTTTCTTTATAATCAATCCCTTTAGGTGCTGGACCAAATACTTCATCTGTACTGAAGTATATTATTCTCTCCAAGCCATTTTTTTCATTAATATATCTTGCATAATCTAATATATTAGCTGTTCCTACAACATTATCTAAAACAAATTCCATTGGATAGTTAATACTTCGATCTACATGAGATCCTGCAGCTAAATGAAGTATAATATCAACCTCTCCTATTTCTTTTTTAATCCATGGATTGATCTCAGATTTCAAATCATGAAATACAACTTTAACTCTGGATTTTTCTTGGTTTGAAAGTAAAGAAAGAATACTGTCAAGCCTATTAAGATTACCACTATAATCGAGTCTATCTAATGAAACTATATGCCAATTAGTGTTTTTAATTAAATAATAAATTAAATGATGTGAAATAAATCCTGCCCCTCCTGTTACTAATACTTTTTTCAAATCTTTAAATTTTTAATATGATCCTCTAGTCTGTCTTTAGGCATCCAATCTAGTAATTTTAATGTGTCATTATTCTCTCTTAATGTCACTCTATAATTGCCAGGTTGGTCAGGAATATTTTTAGACTTAACATCAAACCTTTGTTTGAAGTAGTTAAATAGGGTATTAATACTGTAATTAATACCCGTACCCAATTCCCATGCATCATGATGATTTAAATTCGAAAAAGCAATCTTTGTAAGACCTTCAACTATGTCAAATACATGGACAAAATCTCTTTTCTGTTCTCCATCACCAACTATAGGAAGAGGCTCACCTTTAATGATTTTTGCTTGCCATATACCTATTACATTTCCATATTTTTCGTCCGCATTTTCACCAGGACCATATACATTATAAAATCTAGCAATTTCAACATTAATATTAAATGAATTCCTGTATAATTTACATATTTCCTCCCCTAGAAACTTATACATAGCATATGGTGAGTCAGATGGGTTATGATGTTTGGAAGATGACCCTGCATAAATAATTTTTGTATTATTTTTTTTTGCCCACTCTAGAACTTTAGATGTACCACTTACATTAACCCTCAATGACTCCTCTGGATCATCAAAAGAAGGTTGAACTCTAGATTGAGCAGCTAAATGAAAACAGAAATCATAATCATTAACTATATTTTTTATGTTTTCAATATCATCATTGATATAATCAACACCTTCAATCTCGTTATCTTTGTTTCCAGTTGTATAATTATCTAGAGAAGATATTAAATAGTTAGAATCCTTTAATTTTTTTATCAGATTTGAGCCTATAAATCCTGCACCTCCAGTAACTAAAATTTTTTTCATTTCTCAAAAATATCAATTAATCTATTCAATAGTTGATTTCGTTCAAACTCTTTTTCAAAATATTTCCTTGCATTTATTCCAAAAGTTTCTAATTCATTTTTGCTCATAGAATTAAATTTAATTAATGTATTTGCTAATAATAATGGATCTTCTGCTTTACAAACAAGACCAGATCTTGAAGAATTAATAATTTCAGCTCCAATACCATTTAGTGAAGCAATTACTGGTTTTCCACAAGCTAGATATGACTGCAGTTTGCCTGGTATAGTCATTGAAAATATTTTTGTATCCTTTAATGAAACTATTAATGCATCAGCACATGCAAAAAAGTCAGGCATTTTTTCTGGTGGATGTGATCCCAAAAAAACAAAATTATCAGAAAGTGAAAAATCATTAATTTTTTTTTCTATTCTTTTTCTTTCTCTGCCATCACCTATTATAATAAAATTAAACTTGACAAATTTTGACTTTAAAATTTTAGCAGCATCAACTATTGTATCAAAACTTTGTGCAACACCAATATTGCCAGCAAAAACAAATTTTAGTCCTTCACCAAATAACAATTTAATTTTTTCTTTAGGTTTTGCTATTTTGTAGAAGTTCTCTGCATAATAAGGATAGTATATTATTTTACTTTCTTTAACTGACTGTTCAACCAGATATTTTTTAAAATGTGGTGACTGTACTAAAATTGTTTTATAAAAATAATAAATTGACCTTGTCATTAAATCAATTAAATAAAGTATTAATTTATTATTAATTCCACCTGCATCTTTAACTGATTCTGGCCATAAGTCATGAACCCAAAGGTATGATTTTACATTAAATTTAAATGAGGCAATGATGCCCAAATAACCCACAGTAATTGGAGATGGGGCATAAACAAAAATTTTATCAAATTTATCATTGATAAATAAAAGTCTAAAAGCTCCAAAAATTACAAAGGAAATGTAATTTATAAATAGTCTTAAACCTGAACCATTCCCTCTTGGTATAATTGGTGAACGGTAAATCTTAATACCTTGATAATAATCTTGTGATTTATTAAAAAAATTATATCCTTTGAAGAACTCACCATTAGGATAATTAGGTTTTGATGTAAATACTGAAACCTTATGACCTTTTTCTTTTAGACCAATGCATAGATCATTAATCCGGAAGTTTTCTGGATAAAAGTATTGAGATATTACTAGTATTCTCAAGTCAAAAAAATTAAATCCCCTTTAAAGATGAGTCTTTTTTCCATACAACTCTGTTAACATAATCTATATATGACAAAATAATTTTAACAACTTTATGAGACACATTATCATGGTTATAGTCTTCTACAATTTTAGGTATAATATTACCTTTATACTGATTGGTAACTACATTAATAGATTCTTTAATTCTATTCTTATTAAGACCTGACATTATTAAGGTTCCCTCGTCCATACCTTCAGGTCTTTCATGGGCTTGTCTAATCATGATTGAGGGAAATTTAAGTATTGAGGATTCCTCTGTTATTGTTCCACTGTCTGATATAACACAATATGCATTTTGCTGCAGTTTTACATAATCAAAAAATCCAAGGGGTTTTAAAAATTGAATTAATTTATGAGATTTTATCTTATTTTTCATCTTATTAATTCTATTATTTGTTCTTGGATGAGTTGAGACAATAACTGGAAATTTATACTCTTCAGCAATTGAATTTAAAGAACCTAGTAAATCTTTTAAATGTTCTTTGTAGTCAACATTTTCTTCTCTATGGACAGAAACTAAAAAATATTTTTTAGGTTTTAATGAAAGCTCTTTATGAATATTACTTTGATTAATTTTTGGTGAATAAAAGTCAAGAATTTCTTTCATACATGAACCAGTTTTAATGATAGTATTTGGATCAATACCCTCAGCCAACAGGTAATTTCTAGCATGTTCAGTCAATGGCATATTAATATCACTTAAATGATCAACAATTTTTCTGTTAATTTCCTCTGGAACTCTTTGATCAAAGCATCTATTGCCTGCTTCCATGTGAAAGATAGGTACCTGTTTTCTTTTTGCTGATATAACAGATAGGCATGAATTAGTATCACCGTATAATAGAATTGCATCTGGTTTTTCTTTTTCAATAATTTTATCAGACTCATTTATTATCTTGGAGATAGTCTCAGCTGTATCTTTACCGACAGCATTCAAAAAATGATTTGGTTTTCTAATTTCTAGATCTTTAAAAAAAATCTCGTTTAACTCATAATCATAGTTTTGACCAGTATGAACTAGTATATGATTTGTATAATTGTCAAGTTCATTGATAACCCTACTTAACTTGATAATTTCAGGTCTAGTTCCAACAATTGTCATTACTTTAGTTTGCATAATATTTATTGTTTGTAAAGACTGGTATAACTGCTACTGTCTTCTTTAAATTCTGATATTAATTCATTCCAATTTGGCATTTTTATACCTGTAATTTCAGTAAATTTTTTGGAATTTAAAACTTTATTAGAGCTTATGTTAGAATTTTCTTCAATGTCAACATTTAAGTTAAAAGCTTCAGATAGTTTTTTTAACAGATCAAATTTAGAAATAGGTTTTGATGAGATATTCATGATACCACTTAATGAAAGGCCATCTTGCAAAATTAGGTTTATTATTTTACCCATTCTAACAGTTGTAATTCCAGAATAAATGGCTTTACTATATCCTTGAATTCTTTTGTTCTTCATACTGTAAAGCCATTCAAATAGCTCAGTGTAATTAAAAACTTCACGACCAATCATTGAGGACCTTAAAGTCAATGAGTAATCGTTATTTATTTCACCTTTAGCCTTAGTAATACCATAAGTATCTTTAGCATCTGTATTAGAATCCTCAGAGTAATCTCCTTTATCTCCACTATACACACAATCTGTACTAAAATGAATTAATTTAGAGTTGTTACTTTTGGACCAATTATCAAGGAAATGCGGCAGTTTTGAATTTAATAATTCAGAATTTATAATTGATTTATTTAATCCTCTTCTGGGAGTAATACCAACGCAATTAATTATTATTGATGGGGAAACATTTTTTAATAAACTCTCTAAGTTATTTTTAAGAAAGTCATGTTTAACAATTTTTCCTTGATGTAATCCAATATCCTGTTTCTTAAGATCTTTTCTTGATGTTCCAAAAAGTTCATAGTTGTTTTGAATAGATTGAGCAATTTTATGACCAATCATTCCATCTATACCTAAAACTAAAACTTTCATTTATTATAGCCTATTGATTCTAGGAGTTCAATTAGTTCTTTTTCTTCAAGTCTAACAGTATTATATGAGTTAAATTCTTCCATTTGTGAAGATTGCATTCCTTTAGAAAAATACTTTTCATAATTTAAATCTCTATTATCAGCGGGAATTTTAAAGTAGCTGCCTAGATCCTCTGAAATTAGTCTCTCTTCTTTTGATAGAAGGGTTTCATGAATTTTTTCTCCGTGTCTAATTCCGATATTTTTTATTTCAGAGTTTGAGCTATATATTTTTTTCATTGTCTCAGCAAGCTCTCCAATTGTAGTTGAAGGGGCTTTCTGAACAAATATATCACCAGTATTTCCGTTTTCAAATGCATATAAAACAAGTTCAACAGCATTTTCTAATGTCATCATAAATCTTGTCATATTAGGATCAGTTATAGTTATTGGCTTACCACTCTTAATTTGTTCATAGAAAAGTGGGATTACTGAGCCTCGTGAGGCCATAACATTACCATATCTAGTTCCTATGATTTTTATTTTATTACTTACTCTTGATTTTGCTACAAAAACTTTTTCCATGAGTGACTTAGAAACACCCATAGCATTAATCGGATAGACAGCTTTATCAGTACTTAAGCAAATTACTTTTTCAACATTATTATGAAGTGCTGCATTTAGAAGATTTTCAGTTCCAATTATATTTGTTCTAACAGCCTCCATAGGATAGAATTCACACGACGGAACCTGCTTGAGAGCAGCTGCATGAAAGACATAATCAACTCCTGCAATTGCTTGATCAATACTTTGTTTTTCCCTAACATCTCCTATAAAGAATTTGATTTTTTCATTTTGATATATTCGACGCATATCATCTTGTTTTTTCTCATCTCTGGAGAATATTCTTATTTCATCAATATCAGTATTTATAAATTTTTGAAGCACTGCATTCCCAAAAGAACCAGTTCCTCCTGTAATAAGTAAAACTTTATTTTTAAACATTATTAGAAATATATTTTACAAAAGTATCAATTTTATTTTCAACGATTATTTTAGAATGTTTTATGTTTTTTTTTGTTATAGCAAATACTATTGATTCTGACATTTTTGATGAAGATAAAGGATCAAATTTAATTGAGGGAGTTATTACCTCATTAACATAATTTAAGTTTGGTGCTAAAACTTTACAATTATAATTTATAGACTCAATTAGGGGTAGTCCAAAGCTCTCATTTAAAGAAGGAAAAATTAAAAATTGTGTTTTTTGATATACATTTTCAAGTTTACTAAACTCTAATATACCATGATTAACTATTTTTAAATTTTTTGGTGCAGCTATTTTTGAATAAGGTGAATTTATAAATTCATAGTTTGATAATGTTAAATTTAGCTTTAAAACACAATTAGTTTTGTTAGCAGCTTTGATGAAAGCCGTAAATAACCTTTTATGATTTTTATGTTTTGAACCGTTAGATACATACAAAAATGAATTTAATTCTTTATTTGAGTATATTAATTTTTTTTCTTTAAATATTGGAGTTATATGTAGATTTGAAGAATTTAATCCAAGATGTTTAATCCCTTTTTGATACATCAAATTTGACTGCACATACCAATTATATTGTTTATTATTTCTTGAAATAATATATTGTTTCTTTAAAAAGTTTAAAACTTTATTTTTCAAACTTAAATTTGAACTAAATGGATCTAATAATAAGTCGTTATGAAAAAAAACATGTACAGGCTTTGAAATAAATATTGGTGGAGGCACATTTGATAAACAAACAAAAGACAAAAAAGTTTCTACCTCTTCTTTATAAAATTTATTTCTAAGTTGTTCCTTTGCTAATACAAACTTGTGATTTAAATTTCTATAAGGGATTTCTTTATTTTTTTCTAACCTTTTGTCAAAAAGGAAGAAAAAATTACTAAGTAATTTAAGTTTTTCTAACTTATTTATAATTTCAATAAGTATAATTTTTCCTCCCCCAGAATTAATATAAACAGAATCAATTAAAACTTTATTAATTTCTTTCATGTTAGTTAAATTAAAGTTATTGAGATAATTTTTCTAAAAATTTTAAAGAGAGTACTTAAAAATTGATTACTTGAATTATTAATTTTATTATTTAACAAGTTAATTACTTTAAATGTGTAAGATTTTTCGATTTCAATTTTAGTTTTCGAATACTCCTCAATATCTACTTTAAATGTCTGTGGATCAAAATATAATTTTCTAGCAATCATTGTATTTAAAAGTTGAGTTCTTGATCTAGTAACTGAAACATTTTCTTCATTTTTTCTAATATTATATAGAGGCATATCTATGTTGCTGAGTTCACCTATTCTACTTAATCTATAGAATAGTTCATAATCTTCAGCTACACTAAATTTTTCATCATAACTTCCGGATTTAATAATGGCATCTTTATAGAACATAATCGATGCATGAATTATTGATGGTTGCATTTTTCTCATTTTTTTCAATATTGAAGTGTTATTTTCTGGGACATTTACGAGACTTTTAAACCTGGACATATTATCAATAATTGAGCCTCCGGTTCCTAATAAAATTGAATTAGAATTGAAGAAACTTGATAATTGTATTGAAATTTTTTCTTTGTCTATCTCATCATCCCCATCCATCCTCATAATAATTTCATTTTTACATTTTTTTAAACCATAATTAAGAGTTTCAATTAAACCACTATTAGATTTATTATACACTTTTATTCTTTCATCTTTTATAGAATTTATAACGTCAATTGAATTATCTGAGGAACCATCATTGACTATTATTAATTCATAATTAGAATAGGAATTATTTAAAACACTATCAACTGCCCTTTTAATGAATTTTTCATCATTAAATACAGGTAATAATATTGAAATTCTATCTTTCATTTAAAAATTGATTTATATATATTTTTTGCAAAATTATAGAAGCCAAATTTTTTTGAAATTGGAATCATTCTAGCAACTAATTTCGTTTTAAATAAATTTATATAATTAGAAACTTTTAGTATACTTAATAATGGATCTTTAGATTGTTTATTAATTAATTTAATATCTATTCTATCTTTTATTTCATTTCTATTTTTTTTCATTTTTTTAATCTGTTCAATTGAAACAAACTTAAAATCATTAAAATAGAAATAGTGATTTGGATTGAATAATAGATCCTCAATTTTTTCCTTATGATAAACTAGTTGACTAGCATGATTATCAAATCCATCTATAGAACCGGATAAACACAAGTAATCTAAATCATTTGTATCCCTAATACCATAGATACTCAAAACACTTCCCCCATCGATAATTATTTCGTCATTATTTATATTTAAAGAATTTAATTTTTCCTTTAATAATTTTAGATTATGAAAAGTATTGTGAAATAAATATGGTTTTGAATTATTTAAAAAATGAATAGAATTTGAATTAAGAATATATTTACCTAACTCTAAGGTCTCAGATTGTTCATCTGTTATATGTATAGATGCTTTACCAATATTAAATTTTTCTCTAAGGTTATCTTTAATTTGGTTTACTATTGATAATGATTCTTCATGAAAAAATATAGCATGAATATCTGAGAACTGCTTAAATGATTCTGATAGCTTAACGTGAGCCCCACCATATCCATTGCTAAAGTCTCCAATCCACTTCTGTTCCTTATAAACTTGTGCAAGGAAGTTATGCGCTCCATTATAATTTAATCTAAATTTTTTCTCATAAACTATATTTTTAAAGCTACTTAGATATTCTTTTTTTTTGTCGGCAGATGGCCAGACTAGTGCTAAAAATGTATTAGATTTTAAGTCAATATAGTTCAGTACGGCTAACTCAAGAATATTTTGTGATATACCTCTATCTTTAAAGAATTGATATCCATAATTACTTTTTTTATTTTCTTTTATTTCATAAAAAACATCTTGATTTAGATAAATTGATGAGGCAACTCTATGAGCTCCATTTAAAATTGATAAATCACTTTCAACTGGTATCACAGATATTTCAGGATTAAATCTCTTTTCTTTTATATTATTAAAAGTCTTTATAAATGATTTATGAAACTCATCAATACCTTCTTTACCATTATCAATTTCTTTGTATAAACCATTTGTAATAATCTTTATATGCTCGTTATATATTTCATCTGCAAAATCTTTTGATTTATCATAAAATTTAAGGTATAGATATTTAAATACTATATCTAGCCTATTAGGAGTTAAAAGTTCAATTGATTTAATATAACCATTTTTACTATCTGATACTTTCATAGATATGTTTTGCAATTATTCTAGCATTATATTTAGCACAAAAAATTTTAGATTTATCTGAGCTAAAGAAATCAATAATATCATCTCTAGTTCTAATAATCTTCGAGTTGTCAAATGATTTAATATAGCTGTCGATTTCTGCAACAGAACCAAATTGATTAGAGTCAATAAAAATCTCAGATGGTATAAAATCCTTAACATTATTTGCTCCTCTATATATGGGAATTGTTAGAGAAAAAAATGAGTCAAAAATTTTCTCTGTGATATAACCCTTAATATTTTCTATGTTTTCATATGTGAAAGAGAAATTGTAATTAGATAAAATTTGACTTTTTGATCTTATTTCCCCTTTGAATGTATTTAGGTTTTTTGAAGATACTTTATTCATTAATTTACCTAATAATGAAAAGCGGTTTAAATAAGTTAGAGGAAATGATTTTATTTTAAATTCATCCCAGCCTTTTCCATAAAGATCAAAATCATTTGGTGAATGTTCTTCATACCAATTTATAATCTCACGTCTTTTCGAATAAAGCTCATCTTTATGATTACTTATTTTATTTCTTGATATCATGACAGAATGTTTAGTTCTTGATTTTTTCATGTAATTCAACTTTAAAGAGTCTAAATTATATGAGAAATTATATTTAAAATATTTCTTGTTATCAACAAAACTGTCGTTCCACGTAAATATTTTATCGAATTTTTTTAAAATGGATTCATTATAATTATTTGGATAAACAGATGGAGGTTCAATAACTATTAGAAATTTTTTTGCTTTAGTATTATTCCATTTTATTCTATTTACAGCATCTAAGTATATGTATATATCTGTATCTAAACGATTACACAAATCATATGTATTTAACTTTATTCCGTAATTGAGCAGTTCATTCCTTAATGATATATATTTAAAGGATCTGCCATCAAATTTTGTTTTATTTAGGCTATCATCAAAAATCTTATTTTTTGAGTAATCATTATCAACAACTATTGCAGCATTAATCATTACTTATTAATTAGAAAGATTGATTTTAATTTAAAAACATGAAACTTGATGAGTTTGCTATCAAAAAAATCATATAATATTTCAACTAAAAATAAAGCTATAGCTGTTGACACTGCAACTCCATAAACTCCATAAAGTTCAATTAAAATAATATTTAATAAAACGTTTATTAAGATCCCAAAAATTACTTTTATGAAAAGTCTTTTCTCTAAATTATTTGAGTATAAAACTTTAGAATAGATACTACCAATTGATATTAAAACTATATTAAAGCTTAATATGTAGAGAATTAATACGCTATTAGAAAAAGCTTCTCCAAACAAAAAGTTTATTAGTATTTCACCAAAGAATATTAATCCAAAAAAAACAATTAAAGCAGAAAAAAAGTTTAATTTATACATTAGTGATAAAGAGTCTGAATTATTCAATTTGAGTTTTGCTAGCTCAACAATTCTTGGAAAAAAAGTTTGTGATAATATTGCGGGTATAAAATAAAAAAATGAGATCAGTTTAAATGACGCAGAATAAAAACCTAGATCTTGGTTAGTCAAAAACCTTTCAATCATAAGTATATCAATTCTATTATAGATAATTGCACCAATAGAGTATAAAAACACATAAGAGGAAGATGATAAAATATTTTTCATAAAAGCCTTGTCTATTTTATGTTTAATTTTAATTGGATTCAAGAAAAAGTAGAATGATAGCATTATACTATAGAGAATAACTTCAAATAGAATTATTAAAATAAAATACAATAAGCTTAACTCTTTTGTAATAGCATAAATTATTAGAAATGATTTAATAACATATGCAATAACTTTTAATATTGATGAGATTCGAATTTGATTTTTAGATATAAAATAATAGTCTAAGACATAAATTGGATTAATTATTAAAATTGTTGAAACAACAATTAATAAGTTATACTTATCATTATTAAAGAAAAGATTAATTACTAGAAATGATAATAACATAAATACAATTCCAAAAAATAGCATTAATATCATTCCATTTCCTAAAACCAAATCGATCCTTTTTTTTCTTGATAAAAGTTTTGTAAGTGTAATATCAAGACCAAAGACTGATAGTCCAAAAAGTATTAGGTAATATGATTCTATAAAGTTATAAATACCAAAAAGACTAGGGCCCAAATAGTCTGCCATTTGTTTAATAACAACTATACCGATAGATATCCTTATGACTTTCTCAATAATTTGGAAGAAAACTTCTTTTAAAACTATTTTTTTATATGTAGTAAGCTTACTTAACATCAAATTTTATGAAATGTTTGAGAAAACATTCATTTTGGAAACATCAGGCCAATCACTAACACTCCATTTTTTTGGTTTTCTTTTAATTGCTTCAGGTAATTTACTTAAACCAACCTCAGCTGTTTCAGGTGTCATATAATAATGATATCCTATTGATTTAATATTCTGTTCTCGCCAAGGAATGTCAGGAACACGACCATCATATGTCATTTTTTTTAACTCTATATAATCACTATAATTAGTTAATAAGATAACACCTCCTCTTCCTAGATTTAAGTGTTTTCTGAATTGAAAGCTAATACACATAAATTTATTGTTGATATAACTTTTTTCTTTCCAGAGAACTGCTGCATCTATAATTTCATCTGTTAAATAGTAATAGTCTTCCCATGATTCATTAGACCATTTTAATTTAATATTAAGTTTTTTCGAAAGAAATGGTATAGAGATGTAGGTTCTTCTTGGTACAATTATTTCTTCAACGTTTTTATACCTTAAGCATAACTCAATTGCATGAGTGCAACAGTCTACTGCAACTGCGTATGGAGAGCCAAAGAAATTTGCAATTTCTTTTTCAAACTGTATAACTTTGTCAAAACTCATTTTCTATAATATTTGAAACTCTAAAAGTGTCAGATTCATAGTCTTTACCTCCTCTTAGCCCTTCTGAAAAAACAATAAACTCATTTCCATCAGATCCTATTTTTAATGCATGTATTTCATAAGGTGGAGTAGAAATCAAATCTCCTTTTTGAGCTATAATTTTCTTAGCTTTTTCTTCTGAATCGATAGGTTTATACCAGTACTCCAAAGAACCATGAGTAATCAAAATATGTTGAGTTGTTTCTTTATGATAGTGATTGCCTCTAATTGAGTTTGGATTTGACTTTATTACTGCAACATGGTCAATCTTTGAATTATAAAAAATATCTGTTATTGAGCCACGATCATCTGAATGGATCTCAAGAGGATATTCTACATTTTTCCATATATTTTTATTTTTCATATTAAGGGTTTAAAAATTGAATTTTTGAATTAATTAATAAAAGTTTATCTTTTAAAATGTCTGAGATATTCCATGATAAAATTAGAGCGTATACCTCTTTATATTTTTGAAAAACCTCTTCATCACTTAAGATTGGTATTCTAGTTAGAGGAGTATATTTCCCTATTTTATGTTCTGAATTATCTGTAACATAGTCAATAATTTTATTATTAAGGCCATAATAATTTAACAGAGTATTTCCCTTGGCAGCAGCTCCCACTGCTACAATTTTTTTGTTTTCTAACTTAAGCTTGTAAATTTTATTTAAAGTTTCAAACTTTCTTTTTTGAATAACTTCAGAATAATTTTTATATGTTAGGGGGTCAAAGAGTCGTTTATTTTCTTCTTCAATTATGAATTTCTCATAATCGTTAATAGATCGGTTATTCAGAGAACAATAGATTCGAATTGACCCACCATGATATTCGGATTTTTGAACTTTAAAGATTTTAAGTCCATTAGATTCAAGCATATACTTTGCAGATTTTACTGTGAAATAGGAAACATGTTCGTGATATATTTGATCAAACCTATAATCTTTTATAGTATCTAGCCAATATGGTACCTCGAAAACAAAGATTCCATTAGTATTTAGACATGATGAAATTCCATTTAAAAAATCTTTTGGATTATCCGAATGATTAAAAACGTTATTTGCAATAATCATATCGTATTTTAATTTCAATTTAGCTGCATTTTTACTATTAAATAGCCCATGTATGGTTTTGATATTAGACTTTTTTGCTACATCAACCATCTTTTTTGAAGAGTCATAACCTGTGACGTTTTTAAAACCCTCTTTTTTGAATAAAGAAAGGAGATAACCATCATTTGATCCTATCTCTAGTATAGAGGATTCATAATTGATCAATCTTAAATTAATTATATCCTTACAATAACTACTCCAATATTTTCTAGAGAATGATGAATTTGATGAAGTATATGAATAATCGTAAAGATTATACCTATCATCTGGGTTAGTTTCAACTCCAAGTTTAATTTCAAAATTCTTTTTGTTAAGATAGCATTCAAGTGGGAAAACAGGTTCTGATAAATGTAACTGATCTTTTGAAATAAAAGTATCAGCATAAGGGTGCATACCTAAATCAATAATTTTTTGTTTCATAGGTTAGTTTTATCATTAATTTTTCCAAAATATGGACCGTTTTTTACCTCATACATTATAGTTTCTTTACTTAAAACTTCAAGAGAATGTCCTCCTCTGAATAATACTATACAGTCTCCATCAGTTAAAATTTCTTCATCAATTAAATCATCGTCTAAATCAAAAATTTCTGCCTTAACTTTTCCTTTTATAATAATCCAAGATTCCTGTGTACGGTTAGTATTTCTAGCTATCTGAAAATGCTTATGTGGTTCAACTTTTATAAGTTCAGAAAACTTTCTAGCACTTACTTGAAGAAATTCTTCATCTGGCGATAGATCTTTTCTGTAATTAGATATTTCATTTAATCGAATAATTGATGCAATAAGCAGTTTGTCTTGACTCTTAGAATAAATTTTTCTCATAATATTATATTAATGTATATAAGACGTCTAGTGTATTACCAGTAAAATTATCTCCTGGCTTTACAAAGCCTGATCCTCTTCCAATCTTTTTATATTGATTTAAAAGTAGATTGTCGAAGTCATGCTCATAATTTGAACAGTCTAAATAAGGGTTATCAACCAAATCATTTACAGCTTCAACCTGTATCATCTTAACTTTGCCAGGCTCTATATATTTATCAAAAATTGTTAATAAGACTTTGTGATCATAGCCCTCAATATCAGAGATATAGAAATCAATTTTTTTAATAGATTTTTCAATTAAAAAATCACATAAATTAATTGTTTTCACCTCTATCGATTTTCTTGATTGGTAACTATTTGATTTACTAAATCTTGATAATGACGCACTTGCGTCATTATTCATATTATCAGGCAAATAAAATTTTACTTTACCTTTTTTATCAGAAAGAGCAAAATTGAATATCTCAACTCCTTTAAATTGATTGTAATATGAAACTTTGTTATAATTCTCAATATTGGGTTCAAATCCTATTACTCTTTTGTATTTGAAGAAAATCTTTTGGAAAGAATCTCCAACATTCAAACCTGCATATATTAAGGTTCCTCTCTTTTGGAAAAAAAAAGGGTAAATTACTGATACAAATTGCCAATAATGACTATTGAATCTTTTATAATATTTCCCTAATAAAAACCTTAATACTTTTTTCATTATTTATTATTATAAATTTCTAACCAAAATTCAACCATTTCATCTAGAAGTGTCTCAAAAGAATACTCTGGCTTCCAATTAAACTTTTCTCTAAGTCTAGTTGAATCACCTTTTAAGTATTTAAGTTCTTCGGGTCTCAGATATTTAGGGTTTTGGGAAATATATTTTTCTGAATCTAGTTCAAGCTTTTTGAATACATAATTTGTCATATCTCTAACAGAATGAGTTACACCAGTAGATACAACAAAATCCTCAGGTTTATTATTATTTATAATTAAATGCATAGCCCTAACGTAATCTTTTGAATGTCCCCAGTCTCTGTATGAATCCATATTTCCAAGTTCAAGTCGATCTTTAATTCCTAACTTTATTTGTACAGCGGTCTTTACCACTTTATTAGTTACAAAGTTGCTCCCTCTTCGTGGTGATTCATGATTAAATAAAATTCCATTAACGATATGTAGTTTATATGATTGTCTATAGTTTCTAGAAATATTAAAGCCAAACACTTTAGCACATCCGTAGGGACTAACAGGGTTAAATGGAGTAGTTTCTCTTTGAAAACCATCTTCGTCAACAGAATTTCCAAACATTTCAGATGAACTTGCTTGATAAAACTTTGCTTTTGGACAATTAAGTCTGAATGCTTCCAAAATGTTAAGCACACCTAAAGCATTTGTTTGAACTGTAAATTGAGGTATATCAAAACTAATTCTGACATGACTCTGTGCTGCCAAATTATAGATTTCGTCTGGCTTAATCAGATTAAGATTTCTTGATAAACAAGATTGATCTAGAACATCTCCATATTCAATATTTAATCTGTTATCAAAAGTTTCTAATCTGTTAGATTGATTTTCTGGTACTGAATTTCTTCTTACAATACCATATACATCATACCCTTTTTCTAATAGGAACTGTGATAGATAACTTCCATCTTGTCCATTAATTCCTGTAATAAATGCTTTCTTTTTTTTCATTTGTTTAATTTATTTGTATTTAGAGTCTAAGCTTAACTGACTTTTTATTTAAAATATTTCTGAAATCAAAAATCTCATAATCTGAACTTGGTTTTTCGATATTTAAGAATTCATCCCATTCAGTTAGAATCGCAATAATTTTAGACACTGAGACGATTGATTCAAGACTTTCATATACTGTGATGTTAGATAGATAATTTTCATTTAATTCACCCTCCTTTTGATTTAAAACATTAATATCTTTTATTATCTTTTCTCTAGATATCATTGGATCATATATAATTACTTTGAAACCTAGTTTTAGTAACTTATATGTAATATATATTGAAGCCGACTCTCTACTATCGTTCGTATTTTTTTTAAAAGCCCACCCCAAAATTGAAATTTTCTTTTCTAAAGAATTTTTTTTAAAATAATTTTCAATTATTTCTGTAATTCTTATTTGCTGATAATGGTTTATTTTGACTACTCCATACCAATACTCAGCAATATCATCTAATCCATAAAATTGACATAAATAAACCAGATTAAGTATATCTTTCTTAAAACAACTCCCTCCAAAGCCTGGTGAAACCTTTAAAAACTTACTTCCAATTCTATGATCCATTCCAATTGCTTTAGAAACTTCATCAATATCAGCTCCTGTTTCACTACATAATGCAGATAGACTATTTATTGATGATATTCGCTGAGCCAACATTGCATTAGAGGCCAGTTTTGATAACTCTGAAGACCAAATATTAGACCTTAAGATTTTTTCTTTTGGTATCCATCTTTCATAAATTTCTGATAATTTATCAGCAGCTTTTATTCCCATGTCTGTTTGATCAGAACCTATTAGCACTCTATCGGATTTAAACAAATCTTGGATTGCAGTACCTTCGGCAAGAAATTCAGGATTAGATAGGATCTCAAAGTTTATGCTTTTTGAATTTTTATTGACTATTTCTTTAATTTTTTCAGCTGTTCTTACTGGAAGAGTTGACTTTTCTATTATTATTTTATCAGATTCAGAATACTTAGCAATCATCTTTGATGACTCAATAACATATTTTAGATCAGAGGCCATTCCAGCACCTTCACCAGTTTCCTTTGTTGGAGTATTTACTGCCATAAATATCATGTCTGATTCATATATAGACTTTTCTATATCATTACTAAAAAAAAGATTTTTATTTCTCGTGAATTCTATTATTTCAGATAGTCCAGGTTCAAATACAGGTAGATTTTCAAGTGGACCATTCCATGCTTTTATTTTATTAATATCAATATCTACAACTGTTACATTTATTTCAGGACATTTTAGTGCTATAACAGCCATAGTTGGACCTCCAACATAACCTGCTCCAATACATGCAATATTTTTAATTTTCATCTTTATTTAATAACCACGAAGATGATTGAATCTTTTGACCAAGACCATCTATTAGTTTAATTCCCAATTTATTACAAATCAAAACTTCAGGGATAGATTTATTATTTTGATCGCCACCATTAGCAAAGTAAATATCATGAGATGTTGAGTAGATCTTGTTAACTTCGAATATTGAGTTAATTACTGTTTTATCTTTATCAATTGATAGCATTACATAGTCAACTATTGATAATTCATTAACTATAAGAGCTCTTTCATCTTCTAGCATAAACTCTTTTGATCCTTTCAGTTTTCTTTGTATATCATTATTAACGATTACCATTAAATCATCTCCTAAATTTTTTGCTGAGTGAAAGTATTCCACATGCCCTTTATGAAGTGGATTAAAATAGCCTGAGACAATTATTAATTTTTTTTTCATTTTACTCTATTATAATCATCAGAGATTCGAATTATATCATCTTCTCCAAAATATGTCCCTGTTTGAACCTCTATAAAGATTAGTAATTTATCAGAATTATTAAATATTCTATGTTTTGATTTTTTGGGTATTAATATTGTTTTACCCACAGATACCTTAAAATCTTTTCCTTCAAGTGTTACAATTCCATTTCCTTCAACAATTGTCCAACTTTCTGATCTTCTTGAATGATACTGATAACTCAATCTTTGACCTGATTTTACTTCTATTCGTTTAAGCTTGTATGTTTCTTCATCGTGGATAACATAAAAACTTCCCCAAGGCCTATCCTCTTTAGAAATGAAATTCATATTATTTTGAAAATAAAATTATACTATCCTTATTTGATGGCATTTTGGAAGATAAATAGAAACTAACCTTTCTATTTATTAATTTTTCAATTTTTTCTTCCAAATTTGATATATACTCTGTATTTAAACTTTTCCCTACTAGGAAAACTTCAATTAAACCTGAGTCAATTCCTCTTGCATAATCTCCAACTAAAATTATTTTTTTAACATTCCCCATTTTCTCTAAAACTGTTTCAACAATATCCTCTAAACCAAGATGTTTTAATACAACCTGTCTAAGTGTATTGTAAAGTGGATGTGATGAGTTTACGTTGTACTCAACCTTATTGTTTTTTTTAACTTTATTAAGATAGCCTGCGTTATACAAATGGTTAAGCTCTTTTCTTATTGAATTTGTTGATTCACCCATTTCATTTGCGAGACCGTTTAAATATCCTTTGTTTGCTTGTGAAATAAAGAACTTAATTAATAGTCTTAATCTTGTTTTAGATGTTATCAACTCTCCTAACATATGTAATATTAAGTTATAAAAGTACTTGTTTTTTAGTAATTTTCAAAATAAAAATTATAAGTTAGTTGAATTCGATGTTGATTTATTAATTTTGAATGATGGGTTCTTTATCTATTTTAGTTTCTTTATCTCTTAGCATAGTAGTAATATTTTCAGTGCAAAAATATTTTCTATCTAATAACTTAATAGATAAAGTTAATTCAAGATCCTCTCACATATCTACGGCAACAAGATCAGGTGGTGTTTCTATATTTTTAACTATTTTCTTTATATCAGTCTATTTTTACCTAATTGGATATGAAATTTTTAATTTTTCACTTTTAATTCCCCTAGCCTTGCTTGTCTTAGTTGGACTTTATGATGACATAAATAATATTGACTTCAAATTAAAATTTGTTTTTCAAATAATAGCTGCAAAAATTATAATTGACAATGGTCTAATTATAGAAAATTTACATGGATTTCTGGGTATTTTTGAATTGAATAGAGTATTAGCACAGACATTAACTATTTTTATTATTGTTGCAATAATAAACTCAATAAACTTTATTGATGGCATTGACGGGCTTGCAATCTCAATAACACTATTGTTTATTGTATCTTTTGAATTTTTTGCGTTAGCAACAACCCCGTATTTAAACTTATCAAAGATTTTAGCTCCCTCATTAGTGCCTCTATATTATTTTAATTTTAGAAATAACAACAAAGTTTTTCTAGGAGACTCAGGTTCTTTATTTCTTGGCGGTCTTATTAGTATATATGTTATTCAAATTCTAACAAATAATTATATAATTAAAGAAGAGTTTGATTTGCACAAAATTATATTTATTATTTCTATTTTATTTTACCCAATAATGGATTTAATAAGAATATTCTTTTTGAGAATTATGAAAGGTAATTCCCCCTTTAAACCTGATAAAAATCATATTCATCATATTATAAATAATAAGATTAAAAGTCATTATAAAAGCGTAAGCTTAATAATTACTTTATCAATTTTTGTTTTAATCTTTATACAGGTAATTTTTTAATTACAGAATCTTGACAATTCTAAAGTTTCCACTAATGGATCATCTTTAATTTCACTTATTATTTCACACGCTGTTTCCGTTTTATCATTATTAAGGTATGCTAAAACTAACATATACTTTGCTTTAACTGATTCTGAACCCTTTATATTAATTAGATTATTGAGAGTAATTATTGCTTCATCAAATTTACCTATTTGTAGTTGAGCATTTGCATAGTTCTCTTGATAAGGTAACTCATATGGATTTATCTGACTTGCATCCTTGAAAGACTGTTCAGCTGCAACGTAATTTCCAATCTCATAATAATAATCTCCCATCTCATTTAATTGACTTGCTTGTAGCATTTGCTGAGTACCTATTTTAAGAGTATAATAGCCCCTTTTCAAATTATCATTATCTGACTGAATATCAAATTCAAAATTTTCTAATGCAAAACTATTCTTATCTTCATCCAAGATATCACCCATAGCTGATAGGTATAGTTCATCATGTAACTCTTCTTTAAATTTAGCTTTTTCATAAGCGTTTTTTAAAGCAATTGAATCCTTTTTTAGAACTAGCGTTAAAGCATGATTTGCAAAATGTACAACATTTCCAGATAAATTGTCAAATGCCAACTTAGAATAATGGTAGGCACTATCAAGTTCTTCAAGATTTATAAATGCAAAAGCTTTATAAGATTCACTAAAATATAAATATGGATTGTGGCTAGTCCCCTCATTAAATAGTTCAATTGCATCTCTATATAGTCCATTTTTCATATAAAAGAATCCTTTCATTGATTTCATTGGAATTGCTGTAACGGTCAGATCAGAATATTCCATTTCCATATTATCTATTACATCAAGAGGTAAACTGTAATCTGCAAGATTATAATGAGATAATATTATTCTTTGATCTATTGAAGATTTATATAGCCTATATGATGAGTATAAGACTAATGGTAAGCATAGTATTAATCCGATTAAAAAAATTTTAGTAATTTTTTTATTAATTGTTATTGGCTTAAACTTATAATAATTAATTACTACTGCTAATATGAAAAATAAATGAATTTGCTGAAGAACTCTGGCATAAGGAAAGTTAAACATTGAATCAACAATCCAAATACCAACTACAGTAAAAAAAATAAGCTCATAACCTAAAGGTTTTCTCCTCCTTATTGAATCAATTATTTTCTTTAGTAAGTATAAAAAGATTGAAAGGATTATAAAATAGTATAAAATACCCCCCATGATTCCTGTCTCTGCTACAATTTCAAGAAAATCATTATGAACATGATAAGGTATTATATAACTTTCAATATTCTCCTTATCAGTGTCTATAGAAACAATAGGCCAGTTCCCAATTCCAACTCCTAAAAAAGGGGTTTTTAATATAGATTTGATCGCCTGAGAATAGTATCTTAATCTTGCATTAGTTGAATATTCTTCAAAATTTATTGTAGATAATCTATCTTGAATATTTTCTGTTCTATTATCATAAGTATTTGCTTGAAAATTACTTAATAATATTGCTGTAATTAATGGTAAGAAAATAGTTAATGAAATTTTTAAATAGCTCTGGCTAATTTTATTGTTTTCAAGATTTTTATTGTATAAAAAGCAAACATACAGGAATACTGTAACAAGGAAACTTAGTAATATTGCACTTCTTGTTTGATGAATTACAATTATTGAATATAAAATCAACGTTCCTAGTATAACAAAAACCCATCTATACCTATCGTTCTTAATAGAGAAATAATAGATAAAAGGTAGCTTCATTAGCAATAGATATGAAATAATATTTACACTACCTGAAACACCTCGATATTCAAGAGACCTATTTATTGGATAGCCTAATAAAACAAGATCTTTTAAATATGGATAAAGTGTCGAAAACAGCTCGATTGAACATAGGATTAGTATAACGTTAATAAAGAAATATTTAATATTATTAATCCTAGAAAGGAAATAGATCAACATCACAAAAGCAAAAAGTTGAGAAAACACTTCTGCAATAGTTATTAGTGATTGGATAGTATTTATTGATTGAAAAATACTAAAAATTGCCAAAAGCAAAAATGATATGTAAGCTAATATCTGTTTGTGTTGGATTACTTTTGTTAATATTCTAATTGAATTCCCAAATCCATTCTCATAAATAATTGCCCCAACAGATAAGGTATTGATAATTGAAATATATAAGGTTTGTGGATGGATCTTATCAGCTGCACCGAGATAAGGAACCAGACCAACAAGAACATAAAGAAAAATAAAGGTTTTATTAATCATATATAATTATACAAAAATAAAAAACCCTCCGTAAAGGAGGGTTTAATATCATAAGAATTTAAATATTTCTTATCCTAGCCAGTGAAGTCTAGTGTATGTAGTTCTAGCAGTTCCTGAAGTACTAGTAGTACCAGCATCAGCACCTACACCAGTAACAACATCACCTCTAGCATCTGTAGGGTAAATAGTAGTTGAAGTGTCTGTGTGAACAGCAGATGAACCTACTGAAATTAAATTCGTTACAAGTCCAAATGAATTAGACTGAAGGTTTTCAACAGTTCCAACAACAGTACCATCAACAGTTAGTGTTACGTTATTAGTTCTGTTTGCTTTACCGTTACCAGCAACAGCTTCTTCAAGTGCAATAATAATATCAGTACCTGTAGCAGTGTTGTCAGTAGTAGCTTCAGTAGCACCAATCGTCCATGCAATTCTAGTAATTGTAACAGCACCAGAAGTTGCCATAGAAGCTTGAGCAGCTGTAGCAGGAGTCCAAGTTATTGCAGAAGCATCTCCATAGAATCTACCACCTGATAAAGATGATTTAAGCGTCGGAGCAGTAACTAAAGCAGTTGATAGAGCAGCTGTTGTCCAAGCACTTAGTGTTGTAGACGCTTGTCCTATAGCCCACTTAGAGTTCCATGTATTCAATAATGTTGAAGCAATATTTGCAGCAGCAATAGCACCAGTTGTTGCGTTAGCAGCAAGTGAAGCAGTTACAGACTTACCACCAAATGACATTGTAAATGTATCATAAGTTGTAAGATATGAAGCAGCAGCAGCACCAGCACTACCAATGTTATTACTTAAACTAGCAGCCTCTGTATTTGTATAGTTCTCACCATTAGCACCTTCAGCAGAAGAAATACTAGATAAGAATTGTACGTTCTTTAAAACCGGGTTACCAGTTGCAGCAGCTGTAAATGTAAGACCTAAATTAGAAGCTCTTGTAGTAGTAAGACTTGAAGTTAATTCAGCAACATCAAGAGTATTGTTACCCGTTAATGTAAAAGTACCGAATGTTCCATTATTCTCTAAAATATCAATCGTCTCAACATCAATAGTTAATGTAGAAGATGAAGATACATCTAATAAGTAAGCAATTTTAGCCTTTACAGCAGCGTTATCACCTGAAGTTGTAGTCGTTAAAGTTGATGCAGTGTTAGAGTAAACTAAAGTAACATCATTGTTACCCTCTGAAGAGTAAGAAACAGCGTTACCTGAGTTTTGATCACCCGCAGTTTCACTTGATGTTGCGGCATCAGCAGCAATGTTGTGAAGCTGAACTGTATCAAAGTGAACGTTAGCATCAGATTTAGCATTTGCATTTACAGCAGTTAAATAAGATTTTATCGTTTCCATACCAGAAGTAGTAGTAAAACTACCTAGGTCAGTTGCGTCATTCGTACCATCAATAGAGTATTGAGTTAATCCGTCATCTGTATCTGATGCGCTTGAAGCAACTAATGCATTACTATAAACGTCAACTACTGGATTAGAAGTTGTAGTAGCAGTTCCTATTCCAGTCATACCTGTAAGTTTAACTGTAGCAAGTTTTGCATTACTAGATAAGTTAAACGTCATTATGTTAGTAGCACCTGTGTTGTGGAATAATGTCATTTCGCTGTTTCCTGTAACTGTCATAGCAACAGATTTTCTATCAGCAGTTGTACCGTAGAAGTTAAGATCAGTTGTGTGATCTAAATCAACAGTAGCAATTCCATCATTGTTTGTAACTGTTACATTACCAATTTCTGAACCAGTAACATCTAAAGTTGTTAAGTTATCATTATCAGTAATTGTTAGATCACCTGTTGTAACATCTATATCAAGAGAAGCTAAATTAGCTAAACTTGTAAAAGATAAACTTTGGTAAAATCCAGTTAATGTTACAGAAGTTAAATTAGCCATACTAGCAAAAGCTAAAGCTGGAGTAGGACTTGTATACCCTGTAACAGCAGCACCATATGCTGAAGGAGCTGTCTGAGTAGCAGTTAATGCTGGGTCAGAAGCTTTGTCAACATCTAAAGTAACTGTTTTTAAAGCAGTAGCTGAACTAAATGCAAAGTCCTCAACATCTGTCATAGTGATATTTTCAACACCACCATTTACAGTAATAGGTCCTTTAAATCCAGTAATTGTTGCATTCTCTACATTAGTTAAACTAAGAGATCCAGCGTAAGCAGTCATATTAGATATAGTTACATCTTTTGGACCATTTAAAGCTAAAGCAACTGGAGCTGCAGTTCCATCAGTTTT
>TARA_B100001057_G_scaffold477908_1_pt1 | contig 24637 bp, 20 predicted proteins | sample TARA_B100001057 | Tara Oceans TARA_B100001057 (sample SAMEA2621839) | marine metagenome | biome: marine biome (ENVO:00000447); feature: surface water layer (ENVO:00002042); material: "saline water (ENVO:00002010), including plankton (ENVO:xxxxxxxx)" | depth 5 m
AACAATAAAATCTTTTGATTTTGATAATTCTTCAATTTTTTTCAACTCCTTAATTAACTTTAATGCTTCTTTGTCTTTAAGTAAATTAATTTTATTTAACATTTTTATATGTGCAATTGAGGCTTTGCAATCATATTGAGCAATTACACTATCATATTTTCTATCATTTCCTACAGTGAACAAGTCTATTTTTTTATCAACCGATTCACTTTTTTCCCATAGTTTCATAATTTGAATTTTATATAATATTATCTAACAGTTTAATATAAATTTTAATTCCTTCTTTAATTTCTTCTAGATAGATGAACTCATTTGCAGTATGTGATCTAGTTGATAATCCAGGACCCATTTTCAGCGAGGGACAATCTAGTGCGGCTTGATCTGATAGGGTAGGAGAGCCATATGTTTTTCTTCCAATTTTTATTCCAGACTTTACTAATTCGTGATTTATACTAATGCTTGAGGCTTCTAATTTTAGTGATCTAGGAGTTAGTTTACAAGGTGCGTTACTTACAATAATATCAGCTATTTCTTTATTTTTGTACATATCATTTACCCTGACATCTACTGTAAAATTTACTTCTCCAGGGATAACATTATGTTCATTTCCTGCTTTTACTTGAGTAACTGTTATTTTGACTGGTCCTAATAGATTTGATTGTTTTTCAAATTTAAAATTCTTAAACCAATTAAGTACAAATGGTAGTTTCATTATAGCGCTATTATTATTAAAATGAGCAGCATGACTAGCTTTTCCGGTTATAATTCCATCAAAAACAATCAATCCTTTTTCAGCAATTGCCATATGCATTTCAGTTGGTTCCCCTATAATAGCAATATCAATATTTGGAAGATATTCTAGAAGACCTCTTAGGCTATTTTCACCTGCAATTTCTTCTTCTGCAGTAGCTGCAATTATTAAATTATATTTTAAATCTTTTTTTTCATGGTAAAAAGCAAATATCGCTAATAAAGAAACTAGTGCTCCTCCAGCATCATTACTCCCCAGTCCATATAATTTATCTTTAACAATCTCAGGTTTAAATGGATCCTTGGTATAGCTACTGTTTGGTTTTACAGTATCATGATGAGAATTTAAAAGTAATGTTGGTTTATTTTCATTGTAATACTTATTTAATCCCCAGATATTGTTTTTAACTCTTTTATAAGGGATGTTTTTATTTTTGAACCAATTTTCAATTCTATCCCCTGTTTTGTTTTCATTTCTTGAAAAAGATTCAATACTAATCAAATCAGTTAATAAAGCTATCGCTTCTTTTGTTAAAACATCAATCATTCTATATTACAATTTTAGTATGAGGAATATTTGAATTTATCATTTTTATAGATCCAATTTTTACAATTTTTACTCCATTTTTGAGTGCATCAAAACAATTATCAATTTTTGGAACCATCCCCCCATCAATTACTCCTTTTTGTTTTAATTTAGTGTATCCAATATAATCTAAGTGATTAATAACACTTTTTTTATCACCAATTAAGTCAAGAACACCATTTTTTTCAAAACAATAAAATAAATTCACATCATAATTGATTGATAAGCTTATAGCTACAGAGGCAGCAATGGTATCTGCATTAGTATTTAGAAGTTGTCCTTTTTTATCATGAGATAATGAGCATATAACGGGTGTGTATTCATTATTTAATAATAGAACTAATAATTCCATATTAATTTTGGTTATATCACCAACAAATCCATAGTTAATTTTCTTTATTGGTCTTTTCTTCGCTTCAATAGTATTACCATCTGGACCTGAAAGACCAATAGCATTACAATTTATAGATTGTAGATTTGAAACAATATTCTTATTAATTTTCCCCGCATAAACCATAGCAATTATATCCAAGGTGGATTTATCAGTAATTCTTCTTCCATCAATTATTTCTGAATTTATTTTAAGTTTTTTAGATATTTTTGTTGCAATTTTACCACCTCCATGTACTAATATCTTTAAACCAGAAATTTTTTTAAAATTATTTAAAAATAATTTTAGTTGCTTTTCATTATCTATTATATTTCCACCAACTTTAATAACGGAAAGTTTATTTCTAATCATCGATTAATTGTTTTAAAATTGCTTGACATGCATAAACTCTATTTTCTGATTGTTTCAATACTAATGAATTTTTGTTATCTAGAACTTCATCAGAGGCAACAATATTTCTTCTAATTGGGAGACAATGCATAAATTTTGCATCATTGGTATGTTTCATTATTTCATTATTGATCATCCACTCTTCATCTTTTTTTAAAATTTTTCCATATTCTTGATAAGAACACCAATTTTTGGCATATACAAAATCAGCTCCCTCAAATGCTTCCTTTTGATTTGTGTATATTTTGATTCCATCAGTTATTTTAGGATCCAAATCGTATCCCTCTGGATTAGCAATTACAAACTCTGAATTAATATTTTTCATCATATTTATAAATGAATTAGCTACTGCATGTGGAAGCGCTTTGGGATGTGGTGCCCAACTTAAAACAATCTTTGGTTTATTTTTATTTTTATGTTCATTAATAGTCATTGCATCTGCTAAAGCCTGAAGTGGGTGAGCTGTCGCGCTTTCCATATTAATTACAGGTATAGTCGAATACTTTACAAAATTGTTTAATACAACTTCCTCTTCATCATTTTTTTTATTTTTTAAACTTGCAAAAGCTCTAATTCCAACTATATCGCAATATTGTGAAATTACTCCAGCCGCTTCCTTGATATGTTCTGATTTAATCCCTGACATTTTCGTTCCGTCTTCAAATTCCAATGTCCAAGCTTCACTATCAAAATTCATTATCATTATATTAATACCCAATAAATTTGCTGCTTTTTGGGTACTTAATCTTGTCCTTAGACTTGGATTAAAAAAAATCATTCCCAGAGTTTTATTATTTCCTATATGAGAGTATGAATTTATATTTTTTTTCATCTCAAATGCCAATGAGAGAGTTTTATTAAAATCATTTAAATCCTTAAGTTTTATAAAGTTTTTCATATTACTTCCTTCAATGATTTAAAAAATATATCAATATTTTCTTTTTTGATAGTTAATGGAGGAAGAATCCTTAATAATTTTTTATTTCCACTATTACCAGTAAAAATTTTCTTATCATAAATCAATTTTTTTCTGATTTCTTTTACATCATATTTAAATTCTATGCCCAACATTAATCCTCTTCCTTTTACGTTTATAATTTCAGATATTTTGTTTGCTTGTTCAATAAAATAATCTCCAATGTATTTTGCATTCTCTTTTAATTTTTCTTTTTCAATGACTCTAAGTACAGTAAGTGACGCGACACAAGCCAAATGATTCCCTCCAAAAGTTGTTCCAAGCATTCCGTGCTCGCTTTTGATAATTGAATTAATTAATAATCCTCCAACCGGAAATCCATTTCCCATTCCTTTTGCCATACAAATAAGATGTGGTTTTATATTATATTTTTGAAATGCAAAAAAATCACCAGTTCTTCCAAAACCTGATTGAACTTCATCTGCAATTAGGCATGAGTTATATTTTTGACACAAAGAATTTATTAATAAAACAAAATCTTTGTTTGGTTCATCTAATCCACCGTAACCTTGAATTGATTCAAGTAAAACTGCACAAACATCTCCCTTTTTTATTTCATTTTCAAATGCTAGATTATCATTGAGATTAATAAAAGTAACATTTAATTGATTTTCGAGTTTTGAATGAAACTTTTTAAAATCAGTCGCAGCTATGGCTGCATTACTTCTCCCATGAAATGAATTTTTAAAGGCAATTATCCTACTTTTTCCAGTATGTATTGAAGCTAGTTTTAAAGCATTTTCATTTGCTTCTGCACCAGAGTTACACATGAATAACGAATACTCATTACAACCAGAATAATTCACAATTGAATTTGCAAGATCTTCTTGAAGATTGTTTTTAACCGAGTTTGAATAAAAACCTATTTTGTTTAATTGTTCAGATATATTTTTAACATAATCAGGGTGTGAGTGTCCAATTGAAATAACAGCGTGTCCTCCGTAAAGATCAAGATATTCATTTCCATGATTATCATAAATAAATACATCTTTTGCTTTTTTGGGACTTACATCATAAAGCGGGTATACATCAAATAATTTCATATTATTATTGTTTTGATATTTCATTAATTTTTTTAAATGAGGCAACTAGGCCTTTTATCAGGGATGAACTTAATCCTTGATGTTCCATTTCATTTAAGCCAGTGATTGTGCAACCCCTAGGAGTTGTAACCTTATCGATTTCCTCTTCTGGATGTGTTTTACCCTCTATTAATAGCGTAGCAGCACCCAGCGCTGTATGCATGGACATATTCATAGCTTCATTTGCGTCAAAACCTAATTGGACCCCACCTTGAGTAGTAGCTCTTATTAATCTCATCCAAAAAGCAATCCCACTTGCGCAAAGAACAGTTGCTGCTTGCATATGTTTCTCTTCTATAATTATTGAAGTTCCAAGTGAATTAAATATTGCGGATGCTATATCAATTCTTTTATTTCCTTTATGATTACAACATAAACATGTCATTGACTTACTTACTGATATGGCAGTATTTGGCATAGATCTTATTATGGGAATACTAGATGTAATTATAGATTCGATTCTACTTATTTTAAAACCAGTGATAGTAGAAATAATTACATGTTTATCATTTAATAGGTCTTTAATATCAATTAAAATATTTTCAAATTGACTTGGTTGTACAGCAAAAATTAATACATCTGAATTTTTTACAGCTTTTCTGTTATCTGATGTGATAGTTATATTTTTGTTTTTATTCCATTCAATTAAACTATTACAATTTCTTTTTGTTAAATAAAGCTTTGTAATAATGTTGTTTAGAACGAGTCCCTTAGCAATGCTTAAACCTAAATTTCCTGAACCAATAACTGCTATTTTCATTTTAATAAATATTTGATTTTAATCTTAAACCTAATGCTTCACTCCAATTCATCATAATGTTTAGATTTTGAATTGCTTGTCCAGCTGCTCCTTTAATTAAATTATCAATTGCAGATGTGATTAATAAGATATTGTCATGTTTATGAAGATGAATGAAACAATTATTTGAATTGATTACATTTTTTAAACTTATTTCTTTTTTAGATATATGTGTAAATGGATCATTTTTATAATAATCCTTATATAATTCAACTGCAGTTTCCAAAGACCCTTTATAATATGTATATGATGTAGAAAAGATACCTCTTGTGAAATTACCCCTGAATGGAAGAAAAATTATTTCTAATTTATTTTTAATTAAACTACTAAGTGTTTGATTGATTTCCTCTAAATGCTGATGAATAAAAGGCTTATACCATGATAGGTTATTGTTTCTCCAACTGAAGTGTTTAGTATCAGACAAACCTGCACCAGCCCCAGTACTTCCTGTCGTAGCAGATGTATGTATGGGTCTTTTAATTAAATTATTTTTCGCCAGCGGTAATAATGATAATTGTATAACTGTAGCAAAACATCCCGGGTTAGCAATATATTTTGCCTTTGAAATTTTATCCTTTTGAAACTCAGGCAAACCATAAACAAAATTTAAATTATCAAACGAATTTTCATTATTTAATCGAAAATCGTTACTTAAATCAATTATGCAAGTTGAATCAGAAAATTTGTGTCTATCGAGAAAAGCTTTGGATTTCCCATGCCCTAAACACAAAAAAAGAATATCAACAGTACTATTAATTTTATTTGTAAAGGATAAATCCGTTCTTCCTAATAAATCAAGGTGAGTATCAGTTATAAATTTATTCTGCTTAGTGCTGCTATAAACAAAATCTAATTCTATTTCTGGATGGTCAATAATTAATCTAATTAATTCACCACCTGTGTATCCAGAGCCACCTATAATTCCAATTTTTTTCATAATTTATTATTGATTATTCTATTTATTTTATGAGCATTAGATGAAATTTTTATGAATCCTTTTGCATCTGATGCAGACCATTTATTATTAATTTCTCCGTAGTCACCAAATGATGAGTTCATTAAGTCGTTTGTTGATTCGATACCCGTAAGATCGAAACGGTATGGATGAAGATTTACTAAAACTTTTCCATTAACATTTTTTTGACTGTTAATAAAAAATGATTCAATATCTCTCATAACAGGATCTAAATAATTTCCTTCATGTAAAAGCATTCCATAAATATTTGATAATTGATCTTTATGAAGTTGCTGCCATTTTGATAAAGTATGTTTTTCGAGTAAATGATGTGCTTTAATTATTATTAATGGTGCAGCTGCCTCAAAACCAACCCTTCCTTTAATACCTATAATTGTATCTCCTACATGTATACCTCTTCCAATAGCATAATCTTTTGCTGAATTTTGTAGTTTATCAATTAAGTTAGTTGGGTTGTCTTTTTTACCATCTATGGCTATTAATTCACCTTTGCTAAATTCAATAGTTATTTTTTTTAGTTTCTTTTTAACCAGTTTGCTAGGATATGCTTTTTCAGGAAGGCTTTTGTTTGATGTTAAAGTCTCTGAACCACCAATAGTAGTACCCCAGAGTCCTTGATTAATTGAATATTGAGCTTTCTCCCAAGGGATGTTAATTCCATGTGATTTTAAATACTTAATTTCTTCTTTCCTCGAAATTTTTTCATCTCTGATTGGAGTTATAATCTTAATATCAGGAGCTAAAATTTGAAAAATCATATCAAATCTTATTTGATCATTTCCTGCACCTGTACTTCCATGTGCGATGTATTTAGCATTTATATTTTTTGCATAATTGACTATCTCAATTGCTTGGATTATTCTCTCTGAGCTAACACTTAGTGGATATGTGTTATTTTTTAAAACATTTCCAAAAATTAAATATTTAATGATTTTGTTGTAAAAAATTTTAATTGAGTTTATTGATTTGTAATTTTTACAACCAAGATTCTGAGCATTTGATTTTAATTTTTTCAAGTCTTTATTTGAAAACCCACCCGTGTTGACTGATACTGCATAAACTTCATATCCTTTCTCCGATAATTTCTTGATACAATAGGAAGTATCAAGTCCACCACTGTAAGCTAAAACTAATTTTTTCATTTTATTTTCTTTTAAATAAACCTCCAATAAATTTGGCTGTTTTAGATTTATTAAATTTTTTTTCTTCAGGATCATAAAGCATTCCTGTGCATAAACAAAGTTTTCTTTCTGTTCTAGTTAAAACATCAAAATTTTTACATGTTTGACATCCGCTCCAAAAGTCAGGATCATTTGTTAAATTTGAAAAATGTACAGGTCTATAACCTAATTCAGAATTAATCTTCATAACTGCTTGAGCAGTGGTAATTCCAAATATTTTAACACCAGGAAATTTTTTTTTAGACAAATTAAAAATTTTTTTTTTTATTCTTTTTGCTAAACCTTTACCTCTAAATTTAGGATTTACAATTAATCCTGAATGGGCTACATATTTTCCATGTTCCCATCTTTCTATATAACAAAACCCTGCAAATTCATTATTACATATTGCTATTATTGAATTTCCATTTTTGATTTTCTCACCAATATATTTTGGACTTCTTCTAGCAATGCCAGTACCTCTAACCTTTGCAGATTCGTCAATGCAGCTAGAAATATCATTTGCGAAATGTAAGTGTGATATATCTGAAATAGAGATATTCATCAGGTAAAAATTTAATTAGAAAAAAAGTTTGTTTATTTTGAACCGGACTCACCTAGGTTCTTTATATATAGAATGCCCTTAGACGGGACGGCGTGCTGACAAGTGTCCTGCTGTGTAAAAAGTACGTAATGTGACTTTTAATATCATTAATGCAAATATTACAATAATTATTTTAAAAAAAAAAGGTTTCATATTTTTACATTATAATTTTCATTTAATTAAACTAATTAAAATTAAAATTTAGACAATGGTTGTTAATGTGTTATTGATTGTAAAATAAATGAATATTGAATCTTATAATATTGAAACTTTTTATCCGCAATTAAAGGGCGGTAAAATCCTTTTAGCTGTAAGTGGGGGGGTTGATAGCATGGTTTTACTTCATCTATTTTCATTAACTAAATTAAATTATTCAGTAGCTCATTGTAATTATAATTTAAGAGACAAAGAGAGCTTTAATGATCAGCATTTAGTTCAAGATGTTACTGATATCTTGGGAGTTGAAATGCATATTAAAAATATTAACACGATTGAATATCAAAAAAAAAATAAACTATCCACACAGATGGCTGCGAGAGAAATAAGATATAATTGGTTTGAATCATTAAAGATTAAATATGGTTTTTCACATTTGGCCACTGCTCATCATTTAAACGATCAGTTGGAAACTTTTATGATTAATTTTGGAAGAGGTACGGGGATACAAGGTTTGTTGGGAATACCAGAGTCACCTTCATTAATTCGTCCATTACTAAACTTCTCAAAAAAAGATATTATTAAATATGCAATAAAAAACTCTATAATGTGGAATGAGGACTCTACGAATAAAAAAAATGATTACTTAAGAAATTCTATTAGAAATAAGGTTATATCAGAATGGAAAAATATTATGCCGGATCTAGAAAAGAATTTCAAAAAAACAATCGATAATATAAAATCCACTAATAATGTTATTGATGGACTAACTGAAAAATTCATAAAAAATAATTTTAAAAAGTCAACACATGGAATAAACATAAGGATTAAAGACCTTAATAAATTATGTCCAAATTTGTTTTTTTTACACTTAATATTTAAAAAATATGGTTTTAATCATCCATCTGAAATAAAAAAAATATTAAACTCCTCTAAAGGAAAAAAAATTCAATCTAAAACACATATAATCCTTAGGGACAAGGATTATATAATTTTAAAAAAATTGGATAATGATAATGATATTAAAATTTATAAAATAAAATTAATTCCTCAAAAAATTACTAATCCATTAAATATAGAAATTAGTGATACACCTTTTTCAGACAAAATCAAGTCAATATCAGTCGATGCCACATTAATTAATTCAACATTAGAGATAAGGAAACCTTTCAACGGAGCTTATTTTTATCCAACGGGTATGGTGGGTAGAAAAAAACTAAGTAAATATTTTAAAGATGAAAAATATACCCAATTTGACAAGGAAAACCAGTGGGTTTTGACATCGAAGAATAAAGTTGTATGGATAATTGGTAAAAGAGCCGATAGACGTTTTATGTCGAATAAAAGTTCGAGTAAAAGAATGTATATTAGCACCGATTGATACACATAATGAGGAGATTAATTCTTTTACTTTTTTTTGTCTTATCTAAAACTACATTCAGTCAGGACTTGATTGAACCAGTTAAATGGAATTTCAACGCTGAAAACAAAAATGATTCTATACTTACGTTAAATTTTATTGCAAAAATTCAGTCAGGCTGGCATGTGTATTCTCAGTTTATTAAAGAGGAACCTCCACTCAAAACATTATTTGTTTTTGATGATGAAAGATATGTGTCTGCAAATACTATATTAGAAGGAGAGACAGTATACAAGTACGATTCAATTTTTGAAAAAAAAATTAGGTACTTTGAAAATATTGCTGAATTCACATTAGACATAAAAAAAAATCTAGCTGATGATTTTATAAATGGAACAATTGAATATCAGGCGTGTGATGACAGGTTATGTATATTTAGATCTGAACCATTTACTTTTAAAATAAATAAATCAGCTGAAATAGTTAAAAAGAATAATCCAAGTGTTGTCAATATTTCAAAATTAAATTCATTAAAATTACAATTATCGAAGTCTAATCTTATTGAAAAAAATAATAATAGCACTTCCAAAAATACTTTTTGGAAAATATTTTTATTGGGAGCTTTAGGTGGTTTTCTGGCTTTACTTACTCCATGTGTCTTTCCTCTAATTCCAATTACAGTATCTTACTTTATGAAAAATGTTCACTCAAAATCACAAGGTATAAGTGACGCTTTTAAATATTCATTTTTCATAATATTTTTATATGTTCTGTTAAGTGTTCCATTTCACATATTTGATTCAATAGATCCCGAGATATTAAATCTTATCTCAACAAATGTTGTTTTAAATATATTTTTCTTTATTGTTTTTATTTATTTCGCTTTATCATTTTTTGGCTTTTATGAATTGAAATTACCAAATAACTGGGTTAATTTTTCTGATAATAAATCTTCAAAATTTAAGGGAACTTTAGGTATTTTTTTCATGGCATTGACTTTAGCAATTGTTTCCTTTTCTTGCACAGGACCAATTTTAGGATCACTTCTAGCAGGGTCAATTTCTTCTGACTCTGGTGCAATGCAATTATCATTTGGAATGTTGGGCTTTGGTTTTGCACTTGGACTTCCCTTCGGTTTATTTGCTTTATTCCCAAATGCATTGAAAATTATTCCTAAATCAGGAAATTGGCTCGGATCTACTAGTATCGTTCTAGGTTTTATCGAACTAGCTCTTGCTCTTAAGTTTTTTTCAAATGCTGACTTAGTATCGAATTGGGGATTACTCAAGAGGGAGGTTTTTATATTTTTTTGGACCATAATTTCATTGCTTACATCCCTTTACTTATTTGGTTTATTTTCTTTTCCCCATGAATTAAAACAAAAAATTTCAAATTATAGAAAATTTGTAGGCTTTTTATTTGTCTTTTTCACAATGTATCTATTTCAAGGATTATTAACGAAAAATAATAATTTAAAATTTTTGAGCGGTTTTCCACCTCCAACATTTTATTCTATTTATCATTATAGTAATGAATGTCCACTTAATTTAGATTGTTACAAAGATTTTAATGAAGGAAAAAAAATCTCAGAGCAAGTCAATAAACCAATTCTCCTTGATTTTACAGGTTGGGCTTGCGTTAATTGTAGAAGAATGGAAGAAAATGTTTGGTCTGATCCGGATATTTATGAAATATTAAAAAATAAATTGGTTATAATATCTTTATATGTAGATGACAGATCAGAATTACCAGATATTGATAAATTTGAATATGTAAGACCTAATGGAACAATTAAGTCAATTAGGACTATTGGACAAAAGTGGTCTACTTTTCAGTACTTAAACTTTAAAACCGCCTCACAGCCTTTCTATGTTTTGATGACGCCAAGTGGTAGGATTTTGAATGAACCAATTCAATATGCTAACATAAATGAATTTAAGAGTTGGTTGGAAAAAGGTCTGAGCAGAAATTTAGATTATTAGTTTGATTTATTTTTTTTTTGACCTGTGAACATCAAATACCCTTTTAAAAAAATATCAATTGAACCATCCATTACTGAGTCAACGTCGTTAGTTTCTATCTTTGATCTTACATCTTTTATTAGTTTGTATGGATGCATAACATAATTTCTTATTTGTGAGCCCCATTCAATCTTCATTTTTGAAGCCTCGATCTTATCTCGAGCTGACAACCTTTTTTGTAATTCAATTTCATATAATTGTGACTTAAGAAGCTGCATTGCTTTACCCTTATTCTCTAACTGAGATCTTGTTTCTGAATTTTCTATTATTATTCCAGATGGTTTATGTTTGAGTCTCACGGCTGTTTCTACCTTGTTTACATTTTGTCCACCGGCTCCACTTGCCCTCATTGTTTCCCAGTCAATATCTGATGGGTTAATATTAATTTGAATTGAATCATCAACTAATGGATAAACATATACAGATGCAAACGAGGTATGTCTTTTGGCGTTACTATCAAATGGGGAAATTCTTACCAATCTGTGAACTCCATTTTCTCCCTTAAGCCAACCGAAAGCATATTCTCCATCAATCTCAATTGTCACAGTTTTGACACCTGCAATATCACCTGGTTGATTATTTAATTCACGAAGCTTAAATTTATTTTTTTCTCCCCACATTAAATACATTCTCATCAACATTTCTGCCCAATCGCAGCTTTCTGTCCCTCCGGCTCCTGCCGTTATTTGAAGAACAGCTGGAAGATTATCTCCCTCACTAGATAACATGTTTCTAAATTCTATACTTTCAAATAATTCACCGATTTTTGATATTAAGGAATTAATATCTGTTTGGCTGATGTTTTCCTCATTTTGAAGCTCAAGAAGGACCTCTAATTCCTCAATATGATCTTTTATTGAATTAAAGTCTTGAACCCATTTTTTCTCAGATTCTAAACCTCGCATGAAAGACTCAGCTTTTTCAGCATTACTCCAGAAATCAGGAGATAATGTCTTTTCTTCTTTACTAGTAATTTCAATTTCTTTCAAGGGTATGTCAAAGGTACCCCCTTAACGCAACCAGGCGCTCATTAAATTTTTTAAGAATATCGGACTGAATCATATTCATAGTTATATCAAACAAAATTAAATTTTCTTTTCTAATATCTAAAATTTTAATACCTTATTTTATTAGCTTTATATTATATAATTAAAATATGAAACAAATCATTATCCTCTTTGCTTTATTCATTTTTTTCCCGATTAATTTAAATTCTCAACACAGAAAATTTGTGAAATTAATTACTGATAAAAAAAATCAGAAATTAAATAAAAAAAGAAATGAAAGCTCTGGTTCACTTTATTCATTTGATGGTTTTTTTGATTTTTATTATGATAATACAAACGATCATATTTACCTTCTTGTTGAAGAATTGAATAAAGAGTTTCTATACGTGAATAGTTTGAGTAGTGGCGTTGGGAACAACGATTTAGGTCTTGATAGGGGTCAATTAGGCAAGCAAAGAGTAGTTTATTTTAAAAAGGCGGGAAATAGATTGTTGATGGTAGAGCCAAACCAAAAATTCAGAGCTAACTCTGATAATTATCTGGAAAAACTTTCTGTTGAACAAGCATTTGCTAAATCAATAATCTGGAGCTTTACAATAAATGATAAAAACAATGAAGGATATGTTATTGATATAACTGATTTTTTATTGAATGATACCCATAATGTTTCAAATAAGTTAAAAATAGCAGGACAAGGTAGGTATCGAGTAAATAAAAACAGATCATCAATTAACCTTGACAGAACAAAATCATTTCCTAACAATATTGAATTTGATGTAGAAATAACATTTACAGATGATCCTGGTAGTAATGGAGAAATCAAAGGTGATAAAATTAGATCTGTAACACCCTCCGCAAATTCCTTAACAGTCAATCAACATCATTCTTTTATTAAACTTCCACCACTTGACTTTAAAATGCGTCGATTTGATCCAAGAAGTGGTGTTAATGCCTTTAGATATTACGATTATGCAACACCCGTAGACGAACCAACATTAAAGGAATATGTTATTAGACACCGATTAGTAAAAAAGAATCCACAACTTGAAATAAGTGAACCTATTAAACCTATCATATATTATTTAGATAATGGTACTCCGGAGCCGGTAAGGACAGCATTGATAGAAGGCGGAAAATGGTGGAATGAGGCATTTGAAAATATTGGATTTAAAAATGCTTTTCAAATTAAAATTTTACCAGCTGACGCTGATCCCCTTGATGTAAGATATAATGTTATTCAATGGATTCACAGATCAACAAGAGGGTGGAGTTATGGATCGAGTATAATAGATCCTAGAACAGGAGAGATTCTGAAAGGTCATGTTAGTTTGGGAAGTTTAAGGATTAGACAGGATTTTATGATAGCATTGGGTCTTACAAAAGTGCCATATAAATTAAATGAGATTAAGACCGATAAAGCTCTTCAAATGGCATTAGCCAGAATTAGACAACTATCAGCCCATGAAATAGGGCATACATTAGGATTTGCTCATAATTTTACTGGTAGTTCAAACAATAGATCCTCAGTTATGGATTACCCTCATCCAACACTTAAGATTGTAGATGGCGAAATAGATTATCAAAATGCTTATTCTGTTGGAATAGGAGAATGGGATAAAGTTAGTGTAGCATATAATTATTCTGAGTTTTTAAATTCAGAAGATGAAAATAAATCACTTCAAAAAATATTAAAAAATAGTTTTATTGATGGACATAGATTCATATCTGACAGCGATTCCAGACCAATTAGTGGAGCTCATCCAAAATCTCATTTGTGGGATAATGGAAATAATACAGTTGAGGAGCTTGAAAACTTGCTTAGAATAAGAAAGATTGCAATGTCAAATTTTTCTATTGAACACATTAAGGAAGGAGAAAATTATTCAATTCTAGAAGACCGTTTGGTTCCAATGTATTTTCTACATAGATATCAATTAGAGGCAGTAGTTAAAATAATTGGCGGTTTAAATTATGATTACGGTGTAAAAAGTGAAATTAAATATAGTGTAGACCCCTTAAGTAGAAATGAACAGTATCAGGCCTTAGAAATATTATTAAAATGTATATCACCCAATAATTTGAAAATACCAAAACACCTTCATCACATTCTTGGTCCAAGAACATTTGGTAACTCGAGAGGTAGAGAAAGTTTTGGATCTCAATTAGGTATTACATTTGATTATCTAGGTATAGCCAATTCATTGAGTGATTTGGTAATTAGTATAATTTTAAACCCCGAAAGAACTTCTAGATTGGTTCAAAATAACTCTATTTATGAGGATCAATTAGGTTTAAATGATGTTTTATCAGAATTAATTAATAAAACTTTCAAAGAGAATTATAGTGATTCGTATTCTCGATCAATTAATGAAATTAATCAAAGTAATGTTATTAAAAATTTGTTTAAACTAGCAAGTAATTCAAGTATCTACCCACAGGTGAGGGCAGAAGTATTTAATCATCTAGATGATTTAAACAAATTTTTAAAGAAAGAGCCGAAAATAAAATTTTCAAAATATTATCAAAATCAAATTGATAATTTTTTGTCTCAATCAATTTTGGTTACTCCATTCCAAACAAAAAAAATACCTGACGGTTCTCCCATAGGTTCTATAAAATGTGATTTTTAAATGAAGGTTAATTTAATTAGTGATACATTTACAATACCGTCAGATAAGATGCTGGAGGAAATGATGCATGCAAAAGTAGGAGACGATGTTTTTAAAGAAGATCCTACATTAAATAGTCTTGAAAATCGAGTTGCTAAAATGTTTGGTAAAGAAGCTGGTCTTTTTTTTCCATCAGGAACTATGTCGAACCAGGTAGCAATAAAAATTCACACTAAACCAGGAGATCAACTTATATGTGATGAATTGTCCCATATATATCACTATGAGGGAGGGGGTGTCAGCTTCAACTCTGGCGTTTCTTGCAGATTAATTAAAGGGGTTAATGGTTTAATAAATAAAGATCAGATTGAAGATGCAATTAACCCTACAGACTTTTATCATAGTCCACCAACCTCTTTAGTTTCGATTGAAAATACATCAAATAAAGGGGGTGGTTCATGCTATGATCTTAATTCATTAAGATCCATAAGTAAACTTTGCAAGAAAAAAAATATTTCTACTCATCTTGACGGTGCTAGGATATGGAATGCTATGGTTGCAACAAATACAAATGCAAATGATTATGGTGATTTATTTGATACGATATCTGTTTGTTTTAGTAAAGGTCTAGGATGTCCTATTGGTTCAATGCTGATATCCAGTAAAGAATTAATAAAAAAAGCTATCAGATATAGAAAGGTTTTAGGAGGTGGAATGAGGCAGGTTGGATACATCGCTGCTGCTGTCAATTACGCAATTGATAATAATATTAGTGATTTAGTATATGACCATAAAAAAGCTAAAGAGCTGGAGGTTGTTTTAAAGACTCTTAACTATGTTGAAAGTGTCGAACCAGTTTCAACAAATATTATTATTTTTTCTTTGAAAAAGGCTTATAATGAGGACAGATTTATAGAATTACTCTCAAAAAATAATATTCGATTAATTAAGTTAGGAAGAGGTAAGATTAGAATTGTAACTCATAGAGATTATAATGATGTTCAACATAAATTTACAATTGATATATTAAAAAATCTAAAATTTTAAAGTTTGATTTACAACAGAAAATTAAGTAATAAAAACAAACTTAATTAGATAAATGAAAAACAGAAAAAAATTTAATCCTCCCATACCAAAAAAAGTACCTCATAGAAAATACGCTCATGATTATATCAGAATTGATAATTATAGTTGGTTAGAGGATATTAAGAATCGTGATGTAACGGATTATTTGGAGTCTGAAAATGAATATTACAAAAGATCCTGTCAGCCTTTTAAATTCACAGAGAAAAAAATTTATTTGGAGATTAAATCAAGAATTAATGAAGACGATACATCAGTTCCGTATTTTTATAACGGTTATTGGTACATTACACAATATAAAATAGGTAAATCTTATCCTATTTATCTCAGAAAAAAGAAATATTTATACGCTAAAGAGGAGGTTTTAGTTGATGTAAATGAAGAAGCTAGGGGTTATAATTATTTCAACCTTACTGGAATTACTATCAGTCCAGATAACACTAAAATGGCTTTTTCTGTTGACACTGAGTCAAGAAGAAAATACAAACTTTACATAAAAAATTTATCTGATGATAATGTTATAAAAACCAATATTTCAAATACAAACGGTACATGTGAATGGGCGAATGATAGTAGGTATCTATTTTATGTTTCAAAAAATGACAAAACTTTGAGATCTGAATCTATTTATCTTTTTGATGTAATTAAACCAAATAATGAAAGTATTTTAATTTACCATGAAGTTGACAAAACATTTTCTGTTAGCTTGAGTAAATCAAAATCCGAAAAGTATATTTTTATTTCATCCATAAGTTCGATAACTAAGGAATACCAATATTTGGATGCTAATTTTCCTAAATTAAAATTTAAATTAATTCAAAAAAGAATTAAAGGTTTGGAGTATGACGTTTATCATCATGATAAATATTTTTATATTATAACAAATCATAATAATTCCCCCAATAATAAACTAATTAGAACTGACGAAATAAACACTCAAATAGGCAATTGGCGAACTATTTTAGATCACAGAGATGATGTTTTGCTTCAAGAGATAGATTTATTTGAAAAATATTGGGTCACTCTTGAAAGATTTGAGGGATTAAATCAATTAATTGTTCATACTTGGGGTGATAAAAATAGTTTTAAAATACCAGTTGAGGGTGAGACTTACAATTTATATTCATTGTATAATCCTCAATTTAATACGAATAAAATAAGATACAAATATAATTCATTGACAACTCCAAATTCTATTTTAGAATTTGACATGAAAACAAAAAAAATAAAAAAATTAAAGGTCAATTCGGTCAATGATAAAAATTTTAAAACTTCAAATTATATTGAGAAAAGAATATGGGCAAGTGGTAAGGATGGAGTTAAGATACCAATATCAATCGTATATCATAAAACTACAAAAATTTCAACATCATCTACTTTGCTTCAGTATGGTTATGGATCATATGGATATACTGTTGATCCATCATTTTCAGTTTCATTATTAAGCTTATTAGATAGAGGTTTTATATTTGCAATTTGTCATGTTAGGGGAGGAGATTATTTAGGAAGACAATGGTACGAAAATGGTAAATTATTGAACAAAAAAAATACTTTTGACGATTTCATTCAATGTTCAAAATTTTTGATTGAAAAAAACTACACATCATCAAAACATCTTTATGCTTGGGGGGGATCTGCTGGTGGATTGTTAATGGGTGTAATCATTAATGAAAATAGTAATCTATATAATGGAATCATTGCTGATGTTCCATTTGTGGATGTAATTAATACAATGTTAGATGAGTCTATTCCTTTAACCACAGGTGAATATGATGAATGGGGAGACCCAAATTTAAAAGAATTTTATGATTATATATATTCCTATTCACCCTATGATCAAATAAAAAAACAAAGGTATCCAAATCTTTTAGTCACTACTGGTATTCACGATTCTCAGGTACAATATTGGGAACCCGCAAAGTGGGTGGCGAAAATTCGTGAATTCAAAACAGATTCAAATTTAATATATTTATTGACTGACATGAACACAGGCCATGGTGGTGCTTCTGGAAGGTACGATGCAATTAAAGAGATAGCAAAGAAATATTCATTTTTGTTACAAATAGAAGCCCTCACAGATTAACTATTTTTAATTAAATTTGCAACCAATTACATTTTAAAGCCTAAATTTTGATTATTCACCAAAATATTCTTGAATTAATCGGTAATACACCAATGATCAGATTAAATAATTGTGTTTCTAATTTTAAAGGTAATTTTTATGCTAAGTGGGAAGGTCATAATCCAGGACATTCAAATAAAGATAGAATCGCCTTACATATTTTAAATCAAGCTGAAAAACAAGGATTAATCAAACCAGGTAGTACAATTATTGAGACAACATCAGGCAATACTGGTTTTAGTCTTGCAATGGTTTCATTGGTTAGAGGATACAAGTGCATTTTAGCTGTAAGTTCGAAATCATCAAAGGATAAAATAAACATGCTAAAATCAATGGGGGCTAAGGTTTACGTTTGTCCATCAAATGTACCACCGGATGATCCTAAATCATACTATGAGGTTGCAAAAAAAATTACTTCGGAAACACCTGATTCACTCTATATTAATCAATATTTTAATGAATTAAATTTAGAAGCACATTATAGTACAACCGGTCCTGAGATCTGGAAACAAACTGATGGTAAGATCACTCATCTAATTGGATCAAGTGGTACAGGAGGAACATTATCAGGGTCTGCGAAATTTTTGAAGGAAAAAAATAAAAAAATTAATATTATTGGAGTAGATGCATACGGTTCTGTTTTAAAAAAATATCATGAAACTGGAATATTGGATAAAAAGGAAATTTACCCATATCGAATTGAAGGTTTGGGTAAAAATCTAATACCATTATCAACTGATTTTTCAGTTATCGATAAGTTCGAAAAAGTAACTGACAAAGACAGTGCATTTTCAGCTCGATTAATCACAAAAAATGAAGGTATTTTTGTAGGGTACACCTCTGGTGCTGTTTACCAAGCATTAATTCAACTTGACAGAGTAGGTTACTTCAATCATAATAGTCATGTTGTATTAATTTTTCCTGATCATGGTTCGCGTTACATGAGTAAAATTTATAGCGATGAATGGATGAATGATGAAGGTTTTTTAAACAAAAAAGATAAGAATATTGTCCATGAAATTGAATATGTTTAATTTTGTTGCCTTTTAGATGAAAGATTTATTTTACAGAATTCAACAAAATAAAGGTCCTTTGGGTAAATGGGCTAAACATGCTGAAGGTTATTTCGTATTTCCGAAGTTGGATGGTCCAATTGGCAATAGAATGATTTTTAATGGAAAAGAAGTGATAACATGGAGTATTAATGATTATTTAGGTTTAGCTAATCACCCTGAAGTTAGAGCTATTGATGCTGAAGCTGCTAAAGAATTTGGATCTGCTTATCCGATGGGAGCGAGAATGATGTCAGGTCATACTGAATTTCATGAACAACTTGAACATGAGCTTGCGGATTTTGTTGATAAAGAAGCTGCGTATCTGTTAAATTTTGGATATCAGGGAATTTTGTCGACAATTGATAGTTTAGTTAATAAGGATGATGTAATTGTCTATGATGTAGATGCTCATGCCTGCATAATTGATGGAGTGAGATTACACCATGGAAAGCGATACACATATCAACATAATGATATAGATAGTCTAGAGAAGAATCTTATCAGGGCTACAAAAATTGCAAATCAAACTGGTGGAGGAATTCTTGTAATTTCTGAGGGAGTTTTTGGTATGAGAGGCGAACAAGGAAGATTAAAAGAAATTTCAGATTTGAAAAATAAATATAATTTCAGATTTTTAGTTGATGACGCACATGGGTTTGGAACACTTGGAAAAAATGGTTCTGGAGCAGGAAATGAGCAAGGAGTGCAAGATAAGATTGATGTATATTTTGCCACTTTTGCAAAATCTATGGCATCCACTGGTGCATTTGTAGCTGGTGACAAAGAAATTATAGATTATTTAAAGTACAATATGAGATCTCAAATGTTCGCAAAATCTCTTCAAATGGTACTTGTTAAAGGCGCACTTAAAAGATTAGACATGCTAAGGACAAGACCAGAATTCAAAAATAATTTATGGATAAATGTAAATGCTCTCCAGAATGGACTAAAAAGTAGCGGTTTTGATATTGGTTTAACAAAGAGCTGTGTCACTCCAGTTTATTTAAAGGGTAGCATACCAGAAGCTATGGTTTTAGTAAAAGATTTACGTGAAAATTATTCTATATTTTGTTCTATAGTTGTATATCCTGTTATTCCAAAAGGAATGATTTTATTGAGGTTGATTCCAACGGCATCCCACACACTCGAGGACGTCTCAATTACACTTGAAGCATTTTCAAAGATTAGGGAAAAGTTGGAAAATGGAATATACAAAAGGTTGTCTCAAGGAATTACCTCAAATGTCTAGTCATTTAGCATTACGGGCATCACTAACATAGTAATTTTTTCCTTATCTTCATTTATTTCAACTGGTGTAATCAGACCAGCCCTGTTAGGCATAGACATAGCTAATTGAATGTTTTTAGAATCAAGATTATTTAACATTTCAACAAGAAATCGAGAATTAAAACCAATTTGAATATCTTCTCCCGAGTACTCACAATCCAACCTTTCATCAGCTTTATTATTATAGTCAAAATCTTCAGCAGATATATGTAGAGAAGTACCTGCAATCTTTAAACGAATTTGGTGGGTTGTTTTATTTGAAAAAATACTGATCCTCTTGACGGAATTTAAAAAAACTGCTCTGTCGATTATCATTTTATTTGGATTCTCCTTGGGTATAACAGCTTCATAATTTGGATATTTTCCATCGATTAACCTACATGTAATCTTTGAATCTCCAAACATGAATTGAGCATTTGACTCATTGTATTCAATCGTAACATTTTCATTAAAACCTGATAAAACTCCCTTCAAGAGTTGAAGAGGTTTTTTTGGAACAATAAATTCAGCATTTTGATTGGCGGTAAAATCGAATCTTGAATATTTTACCATTTTATGAGCATCAGTTGCAACAAAATTTAAGTTATCGGAATTGAATTGGAAAAAAACACCTGTCATGATAGGACGTAAGTCATCATTTCCAGATGCAAAAACTGTTGAATTAATTGCTTTGGCAAGAACATCTCCCTTTATTTCAGTCTTGCTGGGATCTTTGAGACTAATTAATTTAGGAAAATCGTCCCCTGATACGTACGAAAGAGCATATTTTCCATTATTGGCAATAATTTCAACAGTATTAGATTCAGTTTTGATAAAGGTTAAAGGCTGTTCAGCGAAAGTTTTAAGAGTATCAATTAATATCCTTGCTGGAAGGGCAACTGAATCGGTATTAGTAGATTCAATTGAAATTGAAGTAGACATGGTTGTTTCAAGATCAGATGCTGATATAACAAGCCTTTCATTATTAATTTCAAATAAAAAATTATCAAGAATTGGTAAGGTATTTGTGGAATTAACTATACCACCAATTATTTGCAGTTCCTTTAATAATATTTCACTTGATACAATGAATTTCATTAAATATATATTTAATTCAAATATATTTTAATTGCATCTCAATAAAAAAAGAATTTATCCACATTTATTAACTATATATTTAAAACAAAAAAATTATTACAACTTAAGAATTCGTAATTGAATAATTTTACCATGATGACATTAGTATTATATCTGGATAAAAAATAATCTATTATTACAATAGAACTCTAATCTTTACTTTATAAATATAAAATTATTAATCAAAAATAATTGTAACTGAATCTCTGTAATCAAGACCAAATAAGCTACTTGCACTACCAACAGTTAGTGGATTACTTTTATATATTGCAAGCTCCAGGTGTTCAGCTGTGTTAAAAATGGCAATTTTTTTACCATCTTCATTTCTTCTTTCTTTAGGTATACTAAAATCAATTGCCTCACTGTAATTATTATATATCTTATTAAACTTTACTGATCTAGCATTAATTGTGAATTTTCTTGATTTACCAATATCATTAAAAATTTTCTTGGTAATATTAGTTATAACATTTCCATAGTTATCTATATAAATTACACTACCCAATATTTTGTTCATTTTACTGCTTATAACTGGGTTTAAATTCTTCATTTCTAGAGTTTTATAAATCCTTTTACCAATTATCTCAAGCTTTCCATTCCTCGAAATATGAGCAGCCACTTTTACAAAAACATCCAAAACTGGAAAACTACTAGTTATATTTTCATGAATATTAATTTCAAATATACCATCAGGTTTTCCTCCATTAAATATTAGTGAAAAAATACCATTGTCAGAACCAATAAAATAATGACCGTCATAAAAAATAGCTAAATGTCTATTTTCAGCATTCAGCTCGGAGTCAACACCAATGATGTGGATTGATCCATTTGGGAAAAGTTTATAAGAGTTTTTTAGGATATATGATGCTTCAGTAATATTATATGGGTTAATTTCGTTACTTATACTTATGATATTGATATCCTTAATTTCTGATATTAGTCCAGCTTTTACAGCAGCGACAAAATAGTCTTTATTACCAAAGTCTGTAGTTAAGGTCACTATTTTCATATAATAATAAAATATTCAGTTTAACTCAAAAATTGTAAATTTGATTTAATTAATCTAAACAAAATTAATTTTTTTTAACTCTTCTGACTCTTGAATGAACTTGAAATTAATCTAAAAGAAACTAATCCTCAGGAATTTTTTGGAAATCATAATAAAAATTTAAATGTTATTAAGGATTACTTTCCAAAATTAAAAATAGTTGCAAGAGGAACAACTATTAAGGCATATGGTGAAGAAAAATTACTCGTTACCTTTCAAAGTAAAATTAGTAAATTATTGAATCAATATAATAATAATAATTATTTGAATCCTGAATTAGTTCAAGATATATTAAATATCAATGGATCAAATTCTTTATTAAATTCTAATAAGTTGTTAATAGTAAGAGGTGTTAATGGAAAATCTATTATTGCAAATTCATCCAACCAAATTAAACTGGTTGAATCAATAAAAAAAAATGATATGATTTTTGCAATAGGTCCTGCTGGAACTGGTAAAACCTACACTGGAATTGCAATGGCAGTAAAATCCCTTAAGGAGAAATTAGTAAAAAGGATTATCTTAACTAGGCCTGCGGTGGAGGCGGGTGAAAATTTAGGTTATCTTCCAGGAGACTTAAAGGATAAATTGGATCCATATATGCAACCACTGTATGATGCTTTAAGAGATATGATTCCTTCAGAGAGATTAAAATTATTTTTAGAAAAGGGAATTATTGAAATTGCCCCATTGGCGTTTATGAGAGGTAGAACTTTGGATAATGCCTTTGTGATTCTTGATGAGGCTCAAAATACATCACGTTCACAGATGAAAATGTTTTTAACAAGAATGGGTATGAATGCTAAGTTTCTCATCAATGGTGATCCAGGACAAGTTGATTTACCAAGAAAGTCTATTTCAGGTCTTAAAGAAGCTCTAAGGATTTTAAAGAGGGTTGATGGAATTGGGATAGTTACACTGAATCAAAGTGATATAATAAGACATAACGTAGTAAAAAAAATAATTACCGCTTACGAAAAAATTAAGTAAATAAAACATACAACTTTAGATGAATAAAACTTTGTTAAGTACAGATTTAAAATTTAAAAATCAAATTTCAAAGTATAGTGGAAAGGTTCGAGAAATTTACAAGCTTGAAAATGATAAATTGATTATGATTTCCACAGATAAAATTTCAGCTTTCGATTTTGTCCTTCCAAAGGGAATTCCATACAAGGGGCAAGTACTCAATCAAATTGCAAGTAGAATGATGTCTTTGACGTCAGATATTGTACCTAATTGGATTTTGAACTCTCCTGATCCAAATGTATCTATTGGATTAAATTGTAACCCTTTTAAGATTGAAATGGTGATAAGAGGTTACTTAGCAGGTCATGCTGCCAGAGAGTATTTTAAGGGTAAAAGATCAATATGCGGCGTTAAGTTGCCAGATGGATTAAAAGAAAATGATAAACTTCCATTTCCAATAATTACACCTGCAACAAAAGCTGATCAAGGACATGATGAAGATATATCCAAGGAGGATATAATTAATAAATCAATAATTTCTGAATCAGACTACAGAATTCTTGAAGATTTTACCTATAAACTCTTTGAAAGGGGAACTAAATTAGCATCAAACCAAAACCTGATTTTAGTTGATACTAAATATGAATTTGGAAAAACTATCGATGGTAGAATTGTTTTAATTGATGAGGTTCATACTCCAGACTCTTCGAGATATTTTTATGAAGAGGGTTATAAGGAAAGACAAAAGAATCAGATACCTCAAAAACAATTATCAAAAGAGTTTGTTAGAGAATGGTTAATATTAAATAATTTTCAGGGATTAGAGGGACAAACTATTCCAGAAATTTCATATGAATATGCTAATCAAGTTTCAGATAGATATATAGAATTGTATGAAATAATCATGGGTGAACCTTTTGTAAAAGAAAATACAAATGATATTGAGGGCAGAATTCGAAATAACTTATCTGCTTACTTGTGATTCCCTATGATTTTAAGAATTGCTTCTTTTGGTTTTAACCATGTTGCATTTTTATATTTTTTAATCCAAGTGATCTGTCTTTTGGCATATCTTCTGGTATTTTTTTTT
>TARA_B100001057_G_scaffold488598_1_pt1 | contig 24543 bp, 20 predicted proteins | sample TARA_B100001057 | Tara Oceans TARA_B100001057 (sample SAMEA2621839) | marine metagenome | biome: marine biome (ENVO:00000447); feature: surface water layer (ENVO:00002042); material: "saline water (ENVO:00002010), including plankton (ENVO:xxxxxxxx)" | depth 5 m
CCTTCCGCCGGATGATTCCGCCGCTGGGTAACCAGGCCATTGTCAGCATCAAGGACACATCTCTATTCTCGGTGATTGGCGTTGGTGAACTGGTCCGTCAGGGTCAGATTTACATCGCCAACACCTTTACCGCATTTGAGGTGTACTTTGTGGTGGCGATCCTCTACCTGGCCATCACCCTGTCCCTGTCCATCATTCTCCGCTTCGTTGAGCGGCGCGGACTGGCTTCTGTCTGAAGGAACGTTACCCATGACTCAGATTGTAAAAATGAAGGGCATGAACAAGTACTTCGGGAAACTGCATGTCCTTAAAGATATTGACCTTACCGTTGAACAGGGCGAAGTGGTGGTTATTATCGGCGCCAGCGGCTCCGGCAAATCCACCCTGATTCGCTGTGTGAACGGCCTTGAAGAATATGAATCCGGAACACTGGAAGTGGACGGCCAGCAGCTCGCGCCCAAGAGCGGCAACCCGAAAGCTCTGGCTGAAATCCGCAAGGAAGTCGGGATGGTATTCCAGCAGTTCAACCTGTTCCCTCACCTCACCGTGAAGAGAAACATCATGCTGGCGCCCAAGAAGGTCAAGGATGCTCCGGAAACCGTTGCCAACGCCACCGCAGAGCGTTTGCTAAACCGGGTAGGCATCGGCAACCAGGCCGACAAGTACCCCAGCCAACTGTCCGGCGGCCAGCAACAGCGGGTCGCGATCGCCCGGGCCCTGGCCATGGAACCGCGCCTGATGCTGTTCGACGAGCCAACCTCAGCCCTGGACCCGGAAATGATCGGTGAAGTGCTGGACGTTATGCGGGAACTGGCCAAGGAAGGCATGACCATGATGGTCGTCACCCACGAGATGGGCTTCGCCCGGGAAGTGGCCGACCGCGTGATCTACATCCACGAGGGCCAGATTGTGGAACAGGGTAAACCGGACGATGTGTTCGACAACCCTCAGAACGAGCGCACCCAGGCGTTTCTTTCGCGGGTGTTGGCGCACTGAGCCAAACCCAGCTTTGAAAGCCTCCGCTTGCGGAGGCTTTTTCCTGAATGCCCGCCGGCGAACTGCAAGTTCCGGAGGAGGGAGAGCAAGTGGAGGAAGTAACCTAGCCTGTCTGCATACTGATCGCCTGCAGTACCGATAATTGCAACCCGCTCGGGGTGCAACCTGTAAGGATTAATTACAAGCTCCTCGGGAGGGCAATCGGCAGGCGCAATCATACCCGCCGACGAGCCCGAGATCGCTAATGGGCGTGCATTCCGGCAAACTCGAGAATCCTGTCTTTTTCAGTGTGCAGAGTTATCTCGATACCGTCGCCCTCCAGGTTGGCAAGGGTTTCCTCGAAAGCCTCTACACGAAGGTCATTAACCTGTCCAGGCTCCGGGCCTTTAACCGGAAATAACACGGGGCCTTTCAGCAGATGCCGCTTGCGGAGCTGATCCACTTTCAGCTTCCACTTGCCACCATGTTCGATAATGGCCGTGGAATCGGTCTGCCCCAGGAACAGGGGCTTGATTACCCGAATGGCCTCGTTGTCCTTTTGCTCAACGAAGGGGAAGGTGACTCCGTATAGCTGATCTTCGATCCGACGCTTGGTAAAACGCTTTGCCAGATCCCGCTGTTCCAGGAGTTGCTTGATGCCCTTCTCGAGAATGGTCTCCTGATATTCCCTGGTGACGAAGTTCCGGCCAACGTAATATTCGTAGAGCTCAGCCAGTGTTTGCTCTGGATTCTCCGCCAGCACTGCCCGCTGCTCGCTGAAACGAACGATGGTTTCACGGGGTCGGATCAGTTCCTGAAACAGACCTTTGTGAAATCCATAATCCCGGTCGTTGTCACCAAACTCGCCGACCTGGTCTTTGAGCATGCCCTGTACTCTGCGCAGCTCAGCATCCAGATTCGCCATGGTTTTGAGGTACAGTCCCCGGTCCAGCTCCTCAAAGAACTGGGTGATACGGGCATGCTTTTTCCGAAGCAGTTTAAAGCCCAGGTAGCGGGTTTTCGGTGCCCACAGCAAAATACCGACGTTGGCGAACTCGCCCGTCTCGATATAAGGCATAAACCGCACGATGGCGTATTGGCACGCTGTCCTGGTCATTTCCGGTTCCAAAAGTTGTCGCTACGAAAACGCTGCAAGTGTGTCAGGAATGAATCCGGATCAAAGTCCAGTTTCATCGTCATCTCAGAGTCTATGTAAAACCACTCCTCGGGAATGGCCTGGATAATGCCGTCCCACTCCCTCAAAGCCTGTTCCAGCCTTTCAGTATAGTGCTGGCGCTCAATCAAGTCATCGAACACATCTGGCACGCTGTCCTTGAAGGCGTGATACCGAAAAAATTGGTCGGCATCGAAATCAGGGTCGAACGCCTGGTTGTGGTCAATGACCACGAGGCGCTGAGTTTCCGCATCCCAGAACAGATTGGCGTTTCCGCCGTTTTTCGTCAATTGACGATCAACGTTCGATATCCACCAATCGAAAACGAGGAGAGAGCCACGCATTTCCGATGGGACATCATGAATCTGGGAGAAAGCCAACTCCGTTATCCTCTGCTCCACGGATCCAAAAGCCGGGCCGCGACCCAACGCAAGCGCATCTTCCGCTGATAATACATCGGTTAACTCGTCGGGAACATCGACAAGTCTGAACGGAGCTACGGGAATTCCCATGGCCAGAGCGAGGTTGCCAGAGATCCATTCGTTAATCTGACTCTGTCTGCCCGCCCCGCTGCCTTTGACGAAATAAATCTCTCCATCGTCGCCCCTGCAGATGAACGGCAGAGTCATGCCGTGTTCCGAGCGGCGCAACACCTCGACGATCTCGACTTCATTGGGAGGCAAACTGGACACAGGTGTGAAATTCCCTTTTTCTCGGTAGTAACCACGGTACATCTTGTTGCTGACGGTCACGGTAGAACGACCCAACCGTATCCCATATTCTCTTCTTGTGGAAGCGCAGATAAACCGGCAAGTTTATTTGATCAGTAATCGCATTGCGGCACACAAGGATACATAACTGACTGTAATTTCATGCACTTATAATTTCACCGCAAATCAAAGTCGGCCTAAACAAGACTTCGATAGAATATATAGCCAGAAAACCATGATCCGCATCCACTGCACAAAGAAACTTGATACGAAGCTGCCGCTGGATTCGTCCGCTCGTCTCAAACGCAAACTGCCGATCCCACATGCCGCTAATGACGAGCCTGAGAGCCCGCTTAGCGGCTGGCACGCCAACCTGCTCACAATCCAGCGCCGCAACTGCGTGTTTTTTGTTCACGACAGCACCCGCTTTCCGTTGCTGGCAACCTGCCTGACAAAACCGGACTTCGCGGAGCTGGACTGGTGGTTTCAGGATGCATTGATGAACACGCTGCTCAAGTCCGGCGCGAATCAGGCACAGATGGACGCTGCCGAAAGCGCCCTCGCAGAACTGGTTTGCGACTTGGAGTGCGACCGTTCCGTGCAGGCGACCATGAACCGGATGGGGCAGGATCTTGAGCATCAGATCTGGTATAACCGGCTCTCAATCAGCGATCTTGCACCCTACAGAACCGGCGCGTGGCTGGCGGAAAGGCCCTGCACGGTTAAGGGAGTCAAAGGCGCGATCTGGCCGCAGCGGGAGATGTTGGCGTTGTTGGATACCATTAATCGATAGCGCTTTGTTGTCTTAACTGCGCCTGCAATCGATGATCGATCCGCCCTGCTTCTCGCACCATATTCACGCCCATGCTTACTCGGGCCACGTCCATTAGATCAGCCGGAATCGCTCGCTTCTGTGTTTCGGAGAACCAGGCAAGGACATCACACAGATGCCAGATTGCTGACGCGCCCTCATGGACCGGCATTGGAAAACTGGCCAGATGGGTTTGAATGAGCTTTCGCATGTTCTGGCGGGAAAACATCAGCAGGCTCGCCATGTCGGAAATACCCACAAAATCCGGCCCGGCCTCCACCAGGCGGGCCTCAGGAACCGCCCGTTGCACATCCTGCAGCGCGCTCAGCATGGCTTGTTCTGCTGACTCGGCCTCGCGTGTAAAGTTCAGAGCGAGCCGGCCTTTTTGGCCGAGGCCGATGATGGCGTCGTCGCATCCCGCTTGAAACAATGAGCTCTCGAGCTGGTCATGTGCAAAGTCTTGTGGAACTGAATATTTAAGCGTGAAGTCGTATTCACGATTCATGGTCTTCAACTCCGTTAGCGAGTCAGTTCTGCACAGGCCAGCGCCGCTTCTATATCTTTGTTCGCATGTCTCTTGCGGGGCACTCGTGCCATTCCTTGGGCAAATCATATACAGCAAGGTTGTCATATGACAACCTTGCTGTATCGAAAAGTTAGGCCGGATTGAGCTTCGTGAGATACCGGCGCGCCACCTTGCCAAAGATCAGCAAGCACACGAGGGTCTGCAATAGAACGGCAACCGCAAAACCGATCATCACAAGGCCCATTGGAAGCTCTGAGATAACTATCATGAGGTCATCAATCACAGGGGCATCGGCTGAAACGAACAGCAGAGCGATGAGGGAAATGAAAGAGACAACCAGCGCACTGATGTTCACAGAGACGGACATCATCCAGTTCTCCCGGAGCGTCGGCGCCCTACCAAACGCCGAAACCGATGCGGCCATTGCGCCATAGGCGGCACCGATCATCGCCCCGATTTGCACGCCGGAATTCATATCGATGTTGAATACCTCACCGATCGTAATAATGCAGAGCTGGAGAGCGGCGTAGAGGCCGGTAAAGTTGAGAATTGTCTTTGTGATCATATTTAAGCTTCCTTGCTTTTTTGGTTTTTAATTTATTGGCACGTTCTCAAGAACTTCAAAATCTCAGACACTTGCGCTGCGGCAGATGCCGGCAAGCCCAGCAGTTTGCCATCGGCGGGAGCGCTTCATTCAGACTGCATTAATACACCTGCCACCAGAACAACGGCGAGCGTTCCATACATTGACAGAACAGGAACGAGACACCACGCTTGCCAGAGCTTTGGCAGCGGAACATCTGGGTCGCCCAACGTCGATGCTCGCCTGTGCCAGAAACGAGACGAACAATTACGGAAAACAAGGAACGCAAAGACATGGCTGCACCTGACGAGACGACCGACAAGCGCCTCTGACCAGATCTGGCTGATACTGGAAAGACTGCCAGAATGCGTCGCGACTCGTTGTTCTATTTTTTTGGCATAACGAAACCCCGTGGTCACGATCACAAAGATGAACAACAGGTTCAGCAGAATGCCTCCAGCCACCACATGTGCTGCAAAGATTCGCCATTCATCACTCACGGTTGCTCGCCCCATAGCTCGGTTTTGTAAGAGAAAAAAGGGGCTGTTCACAGCGGGCGACTTTTCACTCAACAATCACCAAAAAAATTGCCGACAACGCAAAGATCATTGCGCAGACAAAAGTAAAGCTGACAGGGATAAGCGCCCACAGCTTTAAATTCCTGGGAGTCGCCTTATCCTCTGTACCCATTCGCAACGCAACTTTGCTACCGATCACAGGGAGATTCCTGTAGGTGAAAAAGGCCCAGACGTTCATGGCACGAATCCACCTTCCCCAGGGGCCATCGCCCCACAGAATTTTTGTCATATCCAGGTAGGCGCCGGGCGCGGCAATCTTGGCCTCTACCACGCGTATCCTCGAAAACGCTACTGTCACTGTAAACAGTATTCCCAGTAAGCCGCCTATCATGGAGGCAATCCCCAAGAACGCTGAAATAACTGTGAGTGCCTCGATCATCAGCAATGACCTAAGTGATATTGGTGCCCATCATGGAGTCACCTTCACTACGCATTTCTCTTTTGCGTAACGACAGCTCAACGTCCTACCTGGCGGGCGCAGGGATGACCCCTTTGTCAATGTAATGCTGCACCTGCGCTTGATAGCCGGAGGGGTCACCATTTGCAGCTTCAGCACGTAATTCGTCGATTACCGGGGCGGCAAAACCTGAATCTTCGTCACCCGCGCAATCCCGACACGATGCTCGCCACCACGCCAGAGCCTGGCCTTTGCCTGAGAAGCCAACGATAAAGTAATGCCCATACTTCGGCGTCGGATAATCTTCGAACCACTCGGCAACGGTCTCACTGAATTCCTCGGGCATGGGTAGCGAGACCTCGTAAAATTTCTGCTCCCTGTGCGAAAACCAGCGGGCTTCGACCCGTTCCGGAACTGGTGCCGGGTCTATAACAATTCGGCCGCCAGTTGGAGGCGTTTGATCATACCCGTAACTGATTGCTCCACCGGGTATTCTGCGGTCGCCGTTCAGTGTTACCTCTTCAACCCAGACCGGCCACCCGGATGGCCCCCCGGAGACGATGACGGTGTATTCATAGGTTTTTCTCTCCGAAGAGCAGGCAACAAGGCCAGTGATCAACACCAACAACACCATCTGGCGGCTGATGGCGAGACAATTTGCAACGTGCTTTGTCATGGTCGTGCAGTGACCTCTTGTTGTTGGACGGCTAACGAGGGCCTGTTATAGAAGATCCTTCTCTTACCAGAGTTCTCAGGAAGGTGAGGCAATACATCCTCTCGATGTGAGGTATGCATGTATTTCCCCAAATACTTCCTAGCAGCAAAGAGGTTGGCTCCAGCTTCCTGCCAAGCGTCAATAGCTTTCTTAAGGTCATCGGGGATTCTGTGGTTGGCGTTTGACAAATCCATAGGCGACATGGGCAGGCCCTCTGATACCGCCATCTCATACATAAGGTGAAGAGCATGAATCGCCAATTCCTTTCGAGTTGCTCGCCTCTCCTCCGCGATTACATCCGTGCCCTCAACGCGAGCCTGGATGTTGCGGTGATCATTTCGGTTAAGCGCTTCAATTTTTTTCTGGGCACTCTGGATTGTCCGATAATTCATACCGTGACCAGAAAAGACTCTGACAGTGAAGATTTCGTGATTCTGGATACCTCCAACCGGATTTTCATAACCCCCACCAACATCCGAGTGGACACCCGGCAATGCTATCTCTGAGAAATTGGATGGAAGTCCAGCAGGTTCCCGGATACTCGAAAGGGGGAAGTTTCTACGGATCTCATGATGAGCGGTCAGATGAACAATCCTGTCGGCACTGTCCGGCCTGAGATTGACATTAAAATCCAGGTTATTTTGATTTCCGGGAAGATAGAAGCTTCCTACAGTATCGAATAATCCTATAAATCCGACTCTTGCAGTGATATCGCGAGGAAACGCATTTAACTTACGAAAGCTAACTACCGACGTTGACAGGCTCGGCTCATTTATCTCTGGCAAAATTATTGAGGCGGGCCACTCATTAACGAGATTCACGAAATGCCGGGCCAGCGCGGCTCCCCTGCTAAACCCGAATACATCCAACACAACTACATCAGGCTTACTTTCGTCCAGAATGTCGTTGAGTGCAGTGATCGCTGTCTGAATCCGTTTGTGGCCCCCTTCGGGACCTACCCCCAAGGCCAAACCAATTATGTCTTCGCGAGCGTCAAAGCCGTCTGGCGCGATATGCCCGGCAATCGTTCCTGGCCCGGGGATGTAAATCCGCTCTGAATTTGCTCCAGACTCGTAGAGATCAAACAACTTCGCGACATTGGTAATATCCCTATCTGGCAGGTGTTTGTCGTTGTCTTTGTGGTTGGCAGTTCCATCGAAGAAGATGCCTATTCTCAGCGAATTTCCAGCTTTCTCTCGCTTGTTAGGACGAGTAAGAATCTTATCTTGACTATGCTTCAAATCGGCGTCATCGGCACGACTACCGTCTCGCAATTGAGATGGCCCAGTCTTCATTTCTGCATCCAAAAGACCCTCAACTCCACTCTTGGATTCTGCAGCATCAAAGATCCTGCCTAACTTCGCAGGGGCGCTGGATACTCCCGAAAATGACGCCGGCGTGTGAGTATCACCAATCACCACAGACCCCGACCCAATCGTCACACCGCCACACGAAATCGCCCCGCCTGTCACCGCCGCCGGTTTGCCATTGATCATGACGGTGGACGAACCTCCAGTGATGGTGCGCGGATGGGGCGGGTGTTTGGGTTTGGAATGGGGTGCCAGCGGGTCGCCTACCCGGGCAACGGGCTTGCCATCAATCAACACATCGGGGGAACCGGCGATCACCGGCGTGGGCGGGAAACCTTCGTGATCGGAGCCAAGGTCTCCGAGCAGAACTATCGCTTTACTCATGTCGCGTCCTTTGCGTTTTGCCGGGCCATCCTGACCCTTGGGGTATACGGCGCCAGTTTATACTGAAGCGCTCTTCCAGCCAAACCCATCGATCTCACAGTGTGATGGAATCAAGAGCGAAGAAACGTCAGCCAATACCGGGCCAGGTCGACCTGAAATCCGGGTGGCCGATATCCGCTGTTAACTGTAATATCCGCACAGGTTAACAGCGACAACCCAGAATCAGACCGTCTGACGGAGAATTATCATGCGCAATGCTGACCTCGTCACCCGTGGCCTCAAGTCCGTGTGGCACCCCTGCACCCAGATGAAAGACCACGAAGGCGCCGTGCCTCTGGTGCCCATCAAGCGGGGCGAGGGTGTCTGGCTGGAAGACTTTGAAGGCAATCGCTTTATCGATGCCGTCAGTTCCTGGTGGGTCAATCTGTTCGGCCACGCCAATCCGAGAATCAACGCGGCTATCCAGAAGCAGATTGGCGAACTGGAACACGTTATCCTCGCCGGCTTTACTCACGAGCCGGTGGTGAATCTGTCCGAGCGCCTTATTGAAGTGACCCCGCCCGGTCTGAACAAGGTCTTTTACGCCGATAACGGCTCTTCCGCCATCGAAGCCGCCCTGAAAATGAGCTTCCACTACTGGAAGAACCACGGCAAACCGGGCAAGAAAAACTTCGTGAACCTGAGCAACAGCTACCACGGTGAAACCCTGGGGGCTCTTGCCCTCGGCGATGTATCGCTTTACAAGGACACCTATCAGCCGCTACTGATGGAAGTGCTGACAGCGCCCTCCCCGGACGCCTTCAACAAGGAGCCGGGTGAGACCGACGAGGCCTATGCATTGCGCCAGTTTGAGGCCATGGAAAAGCTGCTGGCAGAAAAGCATAAAGAAATCTGCGCCGTGGTGGTGGAGCCGCTGATCCAGTGCGCCGGCGGCATGCGGATGCACCATCCCATCTACCACACCAAGCTGCGGGAAGCCTGCGACCACTATGGCGTGCACCTGATTGCGGATGAGATCGCCGTCGGTTTTGGTCGCACCGGTACCCTGTTTGCCTGTGAACAGTCGGGCATCACTCCGGATTTCATGTGCCTGTCCAAGGGGCTCACCGCCGGCTACCTGCCTCTGTCGGTGGTACTGACCACCGATGATGTCTACAACGCCTTCTACGATGACTATGAAACCCTCAAGGCGTTTCTGCACAGCCACAGCTACACGGGCAACCCCATTGGCTGCGCCGTGGCGTTGGCGACCCTGGACATCTTTCGGGATGACAATGTGATTGAGAGCAACCGCGCGCTCTCCACGTGTATGGCCGAATCGGTGGCGCACCTGGCAGACCACCCCAATGTCGGCGACATCCGCCAGCATGGGATGACTTTGGCCGTGGAGATGGTGAAAGATAAAGCGTCGAAAACGCCTTTTCCCTGGCAGGAACGCCGCGGCATTCGTGTTTATCAGCACGCATTGACCCGCCAGGCCTTGCTTCGCCCCCTGGGTAATGTGGTTTACTTCATGCCGCCTTACGTGATCACTGAAGAGCAGATCCGCCACCTCGGCCAAGTTGCAACGGAAGGCATTGAGATCGCGGTTCGCGACTGACAACCGCCAGGAACCTGAGAGACCAGCTCATGCGCATACCCCGCATCTATACCAATTCTGCCCTCGCCCAGGGCAGCACTGCCGAGCTTGATGACAACGCCGCACAACATGTGGGCCGGGTATTGCGCATGCAGCCGGGACAGGAGCTGCTGCTTTTCAACGGTGATGGCAACGACTACCCCGCAACCATTTCCAGTGCCAGCAAGAAGAACGTGGAAGTCCAGGTTGGTACCCCGGAAGCCAACACCACCGAATCCCCACTGGAAATCGTTCTCGGCCAGACCCTCTCCAAGGGTGACCGCATGGACTACGCAGTGCAAAAAGCGGTGGAAATGGGTGTTTCCCGCATCGTGCCATTAACCACCGAACGATGCGACGTCAAACTGAAGGGCGACCGGGAAGACAAGCGCCTGCGCCACTGGCAATCCGTTGCCATCAGCGCCGCCGAGCAGTGCGGGCGCGCTCGGGTGCCAGAGATCCTGCCGGTGATGACGGTTTCCGAGTGGCTGGAACACAGCCGCGATTGCGAAGTCCGCCTGGTTCTCCACCACCGCACCGAACACGCCCTGAAGTCCATCATCCCCCCAGAACGGGTGGCTCTCATGATCGGCCCGGAAGGCGGCCTCTCCCCCGAGGAAATCGCCCAGGCGGAAAAAGAAGGTTTCCTGCCGGTGGCCCTCGGCCCCCGGGTACTGCGAACGGAAACCGCCCCAGTTGCGGCCATGGCGCTTTGCCAATGGCTGTGGGGTGACATAGGCAGCTGACCCATCCCGACCGTGCCGCCGTCTCATGTCGGCACGCAAGTCATTGACATGAAGGGGTGCCAACAACATTATCCCTGTCGACTCCGAAAGCAAAAAAACGATCACACGCGAGTAACGCGATGATAAGCCTGCTAAGCACCCAAGAATTCTGGCAATACCTCAGTATCCCGGTCATTGCCGCCCTGATTGGCTGGACCACCAACTGGCTGGCCATCAAGATGACCTTCTACCCGCTGGAATTCATCGGCAAACCACCGCTGCTTGGCTGGCAAGGCATTATTCCCTCGAAGGCCCGTAAAATGGCGGCCATCAGTGTCGATGCCACGATTTCCAAGATCGGAACCGTTAGGGAGATCTTCCAGCAGATCGATCCGAAAGTTCTCGCCACCCATATCGTTCACTCCGTCGAACCCCGCATCGAGGAATACGTGGACGAAATGATGCTCAAGGAATACCCCACCTTCTGGGAAAACCTGCCGGCCGCGGCCAGGAAGATGGTCTACGATCGCGTCCGCAAATCCACGCCCCAGCTCGTGGACAATCTCGTGGAAGATGTCTCCGACAACATTGAAGACCTGCTGGATATCAAGGGCATGGTCATTGAGCGCCTGGCCAGCGACAAGGAGCTGCTGAACCGGATCTTTATCGAGTGCGGTGAGGTGGAATTCCGGTTCATCATCAACTCTGGGCTCTACTTCGGCTTTTTGTTCGGCCTGATCCAGATGGCAGTCTGGTATGTCTATCCGAGCTGGTGGGTGCTGCCGTTCTTCGGTCTTCTGGTGGGTTGGGCAACCAACTGGATTGCCCTGAATGTGATTTTCCGGCCGCTGCACGCGAAAAAAGTCGGCCCCTTCCGGATTCAGGGTCTTTTCCTGAAACGCCAGCCGGCCGTGGCTGAGTCATTCTGCCACATCGTGACCCACGAGATTCTCACCGTTGGCAACATCATCAACGCGATTCTTGATGGGCCCAAGGGTGATCGCGCCCGCAACATGGTCAAGAAGCACATCAAACCGCTGGTGGATGAAACCGCCGGCATGGGCAAGGCGCTGACCCAGATGGCCTTCGGACCCACTGGCTTTGCAACGCTCAAGAACAAGGTTGGCGAGAAGGCCATCGAAATATCACAGACATCGTTCAACAACCCGGTGTTCGAGAAGGACCGGGCCAGAGCCGTCGAATCGATCATGGTCGAGCGGATGATTGCACTGTCTTCCGAAGAGTTTCAGGACTTGCTACGGCCCTGTTTCCAGGAGGATGAAATCAAACTGATCCTGGTGGGCGCATTCCTCGGCTTTGGCGCCGGCATCTGCCAACTGGTGTTCGTGTTCGGGGAGTCGTTCTTGTAAATTCCTGCAATAATTCACCGGCTTAAAACCTGTGCAAGGATGCGTCGTACATCTATACTCTCGGAAACGGAGGTTCATTACTTCGAACAGGTTCGACCCGGAGGCAACGGATGCCAGGTTTTCTCTCCTGGATTTCAGGATTATTCCCAAGCAAACAATCTGCACCACCCGCTCCGGAAGCGCGGCTGTTCAATCCATCCCCGGAGAAGCCGGCGACCGACACGCCTGACACCAGCCCGGAGCTTGCCCAACAGCTTGAGGAACATCTGTTCTGCTGGCTGCTAGATGCCGAGCCGGCAGCCCTGCGCGCTGATCTTTCTTCCTACGAGGAAGTGCTGGAGGAGCTTTATCAGCGGCTCACCAGCAACAAAATGGAGGAACTGCCCCGCCAACCTATGAGCCTGCCCATGCTCATGCGGGCCCTGTCCGACGAGTCCACCGATCGCCAGCGGCTCACGGAGATCATTCTTGGTGATCCCTCCCTGACCGATCAATTGCTTCAGATTGCCAACAGCCCCTACTTCCGAACCAGCGACCACGCCATCGAATCGGTGGACCAGGCGGTATTTGTTTTGGGGGTAGATGGCATCCGGAACGTGATTTCCGCGGCGGTTATGCGCCCCATGATGGCCGCAAGGAACAGCCGGGAAGCGCTGTTTGGTCAGCGTGGCTGGCGCTGGGGCCTGACCTGCGCGCGAGCCGCAGAACTCATTGCCAGAACCCAGGGCGAAGACACCAGTGCACACTTTATGGTAGGCCTGCTGCCCTCACTGGCGTACATCACGATCCGCCGTGAACTTCAGCGAATCTGCCGGTCGCGCACAGCAATCGGCGAACCGGAGCCAGCGCTTATTCGGCATGCTCTGGCCAGATACCAGTGGGCTACCTGCCAGCTCCTGGCGAACGAATGGAACCTTCCCCCCAAGTACCATGCCTACCTGCTGGCCGCGGAACGGCCAGCCCCAAAACAGAAGCACACTCCGCTGACGGACGGCATGGTTATTGGCACACGGGAAGTACTCAGGCACGCCCATCAGCGCAACCTCGCAGAAGAGGACCTGCCAAAAGTGGTGCGCCTGACCCCGGATCAGATCAGCAACATTCGCAACGCGCTGCAGAAGATGCTTCGGGAAGGCGGCCGTTCAACTGTCAGAAGTTGAGACAGGCTCCCTCTCCGCCACAGCTCCTGGTTTTTCCTTTGCCTCGTCGCCGCGCAACAACTGCGCAAAGGTTCGTGTTTCCTCCACCTTTCGGACTCCCACCAATTCGGCAGGAATCACTTTCGGGAGCCGATCAACAATCCGGTCCTCGTCGTGGCGAACAACCCTGAGAACGTCTCCGATCGTTATCAGATCCAGCGCCCGCCCGGGCACCAGTCGATCGCCCTGACTCCCGGCCAGGCTCAGTAAACCGGCACGAATCAGTTTGTCACTGAGAGCCCGGGTTACCTCACCCGGCACCCTCAGCTCGTATTCCAGTAATTCCTGCTGGGGTGCGGGCTTGCCCTCGCTGAAGGGCTTGGCCACCAGCCACATGGTCGCCAGCGCCACATTTTCCTGCAGCTCTGGTGCCAGTTGCACCTCGCGCCGCTTGGCCACGGAGCCGGGATTCTGCAGATAGAAACCGATGCTGGCGCCCAGCAGGAGAATCATCCAGTTCAGATAGATCCAGATGAGCAGAATAATGCCGATGGCGAAACTGGAATAGATTGCCGCGTACTTCGCAGACCCGGCAACGAATGAGGCGAACAGCATGCCGGCCGCCTGCCAGGAGACCCCGGCCACCAGACCACCGATGGCCGCATAACGGAGCTTGACCCGGGTATTGGGCATGAATACATAAACGAATGTGAAAGCGCCAACCACCAGGAAAAATGGGGTGAAACGGCTGGCAACAAGAATTACCGAACCAAACGGCTCAATTTCTATGAGCTTCTGGACAATGGTTGAGGAAAAAATGGTGGCGCTGACGCCAATGGCCGAAACCATCAGCAGTGGTCCCACCATGATCACGCTCAGGTAGTTACTGAAGCGCTGCGCCATGGAGCGCATATCCGGGACGCGCCAGATCATGTTGAAGGAGCGTTCTATTTTCTGCAGCAGGGAAACCACCGTGTAGACCAACAACGCCAGCCCCACAGAACCGAGCACTCCGACTTTCATGTTATCGACGAATCCGAGAATCTGCTCGGCGAGCTCTATCCCCTGGGGTCCCAGCGGTTCAAAGAACTGGAACAGGAACGGCTCCATTCGCTGATGCACTCCCAGCGCCTTCAACACCGAGAAGCTAAGGGCAAGCAGAGGCACGATACTCAGCAGGGTTGTGTACACAAGACTCATGGCATGGAGAGTCAATTGTCCACTGAGAACATCCCGGGCCATCGCATAGGCAGTGCGGCCGACCTTGTACAACCAGGTCCAGGGCCAACTCTGGGGCGGATTGGGATTCGCCAGAATCCAGCGCTCAGCTGCCTGAAGCCGGTCTTTTAATTGGAATGAAGCCACTTTAGGTCCTGTCGTTCCATGTTTTGTTCAGATTATCAGTCAGATATCCGGTGTAACCAGAGTATGGCCGATTAACGGCAGTTTGCGAGGGACACACATCCAATATAACCATATCATCATTTATTACCTCCTCTTATAACAGATCTTCTGTAAAAAGGCCGCTATTCAAGAAATGGTATTTTCTGACCAGGTATTTTCTTATGCGAATCAAACTTGCTCTGGGCGTTGCTGCACTTACCGCCTTCTCACCGATGACTGCCCTGGCCACCAACGGCTATTTCAGTCACGGCTACGGCACCATCAGCAAAGGCATGGCCGGCGCAGGCACTGCGCTGTCCCAGGACAGCATTGCAGCGCCAACCAACCCGGCCGGTATGGCTTTTGTCGGGAACCGGATTGACGGTGGGTTCGAAGTTTTTTCGCCCCGGCGGGAATACACCGTAGAGGGTCCAGTCTCTCCTCCCCCTGCGTTCTCATTGCAGCCGGGCACATACAAAAGCAGCCGCAACGGTTTCGTTATCCCCCACCTGGGCTTTAATCGGGAACTTTCCGACACCACACGTTTCGGGGTTTCAGTGTATGCCAATCGTGGCATGAACACCGACTACTCTGGTGAAAGTGGCGGGCCTTTCTATGCAGGCCGTACCGGCGTAAACCTCGAACAGCTTTTTATTGCCCCGACCTGGTCCTGGGAGTTCTCCGACAACCAGGCCTTCGGCATTTCACCAGTCATTGCCTACCAGCGCTTCGAAGCTGAAGGCCTGCAGAGCTTCGCGCCATTCTCATCAGACCCGGGCGCGCTTTCCAACAACGGCACCGACGATGCCTGGGGCTACGGTTACCAGATCGGCTGGCAAGGTGAAATCACCGACACCCTCCGCGGCGGCCTGAGCTGGCGCAACATTCTGAAGATGAACGAATTCGACAAATACCGCGGCCTTTTTGCGGAACAGGGCGACTTCGACATTCGCCAGATGTTCAACGCGGGCATCGCCTGGTCCGGACTTGAAAACCACTGGTTCCTGCTGGATATCCAACACATCCGTTACAGCGAGATCAACAGCGTGGGCAACCCGCTGCTGCCCAATCTGCAGACCGCACAGCTTGGCGATGATAACGGCGCAGGCTTTGGCTGGGACGACATGACCATCGTCAAGCTGGGTTGGCAGTGGCAGCAAACACCGGCGCATGCCTGGCGGGCCGGCGTCAGCTATGGAGAGAATCCTATCTCCGACGAAGATGTGCTGTTCAACATCCTGGCGCCGGGCGTTCAGGAGTGGCACTTGACTGGCGGATTCACCCACAGCTTCACCGAAAACCTCGATGTCTCTGGCATGGCCTTTTACTCCCCGGCCAAGACAGTGACCGGACCCAACCCACTGGCACCGAACCAGACCATTGATCTGGAAATGTACCAGCTGGGTGCCTCGGTGAGCGTGGGCTGGAAATACTGATCTCCCAAGGCCAGTCTGCAAAGCCCCGGATCTTCCGGGGCTTTCCTGTTACAGCACAGATTTCAGATTGACAGCGGTGATGCCGACGATCCTCTGCCGCGCTTCCCGACTGGCCCAGGCCGAGTGCGGGGTCATAATCAGATTGGGAATATCGTCCGCCAGCAAAGGGTTGCCGTTGCGGGGCGGTTCCTCGGTCAACACATCGAAACCGGCACCGCCGATCTCACCGGCGCGCAGCGCGTCCGCAAGCGCCTGTTCGTTTACCAGGCCTCCGCGGCTGGTGTTGATGAGCAACGAGTCGGGCTTCATCATTTTCAGTTCGCGGGCACCGATCAGATCCCGGGTCTCGTCGGTCAGCAGGCAGTGCAGCGAGAGCACGTCTGCCTGGGGTAGCAATTCGTCCAGTGGAATTCGCGAATAGCCATCGACCACACCCGGTTCCTGCCCGGGCCGAGCTCCAAGAAGAACCTTCATACCAAAGGCCGCAGCCCGCTCCGCCACGCCCTGCCCCAGATCACCGTAACCGACAATACCAAGAGTGCGCCCCTCCAGTTCCATGATCGGATGATCCATCAGGCAGAACATGTCACTTTTGCCCCATCGCCCTGCCTGGACATCGCGGGTGTAATCCAGAAGCCGAGTGGCCAGTGCCAGCATCAACGCCATGGTGTGCTGCGCCACCGTTGAGCGGCCGTAGTTGGTCACGTTCATGACCTTGATGCCGTGATCCTTCGCCGCCGCCTGATCGATGTTATTCAATCCGGTCGCCACCACGGCGATGGTCTTGAGTTCGGGGCAGGCCTCGAAATGCTCACGGGTGAGCACTACTTTATTGACCAGCACGGTATCGAACCCCCGGATGCGTTCCAGGATCTGATCCGGCGTGGTCCGATCATACTTTTCCAACCCGCCGGTCACCGACTCGATGGGCGAGAGATCCACATCGTCGCCAAGAGTTTTGGCATCAAGAAACACAGCTTTCATACTTTTCTCCTGAATCCAGATGGCCACAGATTAGGGTAGACTTGGTTAAACGTCCAAAACTCAACATGTCCAAGCACGAACAGGGTATGAACCATGGAACATGAATTCTGGCACGAACGCTGGGCCAAAAAAGAAATCGGTTTCCACGAGGGCACGGTTAACCAGTATCTCCACGACCATTGGCCGGAACTGGCTGGCAAAGGCACCGACGCCGTTTTCGTGCCCCTCTGCGGCAAAGCCCACGACATGTGGTGGCTCCACGACCGCGGCCATCCGATCATCGGTGTAGAGCTGAGCGAACTGGCCTGCAAGGACTTCTTCGAAGAAGCCGGCGAGAAAGCCAAAGTTCACCCCGGCGAACCCTTCATAACCTTCAAACACGACAACCTGCAGCTCTGGTGCGGCGACTTCTTCCAACTGGTTCCGGAAGACCTCAAACACGTTCGACTGGTCTACGACCGGGCCGCCCTGATCGCCCTGCCGCCCCACATGCGCAGAGACTACGTAAACCACCTTACCGCCATAATCCCCGACGGCACCAGAATCCTGCTCATCACCCTGGACTACGACACCGAAATCAAGGGCCCGCCGTTCAACGTCAGTGACGAGGAAGTGCGGGAACTTTACCAGGACGACTATAAAATCGAGCACATCCTGACCAATACCCTGGCCAAGGATCATCCGTTTACAAAGAGAAAAGGCCTGGAAAACGCATCTGAAAGCGTCTTCCGTTTAACCAAACTCTAGCTTCCCGGGGCATCCCCCCGGAGGCCTGATCGGAGTGTATCGGGTGGCTTTCTGACAACGAATTTGATGTCTGAGCGAAGCGAGTTGCCAATTCGTTGTCAGAAAGCCACCCGGTGCACTCCAGCCCCCTCACACGGTCCCCCCACAAACCCGGCAAGCTACAAAACCAACACACCCGCCTAACATAATTTAATGAACCTTAACCACTCACCCACTGTCCAACTCCCGAACCGTGAACTAAGCTCACAGTAAGCAAGCCGACCTCGACAAGATCGTGCACAGGCTTGTAAGTATCCATTCCTTCCACCCATAACTAAATAAACCGCCCGGACGGGCGGAACTGACTGCAACGGGGAAATTGCGTGAACTGAAAGCTGAAGATACAGCGAGCGAGGGCGATCTATGAGCATACTGCAGCACTTCAAAGACCGGTATGAGAGTACTCAGGAAGAAGAATACAGTCTTGAGGAATACCTGGAGATCTGCAAAAAGGACCCAACGGCCTACGCCACGGCCGCTGAGAGAATGTTAATTGCCATCGGCGAACCAGAGTTCGTCGACACCTCGAAAGATCAGAGGCTTTCAAGGATATTTTCCAACAAGGTCATCAAGCGGTACCCCGAGTTTTCCGAGTTCTATGGCATGGAAGACGCCGTAGAAAACATCGTCTCCTTCTTCCGCCATGCTGCCCAGGGCCTGGAAGAAAAGAAACAGATTCTTTACCTGCTTGGTCCCGTGGGCGGTGGTAAATCGTCCCTCGCGGAAAAGCTCAAGTCACTGATGCAAAAAGTGCCCTTCTACGCCATCAAGGGCTCGCCAGTGAACGAATCTCCACTTGGCCTGTTCGATCCGGCCGAAGACGCCCAGATTCTGGAAGAAGAATACGGCATCCCCGCTCGCTACCTGAAAAACATCATGTCGCCCTGGGCCGTTAAACGGCTGCACGAATTCGGCGGCGACATCAGCCAGTTCCGCGTTGTAAAGATGTATCCGTCGGTACTCGACCAGGTTGCTGTCTCCAAGACCGAACCCGGGGACGACAACAACCAGGACATTTCCGCCCTCGTGGGCAAGGTCAACATCCGCATGCTGGAGGATTTCTCCCAGGATGATCCGGATGCCTACAGCTTCAGCGGTGGCCTGTGTAAGGCCAACCAGGGCCTGATGGAGTTCGTGGAGATGTTCAAGGCTCCCATCAAAGTCCTGCATCCGTTGCTGACAGCGACCCAGGAAGGCAACTACAACACCACCGAAGGCATGGGCTCGGTGCCCTTTGATGGCGTGATCCTGGCCCACTCCAACGAATCAGAGTGGCAGACCTTCCGCAACAACAAACACAACGAGGCGTTCCTTGACCGGGTCTATATCGTCAAGGTGCCCTACTGTGTTCGGGTGACGGAAGAAATCGAGATCTACAAGAAACTGCTGAGCAACAGCTCCCTGGAAGGTGCTCCCTGCGCGCCCGACACTTTGGATATGCTGGCCCAGTTCTCGGTATTGTCGCGCATCAAGGAGCCGGAAAACTCCAGCATCTTCTCCAAGATGCGAGTTTATGACGGCCAGAACATCAAGGACACCGACCCGAAAGCCAAATCGATCCAGGAGTACCGTGACGCCGCCGGCGTGATGGAAGGTATGGATGGGCTCTCCACACGTTTCGCCTTCAAGATCCTGTCCAAAGTGTTCAACTTCGACACCACCGAAGTGGCCGCCAACCCGGTGCATCTGCTCTACGTTCTTGAAAAACAGATCGAACAGGAGCAGTTCCCTGCTGAAACTCACGAGAAGTATCTCCGGTTCATCAAGGAATTCCTGGCACCGCACTATGTGCAGTTTATCGGCAAGGAAATCCAGACCGCATACCTCGAGAGCTACAGCGAATACGGCCAGAACCTGTTCGACCGTTACGTCACCTATGCTGATTTCTGGATTCAGGATCAGGAATACCGGGATCCGGATACCGGCGAGATCCTCGACCGCTCCTCAATCAACGAAGAGCTGGAAAAAATCGAGAAACCGGCGGGCATTTCCAACCCGAAGGATTTCCGCAACGAAGTGGTCAACTTCGTCCTGCGGGCCCGGGCGAACAACGGTGGCAAGAATCCGTCCTGGCTCAGCTACGAGAAACTGCGCGCCGTGATCGAGAAGAAGATGTTCTCGAACACCGAGGATCTGTTGCCAGTGATTTCTTTCAACCCGAAAGCGAGTCAGGAAGATCAGAACAAGCACAAGCAGTTCGTCGAGCGTATGGTCGACCGAGGCTACACGGAGAAGCAGGTGCGGCTGTTGGCTGAATGGTACCTGCGGGTTCGCAAGTCTCACTAAGTCAGTGACCATTCACTGAGCTGGAGTAACGCCATGGGAATGACCCACATAGTCGACCGGCGACTGAACGGTAAGAACAAGAGCGCAGTGAACCGTGAACGGTTCCTGCGCCGTTACCGACACCACATCAAACGTGCGGTGTCGGATGCTGTTCAGAAACGCTCGATCACCGATATAGAGCGGGGCGAGAAAGTCAGTATTCCGTCTCGCGACATTGAAGAACCCATCTTTCACCATGGCCAGGGCGGCAAGCGGGAGATGGTGCATCCGGGCAACCAGGAGTTTGTGGCCGGTGACACCATTCCAAAGCCCGATGGTGGTGGGGGCCAGGGCTCCGGGCAGGGGCAGGCCAGCCCGGACGGCGAAGGCATGGATGAGTTCGCTTTCCAGATAACCCAGGAAGAGTTCCTGGATTTTCTGTTCGACGATCTCGAACTGCCCAATCTGGCCCGTAAGAAACTCAAGGATACCGAAGCGTTCAAATATGTCCGCTCTGGCTTCAGCACCGATGGGGTGCCGGCCAAGCTGGATGTAGTACGCTCATTGCGCGGGGCCCACGCGCGCAGGCTGGGCCTTGGAGGGGCGCGCAAGAAGAAGATCCGGGATCTGGAAAAGCAGCTTGAAGCGCTGAAATCGGCGCCAGAGGATCTGGACCCGGCGTTCAGCCATGAGGATCAGATCCAGGTACTCGAGGAGGAAATCGCGCGACTGAAAGCAAACGTTCGCCGCATTCCCTTCATTGATGAAATCGACCTGCGCTATCGCCAGCACCTGAAAAAACCGCAGCCGGCCACCAGCGCCGTGATGTTTTGCCTGATGGATGTATCCGGATCCATGACCCAGATGCACAAGGACATCGCCAAGCGGTTTTTCATCCTGCTGTACCTGTTCCTCAAGAAGAACTACAAGAAGATCGAAGTGGTCTTCATCCGGCACCACACCAGCGCCAAGGAAGTGGACGAGGAAGAGTTCTTCTATTCGCGGGAAACCGGGGGCACGATCGTCTCCAGCGCCCTCAAGCTGATGCACAAGATTATTGAGTCCCGTTATTCCCCGGCAGAATGGAACATCTACGCAGCGCAGGCGTCAGACGGGGATAACTGGAACGACGATTCCCCGGTATGCGGCAAGATCCTGGCCGACAATATCCTGCCGCTGGTTCAGTACTTTGCCTATGTGGAAATCACGCCGCAGGACCACCAGATGCTCTGGTATGAATACGAGAAGATTCAGGAGCAATTCCCCCAGAGCTTTGCCCTGCAGCAGATCGCCGACCCCGGTGAAATCTACCCGGTATTCCGCCAGCTGTTCGAGAGGAAAGCCGCATGACCAACCTCATGGACCGCCCCAATATGCCGGGAAGTGATCAGCCCAGGGCCCGGGAGCCAATCTCCACAGGCTCTGAGTGGACCTTCGAGCTGATCCAGGAATACGATGACGAGATTGCCAAGTGCGCCGCTGAGTTCGGTCTGGACACCTACCCGAACCAGATCGAGGTGATCAGCGCCGAGCAGATGATGGACGCCTACAGCTCCGTGGGCATGCCCGTTGGCTACCATCACTGGTCCTTCGGCAAGCAGTTTCTCAGCACATCCAAGGGCTATCAGCGCGGCCAGATGGGCCTGGCCTACGAGATCGTGATCAACTCCAATCCCTGCATTGCCTACCTGATGGAGGAAAACACTCTGCCGATGCAGGCGCTGGTTATTGCCCATGCTTCTTATGGCCACAACTCCTTCTTCAAGGGTAACTACCTGTTCCGCACCTGGACCGACGCCAGCGCGATCATCGATTACCTGGTGTTTGCCCGCCATTACGTGGCGGAGTGCGAGGAGCGCTATGGCGTGGACGCCGTCGAGGAGATCCTGGATTCCTGCCACGCCCTGATGAACTATGGGGTAGACCGCTACAAGCGGCCAGCCCCGATATCGGCGTCGGAAGAAGTGCGGCGCCAGAAAGAGCGGGAAGAATACCAGCAGAGGCGCATCAACGATCTCTGGCGGACAATACCAAAGCTTGACGAAGACGATGACCCGGTAAGGCGTCGCAAACGCTATCCAGAAGAGCCCCAGGAAAACATTCTCTATTTCATCGAGAAGAACGCGCCCCTGCTGGAAACCTGGCAGCGGGAAATCATCCGCATCGTGCGGAAGCTTGGGCAGTACTTCTATCCCCAGCGCCAGACCCAGGTCATGAATGAAGGATGGGCCACCTTCTGGCACTACACCCTGCTGCATCGCATGTACGACAAGGGGCTGGTGACCGACGGCTTCATGCTCGAGTTTCTGCAGAGCCACTCGGCGGTGGTGTACCAGCCGCCATTCAACAGCCCGTGGTATTCGGGCATTAACCCATACACCCTGGGATTCTCCATCTTTACGGATCTGCGCAGGATCTGCGAGAACCCGACAGACGAAGACCGTGAGTGGTTCCCGGACATCGCCGGCAGCGACTGGCTGGAAACCCTTCATTTTGCGATGAAGAACTTCAAGGACGAGAGCTTCATCCAGCAGTTCCTCTCCCCCAAGGTAATGCGGGATCTGAAACTTTTCGCAATCCAGAATGATGATCAGGAAGACGTGTACCGGGTAACCGCCATCCACGATGACCCCGGCTACCGGGACCTGCGAGAGAAACTGGCGCGCCAGTACAACCTCAGCTATCGCGAACCCAACATCCAGGTATGGAATGTGGATGTGCGCGGCGATCGCTCACTGACCCTGCGCCATATTCCCGTGGACCGCGTCCCCCTGGGCAAGGAAACTGATGAAGTCCTGCGGCACGTGCACCGGTTGTGGGGCTTTGATGTGCACCTCGAGAGCGTGGACGATGGCACGGTTGTGGAAGACCACCACTGCCCGCCAAGAGAACTTGAGGAGGACTGAATCTGGAGCCAGATGGCAAATTCGGGCCGGTACTGGCCGGCCCAATTTTACGTCATTCCGCGCCGGACTCTATTGTTCTGTGGCTGGTAACCAGCGAACAGTCAGAGTTCGCAATTCAGGTATTCAAAGGCACAGAGCTCCTGCTGGATCGTCCGTTAGCCGATTCAGAGTTTTCACGACTCAGAATTGGTACCCGAGCCTGGCTGAACCTGCTGACCATTACGCCTGAGGCTACTCTCCCAAAGGACACCCGGCTGGAATACGACCTGGGGCTCACCGCCGAAGGCTCAGAGGCTTGCCAGTGGATCCGGACGTGGGCTCCACATCTCTGCCCCGAGGGCCGGGAGAGGCCAGGCTTTACCCTGAAATCCAGGCTGGACCGAATACTCCACGGCTCTTGCCGAAGACCCCACCACCCCTCTCCTGATGGGCTGGTTCGAGTGGATGAAGAACTGCAGAAGGCACAGAAGCTTGAGGACGTTCCGTCTCTGCTACTTATGACCGGCGACCAGGTTTACGCCGATGATGTGGCCGGCCCGATGTTACATGCCATCCAGTGTGTCATTCACCAACTGGGCCTTTACCAGGAGGTACTGGAAGGCGCCTCGCTTTCGCACAGCAAGGAACTGACTTCGGTGGCGAATGCCTATTACCACCGGGATGAACTGCTGCCGGAATCCGAATTCAATGAAGACCTGACCGAGCGCTTCTTCGGTGGCGTCCGCAAACCGGTGTTCACCACGGCCAATGCGGGCAATCACCTGATTTCCTTTGCCGAGGTGATGGCCATGTATCTGCTGGTCTGGTCCCCGGAACCCTGGGCGTGTGTGACCAGTGCTGAACCGGTCGATGACCCGGACGAGCTGGCGCGCTATCGGAAAGAACAGGCCGCCATCAACGAGTTCCGCAAGAGCCTTCCGCAGGCAGCGCGGGCCATGGCCAACGTGCCCGTCTATATGATCTTTGACGATCATGACGTGACGGACGACTGGAATCTCTCCGCGCTCTGGGAAACCACCGCTTACGAACACCCCTTTTCCCGGCGCATTATTGGCAATGCCCTGCTGGGCTATCTTTTGTGCCAGGGCTGGGGCAACCAGCCTGGCAATTTCGGCCAACTGATCGAACAGTGTCAGAGGCTGTTCGAGTCCAGCAACGGGCAACACGAGCTGGATACGGCCATTCAGGATGATCTGATCGACCAGCTGTTCCACTTTCAACACTGGCACTTCAGCCTGCCAACATCACCCAGACTGGTGGTGCTGGACACCCGCACCCATCGCTGGCGGAGCGAAATCCGGCGCAGTCACCCCTCCGGACTGATGGACTGGGAATCACTGACCGATTTTCAACACGAAATCATGGGCGAGGATGCCGTCGTGGTGGTTTCGCCGGCGCCAATGTTCGGGGTAAAGCTCATCGAGATGATCCAGCGGGTGTTTACCTTCTTTGGCAAGCCGCTGTTGGTGGATGCTGAAAACTGGATGGCGCATCGGGGCGCGGCCAGTGTGCTACTGAATATCTTCGGCCACCCCCGAACGCCCAGACACTTCGTGATTCTCTCAGGCGATGTTCACTATTCGTTTGCCTACGATGTGAGGGTGCGCCACAAACAGAACGGTCCCCGCGTCTGGCAGATCACCAGTAGCGGCATCAAGAACGAATTCCCCAACGCCCTGCTGGAATGGCTGGACCGGCTCAATCGCTGGCTGTTCGCACCCTGGTCGCCCCTTAACTGGTTCACCAAGAGACGGCGCATGTGGATTTC
>TARA_B100001057_G_scaffold309601_1_pt1 | contig 24536 bp, 26 predicted proteins | sample TARA_B100001057 | Tara Oceans TARA_B100001057 (sample SAMEA2621839) | marine metagenome | biome: marine biome (ENVO:00000447); feature: surface water layer (ENVO:00002042); material: "saline water (ENVO:00002010), including plankton (ENVO:xxxxxxxx)" | depth 5 m
TCTTTCATTTTTTGTTTCATAAATCTCAGAGTTATTCTTGTCTTTTCAGCAATTCCTTTTGGAGTTATTACGTAAAGATAATTTAATTTTCTTTTATTATTTTTAAAGTTTTGTATTTTAATTAAACCTTTCTTTTTTAATTCCTTCATGCAGTAATTAAGCTTTCCTAGGCTAAAGCTAAGTTCCTTAGCTAACTCTCGTTGAGTAGATTGAGGTTTAGTTCCTATCTTTCTCAAGATCTTATGTTCATCTGGATTTATATTTTTGCTCATATTTTTATATTATGTGTTCAATAAATGAACATTAAATAAAAACTTCAGAAATTTCAATCATTCTTTTTCTAAAAGTAATTTTCACCCATAAAATAACAATTTTAAGGGTTTTTAAAAGCTGGATATTTTATCTATAATTATTTTTGATATTGAGTGAGTTTCATCTTCCTCACCATCTTTTATGAACTCAGAAATAAAATAATTATAGTTGTCTTTGTTAAAACCGTTTTTTTGATAAAATATTATTTTTGAACTTATTTCTTCATTATTAAAATTATCTATGTTTATAGATTTTAATTTCATAATATCTTTAAACCATTCAATTTCTTTTTTTTTGGTAAATCGATTGATCATGTCATTATTATATATAATTACACATGGTTTCTTCCATAAAGCTACAAATTGTAAACTTAAACTATCGTGAGCTATCACGAATGAAGAGTGTTTAACAAGATGACTCGTTTTTCCTCTGTAACTATCAAAACCAAAAAAATCTTTTCTATTTGAGTTGGGATGAAGAGAAACAATAATTTTTTTTTTTAAAATATTTGATACAGAATTTAAAAATTTTATCATTCCATTTTTATAATTTTCTTCGTTTGTGACTGGTTTTTCATCACTAAAATAATTATCATATGGCACTGGGTAACCCATGTCTAAAAAGAGAATGTAATCGTTTTGAATTAATTTTGGAGTTTTATTTTTTTCTTCAGTCAAATAGTGCTCATAATCGCGAGTGTGAAGACTTACTGATTTTTTTGAGATTTTTTTGGATAATTTCTTCTCGTAATTGCCATTATAAAAAAAAATATCTAACTTAGGTAATATTATTTTATTCAATATTTTTCGATTAATAAAAAAAATATATTTGTAAAAAAGATAAAAGAAATTTGAGAAAGAAATATTTGTAATTTTATTTTTTATATCTTCATTTTTGATTTCAACAATAGGAAAAGTAGAAAGTCCGTGATAAATTAAGTTTGCGCCAAACAATTTTGTAATTGATGAAAAAAATGGATTTTTGCTAAAAGTGATATCAAAAATGAAACATCGCTTATCTGTTTTTTTTAAAAGTTTGAATAATTCAAAATAATTTGAGATTCTCTTAATTTTTTCAGAAATTTTGCTCTCTTGTTTTAAACTTTCTGTAAAAATATCATTACTTATATTTTTAATACTATTTTCGTTAAAATCAATTTTCCAAAGCTCAGTTTCAATTTTATCGGAGTCCATATAATTTTTTAGATTAAATTTATCAAAAAGCCTGTAGTCGTAATTCAAAGATGAAATAAATATTATTTTTTTTTTCATTATAGATGCCAATTAAATACCATTGATATTTAACATAAAATTGTGTAGCGTTCAAATATTGAACATAAAATCAAGTAAAACTATGATTAATAAAGAAGTTAAATTTTGTGTAAAGTGTGTGGAGTCTAATCAAAGATTTTTAGGCTCTGTTACACATGAAGATAAAAAAGACAAATTTCAAAGAAGAACATTGTTCGATGAAGGTCAAGTTTGCTCAGCTTGTCTATATTACGATTATAAAAAACAAATTAACTGGGATGAAAGAGAGAGGGAATTAATAGAATTATTAGACCAGCATCGAAGTCGAGACGGATACTATGATGTGTTAGTACCTGGTAGTGGAGGAAAAGACTCTCGTTTTGTTGCTTATGTTTTGAAAGAAAAATACAAAATGAATCCTTTAACGTGCACTTGGGCGCCACATATGTATACAGATGTTGGTTGGAGAAACTACATTCAATGGGTAGACTCGGGTTATGATAATTATTTTCACAAACCTGATGGAAAAATTCACAGAGCTTTAACTAAGCTGAGTTTTAAAAACTTACTTCACCCATTTCAGCCCTTTGCACAAGGTCAAGTATACTTTCCTTTAAGAGTTGCGTTAGAAAAAAAAATCAAATTAGTTATTTACGGTGATAGTCAAGCTGAAAGAGGTTCAGGTGGAAATATTCACTCATATAATAACAAATTTTTAAATCATTCTCTTTATACATATAAAAATGAAGAAGATTTATATTATGGTGGATATTCTTTAAAAGAGCTTGAAAAATTAGGTATATTTAAAAAAGATCTAATTCCCTACCTTCCTCTTAAAGAAGAGGATTTTTTAGGATCAAATACAAAGGTTTTACAACTTCCATATTTTATTAATTACAATCCTCAAACAAATTTTTATTTTGCAAAAGAAAAAACTAATTTTGAAGTAAATCCTCAAGGAAGAAGCGAAGGTACATATACAAAATATGCAAGTCTAGATGATAAGATTGACGGACTACATCATTACACTTGGTACATTAAAACTGGTAGAGGAAGAGCAACTGAGGACGCAGCTTTAGAGATAAGAAATGAAATAATAACTAGAAATGAGGGAGTCGCCTTAGTGAAAAAATATGATGGAGAATTTCCAAAATTGTTTTTTAAGGATATTTTAGAATATTTAGATATGAATGAAGATGAATTCAATGAAACTATTGACAGCTTTAGACCTGAACATCTTTGGAAAAAAGTTGGGTCAAAATGGGAACTCAAGCATGCAGTTTGGAAATAACAAAAATGAAAAAGGTTCGAATAATCGCAAGATTAGATATTAAAGGCCAAAATTTAATTAAAAGTATAAATCTTGAAGGTTTAAAAAAAGTTGGTGATCCTGGCCAATTTGCTAAAAAATATTATAATGAAAAGATTGATGAGTTAATATTTGTAGATACAGTAGCAACTCTATACGGAAGAAATCAATTAGCTGAGATTATCTTTAATGCCTCTAAAGAAATATTTGTTCCTTTAACGGTCGGGGGTGGAATTCGCACTATTCAAGATGCAGAAAAGTCTTTTGAGTCAGGAGCAGATAAAATATCAATTAATTCACAGGCAGTTAAAAATCCAAATTTTATAAAGGAACTCTCAAAAAAATTCGGGAGTCAAAGTATAGTTGTTTCTGTTGAGACTAAAAAATTTGCTGAAAATCGATGGGAAGTTTTTATAACTAATGGAAGAGACAAAACAGGTTTAGAAGTTAGCGATTGGGTTAAAAGATGTAAAGATTTAGGAGCGGGAGAAATCTTTTTAACTTCTATTGACTATGAAGGAACTGGAAAAGGCCCGGACTATGAGTTGATAAAATTAGTTCAAACTTCAACAAATTTGCCAATAATCTACAGTGGAGGTGTAGGCAGCATGGATCATATTAAGAAAATAAGTGAGCTGAATGTTGATGCTTTAGCTTTAGCCAAAGTATTACACTACAATGATTTAACAATAAAAGAAATTAAACAAAATCTAATAAAAAATAGTATATGAGTAAAATTGTTATTATTGATACTGGAAATGGCAACTTATTAAGTGTTCTTAGAGCAGTTGAAAAATATGAAAATGATGTGGTTATAAGTAGTGATAAAAAAGAAATCTCTTTATCTAAAAAACTTATCTTTCCAGGTGTAGGTGCATTTAAGAATACTGTAGATTATCTAAAAAAAAAAAAAATTTTCGATATAATTAAATCAAATTCTGCTGATAAGCCATTTTTGGGAATATGTTTAGGAATGCAATTACTTTTCGAAAACAGCAACGAATTTGGAATGTGTGAAGGATTGAATTTAATTGAAGGAAATGTCGTAGCATTAGAGTCAAAGAAATTAAAAATACCTAATATAGGATGGTATAATCTTGAATTTAATAAAGATTTTAAATCCGCCAGTTTTCAATTTCTTAATAGCGAAGAATTTTACTTTATCCATTCATACTATGCATTTAACGTGAAAAAAGAGAATTTGGTTGCCTATTATAATTTTGGAGAAATCAAAGTACCAGCGATAGTTCAAAATGAAAATATTATTGGATGTCAGTTTCATCCTGAAAAAAGTAGGGAGCCTGGACTTAAAATTATAGATCAATTTATAAAAGGAAAGTTTTAAAAATGTATAAAGATTTTATTGAAAAAAATATAAAAAAATTCTCTTCTAATATATTCCTAATTGATGAAAATGATAAATCTATTTCATATAAAAATATATTTATAAAATCTGAAAAAAATTTAAATTTTATAAGTAAGGGAGATGTTTGTCTTATATTAGCTGATAATTGTTTATCATATATTGAATTATATTTATATTTTTTAAAACAAAATATTAAGCAAATTTTAATAGATAAAAACACTAATGATAATCAAATAATTAAAATAGCAGGTTTGTATAAACCCAATTATTTAATTGTAAATAACAATAGCAAAATTAATTTGGAAAATTATAAATTTATAAAAACTTACGGGAATTATAATATTTATTTGTACTCTGAAAAAAAAATATCGACAAATGAAGATTTAGCGATATTACTTTCCACTTCTGGTAGTACTGGATCATCGAGATTTGTAAAATTAAGTAAAGAAAATATATTTAATAATGCATTAAATATTTCTAAATATCTTAAAATTAACTCTAAACAAACTACCATAACAACAATGTCCCCAAGTTATAGTTACGGTATGTCGATTATTAACACTCATTTTTTATCAGGATCGAGGATAATTTTAAATAATGAAACTTTTTTTGATAAAAATTTTTGGGATAAAATTCAAAAGTATAAAGTCAACAGTTTCGGAGGGGTGCCTTACCATTATGAAATTTTAAAAAAATTAAAATTTTCAAACTTCAATTTACCAACTCTAAAATATTTAACTCAAGCCGGCGGAAATATGGATAAAGACTTAGTTCTGTATTTTTTAGAATCTTGTAAAAAAAATAAAATAGACTTTGTTCAAATGTATGGACAAACTGAAGCTTCGCCAAGAATAAGTTACCTGCCTTTTAAATTTGCAAGAAAAAAAATAGGAAGCATTGGTAAAGTAATTCCTGGTGGGCATATGTCATTAAAAAAGAATAAAAAATCAAATAAAGTAGGAGAAATTGTATATAGAGGAAAAAACGTATTTATGGGTTACAGCTTGAGCTATAAAGATCTTTCAAAAGCAAAAAAAAGAAGCAATAATTTAAAAACTGGTGATTTAGGGTGGAAAGACAAAGATGGATATTTCTATCTAGTTGGTAGAAAAGATAGAGATGTAAAAATTTCTGGTCTTAGAGTTAATCTTGATGAATTAGGTAAATTAATGCAAAATAATAAGATAAAGTGTTGTTTTGTTGAAAAGAATAAAAAAATATACGTTTTTACGGTTTCAAATAAAACTAACACAAGTATTTTAGAAGTCATTAGCAAAGAAACCAAATTAAATAAAAAAGTTTTTATAATAAAAAAAATAAAATCATTTCCCAAGAATAGAAGAAACAAAATTGATATAGATAGGTTATTAAAAAATGAACTACATTAATAAATTTCTTGACAGTTCTGATATATTTAATTCAAAAAGTAAAAAACAACAACTATTGTTTAAGAGCGCATTAGAAGATTTAACAATTCATCATAAAAATAGGTGCTCTGAATACTCAACTTTTGTAAAAAAAATAAATATTAAAAAAAACAATTCAAATCAATTATATAATCTACCTTTTTTACCAGTTCAAATTTTTAAAATTAGAAAATTAGTTAGTGTAAAAGAAAATGAAATATTTAAAACCTTATCTTCTTCAGGTACAACAAATAACAAAAAGTCTAAAATTTATTTAGATAAGATTAACTCTCAAAATCAAACAAAAGCTTTAAATAAAATTCTATCTCAAAAATTCGGCAAACAAAGAAAGCCAATGCTTTTCATAGAAAAAGACCCTACTCATTCAGATAAGAAAAAATTTTCAGCTAGCTTAGCTGCATTATATGGTTTTTCAATTTTAGCATCAAAGCAGTTTTATTTATTAAAACAAAATGGTGAGGTAAATTTTGACGTTTTAAAAATATTCATGGAAAGATTTGCTAATGAAGAATTTTATATATTCGGGTTTACTTCTTCAGTGTATAAAAACTTTTATGAAAAAATTGATCACCATAGTTTTGACTTCAGTAACGCAACTTTAATTCATGGGGGAGGATGGAAGAAATTAAAAGATCTTAATATTTCAAATGATTTATTCAAAAAAAAGATAAAAGATAAATTAAATATAAGCAAAATATTTAATTATTACGGATTAATAGAACAAACTGGTTCTATTTTCTTTGAGTGTAAAAATGGATTCTTTGTGTCTTCTATTTTTTCCGACGTTATAATTAGAGATAAAAATTTCAATGTATTAGAAAATAATAAAAAGGGTTTAATACAGTTGGTGTCAATTTTGCCAACTAGTTACCCTGGGCACAGTATTATTACAGAAGACATAGGCGAAGTTGTAAAAATAAAATGTAGCTGTGGATTAAATGGCACTCATTTTAAAGTTCATGGTAGAGCTAAAGAAGCTGAAATAAGAGGATGTAGCGATGCAAGATAAAATAAAAAAGATTAATAATTTAAAGCTAGATGTAAATAGGCCTTTCAATGAGTCATCAATTAATTTTTTAGAGGATTTGTCTAAAGAAATTAAGACTATTAAAAATATTTCGAGATATCCTGACTTAGTTTATTTAATGATATGGTGCACAAAAAAAAACCTAAATGGTTTAAAACAAAAATACAAAGCCAATTCCTTTAAAATAGGTAGAGGGCTTGTTTTTCATGTATGTCCCAACAATGTTCCCTTAAATTTTATATATTCCTTCATTATTGGTTTGCTAAGCGGTAATTCAAATGTTGTCAAACTTCCTTCCAAAAATTTTAAAGAAAAAGATATTCTATTAAAAATTTTAAAAAAATTGTTTGCTTTAAAAAAATATAGTGGTTTTAAAAAAAGTAATTTGTTTATAAGTTATGATCCTGATCAAGAAAACATCATTACAGAGCACATTTCATCTAGATCTGACGCTAGAATTATATGGGGCGGAGATAGGACTGTAGAAAAATTAAAAAAAATAACTACTCCAGCTAGATGCATTGATATTTGTTTTGCTGATAGATACTCTGCCTCAATAATAAATGGTAAAAAATTTAACATACTCAAACAATCTGCTTTAGATTTACTCGCAAGAAAATACTTCTATGATATTTATTCAATGGACCAGTTAGCATGTAATTCACCACATCTTTTATTCTGGGCGGGAAAAATAGATGAGAAAAAAAGAAATTATTTTTTTAGAAAAATAAGTCATATCGCTCAAAAAAAATTCAGTTTTGATGAGATACATATGATAAATAAATTTACAAATTTAACAGATAAGATAATGAAGTATAAAGAATTAGGAGCTATTAAAATGTATGAGAACTATTTATATACAGTAAAATTAAATAGTAAAAGTATTGATATTGAAAATATAAGGGGTGTAAATGGAATTATTTTTTACATGAATATCAAACATATCGATAAAATGACAAATTATATAAAAAAAAAGTGTCAAACATTAACTTATCTAGGGTTTCAAAGTAAAGAATTTGAAAATTTGATCAGTGAAAATAACTTATTAGGTGCAGATAGAATTGTACCGATAGGTCAAGCTTTTAATTTTAATTTAAACTGGGATGGTGTTGATACTATTAATATTCTATCAAGATCAGTGAGTTTTGAATAAATGATTTTAGATAAAACAAAAATTTTAGAGTATCAACAAAACAGAGACCCTTATCTTATGATTGATTATGTTGAAGACGTAGTTCCTGCAAAATATGCGAATGGGTATAAAATATTGAATGCTAACGAATGGTTCTTTAAAGTTCACTGGGCTGGAGATCCTAATATGCCCGCTATGCTTCAAACTGAAGCTATGGTGCAGATGGCAGCAATGTCTTTGCTTACTATACCAGAATATAAAGGAAAGGTTGTTTATCTTACATCTGCGTCCAAATTAGAGTTTAAGAAAAAAATTTTACCTAATTCTAAATTAAATTTAGAAACAAAAATTTTAAATTTTAAAAGAGGTATTGCTAATTGTTCTGCAAAAGGTATAGTTGACGATAAAGTAGCCTGTTTTGGAGAATTTACTATTGTGTTGCCAGATGTTATTAATAAATTTAAAATTGGGAAATAAATGCCGAAAAATTCACCACTATTAAAAAAACCCCGTCTAGTCCAAAAGTTAAGAGACTTTTACACTTACGTAAATAAAAATGATGGTAAAGTAGGTACTAAAACTAGAGGTATTGATTTAAATTTAAACAATGCTTGTAACTTAAGATGTAAATACTGTTTTACAAATTCACCAAAAGGGGATCATGTTAAAGAATTTTTATCACCAAAAATTATAGGTAACTTAGCTGATCAGGCAGATGAATTGGGTTATTTTGAATTTGATTTGCAGGGTGGTGAACTTTTATTGAGACCGGATTTATTATTTGAAACTTTAGAAGCAATAAAACCAGAAAGGTTTTATTTATATCTTACAACTAATGGTTATTACTTGGACAAAAAAATGGCTGAAAAACTTGCAAAATATCAAGTTAGTAGGGTCTCTGTAAGTATCGATAGTATGGATGCAAAAACTCATGACGAAATTAGAGGTAGGAAAGACTCTTGGAAAAAAGCAATTGAAGGTCTAAAACATGTTCAAGATGCTGGTATGGATCCATACTTAAATATAACTGTTGGACATTATAACGCTTTCAATCCAGATTTCGAAGAATTGTTAAAATATTCAAAACAAAATAAATATAAAACTCTTTTAAACGTAGCTGTACCTGCAGGTATGTGGCAAAAGATGGAAGAAATTATTTGCGATGAAAAAGATAGAGAACATATTAAAAAATTGAGAAAAAAATACGGTAATCTAGTAAGAAATCTTTGGAATCCTTTTGATAAAGGTAATGAAAAAATACTAGGTTGTACTACCGTAAATAGATTGTACATAACTCCATTAGGCGATGTTTTGGTCTGCCCTTATGTACACATTAAAATTGGAAATATCTTGGAACAGCCTTTAAAAGAAATTGTAAATTTTGGTTTTAAGATAAAATACTTTAGAGAACATAGTAGCCTGTGTTTAGCCGGTGAGGACAAAGAATTCATTTCAAAATTTATGACTAAACAGGGCCAATCAATTTTTAAACCAGCCGAGGCTAAAAGTCTTTTCAGTAAAGACGAAATAAAAGACTAAAACTGTGAAAAAAGATATTCTTATTTTCTCTGCCGGCCCTTCTGGAAGAGAAGTTCTAAAATTAATACAAGAAATAAATTTAAATTCAAAAGTAAAGTGGTCCATATTAGGTTTTGTTGATAAAAACAAAAAATTTAAAGGAAAAAAAATTGAAGGAATAAACATATATAAATCACCTACAAAATTTTCAAAAAAAAATGTTTATGCTATTTGTGGGGTCACTAAACCAAGTTTAAGAAAAAAAATTTACAACAAAGAGATAATAAAAAATGGATTTAAAATACCGAATTTATTTCACCCGAATGTCATTATTCCTCCAAGCTTAAAAATGGGTAAAGGGAATATTGTTTTTAACAATGTTCATCTCAGTTTCGATCTCAAATTTAAAAATTACATATTAATTAGTAATTTTAATGATATAGGTCACAGTGCTAAAATATCTAATTATGTAACCTTTATGCCTCAAACTTCTTTAGGAGGGAATTGTAAAGTTGAGGAAGAGAGTTTTATAGGATCTGGTTGTAATATTATTCAAAATATCAAAATAGGAAAAAATTGTGAGATAGGAATTGGAAGTTTAATAATAAAAAATATAAAAGATAGGACTTCAGTAAAAAATTATCAAAGACAGACTGTTACAAAAAAACTATAAATCTCTAAAATCCTTTTTTCTAAATTTCTTAAAGTTAAAACTTATAATTTTATTTGCAATTTTTTTAGCTGAATTTCCATTGCCGTAATGTTTTAGTTTTTTTTTAATATTTAATCGAAATTTATTACTAAATAATAATTTAATAGCATTTTTAATTTTAACCTCTGAAACTTCACAATTTATTATACTAGGGACTAAAATACGCCCCTCTTGTCTGTCACCTAAATTAATTGTTCCTATACCAAAAAAAGGAACTTCTGAGATTCCACTAGATGAATTTCCTATAGCTCCATCAACAAATTTTAAAATCGATAAATATTTTCTACTACCTAAAGACTCAAAAAAAACAATATTTGATAGTTTTTTTTTTTGAATAAAATTTTTTATAAATTTAATCATTAAAACACCTTTTGAATCAGCATTTGGAGAAGTAATGATTATAAGAGTATCTTTAAGTTTACTAATAGATAATAATAGTATTTCTAAATTTTTAATTGTGTTTTCTATGTCCAGTGTATCAGGGTGATAAGTTAAAACTAAATTTTTTCTTTTAAATTTAATTTTTAAGTCTTTCTCTAGATTTTTTTTCCCTAAGAATTTATTATTTTTTATTTTATCATAATTTAGGCTACCGTAATTAAATACTGTTTTAGGGTGTTCTCCCATTTGTAAAAGCCTTTTTTTGTACTCTGCAGCAACTGGGAAATGTAGATTTGCTAGTTTAGTTATACAATGTCTAAATCCTTCATCCAAAGAACCTAAAGTTTTTTCTCCTCCAGCAATATGAATAATATTAATTTTCAGTATATAAGCCGAAATGGTTGCTGCTAACATCTCATATCTATCTCCAAAAATAATGACAGCATCCGGGTTAATTTTTTTAAATTTATCTGTAATTTTTGTCGACATTTCTGAAAATGATTTAGCAACATGTTTATCATTATAATTTTTTGATTTTACATTGATTTTATGGATTTTTAATCTACCTTTTATTTCTATTTCACTTGAACTTCCAAATATTTTTTCGCTGTGACTGCCAGTCAAAATAAGATGAGTTTTTATTTTTTTTTCACGAATTAACTGATCAATTAAACTTTTTAAAGTTCCATAATCGGCTCTAGATGTTGAAATAAAACAAAGTTTCATATTTTTATAAGTTCATCTTTTTTAAAATTTCTAGTAGCCTTTTTGCCCAAAATTTTATAGAAATTCATTGGTGAAACACCGTAACCGGGTCTTTTTATAGTCAGGTTTTTTCTAGTGAATTTATCTCCTTTCCTGATATTAAGATTTGCTACGATAGAGTTTCTAGCTATCATAATGTTTTTTTTTTCACTTTTTGAGAGTTTTTTTTCTTTTTGACCTAAAATAATTTCTGTTTCTCTAATTCTTGAAACTAAATTTTTTAATTCTTTCTCTGTAATACTTGCTTTATGATCAGGTCCTGACATTTTTTTATTAAGAGTAATATGTTTTTCTATAATTTTTGCTCCATTAGCTACCGCAACTATAGACGCACTTATTCCAAGCGTGTGGTCAGAATATCCAACGTTTACTCTAAATTTTTTTTTAATTTCTAACATAGCTTTAATATTCACATCTTCTAAGGGTGTAGGGTATTCTGTATTACACTGTAAAACTGTAATATTATTTTTTTTTGTACCGCTAGATATCAATATTTTTATTGCTTGATCTATTTCTTTCATATTTGACATCCCCGTTGACAAAATCACCTTTTTTTTCATTTTGCCAATTTTTTCAAGGTATAAAAGATTGTTAATTTCTCCAGAAGGAATCTTATTATACTCCATATTCAACTTTTTAAGGAAATTTATAGCTTTGAAACCAAAAGGTGTTGAAAGAAATTTAATCTTTTTTTTATTGCAGTAAGATTTTAATTTCTCGAAATCTTTAAAACTTAGTGTCATTTTGTTAGCCATAGATAATTGGGATTTTTTTTTGCTAGTGCTTCTCATTTGATAAATTGCTTTTTTGGCATGAATGGAAATATGATCCTCTGGTATGGAAGTTTGAAATTTTACGAAATCAGCACCTGCTCTTTTAGCCACATCGACTAGTTTGTAAGCTAATTTTAATTTACCGTTATGATTTGGGCCAACTTCAGCGATTATAATAGTTTTATTCATATAGTTTATTTTTCAACTTTTTTTAGCTTTTTAATAATGCGAATAAATATATAGGAAATTCTTGATAGAAACATTTAAATCAAATCTTGAAGCCTGAACTTTTAGCATCCTCATAGAAATTTTTTACCGTTTCTTTTGAATAATCTTCCGGTGAAATAGTATTTAAGTTTTTGAGTTTCTTAATCATAGACGATCCCATTGTTATAATATCAGAATTAGAGTTAATGGCGTTTATATAATCATATGGCTGCCTGCAACTTGCCCACAAAATTCTGCATTTTGAATTCGAGTGAGTATATTCTGTAATTTCTTTAAGTTTTTGATTTGCGTCAATACCAATATCAAACAGTCTTCCTGCAAACACTGACAATATTGTATTAGTATTTTTTACAACATTAATTATCTCTTTTATCTGTTCTTGAGTAAAGATTGCAGTGATGTTTAATTTTATATTTTCACTGATAAGTTTTGATATTAAATTTGTAGAAAATTTTCCATTAGTATAAGTAATTGGTATTTTTACAGAAATATTTTCTGATAAAGATGCAATTTTTTTTGCTTGACCATAACATGTATTTTCATCATCACCAAAAACTTCAATAGAAACTGATTTGCCACCAGTTAATTTTAAAATTTCTTCTGTGAATTTTATATAATTTTTAGCCTTAAGTTTTTTAAATAAACTTGGATTGAAAGTATACCCATCAATATTTTGTAAACTTTTAATTTCATCAAGTGTAGGTCCATCAGCAAATAATTCAATTTTTTTCATATTATTTATTATTATCTAAATATATACAAATAGCATGTAAAATTGACATATGTGCTTCTTGTATAACTGCCGTATTATTATTTTTTACATGTATATATATATCAGAAATTTTTTTTAACTCCCCGCCCTCTTTACCAATTAATGAAATGATTTTTAGACCTTTTTTTCTTCCTTCATTAGCGGCGCTTATCAAATTCATTGATGCTTTAGATTTTTTATTACCTCCACCAGTTGATAATAAAAACAAAATATCTCCCCTTTTTCCATTTGCCTTAACTTGTCTTTCAAAGAAAGAATCAAAATTAAAATCATTTGACCATGCAGTCAAAGCTGCATTATTTGTGGTTAAAGAAATCGCAGAAAAAGGTTTTCTTTTTTTATTATTGAAAGTACACACCAACTCTCCAGTAAAATGTTCAGCATCAGCGCAAGATCCACCATTTCCTACTACGAGTAATTTTTTTTTATTTTTATTACATTTAATAATTTCCCTTGATATTTTTATAATATCATTCTCGTAGTTGAATAAACTTAACAAAGTTTTAGATGAATTTTTTTTTGATCTTAAATGCAAAATATCCGGGTTATATTTCTTAGCAATTTTAAGATATTTTATCGAGTCACTACTAAAGACTGTTTTTTCGGAACGTTTTATAAGTTTACTTATTGATAAAGCATAGCCAATTAAAGGTATACCGTTTAAGTATTTTATATTTTTATGTTTAATAGATTTAGAGCCAGATCTAGCTGGAACAACGGTATAAAATGAGTTTTTCTTTATATTAAGCCTTTTAAATTGCATATTGTTCAATTGTTGAACATATAGTATCATATGATAATTTGCAAAAGGTTTTTTATATGAATCATGAGTTTGAAAATTTTGTTGTTCTAGTTACTGGCAGTTTTAGGGGGAACGGTAGAGCTATATTACAAAAGTTCCTTGATAGTGGAGCAATTGTTTATGGCAATTGATTTACAACTAAAAAATAAAAAAACAATTATAACTGGTGCTAATGGAGGTATTGGTAAAGCTTTAGTCGAAAAATTTTCTGAACACGGTTCTGATATTATCGCATGTATTAGAAAAAAAAATGAGGATTTCAATAAATTAATAGATGAAATTAAAAATAAAAGTAAAAATAATATAAGTATTTATGAATTCGATCTGAGTAATTCAAATGAAACTGAAAAGGCAATAGAAAAAATTTTAAAAGAACAAGAAAATATTGACATTATGATAAATAATGCAGGTATGAACCAAGTATCCCTATTTCAAATGACTACGATGAAGAAATTTAGAGAAATTTTTGAAATAAATTACTTTAGCAACATAATTATTACTCAAAAAGTTTTAAAGGCAATGATGAAGAAAAAAAAAGGAAGTATAATCAATATATCATCTAATGCAGCTTTTGAGCGTGATATAGGAAGGTCTGCTTATGCTTCGAGTAAATTATCTTTAATTGCTTTAACACAAGTACTGTCAAAAGAATTGGCTAAGTTCAATATTAGGGTTAATTCAATATCTCCTGGGTTAACCAAAACTAAAATGATGGAAGATGTTTCTGATAAAGTCAAAGAGGAGGTAATAAAAAATACTCCATTGGGTAGAGTTGCTGAACCTAATGATATAGCAAATGCCGCTCTTTTTTTAGCCTCTGATAATTCAAGTTATATCACAGGTGAAAATTTGAATATTACAGGTGGATATTAAAATGGAAATTTCAAATGAAGAAGTAAAAAAAATAAAAATTTTATCTAAAAATATAAGAAAAAATATATTAAGGATGTCATTGAGTGCTGGAGCTAGCAGCTCACATTTTGGAGGTTCTTTATCTACCGTTGAAATATTGTCTACTTTGTATAGTAAAGTTTTAAATTTTGATGTCCAAAAACCTTTATGGGAAAATAGAGATAGATTTATATTAAGTAAAGGACATGCTTGTTTAGCGTTTTATGCATTACTTTGTGAATTTGGATATGTGAATAAAAGTGATTTAGATAAGTTTGAGAAAAACGGAAGTTTATTATTAGGACATCCTGTCATTAACAAAAAAATAGGAATCGAATTCTCAAACGGGAGTTTAGGAATGGGTTTATCTTTAGGAATAGGAGTAGCTATTTCTTTGATCAAAAGAAATTTAAACAATAAGGTTTTTGTCATGATTGGTGATGGTGAATGTAATGAGGGATCTGTGTGGGAAGCTGCAATGTCTGCACCCCATTTTAAAATTAATAATTTAACAGCAATATTAGATAATAACAAATTACAACAAACTGGATCAAACTTGGAAATTATGTCTACAGAAAGTTTAGAAAATAAATGGAAAAGTTTTGGTTGGGAAGTTTTAGTAATAGATGGGCATAATATTAATGAAATTTATTCCGCATTTAATACAAAGACATCAAAACCTAAGATGATTTTAGCCAAGACTGTTAAAGGAAAGGGATTTAGTTTTTCGGAGAACAATAATGAATGGCATCACAAAATTTTAACAAAAAATCAATACGATACAGCACTAAAGGAGCTAGATGAAAAATAAAGATTTTTTAACTTCACCGAATTTAAAAATTTGGTCAAAAATAGGAATGAGAGCTGCTTTTGGTTTAATTTCTATTGAGATGCATAAAATAGATAAAAATTTTTTCGTTGTAACTGGAGATGTATCTACTTCTGCAGGGTTAGATAGATTCAGAAAAAATTATCCTGAAAACTATATTGATGTTGGGATTGCTGAGCAAAATTTATTGGGTATAGCTGCTGGTTTAGCTAGTGAGGGGCATAACGTTTTTACAACAACTTTTGCGCCATTTCAAACAATGAGATGTTGTGAACAAATAAAAGTTAATCTTGGCTATATGAAACAAAAAGTTTGCATGATCGGGCTAGCAAGTGGTTTGGTGCTTGGTACACTAGGTTATACTCATTGTTGTATTGAAGATATTGGCGTTTTAAGATCTATACCAAATCTTAATATTATCTCACCTGCGGACTCTGGAGAATTAGCAAAGGCATTAATTGCCGCAAAGGAAAATAAAAATTCAACATACATAAGATTAACAGGATCTAGCAATTTAAATCAAATTTATACTGAAGACTATGACTTCAGTATTGGCAAGTCTATAACTTTGAGAGAAGGTAAAGATATTGCTTTAATAGCAACTGGGTCTTTAGTAGGTGAGGCAATTAAATGTGCATCTCTATTAGAGGGAGATAATATCTCTTGCGAAGTTGTAAATTTTCATACGATAAAACCTATAGATTTTAAAAAAATTGAAGAATTATCAAAAAAATTTAAGACCATAATAACATTAGAAGAGCATAATATAATTGGTGGATTAGGAAGCGCTGTAGCTGAAGTTCTCTCAAAGGTTAAAAGTTCAACTCAACAATTGTTTTTTGGAGTAAATGATACGTATAGTGAGGGTGGTGAGTATGAATATCTATTGGATAAATTCTCTTTGAATGCTAATAGGGTATACGAAAAAATTAAATATTTAAATGAACGATAAAGCATTATATAAAGAAATTTTTAAAAAATCTTTAAATATATCTGATGACAAATTATCAGATGGCTTAAAATACAATGAAATAGAAGAGTGGGACTCGATTGGACATATGAGTTTAATGTCGGCGCTTGAAGAAGAATATAAGATAAGTTTTGAAACAGATGATATAATAGATTTTAGTTCTTTTAAAAAAGGCATTGAAATACTAAAAAAATACAAAATAGAAATCAGATGAATAAAAAAAAATTATATAATTCTTTTTGGGAAAATGGTTACGTAATTATTAAAAACTTGATTACAAAAGATGAGATAAGCAGAATTTACTCCCAAATTAATGATCTTTTAGATATTTCTTTGAATGAAAAAAATGGAACTTTTACCTCAAAAAATTTAGATAAGAAATACTTATATCTGAAAGAAAAAAGTCCAAAATTAAAATCTCATATGTACGATTTGACAAAATATTGTGACAGTTTAATAAAAATTGCAGGTTCGCAAAAATTGCTTAAAATAAGTAAGCTTTTGTTAGAGTCAAAAACGGTTTTCGTTGACACTCCTCAAGTTAGAATTGACCATCCTAAAGAAAGACTTAATTTACCTCAGCACCAAGAACTAAATCAAATTTCAAAAGATGTAATTACTTTTTGGATACCTTTGGTAAATATTTCAAAAAAAAATGGAGGTATATATTTTAGACCTAAAACACACGAACTTGGACATGTAAAATATAAAAACTCACATCTTTCAGCTATGCAAGGTGGAAAGAAAAGAGCTAAAATTATAAATCAATTATTCAAGAGGAAAGAGTATAGAAAATACAAAAACCTCGCGCCTAATCTCAAAGCTGGCGATGCAGTGATTTTTCATTCATTTATTTTTCACGGCACTAATCCAAATCTAAGTAAAAACATTAGATGGATATATATATCTAGACATAATTCAATTAACTCTGCTCCTTTTTTAAAAGATGAAACCACAACTTTAAGAATACCTTACGACAAAGATTACAATCTTTTTTGAGCATCAAATGACAAAAAATGTATGTGTTATGGGATTAGGATTTGTTGGCTTTCCAATGGCAATAGCCTTAGCAAACGTTAAAAGAAAAGGAAATTTTAAGTACAAAGTATTTGGATACGATAACAGTAAATATAAAACAAATTTTTTATTAAATTGTATTAATAAGAAAAAACTTCCATTTATCTCTAACGATAAAATCCTCAAAGATAAATATTCATTCTCTTGTAAATTTAATAAGATTAGAATTTTAGAGGAAATTTCTGACCTAAAAAAAATGGATACTGTAATAGTAAGTGTAGGCTTCGATTTCATTAATAAAGCAAGACCTTTTGAAAATTTATTAAAATTGATTAAAGATATTACTCTAACAGCAAAAAAAGGGTCTCTTATTCTTTTTGAAACTACATTACCACCTGGCACATTTGAAAAAATTTTACTGCCTAAGATTAAATTAATTTTAAAAAAAAGAAAATTTAAAAATTTTGATGTTTCTTTTGGTTACTCATATGAAAGAATTATGCCTGGACAAAATTATTATTTATCAATTACAAATAATTATAGATGTTTTAGTGGGATAGATAAAAATTCATCAAAAAAAGTTGAAAGTTTTTTAAAATCTTTTGTTAATTATAAAAAATTTCCCTTAAGAAAAATGAACTCAATAACAGAGTGCGAAACTGCAAAAGTTCTAGAAAACTCCTATAGGGCAACGAATATAGCTTTAATAGATGAATGGGTAAAATATGCAGATGAACTTAATATAAACTTATTAAATGTTATAAATGCAATTAAATTAAGACCTACCCATTCGAATTTAATGTTACCTGGTTTAGGAGTTGGGGGATACTGTTTGCCAAAAGATGCTCTATTTGCAAAAGAGTCCGCTAATAAAATAATAAAAAAAAAATTAAGATTTCCATTTATAGATTTAACTTCAAAAATCAATCAGAACATGCCCTATTCGTCGTATCACTTTATAAAAAAAAGAATAAAGCATTTAAAGAATAAAAAAATTTTAATTTTAGGGGCAAGTTATAAAAACGATATAGGAGATTTACGTAATAGTCCCTCTTTAAAATTAAAAGAAATATTAAAGAGAAACGGTTCTAAAATATTTATGCATGATCCATTTTTAAGACTAGAAGATATTAATTCCGGAAAAATACCATCATTTAAAAAATTCAATATTATTTTATTCTGTGTAAAGCATAAAAATTATTTAAATCTTAGTTTAAAAATTTTTTCAAAAAAAAATGTTTATTTTGATTTAAATAATGTTTTAGAAAACAAACAAATTAATTTTTTGAATAATAATAAACATAAATTATTTATATTGGGAAGAGATGTCTAAAAATATTTTAATTACAGGTGCAGCTGGTTTTATAGGATTTAACTTAGCTAAAAGATTAAGCGAAAAGAATTTTAATTTAACATTGGTTGATAACTTATCAAGAGGTAGAATAGATAACGATTTTAAAAAATTATGTAAAAAAAAAAATATCAATTTTAAAAACATTGACTTAACAAAATCTTTTATTTTAAAAAAAAAATTCTCACATGTTTTTCATTTAGCATCAATAGTTGGTGTTAAAAATGTAATTAAGAACCCTTCTAAAACAATGGAAACAAATATTAAATCTACAATAAATTTAATGAAATCTATCTCTATTAAAAAAACAAAAATAATTTTTTTTTCTACAAGTGAGGTATATTCTCCTCTTATAAAATCCAAAAAAAAATTTTTTCCATCAAAAGAAGTGGATGCTCTTATTCTTCCTAAATTTCCTTCTAAACGAGACTCATATCTTATTTCTAAGCTCGTTATTGAAAATATGGTTACTCAATCTAAACATAAATCTCTAATATTTAGACCTCACAATATATATGGCCCTAGAATGGGTTTCGCGCATGTTGTTCCTGAATTAATTCAAAAAATAAATAAAAAAAAAAAATGTATTGTTTATTCCCCTAATCATTCAAGAGCTTTTTGTTTTATTAAAGATGCAATTGAGCAAATAATTAGATTAAGTTTTAAGGAAAGTTCGTATAATAAAATATATAACATAGGCAATATGAATGGGGAAATTAAAATATTAAAATTAGCAAAATTAATTAAAAAAAAAGTGAACAAAAATTGCCTTATTGCTCCTGGAAATATTACTAAAGGATCTCAATCCAGAAGAGTTCCTGATATGAGAAAAACACAAACTCAAATAGGAAAAATTAAATATACTAACTTATCTAAAGGTTTAGATGAGACAATTAAATGGTATTTAAGATGAAGAATATAAATATATTTGAACCGACAATTTTTATTGAGACGAGAAAAATACTCACTAAAAGTCTGAATGATAATCAAATATCAACGCACAGCGAAACAATTATAAACCAATTTGAAGCTAATATTTCAAAAATAGATGGTTCAAAAAAAACAATAGCTTTAAACTCTGGAAGCACAGCTCTATTTATAAGTATGAAAGCTTTGGGGATAAAAGAAAATGATCTTGTAATTATGCCATCTTATACCTTTGTAGCAACTGCTAATGCTGCTGTTTCAAATAAAGCTAAACCTTGGTTTTTTGATATAGAAAAAAATTCTATAACACTAGATCTTGACCAGGTATTTAATACTCTTTTAAAAAAAACTTATAAGAAAGGAAAATTTTATTACCACAAAAAAACTAAACAAAGGGTCTTTGCAATTTGCCCAGTTTATACTTTGGGCTTCATTCCAGATCTAATAAAAATAAAAAAAATTTCAAAAAAATTTAATTTAAAGATTGTATCAGACGCAGCCTGCGCATTAGGTTCAAAATATCAAAACAAAAAAATTATTAAATATTCTGATGCTGTTTGTTATTCATTCAATGGAAATAAATCGATAACCTCAGGTGGTGGTGGAGCGGTATCAACGAATAATGTTAATTTAGCAAAAAAAATTCAACTTCTTTCAACTAATTATAAAACTGGAAATTATTTTCATTCTGATTTAGGGTTTAATTTAAGAATTACTGGAATACATGCTGCTTTGGGCTTAGGTCAAATAAAAAATTTTAAGAAAATAGAAAACATTAAAAGTAAGATATATCACAAGTATCTATCTTTTATAAAAAAAAATAATTTAAACACTTTTTATCCTCAAAAAAATACAAAACACATTCAATGGCTTAATTTTTTAATTCTAAAAAATAACATAAAAAAAAATATTTTGTTAAAAGCCAAAAGAAATAAAATTAATTTGAATTATTTTTGGATGCCAATGCATCTTCAGCCCTATTTAAAAAAAAATCTTAAAGAAAGTTTATCAAATACACAATTCATATGGAGAAAAATTTTAGTGTTACCATCATCATTACATCTATCAAAAAGAGAATTTGATAAAACTTTTAAATTTTTAGAAAAAATTAAGAAATATTAAATTTTTTAAATTGTTTTGTAATTAGATTATGTATTTTTTGATTTTTAGAAACTATTAATTCACCTCTGCTGATATCTTTGCCACCTCTAAAATTTGTAATAACGGCGCCGGCATTTTTCAATATTGGTATCAAAGGTATAATATCGTAATCTTTTAATTCAGCGTCAATTATTACATCTATTTTACCTTGGGCTAATAAACAATAATTATAGGCATCTAAACCAGAAAATTTTTTAATTCCATCAAATTTTTTTAAAAACTTTAAAAAATTTTTTTTAAAAACTGGGTAATGTGAATTTATAGCCAATCTGAGATATTTAGATTTATTTTTTTTTGTGCTTATAATTTTTCTTTGTTTATTTTCAATTAAAAAAGATCTTTGTCCGTCTGAAAAAAACAATTTTTTAAGCATTGGAAAATTTGCAAATCCAACTGTTGGAATATTATTTATAGTAAATCCTAGTAGGTTTGACCATGTTGGAATTCCCATTAAAAATGCCTTAGTACCATCTATTGGATCAATTACCCATTTATATTTTGAATTAGTAAATTTACTTTTTTTTTCTTCTGAAATAATTTGATGATCAGGAAAATTATTTGATATTAATTTAAATAAAGATTTTTCTATTTTTAAATCAAAGAAAGTAACTGGATCGACTTTTTTTCTAGATTTCGATTTATAATTTATCTTTCTTTCTCTTACGGGATTGATTTTATCAAGTAAGGGCTTTAACTTACTAAAGAATAAATAAATAGCTTCTTTTTTCATTATTATTGTTCAAATATTGAACGCTACACAATTTTGTATTATTATTCAATGGTTTAATTTTTTTGTATGTAAAAATCCAAAAGAAAAAGAAAAAATAATCAAAAAAATGAATAAGTTTCGAATAAATCTAAAAAACTTTTGGAGACCCCTCCATTTACAACCCTGTTTGAAAGATTATTTAAAAACTGATTTAATTAATACAAGTCAAGTTTGGAATAAAATTTTAGTGTTACCCTCATCAAATAATATTAAATTAAAAGATCTCAAATTTATAAAAAAAAACTTTTATCTTTAATCTAAATCAATAAATTTTTTTTTCTTATCAAATAAATATCGCACGTCATAACTTTTACATTTAATTGGAACTTTTTTTAGATAGTTTATTTGACGAGTATTTTTTTTAAGAAAATGTATAATTTTTCTACTTTTTAAGTAAATATTATTATTATTAGTGTTCATAATATTCTCTAACAACTTCAGATTTTTATAATAATCAATAGAAATACTTAATTTTTGTTGATTTGGAACAACCTGCTTGATTTTAAAGTTTTCTATTTTGTACAAGTCTCTTCTAAGAAAAAAATAAGTCAAATATTCTGTGGAATTTTTATCAATAATTTTATTTTTATATTTATTTAAGGCTGCGAATGAAAAAACCTCTGGCTGCATCCCTTTTGGTAATCTATCTGTATAAGTATAGTCATTTTTTTTTTTTATGTGAGATTTTACCATTTTTTTTAAAGCTGCGCAGTCTGTAAAAGGATTATCCCCAGTAACTCTTACAAAATGTTTATAGTTATACATTTGCATACAGTCTAGTATTCTTCCCATAACATTCTTATTTTGTCCAAGAAACAACTTTATCTTATATTTTTTTACAAAAGGTTTTAAAAAGTACTTGCTATTTTTTCCAGACGAACAAATTACAAGATTTTGATTTCCAATTGCACTTACTAATCTTTTAATTAAGATTTCTGTCAATGTAATTTGATTAACTTTAGCTTTTATTTTATCTTTTAATCTTTTAGATCCTAATTTAGTAATAATTAAAATACCAACCTTCTTTTTTTTTATAAACTTTTTAAAATTAATTTGTTTTTTGATACTCGAATTCATATTTTTTTAATAAATAAAAGATTTCTTTAAAAATTTGTTTGAATTTACATTTTTTTTTAAAGTAATTTTCTTTTTATAAATATCTAATCTTGTTATTCCATTTTTGTTGTTGGATCTTAAAAAGATTAAATCTTTTATCTTTATTTTCTGATTTTTTTTTAATTTGTGTTTTGTAAAAGCTTTTTTATGCATTTCTTGTGCATATTTTTTTTCTTCGTTAGAAAAAACATTTTTATTTTTAAATTTAATGTCTAAATTTTTAATATTGATTAAATTTACTCTCTCTATCAATCTATCAAAATCATTAAAATGTATTGATGATATATAATCATTAGGTTTTTTTTTAATATCAAGACAAACATGCTTTTCGTAAAAGGAGCATTTATATTTAAGAGCTAAAAAAACACTAGATAAAAATTCATTAGATAGGCCGTAAATAGAATGATCAGCATAACCATAAGTAAATTTATTTTGTTTAAATTTTTTGAACAAGTTAAATCTCATTTTTTTTAATCTTGAGGGATATGACTGAAAGCCATACATTAAAATTATTTTTTTTCTATAAGATTTATTTTTAAAATTGTTTAAAATTAAATTTATTTCATTTTCTTTAAAACCAGATAAGTTAATGAATATCTTATTAAAATTTTTAATAGCATCCTTTATCAAAATAAAATTATCAGATTCTGTAGTAGATATTTTTAAGGAGACGTCCTTTTTAAATTTTTTACAAAAGAAATAGCTTTCTTCATCAAATGGTTCTAATATAATTTTGGTTTTTTTTCTGAAGTTATTTATTATTTTTTTCCAACTATCAAAGCTAATTTCAAGTTTTTTAAACTTTCTAAAATTTTTTTCTTTTTTTGGATATAAATTTTCAGTTTTGAATATTTGATATTTAAGATATTTCGATTTAGATCTTAAATGTAAATTTGATAGTTTAATTACATTTTTTATCTTTCCTGTATGACTTGATGCGATTTCTGAAATAAAATTTAGTTTATATTTATCCATATTTTTTTATAATTTTATGAAAAATTTTGTTACCGTCGTCATTTTTGGGTTTTAAAGGACTGTTCTTGACATAATTTTCCCATTTTTTTTTTTTCATTGTTATAATTGATTTCAACGTTTTTCTAAATTTAATATAACTAAATTTATCATCCCAAAAAAATTCTTTCTTTTTAACTGAATACCATTTAGGTGGATAAGATAAGATTTTTGCTCCCCTTGCTAAAGCTTCTAGTCCTAATGTCGAATCTGAAAAAACAACGATATTAGCTTCATCTATATAATTGTAATTGTTTTTTTTATTATCTTCTCCAACAAGGCTTGAAAAATTTAAAAAACCAAAATCTTTTAAATATTTTTTTTTACAAATTTCGAGTTTTTCTACTTTTCCACTGATATTACTCTTTATTGCAACTTTTAAAGTATAATTGCACTCTTTAGATATTTTTATTAGCCATTTAAGAATCTTAAGTTCTCTGAAATATACTTTTTTTAAGTCTTTAATAAAATGACTCTTATATTGTGATATAAATAAAATATCAAATCTACTGGTTTTATTTTTTTTTATTGAGTTATTTTTAAATGAACCAATGTTGATAAACCTACTACTTATAATTTTTTTTATAAAATTATTTTTCGTAAAGTCATTTAAATATAGATAATAATCACTTTCATACTCTGTATACTTTTTTTTTTCAAAAGTCCTAAAAGCTGTGATGGACCTATAGGAAGACTGTATTGCAATAGTCTTAAATGTTG
>TARA_B100001057_G_scaffold81316_1_pt1 | contig 24497 bp, 9 predicted proteins | sample TARA_B100001057 | Tara Oceans TARA_B100001057 (sample SAMEA2621839) | marine metagenome | biome: marine biome (ENVO:00000447); feature: surface water layer (ENVO:00002042); material: "saline water (ENVO:00002010), including plankton (ENVO:xxxxxxxx)" | depth 5 m
AATCTAATAAAGTTGAAGAAGTTCCTGGATTAGATGCATTTGGCGGTACAGGTAATGCTGTACGTCCTACAAAAGTTAATGTTTCTACTCCTGTCAACGGCGGACGAGGTAGCGGTGAATTTCTTGATCCGCGAGGACGAACTGGTAAGCCAACAGGCGTAAACACTGTGCCAGATTATATATCAGGCAGTTCGAGGAGTAGCGGTCCAACACCTGTGGCAAATCAAGGAAGCAAAATAGCACCTACACAAAACTACGATGATGCTATTATGCGTAATCAAAGAATTAGTACAATACAAAACAATAGTACTAATTACGTAGACCCTATAATAAACAAAGGGAATTGGCAACCAAAAGTACCACCAAAGCCGGCCGCAACCGTAGTAAGTGACGATGCAGGAAATGAAAAGAAAGAAACTTACTTACAAAGAAAAAATAGGCGGGCTCTCGAAAGATCAAGAGCAAGGATCAAAGCTGGAGCAACTGTGGTAGGTGGACAAGGTGGCGGAACAAATTCAAGTGCATTTCGATAAGGTGATATAAATGGCAGGCGAAAATTATCAAAGAAGTAGAGGCGTTCAATCCAACTATAAAAAAGATGTTGGAGGAACACCAGCTGACAGTGGTCCGTTTATTGGAGAAGTTACAAATAATGTAGATCCAACACGCAGTGGTCGATTGCAAGTGTTTCTAACACATTTAGCTGGTTCAGATAAAAACAATAAAAGTCTTTGGCGAACAGTAAATTATCTAAGTCCTTTCTATGGAATTACTCAACAAAGTGCACCTCAACCTACAGGTCCAGGTAGTTTTACAGGAAATAATCAAAGTTACGGATTCTGGGGAACACCACCAGACTTAGGAACAAAAGTATTATGTTTCTTTGTAGATGGAGATCCAAGCAAAGGTTATTATATGGGTATGCCAATAGAACCTGGACTTAATCACATGGTACCAGCAATTGGAGCCAGTGACAAATACGTAGATGATAGTAATTCACCGTTGTTTGCTAACAAGCCAAAGTTGCCTGTTGTAGAAATTAATAATGCAAATCCAGCAATAAGTGAAAATCCAAGATTTTTTGAAGAAACAAAACCGGTGCATAGCGTACTTGCTGGACAAATGTTGTCACAAGGTGTCATAGCTGAACCACTACTTGGGCCTATAACATCAAACAGTCAAAGAGAGTCACCGAGTAATTGTTTTGGTATAAGCACTCCAGGAAGACCAGTATACTCAGGTGGACTGACTGATGCACAACTACAACAAAAAATAAACAGTTCAACACTACAAGCAAATGAAGTAAATGTGATTGGTCGCAAAGGCGGACACAGTATAGTAATGGACGACGGTAGTCAAGCAAACGAAGACAATTTAATTAGATTGCGTACCAGTAGCGGACATCAGATAATGATGAACGATACACCTGATGGACAAACTATACATATTATGCATGCCAATGGGCAATCATGGGTTGAGCTGGGCAAAGAAGGAACAATTGATGTCTACGCTTCTAATAGTTTAAATATTAGGAGTGCTGGTGAAATCAATATGCATGCTGACAGAAATATTAATATTAATAGCGAAAATGGCACGATAAACATGAATGCCAAAGCTGCAATGAGTTTAGAAAGTGCAAGTTTAAACTTGACAGGAACAAACAGTTTGCTTGCCTACAGTAAAAGCATGATTGGTTTAAAAAGTGATGCATCCTTAATGCTTAAAAGCAACACCGGAAGTTGGGGTGCCGGCAGTAACTTGACATTAGAAGCAGGTTGTATCAAATTAAATAGCGGTGCGGCTCCAGATGTGCCTAAAGCACAAGCGATACCTAAACGCAGATTACCTGATACAAAATTTGAACCACAACAAGGATGGATACCAGAGCCTGCTGCAATACAAACTATTGTTACACGGGCTCCAACACATGAGCCCTACGCTGAGCGTGGTACTGGAGTAAACACTTCGACTAATTTAGCAACCAGTAGTGAAGAAGTTCCTCTAGACGACAAAACAAAAGAAGCAGTAGAGAAAACAGATACTACTGAAATTACAAAAATGGACAAAGGTGATTATGAAGCACAAGATGCTGCCAAAAACAATGTAGGAAAACTTGGAACAAACAAAGTCACTGGCATGTTAGCACAGGCAAGTAAATCAGTGCCACAAGGTTTTAATGAAATATCAAACACTGGGGGTGTTGGTAAATTTGGTTTTGATGCCACTGAACTAGAAGGCGCAGGATTTCTAAAACCAGGCACTGCCGACTTCTTCCTCAAAGATGCAACTTCTAATCTCAACACTGTGTTAAGTAGTTCAAGTGTGTGGAGTGGTAACCAAGGCATAAATGGATTGAGCGACTTTTTAAACAACGAGTCGATACAAGACATAACAAAAAATGACTTGTTTACAAAGGGACTTAACGGATTGCAAAACGCAGGGATTGTTACTGGTTTAGAAAATGACGCGGACCTAGCAGGACTTGTGACAGGAGCAAGCAAGTTTGGAGTTGATGCAGTAAAAAAATGGACAGAAGGCAGTGCAATACTAGGAAAAACGCTTAATGGCGCCAATAGCGGAAACATTACTGCAGGACAGATGAACGAGCTGGTAGCTGGCGGAAAGTATGCAGTGAATCTTACTACTCAAAAAATTAGTAGTGAGATACAAGGATTTACGACAGGAGTTGTCGGAGCAACCGGTACTGTGGTTAGAACTGAAATTGACACAGCAGTACAGTCAGTAATTGCTAGCCAAAAAGTCACAGGAATAGAAACATAAATACGTTATGACAACTGTTATCGGATATAGCACAGTAGGTAGATTCAAAAATTATACACTGACTGATTTTGAACTTATTAAGGCTGACTTATTAAATGCACTTAATATCAGACAAGGCGAAATGCCTGGCAGACCTGATGTTGGAACATCTATGTGGAGTCTTATATTTGAACCTCAAAGTGCTCAAACATCACAGGCAATTATCAATGAATTACAACGTGTAGTTGCTCAAGATCCAAGAATAGAAGTTTCAGACATAAATGTATACGCACAAGAAAATGGATTCTTATGCGAACTTGAAGTTGAAACAATTGCAGGTCAAGATGCAAATACTTTAACTGTGTTTTTTGACAATCAACAACAACGAGCCTCCTTTTCAGACGTCTAGTATAAACTACGTAGTTTATTTTAATGATAAATACTAGGTAAGGAAATACACATGGCTAAAACTACAAGACAAACTAGTATATTTGGCGTTGAGGATTGGAAGAGAATTTACCAAACTTACCGTGAAGCAGATTTTCAAAGTTACGATTTTGAAACACTACGTAAGAGTTTCATTGATTACATACGTCTCTACTATCCAGAAAGTTTTAACGATTACATTGAGTCAAGTGAATTTATTGCACTGCTTGATGTTATGGCATTTATGGGACAAGCAGGTAGTTTTAGAAATGACCTTAACACAAGAGAAAATTTTATCGACACTGCTGAAAGAAGAGACAGTGTAAACAGACTAGCCGAACTGGTAAGTTACACCCCAAAGCGTAACACTGCCGCACAAGGATTTTTAAAAGTACAAAGTATTAGTACAACAGAAGGCGTAATTGATTTTACTGGCGTTAATCTTTCTAATATTACAGTAAATTGGAATGACACTACAAATGCAAACTGGCTAGAACAGTTTACAGTGATAGTAAATGCAGCTTTAGATAATAGTCAAAGATTTGGGCGTCCAGGGAACGCTCAAACTATACTTGGTGTTGATACCGAAGAATATGCACTTAATCTGATACAAGGTTTTCTACCAGTCATACCTTTTACCAGTACCATAAACGGAACTGAAATGGGATTCGAAGCAGTATGTGCTACTACGCAAAATGAAACATTTGTATACGAGCCATCACCAGCTCCGAATGGCACATTTAATATTTTATATAGAAATGATAAACAAGGATATGCTAGTGCAAACACTGGCTACTTCTTCTTATTCAAGCAAGGAAGCCTACAAGACTTAGATTTCAACTTAGGTGAGCGTATCTCCAACAGAGTAGTGAATGTAAACATTGAAGGTATTAATAACGAAGACACATGGTTGTACCAACTTGATTCTCAAGGTAATATAGCTAATGAATGGGACTATGTTGAAAACATATACACCGGTGCAGTTGAAGAGCTTACTCCAGAACAACGCAAATACTTTACAATAAGTTCTAGAACAAATGATCAAATTAATTTAAACTTTGGAGATGGTGTATTCAGTAGTATACCAGTTGGCAGTTTCAGAACTTATGTACGTGCCAGTAACGGATTAAGTTATATTATAAATCAAGATGAGATGCAAAATGTAACCATCTCAATTGGCTACGTAAGTCGTACAGGCAGGAATGAAACACTAACTTTTACATGTGCTTTAACACAACCAGTAAGCAATGCCGCTAACAGAGAAAATATTAACGACATCAAACAACGTGCTCCTGCAAGATACTACACACAAAACAGAATGGTCAACGGAGAAGACTACAACAATTTTCCATATACACTTTATTCAACTATAATCAAGTCCAAGGCTGTTAATCGTAGCTCAATTGGTACTAGTCGATATTTGGATCTTGTAGATATTACTGGAAAATATTCAAGCACAAACGTTTTTGCATCTGATGGACTTATATACGAAAACACAGCAGTACCAAGTTTTACCTTTACATTTGTTGATAAAAATGACATAACCGATGTGATTGTAAACCAAGTTGAACCTGTACTCGCAAGCCGAGGTATGCAAGAGTTTTACTATGAAAACTTCACACGCCCTGATTTGTCAGTGTTGAATCTAAATTGGAGTCAAAGTACAACCAGTAATAACGAAACAACTGGTTTTTTTAGATTTGTAGCAACTAATGCACCAGCACCAGTAGGATCACAAGCAAGTGATAACAAAAAATATATTGCACAAGGTGGACTAGTTAAATTTACACCTCCTGCAGGACAATATTTTACTGCTACAAATAGACTAGCAGTTGGATCGCCAACATTGCCTGGAGATAAAACAGTATTATGGGCAACTGTAACTGCATTAGAACTTGACGGAACAAATCAAGGAGTCGGCAATAATGCAGATGGTACTGGACCTGTAACCCTAAACAATTTTATTCCTACTAATGCAGTACCAACTGAAGTTATTCCAAATTTTATTACAGACTTACCAACTGCAATCGAAACTACAATGCGTGAAAATATTGAATTATATAGAAATTTTGGTTTAGGGTATGATAACCTAACAAGTACTTGGTATGTGATTAATAGTACTAATATTAATAATGCAATAACATTTAGTTTAGTGAATGCACAAAACACATCAGGCACAGGACTAGACAATTCATGGCTAGTTGATTTTACAACTGATGGAGTGACATATACTGTAAGCTCACGTAGTTTACAACGGTTTTGGGCAAGTGTACTAGAAACACGTTTCTTTTATGACGGTACACAGAAAGTGTATGATCCAAAGACAGGAACAGTCATAAACGATTTTATCAATGTGTTAAAGACTAACAATAAACCAGATACAAGTTCAACACTTAACAGTGATGAAGTATTAGACATCATCGATCAACCTGTTGAGACAGACGGCTTTGTTGATGACTTTAGAGTTAGAATAAGTTACAAAGATTCAGATAATGATGGAATACCAGACAATCCAGACTACTTTACAGATCTTGTGGCACCAACAGTTAATCCTAATAACAAAAGAATCTACTTGCAACAAACAGTGGATTTTGATAATTTAGAACGATATTTGCCTCTAGCTGCTGATGTGGTGATCGGATCGATTGCAACAAAAGATGCAATTGAATTAGTAAAGAGCGAGTATGCAGACAAACAGGTATTTTATGCATATACTGATAAAAAGTTTTATCAACTCACAGTTGATTATGAAGGGCTGAGAACAATTACTGAGATCACAGGTTATGAGACCTATGTAGGCAGACAAGGCTTGTATTTTCAGTATCGTCATAATGCTCCATTGAGTAGGCGTATTGACCCTGGTACAACTAATATTATTGACCTATATCTTGTAACACAATCTTATTATATTGCTTATCAAAATTACATACGTGACAGTACAGGCTCTGTCACAGAACCAGCAAAGCCAACAATTGACGAGTTAACAACCAGTTATAGTACACTTGATCAATACAAGATGATTTCAGATAATATTATTTTGAATAGTATCACTTTCAAACCATTGTTTGGAACAAAGGCGTCAGTTGAATTACAAGCCACCATCAAGTGTGTTAAAAATACATCAAGCACTGCCAGTGTAAGCGAAATTAAAAGTCAAGTTGTTAGTGCAATGAACACTTATTTCACTATTGAAAACTGGGATTTTGGTGATACGTTTTTCTTTAGTGAGCTTAGTGCATATTTGCATGACAGATTGGGAAGTATTATAAGTTCGGTGGTATTAGTACCAACTGATCCTCTTAAATCATTTGGTGATTTATATGAAATACGAAGTCAAGCAAATGAAATATTTGTAAATGCAGCCACAGTAAATGATGTCCAAGTAATTGATGCACTTACAGGTAGCCAGCTGCGAACTGCACCAAATAGCGGAGTAGTCTAGTATGGCTAAGCGTATTCGCTCAGAAGATTTCTTACCAGAAATATTTCAAACACCTGCTAATAAACAGTTGTTACGTAGTACACTGGATCAACTTACACAGAATCCAAAACTCAAACCCACTGAAGGTTATATCGGGCGTAAGATTGGCCCTGGTGTAACTGCTTCAGATAGTTATGTGCTTGAGCCAACAACAACACGAAGCAATTATCAATTGGAACCAGGTGTTGTACAAACAAACGACAACGGTACTGAAGTTTTAAACACCATTACCTATCCAGGTATTATAGACAGTTTGCAATTACAAGGGGCAAATACAACACGTGATGATAGACTGTTTGATAGTGAGTATTACAGTTTTGATCCAATGGTTGACTTTGACAAATATGTTAACTTTGGACAGTACTATTGGGTACCTGCAGGTCCAAATAGCGTAAGTGTTTTTGCAAACGCTATTCCTATACGTGCAACCTATGATGTAAAATATGTAAACACAGGCTATACATTTTCAGAATATGCCGGGACCTTGCCTACAATTAATCTTGCTAGGGAAGGCGAATATAATTTTAACGTAAGCGATAGCGGACGTAATTTTTGGATACAATCACAACCTGGTACTTCAGGAGTATTAGCACAACAACCAAATCAAAGTTCACGAGAAGTATTAGGTGTAACAAACAATGGCGATGATTTTGGCACAGTAACATTTGCCGTGCCTAGTAAAACTGCACAAAATTTTTATTTTACACTTGCTGATATCGGCAGCACAGATCTACTGGAAGACACATTACAGTTCAATCAAATTAACAACGTGTTTGTTGATGTGTTTGTAGAAGAGCATGGCGGTATTGACGGCATCACAGACTTACAAGATCGTACACTTATTATTACCACAGATACTGATACTGGTTGGGAAATACTTACACCATTTGATGACACATTGTTTGACCAAGACGATCCTGGTATACCAAATCCTGGTTTTGATAATAGCGTAGCGTTGGCAACTGACCCAGAGCGTTATGTGCAATGGAGAATTAATTATAATTATCAGAATCCAACACGTCCTTTTATAGAACTTACAAAAGTAAAAGACGTTGCAAATTTAAGCAAAAGTATTATTAACTATGGCACAGACTATGCTGGCGTAACCTTTTACAAAAATGCTGATGGAATGTTTGAGAGGCAACCTCTTATTACCGCTAACCTTGATATCTTATACTACCAAGATGCCAGCGACGAATTAAACTTTGGTATAATACGCTTGGTTGATCAAACAAATCTTTCAGATCTGAATGTTGATGAAGACATAGTAGGCAAGAAAAACTATTCTTCACCAAATGGAGTTGTTTTTACAAATGGTTTAAAGGTTGAATTTACTGGTGCAATTGTTCCTGCAAGTTATGAAGGAAAGCAGTATTATGTTGAAGGTGTCGGCACAGCTATCGAATTACTTCCAGTTACTGACTTTGTTACTCCAGAAACATATACTATAAGTGCAAGTGTGCCTTTTGATAGTTTATCTTTTGACGAAGGCGGATATGACGCAACTTCTAATGCTCCTACTGCACAAGACTACATGACAATCAACCGTGCGAGTATTGATCAGAATGCATGGAGCAGAGGTAATAGATGGTTCCATATTGATGTTTTGACAAACACTGCAACATACAATAATGTACCATTAGAGATCAACAATGATGCAAGAGCAAAACGTCCAATACTTGAATACAGGAAAAGTCTAAAATTATTTAATTATGGAACACTAGCAACTGATCCAGTTGACATAATTGATTTTACACAGACAAATGCTTTTCAAAATGTTAACGGAAGTATCGGATACAGCGTTGACGGATATCCACTGATACAAGGATCAAGAATTATATTTGCTAACGATAGTGATCCACAAGTAAAAAATAAAATTTACACTGTGAACTTTGTTGACTTCCAAGATAGTAGTGTAAAAACTATTGACTTACAGGCCGCAAGTTTAACGTCTCCTGAAGTACCAACAAATACAAATATTGTGGTGCTGAGTGGAACAACTGAGCAAGGTAAAAGTTACTGGTTTAATGGTACTACATGGATTGCTGGCCAACAAAAAACAGACACAAACCAACCACCACTATTTGACGTTTACGATGAAAACGGTTATAGTTTCAGTGATATATCTGTCTATCCTAGTAGCACATTTGTGGGCACTAAAATATTCAGTTACGCAGTTGGGACCGGAGCCACTGACACTATTATTGATCAACCTTTAAAATATTTTTCAATTAGCAATGTTGGTGACATTGTATTTGATAACAACCTATATACTGATACATTTACCTACGTAAAAAATGCAACAAGTTCAACACAAAAAATTGATACAGGTATCATCAGACAGTATGACACTATATCAACATTTTATAAATTACTTGGATGGCAAACTCACTTTGATACAAGCGTACAACGACAAAGTTTTACATTTGATTATGCAGATATTCCATTGGTTTTAGACGTGCCGGTTATTACAGATACTTCAAAAATACCCGTGAAAGTTTTTGTTGATGGACAGTTTGTACTTCCAAACACATATACATATACAACTAATGCGGACAATTTGACTGTCATAACTTTTAATACAAATGTTGTAGGACAACCTGCTACTGAGCCTGCATCAGGTGCAGTAGTTGAAATTCAAGTTTTAAGCAACAGTGCAAGTACAATAGGTTTTTACACTATTCCTAGCAACTTAGAATCAAATGCTTTAAATAAAAACAGTGAAAATTTTACGCTAGGAACTATCCGTACACACTATGAAACTATTTGTCAAAACTTAGAAGGCTTTAGTGGTAAGATACACGGCGCAAACAATGTACGTGATCTTGGTAATTTAATTCCATTTGGTAATCTAATATTACAACAAAGTGCTCCGTTAACCATGCTTACTCCGTTTATCAGAGGCAGAGAGTTTGAGTACTTCCGTGCAGTAGAATTTAGCAGCCAAGAATATTCAAAAACCAAAAACAAGATTTTAGATTTTGTTGCTAACAACGACTGGTCTGGCAAAACCACATCAACTATACTTGATACCACATTGATATCTATAAATGCTGGTAAAAACGCATCTGCTCCTTTTTATTGGACTGATGCCATTCCAAGTGGCAACGATTTTCAAACAACAACATATACTTTTAGTCCTATCTCGACTTATGTGTTCGATACTCTTAACAGTTATGATTTTACAAGTGCCAATTACAACGGCATATTAGTTTACCTTACGCCTAAAAGCACTGGCATACAAACTATATTAGTCGGAGATGGTGAAGAATATACTGTAGCCACTGACGGACCTCGTATTACAATTAACAGTGAAAAGATCACACTGGCTAATGATGATATCATTACCATCCGTGAATATACTGCGACTTATGGAAGTTACATTCCAGCAACTCCTAGCATGATGGGTTTGTACCCTGTTTACTTGCCGCAATCGTTTGTTGATAATACCTATCTTACACCAACAACCGTTATACAAGGACACGATGGAAGTTTAACAGTGGCTTTTGATGCAGGTGATTATAGAAATGACGTACTACTTGAATTAGAAAAACGTATATACAACAATATTAAAATCAATACTGCAGAAAAATATGATCCGCCGTTAAGAGCAAGTGATGTAATACCTGGACAGTTTAGAACAACAAACTACACACTAACAGAAATAAACAACATTTTAAATACCAGTTTCCTTGCATGGGTTGGTGCTAACCGTGTGCCATATAAAGATCAATCATATAGTGCAACCAACGAATTTACTTGGAACTATTCTAACAGCGAAAATAGATTAAGTTCTGCTCCTCTTGTAGGTTTCTGGAGAGGCATATATTTTGACCTATATGACACTGATAGCCCACATACACGTCCTTGGGAAATGGTAGGACTTAGTGTTAAACCAACTTGGTGGAATACTAGATATGGACCAGCCCCTTATACAAGTGGTAACACCGTATTATGGGACGATATGGCAAAAGGAATTATTGCATATCCAAGCGGAAACGTAATTGTAAAAGAATACATTAGACCACAACTACTTGATTGTTTACCAACAGATTCACAAGGCAATCTTGTGTCGCCAATGCAAAGTATTGTTGGAAGCTATGATACAAATAGTTTTGTTAAAAGTTGGGTAGCAGGCGATTATGCACCAACACAAACTGCTTGGCGTAGGAGTAGTTATTATCCTTTTGCAATACAAAGATTACTAGCGTTGTGTGAACCTGCCAAATATTTTAGTCTATTTGCTGACAGGGACCTATACAAGTACAACACAGATTACAATCAATATTTGTACAACGATAGATTTAGAATTGATCCTGGACAAATTGTTGTATACGGCAATGGAACAAGCAAGAACAGTTATATAAATTTCGTTGTTGATTACAATAGAGTAACTGGATTAGACAGTACTGTAGAAGTAACTAAGAAACTAGCAAATCTTGATGTAAGATTGTGTTATAGAATGGCTGGTTTCAGTGATAAGTCTTATTTAAAAATATTCTCTGAAAAATCATCACCTAATAGTTTAAACAGTAGTTTGCTATTACCTGACGAAAGTTATAAACTATTTTTATACCAAAATCCAAGTTTTGCAGAGGTACGATTTAGTGCAGTAACAGTTCAAAGAACAAGTGCAGGTTATAGCGTAGCAGGTTATAGCACAGAAAAACCATATTTTGAAATATTGCAAAGTGTGCCTACTGGCAAGTTTACTTCTATAGACGTAAATGGACAACAAAGTAGAATAAACAACACGTATAGTAACAATGTTGTGCAAGTGCCTTATGGATATACTTTTACAAGCACTAATGCAGTGGTTGATTTTCTTACAAGTTATGGTGCATTACTAGAAAAAGAAGGCTTAACATTTGACAGTCAGGCAAACGATACTATAATCGACTGGACACAGATGGCAAGAGAGTTTTTATATTGGGTTGGACAAAGTTGGACTGTGGGTAGTTTGATTAACTTAAATCCAGGAGCAGATATACTTAAACTTAACCGTAGTTTTAGTGTTGTTGAAAGTTTAAAAAATGAAAACATAAACGATATTATGCTTGATCAAAACTTTGAGCCATTATTTGGTAAAGACTATGCAGTAGAACGACTAGATAATGAACTTAAACTTATAGGATTAAACAATCAAACTTTTAGTTTTTTAAATGCTAGATATACTTCATATGAGCATATAATTGTATTTGATAACACAAGTATTTTTAACGACTTAATTTACAATCCTATTACTGGTGCAAGACAAAACAGGTTACTGCTGAATGGGAACACTGTGTTTGAGTGGAATGGTACACTTGATGCACAAGGTTTTATTCTCAATCAAGATAATATACAAGAATGGGTTGCTAATCAACCTTACACCAAAGGACAAATTGTACTTTACAAAGAAGCATACTGGAGTGCAACAAGATTATTATCACCGAGTGCTACTTTTGTGTTCGCAGACTGGATAAAGAGTGATTTTGATCGAATACAGACTGGATTACTGCCAAACATTGCAACTAAAGCAGACGCTTTAAGAGAAAACTATGATATACATACTGCAAATTTAGAAAGCGATTCAACATTATTAGGCTTAGGATTAATTGGATTCCGTCCAAGACAGTATATGCAGAACCTTAACTTAGATGATATTTCGCAAGCAGGATTATATTCACAGTTTCTGGGTACAAAAGGCACATTAGGTGCAGCGGAACAATTTAAATCTGCTAACCTCGGCAAAGAAGAAGCAGAATATGACATAAAAGAGAACTGGGCAATACAACGTGGCATTTACGGAGCCAATGCAAACAGAAGTTACTTTGAGTTAAGATTAGACGAAAGCAAACTGCTTTCTAATCCAAGCACTGTTGCTGTAATAGACCCAGGTGAGATTACTACTGCCAATCAAGAAATATTATTAGAAAATATTTGGAAACAAAGTTATAAAATTACCAATAAGAATATATTACCAACAGTTGGTGCTATACCAGATGATGTAGCCCTTCCAACTGCAGGTTATGTAAACTATGATGATGTAAATATAAAAGTCTTTAACTTTGATGATCTTACTAATATTGCATCTAATCTTGACACTATTGCTATCGGCACTAATATATGGGTGGCAAAAGCCAATTCATATGATTGGAACATTTATAGGAATAATTTAGTCAATGCATTAGTGACAACAGTAGTTGATAACCTAAACGGAACTTGTACATTTACATTTGATACAAATCATAATTTGTTGACAGGTACTAGAATGGTTGTAAAGTATTTTGATGCTACAGTCGACGGTGCTTATATTATTAACAGTGTTCCAAGTCTAAAGACTGTAAACGTGACACTTAGTTTGCCTGGAGAAACAACTTCTCTTACAGGAACTGGATTGGTACTTGCTCTCGAAAGTGTTAGATTTGCACAAGCAAGTGATATTGTAAATTCAACATTTGCAAATGCAATAGTACCAGGCAATCAAGCATGGGTTGACGATTATGGTAATGGCAATTGGGCAGTATTACAAAAGGTAAACCCATTTGGTACTCCAACAGAAATAGATGCCGATACTCCAATTTTAAATGATCTTTTTGGCACTACAGTAGAGCAAGGGCTAATAGGACAAGGACTAGCAATTGGCGCTCCTGGATATGCAAGTGGCAAAGGTGCAGTCTATCTGTACAACAAATCAGATACAAATACCTATAAAGAAGCAACAATTATGACTCCAACTGCAACTGGTTTTGTTGGCGCAGGAACAAGTTTAAGCGTAGGCAACAACGAGCGTATAGTTGCAGGTGCTCCGGCTAGTGATAGCAATAAAGGATATGCAGTTGGAATTCGAAGAAATAGCGGAAATGGTGAGTATACTCAAACACAATTATTTAATACTGGCACAAATGATGTAGACAATTTTGGACAAAGTGTAGCAGTCAGCGATGATGAACGTTGGTTATATATAAGTGCTCCAACTGCTACAACAAGTAGCAACTATGTGTATGTATACAATCAAGTTAGTGTACAATCACAGACACTGAATTTTACAGGTGACGGTACAACTACAGATTTTATTATTACTGGTACAATTGTTGTCAGTGGTATAAATGCAACTGCACAAACACAACTTGGTGTCACAAGAAATAATGTGTCACAAACTGCAGGTAGTGCATATACTGTGCAGACTAGCGGAACCAACCAAGTTGTGCGTTTTGCTACTGCACCAAACGAAAATGACAAAATTAGAATCACACGTAAGCAAGGTGTGACATATTTGCCAAGTACACCAACAACTGCTTTTAGTACTGCTACAGTGTTTTCCGTTACTGATATCTATAGTTTTGCAGTTTACTTCAACGGTGCGTTATTACGCCCAATACATGATTATACCTTTGCTGGAACGACTGTTACGTTACTTTCAAGTATAAATTCAGGCACACTTTTAATTGATGCAAAAACATTTTGGGACTTTAATCAAACAATTAATTTATCAGGCTCGGTTGGTGATCTAATTGGACAAAGTATATCAACTACTACAGATGGAAGGCAACTAATAATTGGTGCGCCTGGTTCAGAAGTTACCATTGGATCTACAACCACAACTGATGCTGGAAAAGTATACATTTACGATAGGAGTGTAGAGCGTTTTCAAGTTACCACTGCGTCAACAACGACACAGAATTTTACAACTACTGATACGCCCGTAGGAGCAGTAACAGCTACAGTGAATGGAACCTATCTAATACCGACTGAACAAAACAACAATGCACAATTCAGTTTTAGTGGAACCACAACCACCATTGGAACATCAACTAATCCATATACACTAAACATTGGTGATATTGTTGAAATTGAAACTAACACCTTTAGATTGGTTCAAACTATCAATTCACCAACAGTAGGTGAAGCATACAACTTTGGTCAAGTAGTAGACATGTGTAGCACAAATTGTAGCCTATATCTTGCAGAACCAAATGATAGTACAATTACAGAACAAGGCGGAAGTGTTGATAGATGGATTAATCAGTCGAGACTGTTTGGAACTATTACAGGTACTGTAACCAATCCAGTTTTAACAGCTACTAATAGTATAAGAATTAACAATTATTATGTCACCTTAACCGGAACCACAGTTGCTAGTTTGGTAACTGATATTACAACTGCAAATTTGCCAAACATCAAGGCAACTGAAGTCGGCGGTGCATTACAAATTACACTTGTTGATGTTCAAGCAGGTGAAGCATTTATAAAACTACAAGTAGCACCAGGAGCAGGAACTGCGTTTGCAGATTTAGGACTTGCTCAAATGGTATTTGCACAAACTATTGTATCTCCGATAGCACAACAGTTTGGACATTTTGGGCAAAGCGTAAAAATTGATAGCACTGCAACAACATTAGTTGTTGGTGCTCCAGATGCTACTGCTAACTTGCCAACCACATTTGATACTAATACTACCTACTTTGACAGTAAAAGTACACTGCTAATTGATCCATTAGAGGAATCAGGTGTAGCATATACATATAACTTTTTAAATGCAGCCAATGCAAGTGCAACAAATACAGGTAAGTTTGTTTTTGGACAACAAATTTACGATACAAGCATGGTAAGTTTTGATAAGTTTGGTAGTGCAGTTGATTATTATGACGGCGTATTACTCGTAGGTGCACCAAACGATGATTTAAATGACAGTTCAGGTGATTATGGAAGAGTAACACAACTTGTAAATGCAAACAAAGAAAGTGCATGGAAAATTGTTTACAATCAGCAACCAATAGTGGACAGTTCTCTGCTGAACAGTGTGTTTACATATGATAAAGCAAGCAACCAAGTGGATACATATTTAGATTTTATTGATCCACTACAAGGAAAAATACTAGGCGCTGCAACTGCAAACATAAACTACCAAGGTGGTATTGACCCTGCATCTTACAATACAGGAACAGTAAACAATTACGGTTCACAATGGAGAGACCAGTACTTAGGACACTTTTGGTGGGATCTAAGCACAGTAAGATTTATTGATTATCATCAGGATACTATAGAGTACAAAGCAAGACGCTGGGGACAACTGTTTCCAGGTTCATCGGTTGATGTATATCAATGGACAAAGAATACAGTAGCACCTGCTGATTACACCGGCGAAGGAAGTGTATATACAACTGATAGTTACGTTGTAACCACCGAGCTTGACAGTGCAGGAACATTTGTTTCAAATTATTATTACTGGGTAAAAGGATTATCTGCAGTGCCAACTGGCAAAACGCTTAGTTCAAATGCAATTACACAGTACATAGCAGACCCAAGATCAAGTGGAGTGAGTTACAGTGCAGCTCTAAATCCAAACACCATAGGCTTATATAATGTAAGACAACAATTAGTTGCAACAGATACTATACTGCATGTTGAGTTTGATAAAATAAAAAATACTGATGCAGTACATAGTGAGTATGATTTAATCACTAATAATGATCCTAACAGTTTCTTAGGTACCGGACTTTACAGAAAGTTTCTTGACAGCTATTGCGGAGTTGACACACTTGGCAATAATGTACCAGACCCAACACTTTCCATTGCTGACAAGTATGGTGTAAGTTTCCGTCCTAGACAAAGTTTTTTTATAGATAGATTTCTTGCACTTGAAAATTACATGAAGCGTGCAAACAGGATAATGAAACTGTATCCTATATCAGAGGACAAAAGTTTTAAATTACTAAACAGTTCAGATCCAGAACCAACAAGCGTAAGTGGTTTGTGGGATAAACGTGTTTTAACTTATGCAGAACTAACGTATCAGGATTTAAATCAAGTAGCAGTTGGTTATAACTATTTGGTAGCAAGTGACAGTACTCAAGAAGGACTATGGACAATATATACTGTAATTGCTGGACCTAGTTTACAGTTAGCAAGAGTACAAAACTATGATACAAAATTGTACTGGAGTTACGTAGACTGGAACGGCGTTAACGCTGATGGAACAACCTACAGTAGTGCAAATGCTAGTGCCTACGAAGTAGAAGTATACAGTAATTTACTTGCACTTGAAGATGTGCCAAATGAATCATGGGCTACTGTACTATTAAACAGCTTTGCAAAGAAAGAAGTTTATCAGTATAGCACCACTACTAGAGAATGGACAAGAGTTTTCTTAGAAGATGGAACAATTGCAGTTGATAGTACTGTTTGGGATTATTCAGTAGGTAACTTTGGTTTTGATGTTGAAGCATTTGATGCACAGAGGTTTGCACAAGCACCTGATGTTGAGACGAGACAAATACTTAAAGCACTGAACGAAGAAATTTTTGTAAATGAATTAAAAATATTCAGAAACGAACTCCTAATATTAACGTTTGAATTTATCATGAGTGAACAAGCCGCTCCTGACTGGTTAATAAAAACAAGTTTGATCGACGTCAATCATAAAATACGTGATCTAATTGAATATCCAATTTTTAGAAGAGATAATCAAGATTTTGTAAGTCAATATATAGAAGAAGTAAAACCCTATCATGTACAGGTAAGAGAATTTAATTTACGCTATGAAGGTGAGGATACCTATAACGGTAGTATTACTGATTTTGACCTTCCGGCATACTATGATGCGTTGCGAAATCAATTTGTTTCTCCTATACTGGACGATAGCAAATTTCCAACATCATTGAGTGTGGTACCGAGTACTTCCAGCATATGGACTACATTTCCATGGAGTCAATGGTATAACAATTATAAACTGGTTGTCAAAAATGTTAAAGTGATAAATGGTGGAAGTAGTTACACTGTACCTCCGCAAGTTGTAGTGACAGGTGACGCAACAACACAAGCAACAATGACCGCAACTGTAAACACTGCTGGTGTTGTCACTGGAATTACTGTAGATGCTCTTGGAAGTGGTTATTTAACTACGCCAACACTTACAATATCAGGTGGTAATGGAACTGGCGCAACTGCGGTCGTAGTGTTAGAACCACAACAGGTACGTGACTTTAAAACAATAGTCAAGTATGACAGAATTACATACACAAGTCAAGTGTTAGATTGGACTGCAAGTACGGTATACACTGCTGGACAATTACTCCGATATCCGGTACCAACACTTGGAGTTGTAGATGTAAGTTTGCCAGAAGTTTATAGTGTTAACGCAAACTTTACAAGTGGCACAGTGTTTGATCCTGACAACTATACTAAAGTTGATCAATCAACACTTGATGGCGCAGACAGAACTATTGGATTATATACTCCTGAGCCAAATGAACCAGGACGAGAACTTGCACAAGTAATGACAGGTATAGACTATCCTGGAGTACAAGTTGATGCACCAGACTTTAATCAAAATACTGGTTATGATATCGGCAACTTTGACATCAATCCATTTGATAATATAGATTTTGGTCCAGAAGGATTACCTACATATGATCCTGCAATACTTGACGTAATATACGAAAGTGAATTTACAGACACATACTTAGGTGTACGTTCAACAGACATTAATGTAGTGGGCGGTGCTTTTATAGATTCTTATAGTTCGCATGCTCCTGAAGAACTTATACCTGGAAGTGAATTTGATACACTAGATTTAAAAGTCTTTACTCGTCCAGGTAGTGATTGGAACAGTGACGGACATGGTTTTAATATTGCAACAATAAATGTTGTGTTTGCCGCGATAGGTACAACGCTTGATTTTACAAGTGCTATGTTACATCCAGTCGGCATAGAAGTAATTGATATCACAAGTGGACAAAGCATTACAAACACTGCCTACACAATAGATTGGGTAAACAAAGTTGTTACACTCGGTGCAACTATGCCAAGTGCAATTGGAAGTAATATTGCAATTAAGGTCTATGGCTTAGGTGGCGGTTCACAGATATACAAAGAAAGCATTGTGGGCAGTAATGTAACCAGTAACGTTGCAACCATTCCAGTTGTATTCTCTGAGATCAACCAAATGGTAATTTTTGTCAATGGTACAATAATAACAGACTATGTGTTTGCCGCTAGTGGTAGTTTTGCAACTGCAATTACATTTACTAGCACTTATGGGGCTAGTGATTGGATTACTTTTGGAGTACTAGGTGTAACCACACCTTTACAGTATTCATGGAGCACTCCATTAGTACAATATATTATATACGATGGTTCTAGTTTGCTTAATCCACTTACAAACAACTTAGGTGGTACAAATCGGGCAAATATGGTTGTACAAAGAGAAGGACAGAGACTTCGTCCACCAGAAGGTATCGAATACACAGGCGATGGCTCAAGTGCTGGTCCATATTATATTAGTACAACAGGGTTAAGCAATCAAGGGTTGGTAGCAGATAATGACTTGTTAGTGTATGTCGACAATGTGCTTCAGAATCTTGCCGTTGATTATAATCTTAGTGCATGGGATGGATCAAGTGATAGATATGTTGAATTCACTGTTGGTAGTATGCCGGCGGCAAACAGTGATATTAAAATTTTTACAACCACTGAAGCAGATTATATACTGCTTGGCGATCAGTTAGATTTACGTGTCAGTGCCGCCGCTAACGCAACATTTGCAGTGTACACTTACAATGATACTGCTCAACAAAACATACTTACAAAAGTATTTGTCGGCCCAACTACTCAAGGTGTCACAACTGGCGACGGTTACGACGAAGTACCATACGACAGTGCGGAGTTTGATAAAACAGTTGGAACAACTATTCAAACTAATAACTTTGCACTTGGTAGACTTGTAACCAGTCCTGAAAGACTAATAGTCACATTGAACGGAGCATTTATTAGTCAATCAGAATATGATCTAACCACTGGCACTGATAACAAAACCACATTGGTATTGGATAGGAATGTTATTAATGCGGCTGACGTGTTAGCAGTAACCATGTTCACAAACACAGTAGTACCAAACAGTTTAAACTTTAGAATTTTCCAAGACATGTTAGGCAATCAAAAGTTGCTAAGAATGAATACTAAAAACACAACCGAACTCGCACAAGACCTTGCAATTGACGCATTAGAAATTCATCTACAAGATGCAAGTAAAATTAGCGAGCCTGATTTGGATAACAATATTTTTGGACAACTTATTGTTGGTGGCGAACGAATTACATACAGAGTACGAGATCTAGGCAGCAACACTGTTAGTGATCTTAGACGAGGGACTGCTGGAACAGGAGTCTATGCACATACAACAGGAACCACTGTAAGTGATGTTGGTCCTGGAGAACAACTTCCTGCCACGTATCAACAAAAAACAACAACTGATAAAACAAATGTTGGAAACGGAACTGAAACAAGATTTAATACAAGCATTATAGTGCCAACTGGGTTAGACAGTACAGAACTAAGTGAATCTATCAAAGTCACAGTTGGTGGTACAGTGCTTGTACCAGAAACAGATTACACTGTGACAGGAACTGATACTACGTTTACAGAAGTTACTCTTACAACGGCTCCATTAAAAGGAGTTGAAATAGTGTTTAGCCAGGTAACTGCTAAGGTAATGTATGCACAAGGAACTGGTACAGCAAGCAATGGAATTGCATTACAAGATCAGACTACTTCAGCAGTCACATTCCTAAAGAGTTAAACTGGTAGTTAATGAATAAGGTAAATACAGTATGGAACAAAAAACAAACAATGAGGCCATAGTGGATCAAGAAGAAGAAAAACGTCCTAATGAAGCAGGACAACTTGCCATCAGTGGGCACATCAAAATATTTGATCCGAATAGTGGAGAAGTCATTGTAGATAAACGCAATGCTATACACTATGAAAATATTAGTCAAAGTATAGCAAACAGCCTAGCAAATAAAACTATAGGGCAAATTTATAGTATGAGTTTTGGCAACGGCGGTAGCAGTGTTGATCCTACTGGAGTTATTACCTACTTGCCACCAAATACAACTGGACAAAATGCAAACTTATATAATCCTACTTACAGTAAAGTAGTAGACGATAACAGTGCAAGTAACACTGATACAAGTAGTAACAACCTTACTATAACACATACAACAGGAAAAGTTTATTCAGATATACTTGTGAGTTGTCTATTAGATTATGGCGAGCCATCAGGGCAACAAGCATTTGATAATTCAACAGATTTCAACGGTGATTACGTATTTGATGAACTAGGATTAAAAACTTGGAACGGAAGTGCAACCGACCTTAGATTGATAACACATGTTATCTTTCATCCTGTTCAAAAATCATTGAACAGACAGATACAAATTGATTATACAGTTCGTATACAAACATTAACTAATCTTAGTGCAACATAAATACACTTAGAAAACGGAGTAAAACAAAATGTCATATACCATTAACCTAACAGATGGTACAATTTTTGCAGTAGTTGCGGATGGTACTATCAACAGTGACTCAAGCCAAATACTAGTAGGAAAAAACTACGCTGGTTACGGAGAGTTTTTAAATGAAAACTTTATTCGATCACTTGAGAATGCAGCAAATACTACCGCACCAGGAGCACCATTAACAGGTCAACTTTGGTACGATAAAACAAACAATGTGATGAAAGTTTATAACGGGACAACTTTTAAAGTTATTTCTGCAGCGACTGCATCAACTAGTCAACCAACTTCGAATGTAGCAGGTGACTTATGGTTTGATACAACAAACGACCAACTTAAAGTGTACAATGGAACTAGTTTTATAACAATTGGTCCTGCTTTTACATCAGGTGAAGGAACATCAGGTGCTATTGTTACAACAATTACAGACAACGTTGCAAGTGATCACGTTGTGGTACAAATGTTTGTAAACAACGTTATTGTTTCAATATTTTCAAAAGATGCAACATTTACTCCAGCATCAGCTATTTCAGGATTTGCAACTATTGGTCCAGGTTTGAACATGAGTACAACTGTATCAAACGCAGTGTTTAACGGAACTGCAACCAACGCTGATACACTCGATACATTAAACTCAACTTCTTTTATGAGATCAGATGCGGCCACAAGTAACAACACGAGTATAAGTGTACTTTCAGATACAGGACTTTTCGTTGGTGCAGACAGTGATGCAAAATTATCAGTAAGCGGAACTGCTATCACACTTGCCAACCAAACATCAGACGGCAATATGCTATTCACTGTTAATGATGGTGGTGTTACCACTACTGCATTAACACTTGACGGTGCAACTGCAAACGCAACAATTGCAAAAACTTTAACCATAAACTCAGGAGATGCCGCTACTGGACTCATAAACGGTGGAACCAATGGAGTTGGAAACATTGGTGCAAGTGGACAAGGGTTTAATACAGTTTTTGCTAAAGCAACCACTGCAGAATACGCTGATATGGCTGAGCGTTTTCATGCAGATGCAGAATACGCTCCTGGAACAATTGTAGAATTAGGTGGGGTAAACGAAATTACACTTGCTGTTGATGAACTAAGTGAAAAAGTTTTTGGTGTTGTGTCAACGCAACCTGCCTACCTAATGAATGGCTCAGCTGGTTCAAATGTTACACATCCGCCAATTGCTATGAGTGGAAGAGTACCAGTAAATGTTATTGGATTTGTAACCAAAGGTGACAGACTTGTAAGTGCTGGCAATGGTTTAGCAAGATCAGGAAACTTGGATGAGCTATCAAGTTTTAACGTAATTGGCCGTGCTCTAGAAAGCAAAGCAGACGAGGATATTGGCAGTATTGAAGCCATTGTGAAAATTGTATAACACCTATAAATATCATTGACATCCAGCTAATGGAATAATTATCATTAGCGTATAGAAATATACTAATACAAAGGAAATAAAAACAAATGACATACTCAGCCGGAAACACCATAATCGACGACGATTATAATATATTCGCTACGGGAAACGCCGCAGGGTCGGGCGATGATTCAGTCGCAAATATTAACAGTGTTTGGGGTACAGGATCAACTGATAAAGGTTACGGACAAACAACTACATTGGCAGCAGTAAGTGCTGGTAATACAGTTCAAGCAACAAGCTGGGCAACCATGGTTGCACGTAACGAATCACTTGCCGCCCATCAAGGAACATCAATTACAACAATTTCACAACCAAGTGCAGGAAACACAATTGCAGCATTTACCGCTTTAAGTGCAAACGTTACTGCAACATACAATTCCAGAAACAATGCTGCCGCAGAAGGTTCTGATAGCACAGTGACTAGTTCATCTACCGCAGGTTGGAATAACAGTGCAACACTATCAAAAACATTTACTTTTCCAAGTGCAAATCAGTTGAGATACTTTTTTAATGCAGGTGGACAAATTCGTTTGTCATGGAGTAGATCAGGTGGTACATCAAGTTCACAGAACACTTCTTGGACAAACTTGTTAACTGCTTCAGGTACATTGGTGCTCACAGGCGCAGCCGCAAGTAAAACCATTAACAGTGTTGCATACACAGGATTAACAAAAATTGGTGGATCAGGTTCACCAACAACACTTAACACTTCTGAAGGGGCATACGCATTAAACGGTACACCTTCACTAAACTTTAAACAAGTGCCAGGTGCACCATATGGTTCAAACGAAATTGAAGTTTCATATAGCATATCTGGTCAAGTAATTACAATCTATACAGATTTATCAGATGACTATGCTCCACCGGATCCAGCATCACCTGATAACATTGATGGAACACTATCACAGGTATCGACTATACGTTTTCCAAGTACAGCCAATTTAACTGCTACTTGGGGCACACCGTCTCAAAACTCACCAAGTTGGTCACAGTCATAATCATATAACAAATACTACAAACCCTAGTTTTTATTAACTAGGGTTTTTTTGTGGCTAAGTATTCACATGCAAGACTTAGTGAAAAGAATACGCAAAAGATTTGATCATCAGCAAGCAAGGCTGGTGCTTAAAGAAACATATCAAGCAAAAATGATATTTGCACACAATGGCGGTATGTGGCGTGCTGGTCCAGAGATTTTGAATTTATGTGCAATTTGTGATAATACAGCAATACTATTAGACATATACGATACCCCAGTACAAGTAAACACTGAGGAACTAAGTGTAATTGCCCTACAACTTTGGCAAGAACAAATGAATGCATGGCACGCTGAATATGAAGAAATGTCAAAACAAAGATGACAGTTGGTGCTTTATTCTATGCATTCAACAGTGATATAAACTATACCAAAATTGCTTTAGAATGTGCAAATAGGATTAGAAAATATTTAGACATTCCTGTTAGCATTGTTACAGACGTACCTTTAAACAACAGTGCATTTGACAAAGAAATTATAGTAAGTAAACCAGCAACAAAAAATTACAAATACTGGCAAGACACTGATAAAACCACACTGTGGCACAATGCTGGCAGAAGCGGAGCACTTGATGTTACACCTTACGAACGCACCTTACTTGTAGATATCGACTACATGATCAATAGTGCAGTTCTTAAAAATTTACTTAACAGTACGCAAAGTTTTTTTGCACACAAAAATGTTTTGCCAGTGACCAAACAAACCACTGTAGAAACATTTGGATTACACAAAAACACTATGTGGTGGGCAACTGTGGTTGTATTTGACAAAAGCCAATTCACAAAAGATGTTTTTGGAATGTGGAAAATGGTTGAAAAAAATTATCAGCACTATGCAAATGTGTTTCAATTTGATGGGCGTAAATTTAGGAACGATTATGCATTAAGTATTGCACTATTAGTTGCTAACGGAAATACTGTACCAAAACACTGTAATATTGCATGGCCGCTCGTTAATGTTGAGCCAGCAGTCAAAGTTACCTTAGAAGCGGACCGGTGGTCCATTGATGACAAGTTTTATACACGTAATCAGGATCTACACATAATGGGTAAAAGTTATCTGGAGAATTTATATGCAGTATGA
>TARA_B100001057_G_scaffold63189_1_pt1 | contig 24472 bp, 19 predicted proteins | sample TARA_B100001057 | Tara Oceans TARA_B100001057 (sample SAMEA2621839) | marine metagenome | biome: marine biome (ENVO:00000447); feature: surface water layer (ENVO:00002042); material: "saline water (ENVO:00002010), including plankton (ENVO:xxxxxxxx)" | depth 5 m
GTTTTTTTAAGGACGGGCGCTTTTTTTCTAGGAATACCTCTATTTGCGGGTCAAATGATTCCCGTCAAGATCAGGACGGCTTTTGCATTGCTGTTTTCTATTTTGATCAATCCCCTGATTCCTGCTGATTTGGAACTCGCGAATAACTTTGCCGGAGCAATTCTATTGTCCCTTAATGAAATGTGCATCGGTTTGCTTCTCGCCATGACTGTGAGAATGGTTTTTTTTGCCGTAGAGTTGGCCGGTCACTTGATTTCCTATGAAATCGGACTGATGGCCAGTAATTCGGTTAATCCTCTGTTGGGGTCTTCAGATGCCACCATCACGACCCTCTTGTATTATTTTAGTCTATTGATTTTTTTCGTCGCCGGTATTCATTACGATGTGTTGAAGGCATTTCTCATGAGTTTTGAAATTTTGCCTATCGGAAGCTTTTTTCTCAGAGCTAGTCCCACGGTTGAGTTCGTTGGCGAAGTGTCGCATGTTTTTGTCATTGGGGCCCTCATGGCGGCTCCGTTTATTGCCTTGAATTTTTTGGTTAACGTTTCCTTTGCAGTGTTGGGCAAAGCGGTACCGAAGATGAATGTTTTCATGACTAGTTTCGCCATCAGGATTCTTTCCGGCCTTTTATTGTTGGTGTCTTGTATATTGCTTATTTCGTCTTATATTTTGGAAAACAGCAGACGCTCCGTGGAGATTATGCTCGAGATTATTCAATCCGGATAAGGTAAATTTTATGTCCGACGTTGACAAAAGCTCGAAAACGGAACCTCCAACCGACAAAAAACTTTCGGAGGCTAGATCCAAAGGTAATTTCGCAAAAGCTCCCGAGATTGGAATGACGATGACCCTTCTTGCCGGTCTCGTTGTTATTCTCTTTTATGCACCAGGAAAAGCCCTTGAGATGATGAGCCTTACTCGATCGATTTTCGAGAACCTAGGCTCCATTACCTCTACCCAGGAAGGTGTTGCTCACACACTGACCCATTCTTACTATACTTTGGGGCTGATTGTCCTGCCGATGTTGGCTTTTTGCTTCACTGCATCCTTTATTGCAGAAGGTTTGCAGACAGGTTTCCGGTTGACTCCCAAAGCAATCGAACCGAAGTTAAGTAAGCTTAATCCGATCTCGGGGGCCAAGAGAATTTTCGGGTTAAAGGCCTTGAAGGGCTTTCTCATAGATTTCCTCAAGTTTTTGGCTATTGGTTCGGTGGTTTGGTTTACCCTTTTGATTTTCTTGGACGACCCGATTTTTTATGCCCCCGTACCTATCCATCATTTGCCGCAATTCATTTACAAATTGTTCGTCGTAATGTTCGCGATTTTAGTGCTTCTTCTACTAATCGTCGCGATTATCAATTTCATGATCAAGAAAAAAGAGCACGATGATGACATGAAGATGACGAAAGACGAAGTCAAGGAAGAGAGGAAAAGCAGGGAAGTCGCTCCCGAAATCAAAACCGCCCAAAGGAAAAAAGCAATGGAGTTGTTGGGGGGGCAGGGTGCCACCGATGTTTCCACGGCCGATGTTGTTGTAACTAACCCGACTCACTACGCCGTCGCACTTAGGTACGAAAAAGGCATGGATCTTGCTCCTGTAGTTGTCGCGAAAGGAGAAAATCTCTTGGCAAGACGTATCAAAATCATAGCAAAACAGCACGAAGTTCCCATGGTTGAAAATAAACCGGTGGCCCAAACTTTATTTGCTTTAGGTAAGATTGGGCAACCTATTCCTCATGGGTTGTATCAAGTTGTTGCCGAGATTCTCGCATTGGTTTACAAAACAAACGCTTATTATTTTCACCGTCTCAAAGCCCGTAGGCTTTTGGCCAAACCCATTGCCAATTAAAATCTTATGTCAAGCTTTGTAGACAGATTAAAAGGTTTATTCGGTCGTTTCGCCGGTAATTCTGATTTGGGCTTCGTAGTGGGCCTTTTTGGTGCGGTACTCCTGTTGATTATTCCTGTGCACAAGGACATTCTTAGCATTTTGCTTGTATTCAGCATCGCGATTTCCCTTCTCATTCTGCTTACGGTCATTTACGTTAAGGAACCTCCCGAGTTTTCCGTTTTTCCAACCATACTTCTTTCCGTAACTTTATACCGATTGGGCTTGAATGTTGCCTCTACTCGCTTGATTTTACTGGAGGGTGATGCCGGATCGGTCATCCAATCGTTCGGAACCTTTGTCGTCGGAGGTAATTACGTCGTTGGCGCGGTGATCTTTTTGATCCTAGTGATCATCAATTTTGTGGTCATCACCAAGGGTGCCGGCAGAATCGCCGAAGTGACGGCACGATTTACTTTGGACGCCATGCCCGGCAAACAGATGTCAATCGATGCTGAAATGAATTCGGGCGTCATCACCGAGGCTGAAGCTCTCCGCAGGAGAGAAAGAATACAAACTGACGCCGACTTTTACGGATCTATGGACGGAGCGAGCAAGTTCGTCCGAGGTGATGCCGTAGCCGGCATTTTTATAACCGTGGTCAACATTATCGGCGGGATCCTAATCGGTTATTTTCAGCGGGATCTGACAATGACGGAAGCTTTGCAGACTTACACCATTCTTTCCATTGGTGATGGTTTGGTGTCCCAAATTCCCGCTATCATCGTTTCCATTGCCGCTGGTATTTTGGTTACGCGCTCATCAGAAGAAGCTGATCTTGGGGAGTTTGTGGGAAGACAATTGACGGTCTATCCCCGAGCCGTGGGGATTTGTGGTGTAATGCTCCTTCTTTTCGCCTTTTTTCTAAACGAAACCTTTTGGCCCTTCTTTCTTCTTTCAATTGGTTGTTTTGCAACCGCTTACTTTTTCTACAAAAAATCCAGTGCTGAAGCTTCTCTCGAAGAAATTGGAGGTGCTGATCAAGCACCCCGAAGTGGCGGTCAGTCAACTCCTGCACTCGCTTCAGGGGCAACGACGGGAGCTCCCGGTGAGGAAATGGGTCCCCAGCTTTCGCCCATGGAAAATGCAATTGAACAAGAAGTTTTTGCCCTTGAAATGGGTTATGGTCTTCTTGTTCTGGCAGACAAGAAAAAAGGCGGAGACCTTCTTGACAGAATTACAGGTGCCAGGACAAACTTCGCTAGAGAAATGGGAATGCTCTTGCCCACTATTGGGGTTAGGGACAATATAGAGCTTGAGCCGAACGAATACCGTTTTCTTTTGCGGGGCAAGGAGGTCGTTCGTTCTACCATCATACCCGACAGAATGCTTGCAATGAGCATGGGAGGCGGAGACGCCAGTCGGTTGGATGGTATTCCGACCATCGAGCCCGTATTCGGTATACAGGCCATGTGGGTGCCTGAAGAGGAGAAAAGAAACGCCGAGGTGGAGGGTTGTACCGTGGTCGACCCTTCTTCGGTTTTGGTCACCCATCTCTCCGACGTACTTAAGAGAATGGCTTATCTCATTTTGGAACGTGAGGGAACTCAAAGACTTTTGGATCTGATCAAAGACAAGAATCCGACTCTTGTCAGCGAATTACTTCCTGATTTGGTGAATGTGGGCATTATTCAGAGAACCTTGCAGAATCTCCTTCGGGAAAGAATCCCGATCAAAAATTTGACTCTGATTCTCGAGACAATTGCCGACATGGCAACTCTGACCAAGAACCCGGACGATCTCTCCGAGCAAACCCGCAAGCGTCTGGGAATGTATTTTGTGAAGGATTATGAGATCGAACCCAATAAGCTTTTGGCTATGACTTTCGAACCGAAGCTTGAGCAAACCCTTGTAAGTCGTGTTAAAAGAAGTCAGTTTGACATTGGCATGGTGATGGATCCTCACCTGACCGAAGGAATTATTGCCGAGATCGAACCAAAGATCCGCGAGATGACTGAAAAAGGCATTTCCCCCGTAATTGTAACAACCTCCGAACTCAGGCTTGCATTCCGTCGCTTCATGGAACCTTCCTACCCGCAGCTCGTGGTCTTGGCTTATCAGGAATTGCCGAGTGAAACGCAAATCGAACCTTTTGGAGCCATTACTCTTCCTGGCCAGTCTTTTCCAGATGATGTTGTAAATGCAATGGAAGCTCAGCAAACCTCTCAAGCTTCTGAGGAAGGTATTCCTGTAGCCGCCTAATTCGCAATGAGTGCTTTAACTGAAGATCAATTGGGGCAAAAGGCAGGGAAGCGTTTTAGGCTTGTCGTGCGTTCTGCCGAGGAGGCCGTTCGTGTAATTCGCGACAAACTTGGCGAAGATGCCCGGGTTTTATCTGTGAAGCAAGTGGGTGGAGAGGGGCTCAAGCGTTTTATTTCCTCACCTAAATTGGAGGTGATCGCCGAAATTCCGTCTCCGGAGCAAAAGAATTCGGAAAAGGAGAAGGCATTGATTGACGAAGTGGAGAAAACAGTTCCGAGTGCAGTAGTTGCTCAAACATCTGATGCTGTCAGTCAGCAACTTGCAAACTCATCTGAGCATAATCAAGTTGATCAGACTGCTGCGAGTCAAGATCACCCCGCTCTTGCACCCATGGGGGAAACCGAGAGGATTCTCTCCAAAGCTGGCTTCGACCCTCAATTGCTTTCCGAAATACAATCTTGGGGTAATTGGGAAAGTATTCTGGAACTTCCTTTGGCCGATGCATTAAAGGAAATTACGATTGGTCTGTCAGATCGCTTCCGTGCTAATTCCACGATTGCGACAACCGAAAGGGTCGCTCTATTGGGAGCACCTGGCGTAGGTAAAACCACGACCTTGTGCAAGTTTTTGGCTCATGAGGTATTCATGAACAAAAGGACCCCGCATGTTCTGAAAGTTGAAAATGGTGTTCCTAACCCCGACGATGCTTTGAGAATTTTTTGCGAGGTTATCGGGGTTACCCTTTTTCGCGAACCCGGCAATCTTCCTTCCATTACCGATTCTTCACCCCTTTACCTTGATTTTCCCGGACTCTCACTTTCTGACGTGGACGATTGGGTGTCGACTAAGGAAACGCTTGACCTTCTCGAAGTTCGAACCCGGGTGTTGGTATTGAATGGTGCTTATGACCGTCAGGTGCTTTTGAAAAACATAAACTTTGGGAAGCATCTCGGAGCTACGCACATAGCGTTCACTCATTTTGACGAACTTGCCAATTCCACAAAATTGTGGCCGGTTATCCTCCATTCCGGACTATCTCCTCTTTGTATTTGCAATGGCCAAAACGTAACGGGCGATTTTACTACTAGTGTCCTCAATCAAATGATAGCCAAAACCTTCCCTGAGGAACTTTACTCACGGGGTTTTGCCTCTTACAGAAGAAACTGAGGGTATGAACGATTTTGCCAAGTTTTTCTTCTGCGCTGCTGGTTTTTTGGGTTTTTCTTTGTTTTTTACCGTAGCCCTGTTTCTACATGGTGGAGCTTCGCAGGCACTTTTTTATGGTGCTTCAGGCTGCTTGCTCTTTTCGTTGTCGGGGCGATTTTTGCTTGGCTTCGCTCTCAAGGGAGCACTCGATCAAAGTCTTCGAGGCTCCGTTCCTCAAAAAGCAGAGGGATCACTCGAGCAAAAGACGAGCCTTTTAGAGCAGGAGAAGCTTACCGCCGAGAGAATGACCGAGTCCGTAGCTAACCCTAAGAAATCCATCGTGGAGGCTAAAGTCTAATGGAGGGATTCGCTAAATGAAGCCGGCAGTTTCCAAAGTTCCCGTTGATGTCTCTTTGGGACAGGGCCGTGATTTGGATCGTATGAAGCAAGCTGCCGAGCGTTATCGACAAGCTATGGCCAGCGAAAAGGATCGGGATCGGTTGATCGAGGATTACCTTCCCTTGGTCAAGTCAATCGTTTCGCGCATGCGTCATCATTTCCCGGATAGTTACGAGATGGAGGATATGTACGGTATCGGCGCCAAAGCTCTTGTTGTATCCGTTAACCAATTTAACCCGTCGAAGGGGAAATCCTTCGGGAATTATGCAGCGTTGAGAATTCGAGGTTCTCTGCTTGACGAACTTCGACGGATCGACTCTTTGCCTCGGGCCAATCGTGCAAAGGCCAAATCGTTGCAAGCGACCATTGCGGAATTGGAAGCCCGTGACAAGCGTCCGCCAGAGGTTGATGCCATAAGAAAAGAACTTTCTCTCAGTCCTACGGAATACGAAAAGTTATTGAAGGAAACCCAGCCTATTACTTTTGTTCCCATTGATTCATCGGTTGATCGAAGTCATGATGGTGAGGGTTTGTCTTTGACCGAGACACTTTCGGACCCCACTGAAGAGAACGCTTTGGACAAAACCGAGCAAAAAGAAAAGGTTCATTTGCTTCGCGACAAAATCAAGCAACTTCCCGATCAACAGCAAAAAATATTGCTCTTGTATTACTATGAAGAACTCAAACTTTCTGAAATTGCTCAAATCTTTAGCTTGACCGAAGGGCGAATCAGTCAAATTCTTTCCCATTCAATCCTTTCTCTTCGAACTCATTTTCAAAACCTTAATTAGAATCATCCACTAGCCATGCTTCTTGCAATAGGAATTTTTATCGTTTTCGCGTCCTGTATAGGGGGTTTTATTTTGTCCGGAGGAAGCCCGATTACTTTGGTTCACCCCGGGGAGATTATGATCATCTGCGGAATTGGTTTGGGTATCCTTGTGGTCTCCAGTCCCAAAAGTGTACTCATGGGGTTGAAGAATGACATGGTCAAAGCCTTCAAGGGTGGTGTCGCAAACAAAGGTAAATTTATAGATTTACTGGTTTTGCTTTACGAATTGTTTATGCTCGGCAGACGCAAGGGTACACCTGCTCTCGACGAGCATGTGAGTGACCCTCATAACAGTTCGATCTTTACCAAGTATCCTTCTTTCTTGAATGACAAAGGATTAGTCGAGTTTCTGTGTAATTCCCTTCGTCCGATTGTTGACGGTCGATGCAAACCTGCCGAGATCGGTGGAATTTTAACCGCTGAGTTGCAGAGTCGGGAAGCGGAAGCCAGTCGCTCTATCAAAGCCGTTGCCATGATTTCGGATGCTTTGCCTGGGGTTGGTATCGTTGCCGCTGTTTTGGGAATCATTAATACGATGTCCAACCTTGAAGACCCGGAATCAGTCGGGCAGAAAGTTGCTGCCGCTCTAAGTGGTACTTTCCTTGGGATTTTCCTGGCCTACGGAATTGGTGTTCCAATTGGACAACTTATCACTCTGAATCAAACACAAGAGTTTCTTTATTACCATATTGTTCAACGTTCCGTATCCGGTTTTGCCACTGGTTTGTCACCTATCATGGCCGTGGAAATAGGTCGAAGGTCTCTTGATAAATTGATTCAACCTACCGCGGATGAGCTTGAGGAAAAATGCAAAGACGCTGCGAAGGGAGCATAACGCGCTCATTTTCATACAAGTGAAGTCGACTATTTCAAGTTTCTTGCTACGTAGAAGAAAGGCAGTAGCGCACGGAGGTGCTTGGAAAGTCGCTTATGCTGACTTCGTTACCGGTATGATGTCTCTTTTTCTTGTGCTTTGGATTCTATCCCAAGACGAAGAGGTCATCATTGCGACTACCCGTTTTTTCCGAGACCCTTACAAAGCGGGTGTCCCTAAGTCTACGCCCATTGAACAAAAAGATGCCAGACCGGGGAGCATGGTTGATCAAATCGTTGGTCGTTCGGATACGACGATGCGCAACACCGATGACACTACCTCCATTGACATTGATGTGTTGCATAGAATTGCCCAGGATTGGTACAAGCGTCTAAGGTTGCATGAGATTGATGACGAGACAATCCAGATCGAAGCAACGACTGATGGTATCAAGGTGACTCTTTTCTATGGAGATGAAAAACCTATGTTCGAGAGAGCTTCCAACGCCTTAACCAATCATGGCAAAAAGGTCATGCAAAGGATGTCATGGCTTTTGTCACAGCATGTTTTGATTTTTCGCGTTGATTCTTATGCCAATCATTTTCCTCCTCACTGGGGAAAGCCTCCTGAAGTTCAAACCACGGACAAGTTCGAGTTGCCCGGTGGTTTTGGGGAAGGCAGTTCCACTCTCAGGAGTTGGATTGGCGAAAAAATCGAGATGGACAGAGCTAGGGGCGACGTAACGGGAAAAGATTCCAAGTTCGGATCATGGCCCAGGTCGCTTGCTCAGGGAACCGAGGTAACCGACGCCCTTGTTCATTACTCGGGTGGCGAACTCGGTGGCAAGCTCGAGAGGATTACCGGGCATGGTTCAACCAAGCCGAACGAAGATCGTTACCCCAATCAACCTGAAAAAAACCGCCGAGTCGAGCTCAGCCTTGTCTTGGATATGAGCAAAGAGGACTTGGCTCAGTACAAATAAATTGCTTTGGGTATGGGAATTGCTTGATTGACATCATGGAAAGCTATTTGACAGGTCGTGGGAATTCATCGGAAAGCGATTCAGCCGAAGATTCTGGATTTCGTTCCTATTTGAGTGATCAACCCAAGCAAGCGACAGTTCCCGTCAATGCTTCGGATTCCGACCAAGACGAGCAGGTAGAAGTCGTATATCAAGAAGCAGATTGCCCGAAGGTAGAGGTTGTCTCCGTAGAGGGGAAACCCCAACGGATAGTAATCCATCTTCCAGATGGAAAGCTTCTCGAGATATCTTGCGAATATTAAGTTCTTCGTCGGGTTCCTGGCTTTCTCGTAACCTGTTTTTTTTCTTCTTGTGGCGCGTTTTTTGCTTTCATTGAAGAGTGAATTTGTCTTTATATCAAAATGCATCGGCTTTGCGAGGTTTGGAGCAGTACCAAAACATCATAGCAAACAACATCGCCGCAAGTCATGTCGCGGGTTTCAAAAAAGTGGCGGTTAGTTTCGAAGGTGCCGAAGGCGGAGAGATTGCAAGGAGCACTCATGACATCCTTAAGAACGAGATGCCCGGTTCCTTTCCCGTCATGAAAAACCAAGTCGATTACAACGAAGGTGAACTTCGTGAAACCAACAATCCCATGGACATGGGTTTGCGTGGAGAAGGTTTTTTCGCGTTGCTCAACGAAAATGGCGATTCCGTTTATACGCGGGACGGACAATTTTACGTAAATTCAGAAGGTGTCATGGTCAATAGCATGGGACATGAGTTTGCGGATGTTGGAGGAGCGAATATCCAAACCATTCCCGGCGGGGGTGATCTGACAATCGACAAGGAGGGGCAGGTTTTTCAAAACGGCCAAACGGTCGGTCAAGTCGGGGTATTTGTTTTTGATAATCCTCTCCTTGATTTGCAAAAGGTGGGAGGGGGATTTGTTCCTAATGATGCCGAAATACAACCTGAACCCGCCGAGCAACAACAGTTTACTATCATGCAGGGCTATTTGGAAAACAGTAATGTCTCGGCGATTGAAGAAATGATCGGATTGATCGAGGTATCACGGGCCCACGAGGCAAATCAAAAAATGATTCAAAGTTTAGATCAAAACATGGGCAAAGCAATTGGGACGCTTGGTCAAACCCAATAATTTAAAAATATAAAAAATTATGAATTTATCTCTTTATTCTGGAGCAACTGGGATGCAAGCTCAGCAACTGAATCTCAACGTGATCTCAAACAACATCGCTAACGTCAACACCACCGGATACAAGAAGAACAAAATTGAGTTCCAAGACTTGCTTTACCAAAACCCGAGGCAGGCTGGTGGGCAAACCGGAGCCGGCAATGTCATTCCGACAGGGGTGGAGATGGGGAACGGAACAAAAGTTGTATCCACGGCAAAAATTTTTACTCAAGGACAGCTAACTCAAACGAGCGAGAAGATGGATGTGGCAATTGATGGTGTGGGCTTCTTTCAAGTTGAAAGACCAGATGGCACCGAAGCTTACACCAGAGACGGAGCCTTCAAGGTTGGGCCCGATGGTCAGATTACTACTGCGGATGCGCTTCCTCTGGCGGCAGGATTGCAAATTGATCCCGAGGTAACCAATGTTTTCATCTCCCCAACGGGAGATGTTTCAGTTGAGACTGCGGATGGCACCCAAATTATTGGTCAACTTGAACTTGTACGTTTCCCTAACCCTGCCGGAATGAAAGCAATGGGGGGCAATTTGTTTATCGAGACCGAAGCTAGTGGCGCTCCCGAGATTGGAGCCCCAGGAGAAAATGGATTTGGCGTGTTGCAACAAGGATACTTGGAAATGTCCAATGTTAACGTTGTTGAAGAAATGGTAAATATGATCATAGCTCAACGGGCTTATGAAATCAATTCGAAGTCGATTCAGACTTCCGACGACATGCTCTCCAGAGTCAACCAACTCAAGAGGTAGGAATGCGACTCTTTTTGTCAGTTTTTATTTTCTTTTCAGCTCTTTCGTTAGCGGCCGATGTTGGTCGCTTTCTCGAACCCCTTCAGATCGGTCCGAAAACTGGGAAGGTTCGTTATGTGGTAAAATCTTCCGCCTTGGTTTCTCCTCATTCACCGAGGCCAAAATTGCAGGAAGCCTTGCCCGCCTCTGTTTCGGTCGTATTGGATAGAGAGCTGATTGAAGCCCGCCTCAGCGATGCACTGGCCTACCGCTTTCAAGCTTCCGGGAAAGTTGCGGTTTTTCTTACAAGGGAATGGAGGAATTTTAATTCAGGTTCGAATTTTATCTTGAAGATCAAGGATTGTTCCCCTGATGAGTTGACCTCAAGTAGTTTCATCCGTTTCAGCATTTGGGACCAAGGAAAGGAAATTGGAAGTTTTGCCGAACCTGTTCGCATGGCTCATTACGTAAAGGTTTTCTATTCCAAGTCTCCGCTTCATCGGGGTACGCGTCTAAGTTCTTCTGGACTTTCTTCTCGTCTTGTGGACATCCTAAAGCAACACGCCGGTTCGGTTCCTGCACAATCCAGTCTGGCTGGCTACCAATTAAGCACCAACATCAAGGCAAACTCTCCTTTGAAGTGGAATAACCTGTCCAAGGTCACCCTCGTTCGCAAAGGTCAAATCGTAGATGTTTTCGCTTCCGGCAACGGGATTTACGTTACGATGAAAGGAATGGCCCTTGGCGATGGGGTTGCGGGAGGAATCGTAAACATCAAAAACCTCTCCTCCGACAAAGAATTTCCCGCAAAAGTACTTAATGAAAATAGCGTAAAGGTACATCTCTGATATGACGAAATCACTCATTCTCATCTTTCTTTCAATTTCTATTTTGCCTCTTGGCAAACTAGATGCGGTATCTCTTTGGATGAAAAGTACGAACCACCAAAAAGGCCTTTTCGTCGGTAAAAGAGCGTATGCGGTCGGAGACTTGATAACCATAGACGTCTCGGAGAGTTCTTCGTTGGCCGCCTCGCAGAACTCGGTGCGAAACCGGCAGTCTCAGGTCGAAAATGCCGTCAAACAGTTCCTCTTCGCAAACAGTAATATGGGAAAACACAATGGAGGGCTTCCCGGTACGGAAATTGAAACAAAAAGCAGCAACAAAGGTGGAGGTTCGATAGCCAATACTCAAGACTTGAAGGGACGGGTCAGCGTGGTAGTCATCGACACCCTTCCCAATGGAGTTCTTGTTCTCGAGGGTGCTAGAATGGTAACTTTTTCAGGTGAAAGCTACTACGCTGTGCTCAAGGGAATGGTGCGAAAAGAGGATATTGGTTTCGGCTTCAAGGACGGCCTTAGGTACAGGAACATAGTTTCTTCCCAATATATTGCTGACGCTCAAATTGAATTTGTGTCCAAGGGTAGTCTCAATGACGCACAAAAAGAAAGTTGGTACCAAAGGTTAGCCTCCATCGTGAATCCATTTTGAAGATGATTGTTTCTAAAACCGACATGCTCAGGTTAGCCCTTTATTGCTCCCTTGTTTTCTTGGGGGCTTCTTCTGTTTTCGGGGCTCGCATAAAAGATTTGACCGACGTGCGTGGAAGCAGGAGCAATCAGCTCTACGGATACGGGATTGTCACGGGTTTGGCCGGGCAGGGTGATTCTCGTATAGAATATACGGAACTTGGCATCTTGAATGCCCTCGAAAGCTTGGGGATTCGTGCAGACAAAGCTGACAAGTCCCGCAATATCGCGGCCGTCATGGTGACCGCTGATATCGGTCCATTCGCAAAGGAAGGAGCCAAAATGGACGTTACGGTTTCATCCATCGGAAACGCGGATTCTCTACAAGGTGGTATTCTTTTGCAAACTCCCATGTACGGAGCCGACGGCAAAGTTTATTCCGTAGCCCAAGGCCCAGTTTCGGTAGGTGGTTTGTCCGCAGGCGGTGGGGGTGGAGCGAATGTGCAGGTCAATCACCCGACTGTAGGAATGGTGAGTAATGGAGCCACTGTGGAAAGGGAAATCGAGAGCAGGGTGTTGAACGGTGGAGAGTTGGAACTTATACTCAGGTCACCTGATTCCGGGACTGCCGTTAAAATCGCCGATGCCGTGAATCAGTACTACCCTGGTACTTCCCTGGCCAAGGATAGTGGGTTGGTAAACATACAGGTTCCCGCTAACTTTCAGGGGCAAACCACGAATTTTCTTGCGGCAATCGGTGGTATAGACGTCAAACCCGACGTCCCGGCAAGAGTCATCATCAACGAGCGAACAGGAACGATTGTAGCTACCCAAAACGTGAGGATTTCACCCGTTGCGGTAAGCAGCAGCAACATAACGATTTTTCTTAATCCCACTACCGGCGTAAGCCAGCCTCTTCCCTTCTCGCAGGGAGCCACTACAGTCATCGAGGGGGAAAACGCGGATCTGATTGAGGAAGTCGGCCGCTTCGAAGCTCTCGATGAATTGGATCCCCCAGGTGCCTCAACCGTGAACGAACTTGCCTCCGCTCTAAATAAACTTGGCCTTACTACGAGGGAGATGACTTCAATTCTGCAATCCATAAAAAATGCCGGAGCTCTTCAGGCAGAGCTTATCATCAACTGATCTCAAGATGGAAACAGAAGGTATAGCAAAGCAATACGTAGGCATGGATTCCTCGATGCTCATGGAGATGGCTCATTCGAAGCACGTCTCCGAAAAGCAGAAGACGGCCGCAGTTAGCCAACAGTTTGAATCCGTCCTAGTAAAGCAATTCCTCAAGGAAGCGCTCAAGCCTATGTTCAAGGGCGTATTCAACGAAGATGGTAATGCCCATCGGATGTATCGCCACTTCTTTACCGACGCCATTTCCGAAAGTATAGCCAGTGGTGGTGGATTTGGAGTTTCTACTCTTCTGCAACAGCAATTAGCTCAGCCGAACACTCCACCCTCCGGGGTTGAGTCGGACTCAAGCGGTTTCAATCCTGCCAACAAGTAGACATCATGGTACAAGTTGCTCAGATTCACAACGTCAATCCATCCTTTGAGTGGGAGGATTTGCTCGGCCTTCTCCGGGATGAACTTCAGGAGTATGGTGGCTTGGTTGGTTTGCTTAATGCCCAACAGCAAAGCATTCTCAACCGTCGTCCGAACAGTCTGCTTGAGATCAATCAGTCCGTTCAGACGCAAATGGAAGCGAGTCAGATGCTTCAACGTCGCCGCCAGGGATTCGTCTCATCTTTAGCTTCCTCTTACGGAGAACCAGGTGAATCTACTCTCAGCGAATTACTTCCTCATTTTCCGGATGTTACCCAACCTATGTTTCAAAGCATCATTGATGAAATCAACAATCTTATTTCCAAGATTCGCAGGAAGATCGAGCAAAACCAAAGGCTCCTAGTCCGGTTGACGGAAGTTACCGATCAAATCCTTATGGTTTCCGACCCAACCGGTCACTCTAAGACATATGACAAGAGCGGTGACCTTTCAAATCTTTCATCAGACGGTCGTTCCACTCTCAACGAATCCGCCTAGTTAACTAAAAAACGTGTCACTTTTCGGAGAAATATCCAAAAACAGCGAAGCTCTTCGTTACCATGCGAGGACAGCTGAAGTTGCTGGCCAAAACTTGGCGCACGTCAATGACGAAAAATACGCTCGTCAACGGGTCCTGGCAAGGGAAGGGGTAATGCACAAGTCATTCGGCGGGTTGCTTACCTCGGGATTGGAAGCAGGTGGCGTAGATCATGCTCGCAACGAGTTTCTTGATGCCAGGGTAATCAGTGAGGTCGGGGAGGGTAAGTCCCTTGCGGCTCAAAAGGAAATATTGGAACTACTGCAGGTTGCTCTTGGTGAGGAAATTACCCGGCAGGGAGTAAACGTGGGGTTGGACGATTTGCACGAGAGTGATTTGGCACCTGGAAGTTTGACGAGAGCACTCAATGATTTCTTCAATACGATGGAGGAATTGTCCGCTTCCCCCTTCGAGCCTGCCATAAAGCAAGAGCTTTATCACAAAATTCAAACTCTTACGAAACGATTCAACGAAGCAGGGCAAAGCCTTGAGCAAATCGAATCCGAGTTAACTGCTACTATCGAGCGGTCCGTTGAAGACGTTAACCGTATTCTGGGGCAAATTCACGAAGCCAATCTACAGGTTCGCCGTTTTGAGCTTTTGGATCAAGGGAAAGCCGTTTCTTACAGGGACGAGAGGCAAGCCCTTCTCGAGAGTTTGGCTGGTTACGTCAACTTTACGGCCAAGGAGGAAGTAAACGATCAAAATAAACCAACCGGTTTTCTCAACCTGTTCGTGGATGGAAAGAACGGCAGTCCTGTTGCTTCTCATGCAATCTTAGATAACAACGGGGTGATCGGTTTTACCAATGATTGGGGGCAAGAGTTCAATTTGGCCGCCCCGGTCGACCCCTTGGGTTCCACTGCTAGAGTCCGTGCCAAAATTGGTTCGGATGGAAAGCTAGGTCGATTTGAAGTTTTGGATGGAGGTTCAAGGTACAATGACTCTGAGAAATCTCTTCTTTTTACCTTGCTTCCTCCGAAGACCAAAGACGCGGCCGGTGCTCAAGCCAATGCCGCTGCACCTGCTCAACAGCAAAATGCCGCTGCCGCAGCAGCAGGATTGCAAGCTGATCCGACTCTGCAGGCTGGGCAACCAGTGGATGACCAGATAACCAATAATACTGCCGACAATTTTCCTGCTGCCGCTGGGGCTAATGCGGTTGATGGAGCGGCAGTCGTCCTACAAGCCTCAGAGGCCAGGCAAGTTGGGGAAGTTTTCTACGAAGGGGCCAACTATTATCAGGCTCTTAATAACACCATTAAAGATGATCTGCTTGCCGATGAGAGTAAGTTCATGGTCATTTCCGAACCGCTTCCCAATGGTCTTTTTTCCGAAACAAAGAGAAGCTTTTCAGACATCGAATCGGTCGCCAAGGGTGAGCAGATTTATTACGAGGGTAAACTTTATCAGGCGACTGCGGATATCGGACCGACCAATGTTGAGGCTGGGGTTGTTGATGCGGAGACTAACAGCACGGCGACATCCCGGGGCTATGCCTATGGCGAAGTGTTCAAATTCGACGGAAATTTTTATCAGGCCACCAAGTCCGTTCCCAAAGGCACCGATCTGACCAATATGACCGTACCTTTGGACTTTACTCGCGGTCTAGTCCAAATTGGAGCGAATTTACCTTTGAAGTCAGAAGCTGGTGCTCTCGCTTGGCAGAACGGAACCGCCGACCTCAAAGCTGGAGATATTTTTTATTACCTAGGTGCTGGTTCGACCAGTAATGTGGATGGAGCCTTTTTCATGGCGACAAGCGATGTTGCCGCCGGTTCTGCCGCCAATCCGACTAATTCGACCAAGGACTTTATCCGCGTCGGCGCTTATACGGATGACACGATCCAGACTGTCGAGGGACTCGCCGAAGAAAAAACGGTTACAACTGTTGATGCCAACGGGCAACCGGTTACCGGTACTCAGATGGAACTGAACCTCGAGGATGGGAAGGTCTATTATCACCAAGGCACCAACACTCATTTCTTGGTTAACGCTCAACCCAATTCTATAGCCGGTAGCCTAGAGTACATTACGGCTTTCAATCCAAATGATGCCCAGTGGAAGAATAATTTTCACATATTCACCCCTGATCCCAATAGTGGATTGGCTTCACCCGCCATCCAAAGAAGATCTGCCCCCACCGGTTGGAACGTTTCCGGTGGTGCTCTTGTCGAGGTCAATGTTGGCGTAGCGGAAGGTATTGTTCAAGATGGTGAGATCAAAAGCCTTAATATCCTCAATCAGGGAATGGGCTTTCCTTCGACAGATGCTCTTTTTGTCAAAAGTGCGGACGGAACCACTGGCCCCGAAGTCAAACTTGAGTCAGGCGCTCTCCACGGGTACCAACAATCTCGGTTGGTGGACGTTGAAAAATTCCGTACATCTTTGAATGCCTTTGTTTCCACCTTCGTCGAGCAAGTCAACGAGGTTTACAACCCGCAGGATGCACCCAGCGAGTATTTGTTTGGCTTCAAGGCCAACCTCACTAGGGCGACTTTGGGTAGCAATAGCTACATGGAAGATCTTGGCCTCTACGGATCGGAAGGGAATGGAGAACTGAGGCTTTTTCGAGACGAGGCGAACATGATCCTTCCCTTTGGTGAATCGGACACCTTTACCTTGAGCAGTGTTTCTCCCGTTGTTCCGGACGACCTGCCGGTCGTTCATCCGGACCCCACCAAGCTTGGTTTGTCTGATTTCAAACTTCAGGACTATTATATTAGGGGTAACGATGGTTTTCTTGATGATTCGGGCGATCCCTATGACGATGATTTGGAAATCTTTCAAAACAGAGACAGTATTTTTCAATTTTACGCCAGTGCCCGTAGGATGCAAAACGTTACGACCGAGCAAGATGCCGCTTACCCGGGAGACGACGGTATACCCGGGTCGGGCGACAATGAAGGTCGCTTCACTTTGCTTGGTTATGATTCCGTTCCATTCAGGATAAACGAAGGGTCCAAAGCCTTTTTGTTCGGTGACAACTTCTCCTTCGATGCGGTGTTGGACAACAGTTGGAACCTTGCCAGTTCACTTGTCGTTCATGATGATCTTACACCTGAATCAATCAAGTCGAGCGACGATTTCGACGAAGCTTCCAACGAGATCGCATTGAAGGTCGCGGAGTTGGGCAACGGAGAGTTTACCGACATGATTTCGAATATGAATGCGGATCTCGGAAACAGCCTTTCCGACGTCAACGACAACATCAGTCATCAAAGCACGATAGAAACCCTTCTGTTGGATCAAAGAAGAGCAGTCAGTTCTGTCTCCATCGACGAAGAGGTGGCTGATCTCATGCAGTTTCAAAGATCTTTTCAGGCTTCCTCCCGAGTGCTGAATACACTCGACAAAATGCTCGAATTGGTTGTGATGGGATTAGTTAAATAACATTTTCATGCGTCTACCTAACCTTAGCTCCAGTAATGCGATAACCTCGAAGATCCGAGAACTGGATCAACAGAGGTTCCAAATGGACAGGCAAATTACCTCCGGGCAAAAGCTTAGGCTCCCTGAGGACGATGGGATGCGATTGGGGCGAGTCATCAGATTGGAGACTCAAAAAGGGCAACTGACTCAATACCAACGAAACGCGTCCTATGCCGATGAGTTCCTCAATGCAGGTCATCTTAACTTAGACAAACTGACGGAACTCAACCAGCGGGCCCAAGAGATTTCGCGATCTGCAGGCTCAAGTCTTAATGGACCGGCAATGGAGACCTACAGTCATGAGATCAATCAATTGATCGAGGAAGCCTTGAACCGAATCAATGCGACTCACCGCAAGCAAGCTCTCTTCGGTGGTACCAAGTTGAAGCCCAAGTTTTCCAATTCGGAAGTTGTGCGAGGTAAGGGTGAAACCAAGACTTTTTCCTTCAATGAAGTTTCCCAACTTGGTGCAGACGGTCAAAGAAGGATGGGCTTTGGCGACGAAATTGTCTTTGCCCTCAACGGCAGAGAATATGTCCTACAGTCCAAAGTCGATGGGTTGGGTACCGATCAAGTTGCCTCCAAAATCAGGGACTTGATCAACAACGACTCCGACGTTCTGAAAGATTCTCTTTCGTACGAAACGACCCAATACAAAGCCTTTGTTCGTGGTTCCGCCTCCTCTGACTCCGTTTACAACCCTGCTGTCGATCTGAGTGCCTCCGTTTCCGCAAGGGGTGAAGTCGTTGTCACTGGTGCAGTCGGCCAAAGTTACGAAGGTCGTTCCACTTTGCTGACTCATTGGGATCCTAATTTTTATCTGCCCGAGCAGTTTGACAAAAAGATTAAAGAGGAGACTGCTTTCCGTTACCCGGGAGTTACTTACGAAGACCTGAGTCAAACCGAAAAAGCCATCGTTCAAGAAGCGGTTAAAGGAGTTCCGGCCAATTTGTCTCAATCCCTTGATACCGAAGCGGAAAACCGATACCCCGCCACCACGGGTTCCCCTGCTACTTCCTACGTGGACCTGAACGCCACTCAGAAACTCGAAGTCTACAAATCGGTCGTCAAAAACAATTGGAGCAGAGACCTTTCAGTCGGTTCGAAACTCACCGAGGGAATGTCTACTTTGACCACATCTCACTCGGATCCTTGGAAGAGGTTGGCCATTTATCAGGAAGGTGACGTTGTTCGTCATGGCGACAAAGTCTACGAATCGATTCTTTCTCACAATGTTAACCATGACCCCGTCAAGTCCGGAGAGACTTATTGGAGGGAGCTGAATTCGGGTTATGATACGGAGCGCGAAGATTGGAAGCTCGAAGTAACTGGTTCCGAAAACCGTTACTATTGGATTACCCCGGACGGTAAACTTTTTGATGAAGCGGCAACCAAGGATCCCAATACCGGAGTTGTGGTTCCTCCGAAGTCCGCAACGGATCATGCTAGGAATATCTTATACGCTGCCAAAAAGACCGAGTACACTTTGATGGACGACTTGTCGACGACCACCAACGAAGGGATTGTTCAGCTTGAATTGGACGTCGCAAACAATGTCCGCCAAGTGGCCATACCGGTCAACGAGTTTTCCGTCAAGGGTTCGGAAAACGATGGGACCGTTTTTTTCGATCCGGCGTCCATGGACTACCGGTTGGCCGCCTCATCCAAAGACGGTTCGATCATCAGAGGCCCTTACATTAAGGGAAATTCCCAACTTTTCAGTCCCGACGACACTGGAATCCTGGCAAAGGACGTCATCCTTCACGAGGGAAGATACTTCTTGGTCAATGATCCAACGGGTATCGACAAGCAAAACCTTTCGAAAATAGTGGAAAGTTTTCCGCCCGCTGGTACGGTGGTTAGTTACAGCGGGCAAGTACAGCAGTTTGATTCAATGAATCTTCCTGCTTTGACGAATCTTTCCGCAGGACAGTATGTTTTTGATTCTGCCACAAGTCAGTACTATGTGGCCAATCAGAAAGTTTCCTACGATTCCACCAACCTCCAAGCTGCTATAACGAACGCCAATTCCGTTGCCACGGCTTTGGGGAATCAGACTCAATCCATTTCCATGCCCGTTGTTGCTGCAGCTTTTTCGGCTTATGGTTCGTCTCCTTATTCGGCAGGTGATATCGTTTCGCCCGATGGGATTGTGACCAAAGTCGCCACCAATCGGATGAGAGGGACTTTTGATCCCAAGAAGGATTACAATGCAAACGATGTATTTTATGGTGGAGTGGACGCAGGAGGAAAGGGGACCTATTATAATCTCAATATTGAGCATTATGGGGAATGGAAATCTGGGGAAGCTCTGACCAATGGAGGTTCTGTTTTTAAAGATGGCCACTTGTGGGTAGCAAATTCGGCCCTGTCTTCCGCTCAGAACACAGAGGCTAATTTTAATTCCCAATTTGCCCAACTTCAAGGGTCTCCAGTTTTGCAGAATTTCATTGGTGTTCTTCCTAATGTGACTGATGTTTCAAACTCTGTAGAAGCTGAAGCAACTACGGTCTACAACTCCACTCTCACCACCAACTATTTTCAGGAAACCAATTTTAACTCAACCGCCATTGCCGGCTTGGATAAAGTCGCCAATGGTCCTGCGAATGTTACGGCGAGTCGCGGACAGTATGTTCACGATACGACTTCTGATGAGTACTTTCTAGCGAAGGGGGACATTACCATTGGTCTAACTGATCCAACCATTATAGCGGGGGATTTGGAGAACAACGCCAGCCTCAACATGGTTGCCCTGACCGAGCGTTCGGACGGAAATGTCTATCTCCTCGGCGACGACCTGCCTACCGAGGGCAAAGAGTTGTCTTATTTCGGTGACCGTGCTCTCGTTGCCAAGACCGGCGATTATGTTTACGATCCGGCTACCAAGGATTATTATGTTGCGTTGACAAACGTTAATAAACCGGCGACTTGGGCTGCAGGGGCATCTTACAATTCCGGAGAATTGGTACGAAGTCCCTCCAATGGCCTTCTTTATTCAGCCGACAAAAACCTCAACGGCACTCAAAATACCGATGCAGACTTTTCAGCCAATTGGACTTTGGCCAGTACTTGGGTCGAAGGGGTTGCCTTGCAAGCGGGAGAAACCGTATACAAGGATGGTAATTTGTACACCGCCAACACCGCCTTAACGGCATCCGATAATACCGCTGCAAACCTTGCGAACGTCACTTATTGGACCCCTTCTCTTGGTGTTCCGGACTTCACTCTTCCCGCAGAAGATATCGATACCTCCCCGTATTTCGCCAGGATTGGGAGTGTGGGCGGCAATGGCCCTCATTCCTCGGAACAGGGCGATGATTGGAGACCAACTCGAAACTACGATTACGGTCAGATCGTTCATTACCAAGGCAGCTACTACCGTAGTCTTGCCCATGACTTTAATAACAAGGTATCCGTTACCACAAGTGGAAATACCGAGGACGTTGTGATTACTCCCGGCGACGCGATGATTCCGACTGACAACGCCCTCTTTCCGAACGCCATGGTTGCCAATGACAAATGGGTCAAGATCGAGGAACCACTCAATCACGTCATGAAGTTTCGGGTGGACAATTCCGAAAAACCTAGCGTCGTGATTAAATCGGCTGGTTCAACCGGCGTGGATGCAAGTGCAGAGGCCGTTGTCGATGCTCATGGTCAAGTCGTAGGCATCAAAGTCCTTGATCCCGGTCGCTATTTCTTTGGTACTTCCTTGGGTGGTCCTCTTCCCCCTGATTTTCAAGTTGCAACCGTTGTTCTACCCAATGGAGAGGAGATGCAGGCCGAGATATTATGGGGTCAAAATTCCAAAGACCCCGGTCCCTACGTCGTAACCGGCTTCAACCTTTCTCAATCGGCACCTGTTAGTGGAGCGATGGCCAAGGCTCAAACCGGAGACGTCTTTTCCTTTGCCACTGGTTCCAAGACCTTCCTCGATCACAGAGACGAAAATGGGGATATCGTTAACGTCAGTTATACCGGCAGCCAAAAGGACAGCACTTATTACGTAGGAAACGAGACAAAAATATCTGGCTTTCTGAGTGCCGAAAATAACGGAACAAAAGAATTGGGCGATGCCGTCCAAACGATCATAGAACTTCGTGATGCCATGAAGCATTCCGTTCCTTCCCATTACTCCCAAGCGGTGGAAGACTCGGGTAAGAAATTAATCGCGCAAGAAGAAAGTTTGATCGACAAAATGGGCGAGCTTTCTTCTCGAATGGTTCGCATGAACACGGTTCGTTCCCATGACGAAGATTATTTTATGCAATTGGATCAACGAATTTCCAAAGATGTGGATATCGATCTTTCGGAGGCAATTATGCGTTTGACACGTATTTCCACCGCTTATCAAGCATCCTTGCAAGTCGGTTCCCAATTGCTCAATACTTCACTGTTGAACTACCTTTAATATTTAAGCAGTTATGAAACTTCAGGCAGGGGGAGATTCGAACAATCCGGAGATCGGGCAGACCGAAACCCGTAATCAAATTACTTTGCCTCAAGGTCTTTTCGGTTTTCCTGAAATTCGGTCGATGGACCTTGTTTACGATCAGGATGAACTTCCCTTCATGTGGTTGCGCGAAGAACAAAAGGATGGTTTGGCTTTCATTGTTTTGGAACCCGGTGGTATTATTCCGGATTACTCCGTCGAAATTGCAGACGGTGACGTTGAGGTACTCGGTATCAGCGGTCCGGAAGACACGATGATCGTTAACATCGTAACCTTGCCTGCTGATCAATCAGGAAAAATTTTCCTCAACTTAGTCGGTCCGATTATCGTGAATCGTTCGACCTTGGTAGCCAAGCAGTGCATTATTAACAACCATGAGGAATTTTCAGCCCGTCATCTTCTTGATGTCGGAAGCGAAGGTCTCTAAGTCACGCCCTAGAGACCCATGTTGATATTGTCACGAAAAGTCGACCAAGGTATTACAATAGGAGACGAGATCGAAATCTCCGTAACCAAGATTGAGGGCGATTCGGTCAAGATTGGAATATCCGCTCCCCGTTCGATCTCCATTCTCCGTCGCGAAATTCTTGAGGAAATGCAGACTTCCAATAAAGCGGCAGCCGCGTCCAGTAAACCTGCTGCTGGTACGCTTAAAAGTACTTTGGTTGCTGGTTCGGCAAAACAACTTATTGCTCAAATTAGGGCAAAGAAGGCAGCTGAGACTGATAAAGAGAGAGCGACACCTTCCGATTAAAGTTTTTTCTTTTACTCACTTTTTTCGAAACCCAAAATAAGCTCTCTCTATGGCTATTTTTAAGCCCTTTAAAGCATTCAGACCCAGAGATTCCTTGGCACAAGCGGTTGCATCCAAACCCTACGACGTACTTAATTCCGCTGAAGCGAAAAAAGAAGCGAAAGATAATGCTCATTCCTTTCTTCGGGTAATCAAGCCTGAGATAGAGTTGCCCGAGAACACGGATCCCTATTGCGAGGAAGTGTATGAAAAAGGGAGGGAAAACTTCCTCAATCTTTGTCGGGATGGAGTCTTGTCACAAGATCCGATACCCTCTTATTATCTTTATCGTTTGACCATGAACGGTCGATCCCAAACCGGACTTGTGGGTTGTTGTGAGTATCAGGAATATTATGAGGGCCGAATCAAGAAGCACGAGCTTACGCGGACAGTCAAAGAGAACGATCGGGTTCGACATGTAGAGTGTTTGAATGCGAATGCCGAGCCTGTATTCTTTTCCTATCGTGGGGTAGCTTCAATCAATGAATTCGTTGAGCATACCCTTACCGGAGTGCCTCTTTATGATTTTGTCGCTGAAGATGGTGTCCGTCATGAATTATGGGCGATCTCGGAGTCTGGAGACATAACGCTTTTGGAACAAGCCTTCTTGAGCGTCCCTGATCTCTATGTTGCGGACGGTCACCACCGTACAGCTGCAGCCGCAAGGGTAGGGCAGAAAAGAAAGGATTCCAACCCTGAGCATCGTGGCGATGAAGAATATAATTTCTTCATGGCCGTACTGTTCCCCGATGATCAACTTGAAATCTTTGACTACAACCGCGTGGTTAAAGATCTCAACGGTCTTTCACCCGACGATTTCGTTGCTGCCTTGTCGGATGATTTTGATATTCAACCAGCGGGAAAAACATGTCCCCGACCTGCCGCTTTGAGGGAGTTTTCTCTGTATCTTGATGGATCCTGGTATGAGTTGAGAGCCAAAACCTCCCCGAAGTCATCTGGTTCCCCGATCGGTGACCTTGATGTCACTGTTCTGTCTGAAAAGGTACTCGGACCTTTGTTGGCCATTACCGATTTGCGAAATGATAATCGGATTGATTTCGTTGGTGGTATTCGGGGTCTCGAAGAGCTTGAACGACTTGTGGATTCAGGGGAAATGGCCGCGGCTTTTGCCCTGTACCCAGTTTCGATGGAACAACTGCTGAACATTGCGGATGCTGGAGAAATCATGCCCCCGAAGACGACTTGGTTTGAGCCAAAGCTAAGGAGTGGTCTCTTTGTTCATGGCTTGGAGTAAAGACAAGTCGGGGCGCATATTGCAGGTGTGACTTGCTCTTTCATTGTTTTCTTCTCTGTTCAAAGCAGGTAGCTTTCTGCGTTACGATGAAGTTGCTTATTTTGAGTTCCTCGACTGGAGGCGGTCACGAGATGCGAGCCAATGCCCTGAAGTCATGGTGGACTGAGGGAAAAGGTGAAGCTCGTATTCTTCGCCCCTTGGAGGACGGTTTCAAACTCTATCGCTGGGGAAGTTCATTCTATAATTTGATCCAAAAAAATCTTCCTCTTTTTCATTACCTCTATTTTTACTTTTTAGAATACGCCTCCCTTCATCGCGGTCCTCGGCGGATTCTCGGTTCCAAGAAATTGCTAAGCGAAGTCAAAGACTTTTCTCCAGATCTCGTGTTGAGTGTACACGCTCACCTTAATCATGGTTATTTCGATCTTATCCGTACTTGTTTACCTCCCAATAAAGGGAAATACGTTATTTTCTGTGGTGAATTGAGTGACGGGCATGGGTTTAGCCGGCATTGGGTGAACCCAGCAGCTGATCTTTTTGCCGGTCCCTTCGAGGAAACCTGTCATGCTGCCCGCATAAGGGGAATGCCTGAGGAAAAGACGATGGTCACCGGACCTCTTTTAAGGAAACCCTTTTACGAAAATGCGGGGCCAAGCGACCGCGAGAATTTTTTGAGTAAATATGGACTTTCGAATTCCCTCAAGACCTATGTTCTTGGTACCGGAGCCAACGGAGTCAACCGCCATAGAGAAGTCATTGAGGCCTTCAATCGTTCGGATAATCGCTGTCA
>TARA_B100001057_G_scaffold14480_2_pt1 | contig 24454 bp, 16 predicted proteins | sample TARA_B100001057 | Tara Oceans TARA_B100001057 (sample SAMEA2621839) | marine metagenome | biome: marine biome (ENVO:00000447); feature: surface water layer (ENVO:00002042); material: "saline water (ENVO:00002010), including plankton (ENVO:xxxxxxxx)" | depth 5 m
CTCCACCGTTGCTTGAATCGCGTCAATCCCAGTATCGCTCACGGAGATTGTAAGCGAGCATGAGTTTCCCGTCTTGGGGCTCTTCCAAACGGATTCCCTGGTAGGTTTTTCTAGGAAAGCACGATGACTTGGAGAACGAGCATGCTCTTCGAGAATTTCTCGATGAAGAGAGTCTTCCAAAACCCTAAAATTTATTTTTCCACATCATGGACTCGACCGGCTCTGGCGTACGCTGGTTATACTTTGCCGATGCCTTGCTCGAATAATCGACATCCACTTCGCCCTCGACCAAAAAGTAAATCAGTTGGCCGATCGGCATTCCGGCATAAACGCAGACAGGTTGGGAAACCGAGATCTCAAGTGTCCAATGATTGCAAAAGCCGACGTCTCCTTTGCCCGCAGTTGCATGAATGTCAATGCCAAGCCTTCCAACGCTCGATTTACCCTCAAGAAACGGTACGTAACGCCGCGTTTCGGTATATTCGACAGTAGCACCCAAGTAAGTCCTCCCCGGTCGGAGCACGATACCCTCTTCCGGAATATCGAACCTGTCCACTTGGTTGTGCTTTTTTGCATCAATCACCTCGTCCACGTAACAAGCTAGAAAAGGGGACAGGTGCACGTCGTAACTGTTCGTACCCAAGCATGAACGATCATAGGGCTCAATTACGATGTCCCTTTCTTCGATCGCGGATAATATGGATGTGTCGGATAGGATCATTTCAAATTTTCAACTGGTAGGCATGCTACGAACACGAATGATCGCCGGTAAAAGCAAGTCGCTCGGTAAATACAAAAACCTCGAGTTTCCATAATGTCTGAAGTTTCGGCGCGCCAATACCGAAGCTCGGAGACAAGTCGATAAAAAGGTTTTATCGACTTGCTCCTGCGAGTCAAAAATCAAGCGAACGGGTTGTATTTTCCTGGAACAGCAACTGGGTAATGACCATTTTCATCAGGCTCAATCGGGGGCTTTGAATTATAAGTATAATCATCGATGCCCGGTGCGTAGTCACGACCTTCCTTAAGAAGTTTGGCGGCGTCTATCTCCTTGCCTGAGTAGCAGGCTTCCCGACCGAGGATCGCAGTGAAGGTACTCATGGCGCCATACTCCGCTTCGTTGTAATAGCCTCCTTTATGAAGGTTCTCAATCAAGTCTTTTTGCTCCTGATAGTGACCTCCTCCGGCGCCGCGGATTCTCATGGGGTCTCCGTGACCCTCGAACGGCATAATGGAATGAGCTATCTGACTTGTGCCCTTCGAACCGTGAGCATACTCGGCCACGTGACTCCATCCACCCTTCAAGTGCCGCCCTTGGCTGTACATTTTGGTGCCATCTTCAAAGGTGTACTCGACAAAGGTATGATCAAAGATTTGCGACAAGGAACGATCGCCCCCCATGCGCATCTCCGAACCGCCCATACCATTCGCCTTGACTGGATACATTCCCTTGATCCAGCAACCGACGTCCAGGTTATGAATATGCTGCTCGCAAATCTGGTCTCCGGAAGCCCAAGTGAAATGGTACCAGTTGTTAACCTGGTATTCCATTTCGGTCATTCCGTCTTGCTTTGGACGGTGCCAAATGCCTCCGCCGTTCCAGTAGACGCGCAAAAGATTGATGTCGCCAATGGCACCATCTTGAAGCCTCTTCACGCAATCCATGTACCGCTCTTCGTGCCGGCGCTGAAGCCCAATACCGACAGAAAGACCCTTTTCCTTGGCTTTCTTGGCAGCGGCCAAAACTCGGTTGACTCCAGTCACGTCGCTGGCAACTGGTTTTTCCATGAATACCTTCTTGCCTTGGTTGATTGCGTATTCGAATTGCTGTGGCTTGAAACCCGGAGGAGTGGCAATGACCACCATGTCGACACCACTGTCGATGGCCTGTTTGTACGCGTCCAGTCCGTTGAAGATCTTGCCCTCAACGTCCACTCGGTCATCGCCGAACTTCTTTTTGAAGCCATTGAGTTTCCTTTGAACTTTTTCGCCATCCGCGAAGGCATCGGCTACGGCCACCAACTTGGTGTTACATTTGATTCCCTTGGTTTTCTCCAAGTCTTGGGGGGCGCTGAGGATTTGATCGATTGCTCCCGACCCACGACCACCCAATCCGACGACGGCAACACGGATGGTGTCGCTCTTGAGGTCTTTTCCCTTGGCAACATAGGGGAACGTGGCGGCGGCACCGGCCAAGGCGGTGGAACCGATGAAGCTTCTGCGACTGACGATATCTTGTTCTTTCATAAGGATGGTAATTGTGTGGTTATGTAATGCTGGAAGGTTATATTGAATTTTTTGTTTGAGGAATTGATTTCGAAGGCCCATCCAAATCGCCCAAGGCCCATTGGATGCCGTCGAGAAAATGTTGCAACATGAAAGGGGTCCACCAGGTCGCTTTGTTGTGACCGAAATTGGAATAAAAGATACGACCCTTGCCGTAGGAGCGGACCCAGGAAACCGGATAGTCGTTTGTTTTCGAGTTGCCCTTTTTGCCCGATTTCACGGAATCCAAACCGATCAAAATACGAAGTTTGGAACGATCATAGCCTTTGTACTGATAAATTTCGTCGGAAAAGGAAAACTCTTTCTGTTTGAAAGCCTTGTTTACGGGATGCTTGGCGTCTTCCACGAAGAAGGGCCACTTTCCCCCGGCATTCCAAGGGTGTCCGGCAAAGCAACCACCGATCATATCGGTGTATTCCTGCCACTGAGGCATGCCTCCGTCCGAAGCGGAATGAAAACCGGCAAAAGCCTTGCCGGATTTGATGAATCCAAGAATCGCATCACGCTGAATCTGTTCGGTAAACGCCTTCTGCACATGTGTGCAGTTGTTGAAAATGATCATGTCGTACTTCGCGAGCCCTTCTTTGGTGAACTCGGTAGTTTCCAAAGTAAAGGTCGCCTCAAAGGCTTTGGTTTTCTCCGCCATGATCCGGAGCCCCTTGATCCCCGTTGGAATCGATCCATGTTTAAAACCACTCGGCTTGGAATAGACCAAAACCTTTTTGGTTTTCTTGGGCTTAGCCGTCGGCTTTGCGGGCATAGCCTCACGGATTTTGTTCTCTTCTTCGTCAGCAAGGACAAAGGAGCCAATGAACAATTGTAAGGCAGCTGTGAGGAGGGTAAGGTTTTTCATAAAGCAAACTTGGGTAAGCCCCTAGATTGAAGGATTTAAGAACACCAAAGCAAGAAAATCTTTCTCTAAAGATAAGATTAAATCCCAGAGACAAGAGCCTCGAGTCTCCTCGCAAATTCAACCCAAACGGCACGCCCTTCACCCGAATCATCCACATCCTTGCCTGCATGTATGGCTGCCTTGATGTGTGGTTCGATGGAAAGCCAACCGTCATAACCAGTGGCCTCCAAATCCTTGAAAATACGCTCCTGTACGGGATCCTCGTCGACATGGCAGGTTATGTGGCCACCGCCGTCCGGGCCAGGTTTGGCGCATTTGACATGGACATGCGTGATTTGCTCGCGGCATGCCTCGTAATATTTCCAAGTTACTTCAACGTCATGATCATGAAGGCTGTTGTTGCCTGTATCCAAAATCAATTGAAGAGCCGGGCTTGCCACCTCTTCGACTAATTCCAAATATCCCCCAGGGTTGTCCCCGTATCCATTGCAATTTTCATGGGCCAAAACAATTCCTTCACTCTCGGCGATCACGCACAATTCCTTCAGCCTTCGAACGACTTCAGCTTTCCAAGCTTCCCGGTCAAGGGGAGATTCGGCATCGTTGGGATAAGACATGATTCTCAGAAATTTACAGTCTGCCTGACGCATCCTCGGGGCAACCCTGCGGATCTCATCCAAATCGACCTGAAAATCCGTCGTTATGGGACGGGCCCAGTTTCCGATCTGTCCACCGAAGCCGACGACTTCGATTCCTTCGGCCTGAAGGGTTGCGAAGGTTTCCTCCCATTCTTCGGGTGTTTGATCACACACGTTCTTCCCGTCGATCAAGCGAAGCTCAATCGCAGACCAACCGACCTCTCTGAGCGTTGAAATTTGTCCGGCGAGTGTTTTTTCCGCCTCATCGGCGAATCCAGTGAATCGAAAGGGCATGTCTAAGTAGGAGTTGTGGTTTGAAGGGCTTGTTACCAGTTAACGTCGAAAAGAAGCAGAGAAATCATCTCCGGACAATTCGACAACCTTTTTTTGATGAGTCGATTCATCAATCAATTCATTTAGCTTCTTTTCCCAAGCCCCCCCATCCATCGGTAATTCGAGAGGACCTTTCAAAAGCCCCGAATAAAGCATTGCGTTGGCCAGTTCCACGGAACCAAGTCCCTCCTCTCCCGGAGCAATCAGACTTTGCCCACTCAGGATGGCATTCGCAAAATTGGTCATCAAGATGGAATGAGGATTTTCGGCACCGGGAATATCGATTTCCTCGATCGTTGTTTCGGGTTGCTTGAATCCAATCTTGGAAGTCTTGCACCATTCGTCCGACGGGACGGCATTTCGGGTAAAAATCAATCGATCGTTCTCCAAGAGCAATCTTCCCTTGGTCCCCGCAATTTCCAAACGGTTGCTGCCGGGGGTTTCGCCGGTGGAAGTAAGAAAAAGACCCGAAGCGCCACCGGGAAATTCCATGTAGCAGGATACGTCGTCCTCTACCTCGATGTCGTGCCATTTCCCGATCCCGACCTGACTGTTCACCTGACTTGGCATCCCCACCATCCATTGCATCGCATCCAACTGGTGCAGGCACTGGTTGAGCAGTACTCCCCCACCCTCTCCTTTCCAAGTCGCACGCCAACCACCGCTTTGGTAATAGGCATCGGAACGGAACCAATCAGTCATGATCCACACTACGCGCATGAGTCGCCCGAGTTCGCCACCATCGACCAATTCCTTGATTTTACGGTAGCGCGGTTCCACGCGGAGTTGGAACATACCGGCAAAAACCAAATCCTCTTTTTCCTTGGCCTTTGCAATCAAGCGTTCGGCATCCGCTTTGTGGGCCGCAATCGGTTTCTCCACCATCAGATGCAAGCCCGCATCAAGGGCCGCAATCCCCAAAGAAACATGCTGATAATGAGGAGTGGCGATAACAATTGCGTCAAGATCTCCGGAATGGATCATCTCCTCACCACTACCGAAAACCTTCAGCCCTTTCTCCGAGTACTCTTTTAACTTTTCCGGCGAGGTACTGGCCACCGCGACAAGCTCGCCGCCTTCGACTTTTCCATCCAGCAAATCCTGAGCGTGAAAACGTCCCATGTTGCCCATCCCGACGATACCGATCCTTACTTTTTTCATTTGGAAAATAATCTCATTTCAGAAAAAGGAATCAACCAAGAAACCTCAACCGCAACTCGGACAGAGGCCAAAGACTTCCATGACGTGGGAAAGCTCGGTGTAACCAAACCCCACGGCCGCTTCTTCCAGTTCATCTCCCATACAAAGGTCAATCTTCTCCGTGCACCCGCACTTTCGGCAAGTTAAATGATGATGGTGCCCATGTTCGTCTTTGAGGCAATAGACCTTCGTTCCATTTTCGCGGACACCGCGCTCCACAACCCCAGCCTTTTCAAATTGCTCCAAGCAGCGGTAGGCCGTAACCAGATCGCAAGTGTCGGCAGGCAAAGCGGAAAATGTCTCTTCGGCTGACCTCGGTGAATCAGTGCAAGCCAAAGCTTCAAGAATTGCCTTTCTTTGCTCGGTTACTCGCAAGCCCTTCTCCCGAAGAGCCTCGATCGCATGCATGACATCATCGCTCATTTCTCGATTTATGAATTCATTTTAAGGAAATTCAAGAGAGAAAAGAATAGTTGGCTCAACTTCAAGGAGCTTCTTGGATTAACGAAAAGTCGATGAAAGTATTATTCGTCTTGGTGAAATTTACTTTTGTCAAATCCCCCCACAAAGCTAACTTTGGAACTATGCGATTCTCATCATTTTGTCTTCTAACCCTCTTTCTTTTCATTAGCCCTTTTGTCACTAATGCCCAGAGCATGGACGAACTCCTCTCATCCTACGTACCCACCACCTTGAAAAATCCCGAAGGTGGGAAATTCAACTACCGGTATAGCACTCCAGACAAAATGGAAAAGGGAACCAAGTACCCCCTGCTCGTTTTCTTTCACGGAGCTGGAGGACGCGGCAATGACAACAAGGGACAACTTTTGGATGCCGGTGGTATCGTAGCTTTTGCCAAAGCCGGTTTGAGGACAAAGAGAGCATCACATGTCCTTGCCGGACAGGTTCCCAAAGGGGAGCGTTGGGTGGATGTCCACTGGAGCCTTCTTGGTCATAGAATGCCAAAAGAACCTTCGGACCCCATGAAAATGGCTTTCGAGGCCCTCGATGCCTACGTCGCCGACATCAAAAACCAAGTCGACCCCAATCGCATCTACGTCATGGGTCTGTCCATGGGCGGTTACGGAACTTGGGATGCGATCCAACGGAGGCCAAATTTCTTTGCCGCCGCCGTACCTATTTGTGGAGGTGGGGATAAGCAACTGGGAAAGAAAATCGCCAGGCTCCCCATTTGGGCATGGCATGGAGACAAAGACTCTGTGATTAAACCAAGCCGATCAAGAGACATGATTGAGGCGATCAAGAAGGCAGGAGGAAACCCCAAGTATTCGGAGATCAAGGGGCGCGGTCACAATTCCTGGACCGATGCATGGAATTCCAAGGAAATGTGGGAGTGGCTCTATTCCCAAAAAAGAAGATAATCCCCTGCCCTAATTTCATAGACCCAAAGCGATCCTCGGGTTGCGATCCACGAGGGCAATGATCTCCTCCTCGCTCAACCCAAGTTCTTGAGAAAGGTTGTGGAGGATTCTTGGCATCGTAACGGTGGACCCAGCAAGGTTGGCCGAACCGGGTCGGCGGGAAACCCCAGCCTCGTCGACTTCAACCGAAATGCCTGAGATCTCATGCATACCCGGTCCAAGGGTGGCTGCGGAAATGGCATCGGTCGTCATGATCGAACGGTCGACCCCCACCAAGTCCAAGTAATTTTTCAGGGCAAAAAAGTCGACGTGCACCCCGTCCGGGATGAAGCAGAACCAAAGGTGTTCGCGCAAAGAAAGAAAACGCTGCAGAACGTTATCGTGGCGGGAAAGCTCAACCGGACAACCATTGCCGAAGTGGGTCACCATGCTCAAGCCACCGTCAATCACCGCCTTTAACTGAGCGATCGAAGGATCGCAATGCCCTGCGGAAACGACCACTCCCGCTTCGACGAGAAACTTCGTGACGACGCCTCCGGAATCCTGCTCGGGCGCGAGCGTAAGCAGTTTCACCAGTCCCTCGCCAACCTCCAGAATGCCTTGGGCATCTTCCAGGCAAGCGGGACGAACGAGCTCAGGTTCGTGTGCCCCGATGTAGCCTGGCTTAGGATTGAGAAACGGTCCCTCGAGGTGAAAGCCGGCAATCACCTGTCTGGCGAGTTCGTCCTCCTCCCGCAAGCGAACCAAGTTCGAAAGCTTGGCCTTGAGAGTTCGTAAGTCGTCGGTGATGAAGGTTGCGAGAACCCCATCCACACCATCGTCGGCCAAAGCGCGACAAGCATGATGGAGCTGTTCGGCATTGAGGGATGTGGAACAGAAATCGGTTCCAGCGTACCCGTTTACCTGCAGGTCGAAAGGTTTCACGTCAGGCTAGCGGCAGCGGTATCAAGAAAGAGATGGCAATCGGAATGTTCTTGCAGAATGGAGGCGGGAACTTCCGGCGTGACGGGTCCTTGGCTGGAATTTTTAACGGCCTCGGCCTTCCGCTCGTCTGGGACGGAGCAAACAATTGCGTCGCTCTTCATGATTTGACGGATGGACATGGAAATAGCTCTTTTCGGGACCGAATCGAAATCGGGAAACCAGCCTTCGCCCAATTGTTGCTGCCGACAAGCATCGTCCAAATCAACGGTTAAATAGGGGCGTTCGGTTTCGAAATCGGCCGGAGGATCATTAAAGGCCAAGTGTCCGTTTTCACCAATTCCAACAAACGCAACGTCGATCGTAGTTTCTTCAATTAGAGCGCTGACGCGCCGACATTCGTTCTCCACATCGCCCTCTCCATCAAGAAAATGAAAAGCTTTGAGAGGTCGTGTTAGTTTGCTTACGAAACGTTCCCAAAGGTACTTCCTGAAGGATGCATCGTGAGAGATCGGAAGCCCGACGTACTCGTCAAGATGAAAACCCGTCATCTTGTTCCAAGGTAAATCCGCCTGGGCCAATTCCGCCAAGGTCTCGAACTGGGACGCTCCCGTAGCCACTATGAAGGATGCGAAGCCTTTCGTGCTCAAAGCTGACTGCAGTTTCGATATTCCATGGGCAGCGGCCGCTTTACCCATCTCTTGCTTGGTTGAAAAAATTTCCGTGTTCATGATTTTGTCATTTGAACTGATTGACCGAGTCTTGTCCAAAGTAATGAGGATTCAAAGAAAATAGATCTCCCTGCGTTTATTCTTTTCGATTGATCCGATGAGGTGGAAACCCTCAAAGAACGCTTAAACCAAAAGAGGCTAAGGAATGCCTTTTTCGTTGCCAAAGAAGTCCTTTCTGAAACGAATTTAATACCTACGTTTATGGAAGCCATAGATTACCTCGTACTTTTCGTTTATTTTGCCGGCATGGCGGCCATTGGCATTTGGGCCATGAAGCAAGTAAAGGTACAAGAAGACTACTTCATGGGTGGCAGGCGCTTCGGGAAACTTTTCCAGACCTTCGCCGCTTTTGGGGCCGGCACGGGGTCGGCCGATCCGGTAAACACCGCCCGGGGAACGTTCGCCAATGGTATGAGCGGGATGTGGGGAGTGATGTACTGGTTATTCGTTACCCCCATGTACTGGATAAGCGCCGTCTGGTATCGGCGCATGCGATGCCTCACTCTTGGAGACTGGTTTGTAGAGCGCTATCAGTCCAAACGCATGGGAGTGGCCTATGCCATTTTCGGATGTTTCTACTACATGGTCTACGGAGCCATGCTCTTCACCGCCATCGGCAAGGTCTCGGTTCCGTTGGTTGGACCCGAGCTTTTCGGGGTGCAAACCGAGTATGTCCTCGTCCCGGTCGTGGCCATTGTCGTGACGTTGTATGGCGTATTGGGAGGGATCGCAGCGGCCTACTGGACCGATCTCATTCAGGGGGTATGCATCATTCTTTTGTCGGTACTGCTGATCCCTTTCGGATTGAATGCCGTGGTGGAAAAATTTGGTTCTCCAAGTGATTCCTGGACCGATGGCTTCCGGATCATGCACGAGCAGTTGCCGGCCAGTAACTTTACGATCTTAGGAGGGGACGCAGCGAGCGAATTCCCCTTGTACGCGATCGTGGTTATTGTGATCATGAATATGATCGGCATCGCCCTAACCCCACACTTCATCGTAACGGGAGGGGGAACCGCCAAGAGCGAACAAGACGCCCGTATCGGTCTTGTGACGGGAAATTTCATAAAACGTTTTTGCACGATCGGTTGGGTCATCACCGCCCTGATCGTTCTTACTTTGTTTGGCGATGACATGGCCCTCATGAAAGACGCCGATATGGCTTGGGGAACCGCCACCAAAGAATTGCTTGGGCCTTTGGGTATAGGTCTCGTCGGTCTTATGCTAGCCTGTTTGCTGGCCGCCCTCATGAGTAGCGTAGACTGCTATATGCTCGTTTGCTCGGCCCTGGTCGTCCGCAACTTCTACGTCCCTTTCATCAACCCCCAAGCAGGAGAAAAGGAATGCCTGCTTTTGGGCCGAGCGACCGGTGGAATCGTGGTATTGGGCGCGGTTGTCATTTCGGTGACGATGTTGGACATGTTCAAGCAACTTGAATTAACTTGGGTCGTCCCCATGACCTTCGCCGCTCTCTTTTGGGTAGGTATGTTTTGGCGCAGAGCGACGACAAAAGCCGGGTGGATTACCATCGTATTCTGCATCCTGACTTTTTTTGTTTTGCCCAGACTCATCCCGGCCGTGGCTCCCAATTTGCGAACCGCTCCCGAACTTGTTCAGTCCAACCTCAAAACAGAAACCGGCGGAGGTAAATCAATCTACTGGAGCGGCGGACTGCAAGAGAATGAAGGCACACTCACGGGGGTTGGTTCCTTTCGATTCGATATGCTCGCTTACGAAAAGATTCCCGGTGTGGATCTGACTGCGGTAAGCAACGCCGCCTTGAAAACTTTGGAGTTCCCATTCAAGATCATCGCGCCCTTCCTCGTCATGATCCTTGCCAGTCTGCTGACCAAGCCGAACGACAAGAAAGCATTGGACCGACTCTATGTAAAACTGAAGACTCCAGTTGATCCGGTTCCCGAAATAGACCAGGCCGAAATTGAGAAAAGCTATGCCCAACCCGACCGATTTGACAAAAACAAACTCTTCCCCAATTCCAACCTCGAATTCCAACGCCCAACCAAATATGACGTGGTCGGCTTTCTGACCTGCTTCGCACTTTGCTTTGCCATTATTGGCATCGTCTTATTGGTTGCCAGGATCGGAACTTAACCGAATTTATAATCTTTTTCCTACCTTCGCACCCGTTCATGAACCCAATTGCAACTTTCATTCCATCGCTGCTCTTTTTGCTAAAGAGCATCCTAGCTTTCGCGTTCTGGATGAGCTTGGCAAGCGCTCAACCCAACAAACCCAATGTCATAATCTTCATGGCCGATGACATGGGCATAGGCGACACCAGTGCATACCTGGGAATCAAACTGATGCCGACGACCGAGGCCATCGCCAAAACCTTGAAGACCCCGACCGCCGAATCGTTCGCCAAACAGGGAATGATCTTTACCGATGCCCATGCCCCCGCCTCCATGTGCAGCTCGACGCGCTATTCCCTTCTTACGGGTAGACTCTCTCACCGCTCTTATCTCAAAAAACAGGGTTGGCTTCCGCACGGCCCGAACCGACCGATGATTCACCGAGAATTGACCACCCTCCCCGAGATGCTCAAAAGGAACGGGTACGCCACTGCTGCGATAGGGAAATGGCACGTCGGTATGGATTTCGACGACGGCTTTGGCGAACCTGCCGACGAATTTGATTTTCATGACGTGGACTTCACCAAGACAATCCTGGACGGTCCGACCCACCACGGCTTCGATGAATTCTTTGGCGTTCCGGGGAACACCGAAGACCCACTCGATACCGAGCCAAGGATTTACATACGGAATGACCGGTGGTCTTTTTCCAATCGTTCCCAAATGAAACTGATTGGAATGAAACATCGGGAAGGACGAATTCTGGCCGCGCCTGATTGGGACATGGCTCAACTCGGTCCCGATTATTTACGTGAAGCCATCAGCTTCGTGAAAAGGCAAGGGAAGACGAATTCACCCTTCTTTCTTTATTACGTGCCGAATGCCAATCACCTCCAGCAAAACCTGACTGGCCCCTATGCCGTCCCCGAATCCATCGCCGGCATCCCGATCAAAGGGCAGAGTGTTTACTCGGATGGCTCGAAAGGAGGAGAACGAGAAGACATGGTTCTTGAAAACGACGTCGCCTTCGGGGCTTTGCTCGAGACCCTTCGAGAAACGAACGACCCCCGTTCTCCGGGCCACAAACTCATTGACAACACCCTTGTGATCTTCACCAGCGACAATGGACCGAACGTAGGAGACAACAACGCTCCAAATCAGGAAAGCGGCGGGTTGCGCGGTAAAAAAGCAAAGATCTGGGAAGGCGGTCATCGCGTACCTTTCATCCTTTATTGGAAGGGACATTTCGAAGGCGGTCGAATCAACCGGAACTTATTCTCCCTGACCGATCTCTTTGCCACCCTCGCTCGCGCCGTCGGGGACGAACTCTCCCCTAGCGAAGCTCAGGACAGTCTCGATTCGTTCGCCTGCTGGAAAGATCCAAAAAAAAGCGACCTGCGAGCCCGCCATTTCTTTTGTCATCTTGGCCCGCCCTACGAAAATGATGCCATCGCCATAAGGAAAGGCTCGAAAAAAATGATCGTGGAAGGTGGACTCGCGCGTCCTTGGTCTATGTCCGGAGTGCGAGGCTCATCGGAATCCGTCGTCTTTTACGACCTCGGTAAAAACCCCGAGGAGAAAGGTGACTTCAACGATGACAAAAGCAGGGAAGGAAGGGAGATGAGGAAAGAGTTGCTCAAGGTACACAACCAAGGACATTCCCGACAACTCAATGCCAAGGACAACGGTAGTCTCATTTTGGATGATGGCTGGCATAACCTGAGGAACGACCTGAACGGTGCCGTCGGCTTCGAGTTCGAACTACTCGAAGAGCGGATAGCCACTCATTTGGGCATGTGGGACGACCACGACCGCGAAAAACCCGTTCGGTCAGCCCGAGGAATCCCCACGGAGAATGAATCCGACCAACCAAGCAGAACGGGAAAAAAACCGAGAACACTCAAATCTCCTCATTTGATTTCGCTCTGGAGAAACGAGGACCGTGCTCTTGAAAAGATGGCAAGCTTGCAATTGACACCGGGTAATTCGGGAGAACTAGTTGGAGAATTTCGCTACTTCAAGCTAACCCGCCCCATCAAGCTTTTCAAAGACACGAAGTATTCGCTTACCATGAGCTCAAAAGCAGGTGATGGGGATCATTTCCACGACCCAGCGGCTTTCGATGGGCTCTCTCCCCTCATCAATCCAAATGTTCGAATCATCCGGAGTTTGTTTATCAGAAAGAACGAGAAGGAGAGTTCTCTGCCAATTCCCGCTTTTGCCGATCTCCACCCCGACTATTTCGAATCACGAATACCCGTTGGTCCGAGTATGTTGCTCGAATAACAATCCATCACCGACAATTTTTTAGGCAAACAAGAATTCCTTGTCCCAAATATACTTGTCTTTGATATTTGGGTTATAGTTGATATTTAAAATAACCTCGTTATTCTTAAGCCATGAAACACTTGCTCTTGTCTATTCTTCCCTTCGCAGTCGCCTCCCCGATGATTGTTCGGGCCAACATCGAACCCGTACCCTTTCACGAGGTCGAAATGACGAGCGACTTCTGGAGGCCCCGCCTCATTACCCAACGCAAGGTTTTGGTGCCGTTTGCCTTTGAGAAAACAAAACCTGGAGTGGCTCATCTCCAAGCGGCAGCCGATTTTCTAGCGGGCAAGAAAGTGGAAGGCCATCGTCCCCATAGGTTCATAGACTCCGATCTCTATAAAGTAATGGAAGGAGCCGCCTACCTGGCCCAGTTGCAAGACGACCCCGAGCTTGAAGCTCAATTCGATCGGATCGTCGACGTCATCGCTTCCGCCCAAGAGCCGAATGGTTACCTTTATCCTTCCCATACCACCGGAGTTGGTACGGACAAAAACATGATGGGGAACGAACCTTACACCTTCGTCGTACACAGCCATGAGCTTTACAACATGGGGCATCTGTACGAAGCCGCCATCGCCTATTACTTGGCTACCGGGAAGGACAAATTGCTCAAAGTCGCTGAGAAAAACGCCCGTCACGTCAACCAAGTGTTTTTCGTGGGCGACCCAAAGTACAACGGAGGCAAACCCATCCGCCAGGCCCCCGGCCATCAGGAGATGGAATTGGCTCTCGTCAAGTTGCACAAGGTTACCGGGAAAAAGCTCTACCTCGAAATGGCGGAGAAGTTTCTCGAGATTCGAGGAAAGACCTACGTACCCGACGGAGAAGGAGTGATGTCACCCACTTACGCCCAGCAGCATGCGCCTCTTGAGAAACAGAGCGAAGCAGTTGGGCACGCCGTACGGGCCACTTACCTGTATGCGGCGATGGCCGACATGTCCCGTCTCCAGGAAGAAGATTCCTACACCCGCGCCCTCGACAGGATTTGGGGCAACTTGACGGACACCCGCATGCACATAACCGGAGGTCTCGGAGCGGTTCACGGAATTGAAGGGTTTGGCCCGGCCTATCTCCTTCCCAACGCCGACGCCTTCAACGAAACCTGTGCGGCTGTTGGCAACGTGCTCTTTAACTTCAGAATGTTTTTGGTTCACAAGGATGCCAAATACTTGGACGTCGCCGAAGTTTCTCTCCTCAACAACGTCCTCGCGGCTGTCAACCTGGAGGGAAATCGGTTTTTCTACGTCAATCCCCTCGAAGCGGATGGAAAGTACCCCTTCAACCATGGAACCATGGGACGGGCACCCTGGTTCGGTACTGCTTGTTGCCCGAGTAACATGGCTCGCCTGCTCCCTCAGGTTCAGGGAATGACCTATGCCCACGATGATGAAAACCTTTACCTTGCCATGTACGCCGACACCTCGACGAAATTGGATATCGGCGGTACCACTTTGGCCATTTCGCAAAAGACGAATTACCCAAACGAAGGAAGAGTAGAAGTTTCCCTCAACCCTCGAAAACCCGCCGAATTCACCCTCCGACTGCGCATCCCGACCTGGACCGGCAAGCAATTCGTTCCTGGTAAATTATACGAATATCTCAACTCAACCTCCGAGAATTGGGCAATCTCGGTGAATGGAAAAAAAGTCAACCCGAAGACCGAGCGAGGCTTTGCCGTGTTGGATCGCAAGTGGAAGAAAGGCGACAAGGTCGTCCTCGAGTTGCCCATGCCGACTCGTTTGAACAAATGCGACGAACGGGTCGAGGATAACCGCAACCGCGTTGCCTTTACCCGTGGACCCTTCGTTCTTTGCGCCGAGGAAGTCGACAACGGAGGAGCCACCCAACGCTTCTTTTTAGACGCCAAGCCCACCATCAAGAAAGCCAAGGTCTCGAAGGTAAAACTACCGGCCGGTTCTTTCATCAAAGTAAAGTCTCCGGCAAACGCGCTCACGGAAAAAGGATCTCCTGAAAAACGTGACCTCAACCTCGTCCCCTACTATGCATGGAACAACCGCAAACCGGGTTCCATGATGGTCTGGTTCCCCACCACTCCCAAGTTAGCCGTCTTCGACCCGCACTCCCTGCCCAAGGAAAGTGTTTTTTCCGATCTGAAAGCGTCTCATACTTCCGACCTCGACACGGTAACTGCGGCAGGTGACGGCAAACAACCCCGTTGGTCGAGCGGGAAAGACGTACCGCGCTGGACGAGCCGTCCGCAGTTGGGTATCAAACAATGGATGGAAGGCTATTTTTCGAAACCAAGAAAAGTTCGGGACATCGGAGTTTACTGGATGCAGGATCAACAAGACGTCAAGTTTCCCAAGGAATGGTCTCTTGAGGTCAGGAGCAAAGGAGAGTGGAAACCCTTCGAGCTCTACGTCACCGACCGGTACGACAACCGTGCCAACCAGTACAACGTCGTTCACCCGGCCGCCCCCCTTGTCTGCGATGCCATCAGGATCAATATGACACCTCAAGAAAACGCGTCCGTCGGCATCCTCGAGGTACAGGTCAAGTTCGAGAAATAAGCGCAACGTTGCGAACTTTCGAATGACTTCAAGATTGGCTTGGACCCTTTTTCTCGTTTTCAGACTAGCCCTCTTGCCTTCCTTTGCCGAAGACCAAAGGGATAAACTCAACCTATGCAAAAGACTCGAACAATCCGTTCAGGGAAAAAAGCATGGTTTTCTTGCCGGCAATCTCTCTTATTACGTCGGTGGCTTTCACGCCAGTTGGGAACCCATTGAAGAAGAGACGATTGGTCTTACCCACCCCTTCCATCATGACCTTCGCAGCCGCGGAGCCGGTTTGGTGGAAAGTGGACTTCCAGGGACTGAAAATACGGGCGTGGGCAACGACTACCTTGGTTGGGAATTTTACAAGGACACCAAGGTTTTATATGGAAGCGTAATCATAGACGAAGAGGTCTTTCCCCAACCGGCGCCGACCCGCATGCTCTGGAGACCGGACAAGATGATCTGCGAATACGATATCGGAGGCGTCCGCATCAGGGAAGAAAAGTTCATTGCTTCAAACGATGCGGCCGCTTCCATTATTACTTCATCAAAACCCATAACCCTTCGATTCGAAGGGCATAGTTTCTTTGTCCGGCATAGCGTTTCGTCAACGGCCAGCCTACGATACCAAGCAAGGGACAACGCCCTTCTCATCACCGAAGGCGGAACCGTCAGGTCTCGACCTGATCCGGATGGACCGGAGCGGATCGGACCTTGTGTTTACCAAGGAATGACCACGGTGCTTTCCTGCAGCAAGAATTTTTCCAAGACCCTCGAATTGAGCAAAGGAGAACGAGGCGAAGAAAATTATCTTTTTGAAATCCCATGCGACACGAAAGGGGTTACGATTTCATGGGCCATGAACGACGATTCTCGACAGGCCGTTGTGGATGCCCTCGAAATTCTTTCCAAGGACAAGACGATGCTCACGGCCAAGACGATGGAGGTGAATCGCCAACTCAATGAAGATATTCCGCGGTTCCGGTGCAGTGACCCGAAATTCGAGGAGATTTATTATTATCTTTGGTCTCTTTACCTGATGTACTACATCGACGTACAAAAGGGTTGGGAAATGGAGAATCACACCCAATCCGCGGTCAACAACTTCCTCGGCATCCATCGTTACGACGCCTGCTTCCAAATCAAGGTTGGGGCTTGGACAGCCGACAAAGCAAGGTATGCCTACGGTAACGTCTTAACCTGGAAGCACCTCGTGGAAAACGGGCGCTATCGAGAAACCCCCAACGGTTTGATTATGCTTTCGGACAACAAGGGCATTGGTTGGCACTCGGGAGCCTACGGAACCGAACTATCCGAGCACGTACTTGGAGCCTGGCAAATTTATCAGCATACGGGTGACCGAGAGTTCCTTCGCAAATGCTACGACGGATATTTTCGAAAGGTATTTTGGAAGGGATTGGCTGGGTTCGGGATGAACGATTTCGAAGTGGCAAAAGTCCTTGAAGAAATGGCTGAACTCACCGGCCATTCCGGGGACGTCGATCATTGGCTCAAACTTGTCCGCCAAGATCCCGAGCATATTCGACTAATGTTCGATCAACGGTGGGAAACAAATGGTCACCGAAACTTTTTCTTAGGGCCTGAAGATGGAATGCTTATGACCAATGCTTTTTGGGCCATACGCTCCAAATTTTTCCCTAAAGAATATGCTGGCAAGATGATCCATACCTGGGCGCTCGATAAGGTGTACGGCTTTTACGGAGAATTTTTCCCTCTGGCCATGGCCAAAAGATCAATGAAGACCTTTTCCACCGCAACTGACTTTGACTTCGGTTATACTCCTGACACTGCATACTTCACCTTGGATGGTATGTTTAAACAGGATTTCCCAAAGATCGCTTCCGAGTTAACCCTCAATCACTTGGAAAATTACAATTACCACGACGAATGGAATATTCCGGTCGCGCCGGAAGCCTACCGCAGGGACCTGAAATTTTTCGGAGACCAATATTCGAATTTCAACGCCGGTAAGATCCTCCTTTTTATAGAAGGCTTGGCGGGTATTTCTTATTCGTTGCCTGATGGAGTTTTCCAAGTTCGTGATGCAATGCCGACTGCCTGGAACTGGATGGAGTTTGAAGTTCCGGTAGGCAAGAAACCCGCTTGGGTTAAGGTGCGGATCGAACGGAAGAATGAAAGAGGGGGAACGGTGAAAAGCATTGTCGTCGAGAACAGCCCACTCCGCGTAAAAATAGCGCCTTGGCTCGAGGGCAGACAACTTGTCGGCGAGCCTCAGCTTAAGGGGGATGGTTTCTCAGAATCCGACACCGTCCTACCCGGCCGAAAATCATTTCAATCCAATGGCAAAGACTCCGCATCCTCGGTTTCACTCTTCCTCAAATAATGATGAAACACTTCCTGATTTTTTTCGTTCCAATCCTTTTATGCATTTCCGGTCTGGCTAAAAGAAGTAAACCCAACGTCATTTTCATTCTCGCAGACGATCTGGGATGGGCCGAACTCGGGTGTTACGGAAACTCTTTCAACGAGACTCCTCATCTCGACCAGCTGGCCAAGCAAGGTCTGCGCTTTACCCATGCCTATGCCGCCGCTCCCGTTTGCTCTCCCTACCGCGCCGCCCTATTGACCGGACAACACCCAGCCCGCGTTGGCATTCTCGACTATCTTCGACCCAACTCTTCCAATGCCTTGCCGGTTAGTCAGCTTACGCTTCCCAAAATCCTTAAACGCAACGGATACCGTACCGGGATGGTTGGGAAGTGGCACCTCACCGGCTACGAATATCAGGACGCCCAATTCGAGGTTCGACCGACTGATCATGGCTTCGACTGGAATCTCGGGAGTGAAATCAAAGGGGTGGGCAATGGGGCGAACTTTTGGCCATATGTTTTTCGAACCCAACCCATCCGGTGGCTTGACATCCCGGAGAACCGGTTCGGGAAAAACGAATACCTGACCGATCGTCTCAACTTGGAAGCGGTCGATTTCGTCGAGCGCAACAAGGACAAGCCCTTCTTTCTCTACTTGAGCCACTATGCCCCGCACACGATTCTCAATGGTCGTCCCGATCTGGTAAAAAAGTACCTCAAGAAACACCCACCGGGAGCAAGTACCCGTAAGAATTGTTATCTTTGCCAAGATGCGGGTCTCGACCCAAGCGCCTGCACCCATTGGGCCCCAAGCCACAACCCGCACTTGGCCGCCATGCTTGAGAGCATTGACGACGGCATCGGCCTGCTATCTCGAAAACTCGAAGAATTGGGGCTTGCCGATAACACGATTCTTATTTTTTCAAGCGACAACGGCGGAGAAACCAACGTTACCTCCAACGCCCCTCTTCGCGGAGGAAAGAGTCAGCTCTACGAAGGGGGCATCCGGGTTCCCCTCATCATCAGGTGGCCGCAAGGAAAAGTACCCGCAGGAAAGGTATGCCCGAAACCCGTCGTCAATCATGATTTCTACCCTACCCTTCTTGAAGCCACCGGTATCAAGCCGGACCCAAGTCAGAAATTGGATGGCGTATCGACACTCGCTACCTGGCGCAACCCTGCCAAAGCACCTGAACGCGATTCTTTGCATTGGCACTACCCCTTGGATCGAAATCATTTTTTGGGAGGAGTCTCGAGTGGAGCGATTCGCCAGGGAGACTGGAAATTGATTGAATACTTCGACCCGGCCCGACCCGAGAAATTCGAGCTCTTCGACTTGGGTAAGGATCCGTCCGAGAAGAAGGACCTGGCTTCTTCGCATGCCAAGCGGGTGAAGGAACTTCATGGTAAATTAGTTTCCTGGCGGGAACGGACCGGAGCCCTCATTCCCTCACGGCCTTTGCTTGCATCGCCCCGCGACCTAAGTTTCGGTGAGCATTTCTCGGAAGGTCAAGTCAGTGACAACTGGTTTTTTCAAAAAGAATGGCAGGTGGAAGACGGCATTCTCAGACGAAACCAATTTGCAGGTCGCAACAAACGAATATTTTACAAAGACCCTACTTTCAAGGATGCCTTCATCCGCTTCGAATTCCGCTTCGAGGAAGCCCGCGACATTAGATTGGTAACGGGAGCATCCGGCCCCTACAACACGGTCGTTCATATCCGGCGAGATCACTTTTTCATCCAAACCGCCCAAGATGACCGAGGACCTTGGTTTTCCATGCGCCACGGAGAATGCGCCTATGACTTCAAGCCGGACAAATGGCACGTCATCACCATCGAGTTCATAGGCGACCAAGTCGTCGCCCACGTCGACCACGAACACGTCGTCTATGCCAAGCATCCGATTATCGATCAGGAGCGCACCTATCTCGCCCTGCAGGTTGACCAAGCAAGTGCTTCTTTCGACAACCTTCAGGTATTCAGCGCCAGCCGACACCCCGACCGGACTGCCAACCTAAGCCGAATCGAAGAACTTGCCGAGCGCTTTCCCGTAAAAAAGTCGATTCGAGAGCAGCATGAAATCCGCAAGCAAAACCTGCACGCCCGTTTTCACATGGAAGACCCTTCTTACCGCCGGTTAGTCGATGAAACCAAAAGGCTTGATGAGGAGAAAGCGGAGCGCTTTCCAATCGCGTTCGGCTCTCACAAATCTTTTCAAAAAGAGATCCAGCAATTACGAAGGAAACTTCATCGGGAAGATCCCGTATACAAGGAAACCCTCTTCGCCACCTTTCGGGCCAACCGGGCGCTTGATCAATACCTTTTGGAAAGAAACCCTTCCATAGAAAAAGAACCCGACCCACGCCGAAATTCATCTCTCGAAACAGCTCGAAGAAAACACCTTGATGATCCAGGCTACGTTGCGCTTGCAAAGGTAGCCGAGGATGCCCAAAGGAAACTCGAAAACAGCTATCCCGAACTCTTCGTGAGCAACGAAGGTTTCTCCACAAAGCGCAACCTAGCCCGCAAGACTCTCAAGCAAGACCCCGACTACTTGAAACTAGTCGCAACCCGAAGCAATGCCTTTCGAGCCCAACAGGAATACCTTTATAAAAAAGACGAAAAGCTTAGGGAATTAAACGCTCGCTTGGACGATGCCGATTGATAGGACGCGGTTGAAAATTGCCAACCCCCGAAATATTGAATAGACAAGTTTTTAAATTCCCATGAACCGATTCAGATGCACCCGATCCTTGATTAAGGAACATTTGACCAGATGAAGGTATACGTTCACAAGAACGGCCAAAGCTTCGGCCCTTACGCCGTTGCCCAAATCAGGGAGTACTTAACGGCAAAAAACTTCAACGAAGAAGATTTGGCGTGTATCGATGGAAAGAATTGGATCAAGTTATCGGAAGTGCCGGGCATCGCTCCCACTCCCGAGATCAGTTCGGTAAAAACCCGTCCCCCAACCAAGCAAAGCCTGCCTTCTACACAAGCAAAAGAGAAGAAAACGATTGCCCAAAAGGCTCCGACCCGACCCAAATTCGGGAAAAAGACCTTCGCCCTTGCTGGTATTTCTTTGGTGGTGATAGCCCTCATCGGAATCTCTTTCTTTGTGTTTTCGGGTGAAACGGGAAAAACAAAGGGGACGCCCGAAGTACAGGAAAACAACTCCCTCTCCGGGAAGGAAATACCGCTATTCGCAAAGTTCGACCCACGTCCCGCAGCTCGTAAAATCGACGAATTCATTTTCGCCAATCTCGAAAAGAACAACTTTCCTCCCAATGAAGAAATTAGCGATGAACAATTCGTTCGAAGAGCCTATTTGGCAATCATCGGACGAATTCCAACGATTGCCGAAGCAGATCACTTTCATCAATCAACTTCCTCGGACAAGCACTCTTTGCTTATACGCAAACTGCTGTCCAACGACGCCGGTTACACCGCCCACCATTACCAATTTTGGGCAGACCTTCTGCGTATCCCCACCCGAATAGACTACACCCTTTACTACAGGGAATGGATCAAGGAACAAATAAGGGTCAACACTCCCTACGACGAACTCGTCCGCAAATTGGTGAGCGGTCATGGTTTGATTTTTGAAAACCCTGCGGCGGCCTACTACCTTCGGGATGCTGGAATGGCCCTCGACAACATGTCGAACTCCGTTCGCGTGTTCCTCGGTACGCGGCTCGAATGCGCCCAATGCCACGACCACCCGTTCGACAAATGGACCCAGATGGATTATTTTCGGATGGCTGCCTACACCTATGATTTTGACGTCCGCATGGGCGTGACCAAAGAATCGAACAGGCAGCGAATTTACCGCGACTTTGGGGAAAGAAAATGGGGAGCCTACACCGATGCTGCAGGCTTCGAAGATTTTCCTCACATGCATGACGAATCGAAAATCGACGAATGGCTAGGCAGGCCTTATGCCCCCCGATACCTGGAGGTGAACGGTCTTACGAAGGAACAATTCCGAGAAGCGGCGGTGCGGGCATTCGCAGCCCGAAAAAAGGCCGAGGAATTCGATGAACCGGTTTCGCAAAGCATCAACATGCTCTATGGCCATATCTCCAACGTCCAAGTAAAGCATCACCTCGACAAATCCCTGAAGCTTCCGCACGACTATCAATATGACGACGGCGCTCCCGGTGACCTCGTCACTCCTGACACGATGTTCGGCCCGGACATTCCGGCGCTCGAAGATCAAACCGAGCGCAAAAACGCTTATGCGGACTGGCTGACCTCCAAGGAAAACCCACGCTTTACCCAGGTAATCGTCAACCGGATTTGGAAACGGACCTTCGGGCATGGGATTTTTGAACCCGTCGATAATTTGACTAAGCACACCGAGATAAGTCAGCCCGATTTGTTGGCCTATCTTGAGACGCTCATGCAGGAGCTCGACTATGATCTACGAGCCTTCCAAAACATTCTCTTTCACACCCGCCTCTTTCGCCGGGAAATGCATCGGGCAGATCATTCGGCGGGCATGAAATTCCATTTTGCAGGCCCTCTTTTGAAAAGAATGAGCGCCGAACAGATTTGGGATTCGATCACCACTCTCATACTCCCCAACGTCGACACCCATGCCCCCAACCGGCAACGGACACTCGACCGAATCGCCCGCAGCAAAGCCATTTACCAAAGTTTGGAGGGCCGCTCATTCGAAGATGTCTTGCCCAAGATAAGAGAGGCCGGAGCCATGCGCCGAGAAGTCCGCGCCGAACAGGTTGACTATGAAAAACGAATCTCCGCCGCCTACGCCTCGGGCGACAACGAACTGGCCCAAAAGCGTACCGAGGAACTGAAGGAAAAAGTTCGGAACATGGAAAAGCGTAACCGGGAATTGGTCTTTGTGGACCTCAAGGACAACCCCTCGGCAACAACCATGATGATGGGCAGCTCGATGATGGGAGATGCAATGGTTTCCACGACGAAAGAGACCAACGAACGAATAACGACCGCCAGACCCCGCAAGGCGCCAGAGGGATTGGATCAAAATGAACGCAAGCGCTGGGAGGAAAAAGAGCGGTTGTCCCTGCGGCGTTTTCGCGAGGTGGTTCGACAAATGGCCCGAGCCGTTGAACTTGAATCACCGGCCAAGCGTGGACATTTTTTACGTGATTTTGGGCAATCGGATCGTGAAGTGATTGAAAATGCCTCCTCTCATGCTTCCGTCCCGCAGGCATTGTATCTACTGAACAGCCCACTCGACGTTGCCATCGAAAACTCGAATTCGGTTCTCGGGGAGCGACTCTCTTCACTTTCGAAACCCGAGGATAAAATCGATCTCGTTTACCAGGCCATGCTTTCTCGAAAGCCGACGGCATTCGAAGTGGAACGGATTTTAACCGATTATGAAAATCACGGGGAAGAAACCATCGGGGACCTTGTTTGGGCTCTCCTTAACTCTCGCCAATTTATCTTCATTCAATGACAAATTCGGATTTTAATCGCCGCCGTTTTCTCGAACTTGCCGCCGGAAGCTTTCTCGGGGTAACGGCAAGCAACAGCTTTGGAGCCGCTGGAGACAAAAGTAATCTCCCAGCGCTTGCAAACCCCGCAAAACAGCTCATTTATCTCTACATGGAAGGGGGCATGAGTCACATCGATACCTTTGACCTCAAAACGGGACATGAGAACCAAGGCTCAACCCAACCGATCAACACGAACGTCGATGGTATTCGTGTTACGAGCCACCTACCCCGTTTGGCAAAGCATGCAGACAAACTCTGCATCGTAAACTCGCTCACTTCAACCGCAGGTGATCATGAAAAAGGCAATTACTTCATGCACACAAGCTACCAGCAACGAGCCACGATCCGTCATCCCGGACTTGGAGCGTGGCATCACAAACTCAAAGGCAAACTCAACCCCACCCTGCCGGCTTCGGTATTCGTTGGCCGGGAAAGTCGATTTCATGGAAGCGGCGGATTTTTCGAACCCGAATTCGAACCATTGGCTATCAACGAACCTCAATCCGGCCTGAAATACGCAAGGGCCTTGGTTGAGAAAACCCGGTTCGAGAGAAGACTTGATTTGGCAAATGATATCGATGCGGAATTCCTCAAACGATATCATTCCAAACCCATTCGCGCCTACGGCCACATGTATGCCGACGCCGTCCGCTTAATGGACAGCCCGGACCTTGCCGCTTTTGATATTCACAAAGAAAATGAAAAGACAAAATCCCGGTACGGCTCGGAACCCTTCGGACAAGGGTGCCTTCTCGCCAGACGATTGATCGAGCGCAACGTCCGTACGGTCGAAGTCAGCTTTGGCGGTTGGGACACTCACCAAAACAACTTCACCTCAATCCCCGAGCTCTGCCATACCATGGACCAGGCGGTCGCGGCTTTGCTTCATGACTTGGAACGCATAGGAAAACTCGAAGAGACCATCGTCGTCCTGACAACCGAATTCGGGAGAACACCACTGATCAATCAAAACGTCGGCAGGGATCACTACCCTCAGGCATTTACCAGTGTTGTGGCCGGAGGAGGCTTCAAAAGCGGTTACGTCCATGGCAAGACTTCGGAGGGGGCTGAAGAGGTAATCGAAGGTTCCATGACCATTCCGGATTTTAACGCAACCATTGCCCACGCCCTGGGCGTTCCCGTGGATCATGTTCTCTACAGCCCGACCGTACGCCCCTTCACGGTTGCTCACAAGGGCAAGCCTCAGCTTGAACTATTTGCCTGAGTCCATGAATCCATGCCCGCAGGGCCTCCATTTTTTTATCGCAATTCTCCCTGCCCAACCTTCAAGTCCAAAGCATCATGAAAATACTCGTTACCGGAG